>Ga0208242_100053_pt1 | contig 169028 bp, 182 predicted proteins | sample SubbioAug_CSW13A_FD_184825 | JGI IMG/M metagenome (GOLD analysis project Ga0208242, IMG submission 184825) | Serpentinite rock and fluid subsurface biosphere microbial communities from McLaughlin Reserve, California, USA - CR12Aug_CSW13A (SPAdes) | ecosystem: Environmental > Terrestrial > Deep... | reverse complement strand
CAAAATGTGGATGAGGACTACCCTTTACCGGCTCTAGTCCTTTTAACTACAGGCGAGAAATGTCCCTTACATATTTTACTATAAATAGAGTAAACTTACATATGTTCGTTGCAGGCAAAGCACTTTCGTTTTTTTAATAATTTTAATGCAACGCTAGTGATTCATAATATAAAAACCTCCCATGCTTGGAAGGCTTTTAATCACATTTCTTCACTTATCCACTTTTTGATTTCAGACCTGCGTGGGACACGGCCGAAGGCTTTGATTTTATCGTTTATGATGAGGCCTGGGGTCATAAGTATGTCATGCTCCAGAATTCTGTCCATATCGGTAATTTTTTCCACATCTGCCGCTACATCCAACTCCGCCAGGGCGTTGATGACTTCAGCTTCAAGATTGAGGCAGTTTCTGCACCCTGATCCCAGCACTTTTATTTTCACGCTATCACTCCATTTCTTTACTATTACAATCTATTATAAAATAATATCACACTTTGATAAAATGGAACCCCATTTGTGCAGCGGGTTCCTTTTGCAATTTCCCCTGAATAAAGTTTATGCAAATTATGTTGACTTTTTATTTAAAACGGTTAAAGGCCAACGCCCGGCGCCTCCGGCGTCTGCGTCTGACAAAAAAGATCACCGCGGCGAGAATCAGCGCAAGCAGGATTAGCGGCCATACCAGCAGGGGTATGGTCTGAACGGTTGTTATGCGTGCAGGCGGGCTATTATAATAAGCAATGATACGGGGGTTGCCGTCCGGCCCCTTTGGCTGATTGGATGCATATTCAGTCACCGCCTGCCAAACCTTGAATTCACTGCCTCCCCGGTAAATGATGCGGTCATCCAGTTCCACAGGGTTACCGTTTTTATCTTTCATGACCAGGCCGAGGCTTGGCAGCATTTCGCCTACCATGGGTAAAAATGTCGCAAGGTAATAATCGGCTACCACATGGTACAGTTTCTCATCACCGCGTAAAATTGGCTCATATGATTCTTGTGACTGAATACCGTCGCCTGTGAAGCGTTCAGCTTTTATAACTGCCCTGGTGCTGGGAAGAGGAATTTTTTTCACCGGGACCCACATAATGATGGCACGGCTGCGGTCATAGGCCATCCTCAACCCTGAGTACTGCAGAAAGTAAGAATCACCAAAGATTTCACTTAGCAGTACGGAGACTTCCAATATCCTGCGTATTTCTTCGCCTGTAAAATATATGGATACCATTGCGTTGCCGGGCTCACCGTCAGGCCCCACCCCAAGGCCAATCAGGCTCACCATGTCAAAAAACGATATCTCACCGCGGGAGAAAGCCATAACTCCCGGTTCCAGGCTGCCCCTGATTACACCGTTAGCCTGTATGGCAAAGTCTACTTTTTCCCCTGTTACATCTTCAGCCATAAGACGCATGGCATCGGTGACAAAGCTGGCAAAAGGATTCGACACATCTGTGGGCCTGTCAGACAGTGAAAAGTCCGAATAGACGACCCTGTCGGAAATAGTGCTGTAACGTCCGCCTGACAGATTTTGAATAAGTCCATTCAACTCGTCGGTAAAACCAGCGACCAACTCGGACATGGCGGGATCAGATGCCACTTTATGGTCCAGCGGAAGCAGATAAGGGCGTTTGTACTGTTCATTGCGTATGGAAAGCCTGCCTGAGGCAGGATTATATGAAAGCTCCAGCACTCCCAGATAGTTCAGACGGTCACCGGTCTGTACTATGATTGTATTGCCCTCAAACACCGGTTGCTCCAGGGCGGTATGGCAGTGCCCTCCCACAATAATGTCAATCCCGGGGACGGCACGGGCCAACTCGAGATCCTCTGCCACACCGGAGTGCGTGATAGCCACAATCACATCGGCGCCTGCTTTTTGAAGTTGTTCTACCATCTCCCTGGCCGTTTCATGCTGATCAGAAAAGACAACTGGGCCTGTAAGAGAAGCATCCTGCAGGGCCCTTTTGCCGATTAAACCAAAAAAACCAATGGTCAGGCCGTTGTTAAGCTTTTTGACAAATGTATTTTGCAGGCCTCTCTGCGACAGTGGATGATCTGCAGGCGGCTGGGTATTGCTGGCCACGATGGCGGTCCTGGCAGCTGCGCCTGGATAGCCGGCAGCCTGCAGATAAGATGCCAACACCTCAGGGCCGTAATCATATTCATGGTTACCTATGGTAATCACATCATAACCAAGTTCGAGCATAAGAGTCAGTTCAGGAGCACTGCCGTGCAATGCCAGCCAACTATAAGGTGAGCCTCCCAGATAATCACCTGCTGAGAGTAAAAGCACAGGTTCACCTGTTTGTGCCTTCTCCTGCCGTATTCCAGCCACAGCATGTGCCAGTCGCGCAAAACCGCCAAGGGATGGATTTTCATAGCCAGGGAGGTAATCTACAAGGGGCGAGGGCAGCAGTGCGGAATGCTCGTCGTTGGTGTGCAGAATTGTAAAATTAATATCACTGCTCCCGGCAGCAGAAAGAGGCTGGATTCCTCCGGCACCAACAAGCAGTGCCAATATGAGCAGTAAAGCCACAGCTCTGTCAAACAGACCCTTGTTTACTCTGGTAAACAGCATTCTATACACTCCTGCCTGTTATTTATTTCCAGTCATCTTCCTTTTTCCTGCGCCGCTGGGATATTACAACCAGCATAATGCCAAGTTCATATAAAAACATTAAAGGAACGGCCATCATTATTTGAGAAAACACGTCGGGGGGCGTAAGGATTGCGGCAAAAACAAAAATTATCAACAGGGCATATTTTCTGTTTTTCCGCAAAAACCCAGGTGTTACTATATTCAGTTTGCCTAGAAACAGAAACACAAGCGGCATCTGGAACACAAAGCCGAAAGAAAACAGAAATTGCGTGGCAAAGCCAAGATACTCCGAGATTGTAAACATGGGAGTAAGGTCGTGAGAGGCAAAACCTATAAAAAAACGGATTGCAAAGGGCAGGACTGTATAATACGCAAAAGAAAAACCCAATACAAAAAACAGAAGCATCGCCAAAACTGTGGGTATAATAACTTTCTTCTCATTTTTGTAGAGAGCAGGGGAAATAAACAAGATAAATTGTGTCAGGATCAGGGGCATGGCAAAGATAACACCGGCGATAAAAGCAACACGAATGTTGGCCATCAGCGCTTCCGCCGGTCTGGTATAAATAAAAGTCATATCCCCTGCCGGCCTGGTAAGCAGGCTGCGCAAGAAGTCCACAAAAGCGAAACTGACAGCTGTTGTGACTACCAGCCCGCTAATGCAGATAAATAGCCGGGTCCTCAGTTCTTCCAGGTGATCGAGCAATCCCATTTCACTTTTCTTTTTGCTATCGTTTGTCACATTTCTTCCCCCGGTCTTAGTATGACACAAAGCCAGGCAGGAAAAACCTGCCTGGCTTTGTGAAGTAGGTCTTCCCAGGGATTAATTCGACTCTTTCTCTTCAACTTCCTTTATTCTTTCCTGATATTTTACAAGACCTGCTTTCCCACTGTTGGCACGGAGTAGGCGAGCTGAGGGTAGTGGGCATTGTAGGTGCGTGGAGTCATGGTTTCGTTTTCAAGGAAGTGGGGCTCAGGAAAGACCACGTCAGCCATCATCACTATCTTTGAGGGAATAAATATCCATGCTGTGAAAGTTATAACCAACTTTAAGAATTTTATTATATAATCATACTGACAGCCATGGCTGTCAGTCGATAAGGTATCTGATAAGAAATTTTCCGCCCAAAGCAGCGCCTGGCAGCAAGGACAGGCCAAACACCCAGCCATGCAGTGACAGTGAGCTTGTTCCGCTCAGAAATGCGCCTATATTACAGCCCAGGACAATCCTTGAACTGTAGCCCATGAGCAGTCCCCCAATAAGAGCTGATAGAATATATCTGGTGTTTTTTGGGCGGCGCAGCCTGAATTCACTGTTTAGCAGGCTGGAAAAAAGCGAACCTACAACCATGGCCAGGGCCAGATACAGTATTGGATGGTAGAGAAAAGTTTCGCTGCCACACCGGCTAAGCCAGCTGAAGTAAGCCCAGGAAAGAGGAGATAGGCCGACTCTGCAGCTTACCCAGCCTGAAAGGTTGGTTAAGCCACTAGTTATACTCCAGGGGTGGCCCCAAAATCTAAACAACAACGTGTTGCCGGCAGCAAGCATCACAGCTCCTGTGGTATAAGACCATTTTTTAGTAAAAAGAGCGTGTGCAATATTTATTTTTCTCTTAGGGCTGCCTATATTATTTACCTCCCCCCCCAATCTTAAGGCAAGCAGGTAGAAAAAAACAATTAATAAAAAGTGCAGTAAAACCGCCGCCGGCCAACCGAGTACGTATGGAAGGAAAACCGCGGCAGACTGGCGGATTGAAAACTCATGCCACCACCCCAGATTCCAGGCGCCAAGAGCAGAACCCGCCAACAGGCCGGCAAAAGTATACCACTGCATGATGTAGCCTTCTCCCATTCTGCTTAGGCAGCCGGAAACACAGCTGCCGGCGATAACCATACCAAAGCCGAATATTAAGCCTCCAGCTACTGTATGGACTCCCACAGGGAATATTTTGCCGGCAGATTCTAATTTTTGTAATCCCCCCGGCAAAAAGTTTACCGCGATGAAACCGGCGCTTGTCAGGGCCACGGCTAAAAGCAGCGCCCTTGTCAGGGATGTGTTGCGAATGAGAAAAATATCCCTGAAGCAGCCGGCAAAACAGAACCTGGAACGCTGCAGGGTAAAGCCGAAAAAGAAACCGAAAAAATAAGGCAGAACGGCGTTTTGATTAAAACCGGACAGCAAAAATGCTGCAAAAATAAACAAGACCGCAATCACCACAGAAATGTGGACCTGCATACTTTTTTTACTTTTAATAGAGACTGGGATAACTTCTGCCATTTAGAATTTTCCTCCGTTTCTCTTTTTAAGAAGAAGGAATAATGTTATTTCAGTATAATTTATATTGTGAACAATATAACTTGATTGAGAAGGTGAAAAAGATGGACTTTGGTTCCCTCAGAGCATTCTGCACAGTCGTGGAAACAGGAAGCATCTCCAAAGCCGCCAGGAAGCTTTTTATTACACAGCCCGCCCTTAGTGTGAAGATCCAGGGGCTGGAAAAATATTATAAAGAAAGCCTTTTTGACAGGACAAACAAAGGCATAAAACCTACACAAACCGGTCTCCTCGTCTACAATCAGGGGCAAAAAATCTTAGCCATTCTGGAAAACATAGAAAGTGAAATTAATCGAAACAGGAACCCCGTCAGGGAACTTATGGTTGGAGCAGCAAGTACTATCGGCAATTACGCCCTTCCCTGCACAGTGTATGTTTTCAGTGAACGTTACCCTGACTGCAAAATATCGCTTGAGATCAGCAACTCACAGCGTGTGGCGGAAAGTGTGCTCAACCGTAAAGTGGAAATGGGGCTTGTGGAGGGACCTCTTGCAGAGTCGCACAAAAAGGCACTGGCCCAGGAAGGGGTTAAAACAAAAGTTATTGCACACAACGAACTGTTCCTGATTGTTCCAAACGCTGAAAAGTTCAGGGAACTAAAAAGCGTCAAGCTGGAAGATCTGCAAAAACTACCGCTTATTATCAGGGAAAAGGGGTCGGGCATCAGAAGCACGGTGGAAACGGCCTTAGAAGAAAAAGGGCTAACACTGAAGGACTTAAACATAATTCTTGAGCTTAACACCATAAATTCTATTAAATCTGCTGTAGCAGCCAACAAGGGAGTATCTCTCCTGCCCAAGATGGCCCTGCGCAAAGAGTTGAATTATAAAACTGTTAAGGCACTGCCGGTGGATGGAATATCTTTCTCCCACGACTTCACTCTTCTCTATTACCATACTGAAAACGGCAAGCCGCCTTACAGTGCTTTCCTCAAATTCCTCAATTCCAAGGACCGCGGTTTTTGCTAAACAGTCTTCTCGATGACTATCCGCCAAACGCCATCCTCTTCTTCGATTACAGAGCATTTGTAACCGAACTTCTTCTGAAAATGATTGGTAACACTTGAAATAGAGCAGCTGTGGTCAGTTTTAAGGACGACCCGATCACTGACCCTTATCTGCTTTATTTTTTTTTCAGCTCTGATAATAGGGATGGGGCACATCTCGCCAAGGGCGTCAATGAAATAGTCCGACATTAAATTCACCCCGAAATTGTTCTTTACAACGTCTGATGCATATATATCTTTTTCTTATACTCATAATAATTCTTCTGCTTGTGAAATTCTCCTCTTTCTAAATTGGACAAGTAACAAATAAATTACAATGTTTTAAGTATAAGAACTATTCCCCAATATCTTGCCTGTACAAATAGTTATATATAGGAAAATGGGAAAGATTGCCCATAGTCAGTAATGGCGTTTTATGCTAGAATATAGTAAGATTGCTCCCTGTATTATCATATTTTGTCAGAAGGGGTGAATTATTTGAAGAAAAAGCTCTCCTTCCTTCTCATTCTCCTTCTCCTCTTCACCCTTGCGCTTGGGACAAGCCCCTTCGCAGGCGCCAACACTCTGCGCACAGCCACAGTCAATGTCAGTGTATTGAATGTTCGCTCCGGGCCGGGACTGCAGCACACTGTGATCACGCAAGTGACATTAGGTACAGTCCTTCCGGTGCTGTCAGAGCAGCTTGGCTGGGTGCAAGTTTCGCTGGGCAGCGGCAAGAGCGGCTGGGTAACTACCAGCTATGTAACTGTAAAAAATGAAGTTGCTTCTGCACCCGCACAGTCAGTTAAAGTTAATGTCAGCGTATTAAATGTACGCTCAGGCCCGGGGACACAGCACAGCAGGCTAACTACTGTATCGTTGGCTACCATACTGACAGTACTGCAAAAACAGGGCGCCTGGCTGCAGGTGCGACTCCCTTCAGGGCAGACCGGCTGGGTTGCAGCTGAATACACTACCCCTGTGGCGGCCCCGGCTCCGCCACCCAGTACTCCACAACCGCCTGTATCCACGACCCCGGCCACTCCCGCCACACTCCAACCGGGTACAGTGGCTGTGGTAAATGTAAGTGTCTTAAACGTCAGAAGCGGTCCTGATACAGCTTTTCAATTGCTGACCACTGTTTCCAGGGACACCGCGCTGACAATCCTGCAGGCACAGGGTGAATGGTTACAGGTTAAACTCCCCTCAGGGCAAACAGGCTGGGTCTCTGCACAGTATACCGATATCCCGGCTGCTTCGCCTCCACAACAACCACCGTCCGGCGGCACACCCTCAATCCCTGATATCATTGCAGCAGGAACAACCGCCGTCCTCAACGTAAACTCATTCAATGTCCGCAGTTCCCCAAACGACGAGTCGGAAATTATGAGCACTATTTACAGAAACTCCGTACTGCCGGTTATTTCCAAACAGGGTGAGTGGCTGCAGGTAGAGCTTCCTTCAGGACAGGCCGGCTGGGTAACCGCTACATACACAACACTGGTGCCGCCTGCACAACAGCCATCCCCCAGCGTGCCATCGCCTGACATACAAAAAATGGCCGTAGTCACTGTCAGTGCGCTCAATGCCCGCAGCGCGCCAAGCACCGATGCACCGATAATTACACTTTTACCGCAGGCGACAACTTTGCCCATTATCTCCGAGCAGGGCGATTGGCTGCAGGTCAGTCTTCTCAGCGGCCAAACCGCCTGGGTTGCCGGCTGGCATGTAACTGTCTTCACCCAGCAGGCCCCTGCACCGGGAGGCTCCGGCAGTATTCCCATACCAAGCGGCCCCTCGCCGCTGACAGGTAAAATCATTGTCATTGACCCCGGCCACGGTGGAGGCAACTCCGGCGCCATCGGTATAACCGGGTTGCCGGAAAAAGCTGTTGTTCTTGATGTCTCGCTGCGTGTTGCCGCAAAACTGCGTCAGGCCGGCGCCATTGTTATAATGACCCGCGATGATGATTCCACTGTCCATCTGGCCGAGCGCGTTGCTATTGCAGAAGCCACCGGCGCACACGCTTTCGTCAGCATCCACGCCAATGCCCACCCGGACCGCAATGTTTCAGGGACAGAGACTTATTATTTCCGCAATAAGCCCAACTTTATGGAAAGCTATTACCTGGCTGCCCACCTGCAAAACGAGCTTGTCAAGGCTCTTGGCCTGCGCGATATAGGTGTTAAGCATGGCAACTTCCACGTAATACGCGAAACCACCATGCCCTCCGCCCTGGTTGAACTTGCTTTCCTGTCCAACGCCAATGACGAGGCATTGCTAAAGACCGACGATTTCCGTGAAAGATCAGCCCATGCCATCTTTCTTGGACTGCAGCGCTTCTTCCAGTTTTAATAAAAGAAAAATCCCTTGCAAGGAAATCTTTATAATTTCCTGCAACAAAAAATGCGGCAGATTCTGCCGCATTTTTTAATTTATTTTACTATTACAATCCCGGCGAGTACGCCTTTTGGCACTTCAGCGGCCTTTGCGTTGCTGCCGATAGGATAAATATCCCATCCCGCCTCCGCCGCCATTTTGTAGACATCAATACCTACAGCCTCCATGGATGGGCGGGCCCGCAAAGCAAACCTGCATTTTTTACCTTCAAGTGCTATGCAGCTTTCCTGCTGCCCGCAAAAGGTGTGTTTGCAGGACCCTGCGGCAAAACCAAATGCCAGGTAATAGCCATCGTAAAAAGCCATGGACTCAACTTCAGAAACAATGTTGAAAACATCCTGATAGGCACTCACTCTTTCTTTGATGGTTGCCTTATCTCTTACTATTACTTGCGGAGCTACATCCCTGGTAAAAAAGACCGCCCAGTTGTATTTTTTCAGATGCTCCCTCAGCTCCGCCGGTTTTAGGGTATGCGGAGGGCAGTGGGCGCATGTCCCATAACCAAAACACCGTGGTATCTGGCATTTAAGCGTAATAACTTCATCCACGGGAATTTCAGAGACTTTTACAATCCTGGCCCTGGAGGCGCCAAGATTAAGCGCCCTTTCTTTGTACCTCTCCAGGTCGCCCTGCAATTTCTCAAAATCATCGTCAACGCATATTCTCCCCACTTTTATACGCTCCTCCCCGTTTAAAGGATAGTATTATTCTCGTGCAGCGGTCATCTCCTGTTATGTGGAGATTTTTTTGTTGTGACCACGCTGCTCACTGTCAATGATAATTGTGACAGGTCCGTTGTTGACAAGTGTTACATCCATCATGGCTGCAAAGCGCCCGGTGGCCACCGGCACACCAATGCCTGATATTGTGTCGATAAAGCACCGGTAGAGGAGGTCTGCATGCCCGGGCGCGGCTGCTTCAGAAAAGCCCGGGCGCCTGCCCCCTTTAGTGTCTGCATAGAGCGTGAACTGTGACACAACCAGGACAGAGCATCCGGCATCAAGCACAGAAAGATTCATTCTGCCGCTGTTGTCTTCGAAAATACGCAAGTGTGCCGTCTTTTCCACCAGGTATTTAACATCATCCTCGCTGTCGCCATGACGCACGCCAAGCAGCACCAGGAGGCCGCTGCCGATTTCACCGGTTACACAGCCGTCCACTTCAACCCTGGCGCTTTTGACACGCTGTATAACTACACGCACTGACTCACTCACCCCTTACCCGCTGATGCGGTGGACATGGAAGACATCTCTGACACGGCCCACCCTCTTGATAACATTATCCAGGTGCCCCAGGTCATGTACCAGAACTGTGAGGTGGATAACCGACATGCGCTCTTTGGTGCTTCTACCGTTTACCGCAGTTATGTTGACTTTGCACTCGGCTACAGCATTGACCACATCGGAGAGAATCTGCGGCCTGTCCATGCCGGAAACTTCAATTTCCACAGGATAACTGCCCTCTGAGCTCTCCTCCCAGTCAGCTTCAAGCAGTCGCTGCTGCTCCCCCCTGTTGGCCACATTAGTACAATCGCTGCGATGAATGGAAACTCCACGCCCCCGGGTAACAATGCCCACTATGTCGTCTCCCGGCACAGGAGTGCAGCATTTGGCAAACCGCAGGAGCATGTTGTCCATACCTGCGATCATAACGCCTTTGCCTGTTTTACCTGTGCCTTTGTATGGTTTAAATTCTTTCAGCGGCTCCGGGTCGCCCTGTCCGTATTTTTTTCTATACTCCTCTTTAAGACGGGTAATCACCTGCAACGGGGACACCCCGCCAAGGCCAACAGCCACATAGAGGTCCTCTTCGGAAAGAATGTTAAACTTGCGCCCCACTTCCTGCATCAGTGCAGGCTTCATATACAGATGCGTCTCAAGTTCCTGCTTGCGCAGTTCTCTTTCCAGCATATCCTTACCTTTAACCAGGTTTTCATCACGCCGCTCTTTTTTAAACCAGCCTCTTATTTTGGCCTTAGCGCCTGAACTCTTCACCATGTTGACCCAGTCGCGGCTTGGCGAACCCTGCTTGGACGTGATTACTTCCACAATATCGCCAGTCTGCAGCTCGTAGTCCAGGGGAACCAGACGTCCGTTTATACGGGCCCCGATGCAGCGGTGGCCGATATCGGTATGTATTTTATAAGCAAAATCAAGAGGAATTGAACCCGCCGGCAGGTCTATGACATCGCCTTTTGGCGTGAAAACAAAGACCTCGTCAGTAAAGAGGTCTATTTTCACATTTTCCATGAATTCATGGGCGTCCTTGGATTCCTGCTGCAGCTCCAGGATCTGGCGCAGCCACGTCAGCTTCTCACTGAACTCCTCATCGTGCTTTTTATCCTTTTCTTTATAGCGCCAGTGGGCCGCAATCCCGTATTCTGCAATCTTGTGCATGTCCCAGGTGCGAATCTGCACCTCGAGCAGATCATTTTTGGCCACCATAACCAGTGTATGCAGGGACTGGTACATATTCGGTTTGGGCATGGCAATATAGTCCTTAAAGCGCCCGGGTATAGGCTTCCATAGTGTGTGCACGATGCCCAGGGCGCCGTAGCAATCTTTCAGCGATTCGACAATAACGCGGACAGCTGTCAGGTCAAATATCTCGTGAAATTCCTTGCCCTGTTCTTTCATTTTTTGCGAAATGCTGTACAGGTGCTTTGGCCGGCCGGAAATATGGGCCTTGATAGAAACTTCCTCCAGCCTCTCCTGCAGCGATTCCATATACTGTGTAATTACAGCCTCCCGCTCATTACGCTTTTTGGCCAGCTTATCCACGAGCGCATAATAGCCGTCGCGCTCCAGAAAGCGGAAAGCCAGGTCTTCCAGTTCCCACTTTATTTTATAAATTCCGAGGCGGTGGGCAAGAGGCGCGTAGATTTCAAGCGTCTCACGCGAAATCTGCTGCTGCTTGATGGATGTAAGGTACTTAAGCGTGCGCATATTATGAGTCCTGTCTGCCAGTTTAATCAATAATACCCGTATGTCCTTAGCCATGGCGATAAACATCTTGCGCAGATTCTCTGCCTGGTGTTCTTCCCTTGACTTATATTCGAGCTTGGAAAGCTTTGTCACGCCGTCTACCATCATGGCAATCTCTTCGCCAAAACGCCCCTGTATCTGTTCCAGTGCCACTGTTGTATCCTCGACCACATCATGGAGCAGGCCGGCCACAATCGTGTCTATATCCAGTTCAAGCTCGGCAAGAATTCTGGCCACGCCAAGCGGGTGAGTGATATAAAGTTCTCCGGAAAAGCGCTTCTGCCCCACATGGGCAGCGAGAGCAAACTGGTATGCATCATCCAGCTTGTTCCAGTCCGGCGCAACCGGATAATAAGTTTTAATTTGCTCTTTCAAATCTTCCAGATTCATCTTCTGCAACCCCCTCCGGGAGGGAAAAGTTTTCCGGTTGTTTTAAGTAGGATGACAACTGAGCGGTATCCGACAGCAACCAGAATGACTGGTAGCGGCGAAAGGCGGACAGTATCTCCCTGCCTTCAGTGTATGTAAGCGAATGGTTAAGTTTTGCCTTTAGGTATGTCCACGGCACAGGTTCTTTGATGCCAAGCTCGCGCAGGATGGCCAGGGAGCGGGTGAGCAGGTAACGTGTCGGCGTAAATGAAATCTGCTCCTTCAACGCCTCCGGTGCGACAGTGTCGCCGCCCGCACGTTCCAGGCAGGGCAGGAGCGCCTGTAGAACCTCGGGTCCCGGAATGCTGGCAGTGAATATGCGCTCGTTTAAAGTAAGGTCTTCCCTGTCAAACAGGATGTGGACACGGAGCCCGGCTTTAAAATCAAGTGAGGACAGCATCTGCTCCACTGTGCTGCGGTCATAGGGCAAGTGATAGAAGACCAGGGCATCATAGCTTCCCTGCAGGGGCGCCAGGCCCCTGTGAGAGACAGTAACCAATTCAGCCGGGAATTGTTTTTTCAGTAAATCTGCTGTGTTTTTAGTGTTAACAAAGACAAGCAGCCGCTGTCCTGCAGCTGCCAGCCCCGCAAGAGAGGTATCCCTCTCTTTGCTCTGTCGCCTGTCATCTATGGCGATACCAGGCATGGCTAATGCAGACTCGCTCCGCATGTCGCGCAGGTGTAAAGAAACATTGGAGCGTCCCTGCCAGCTGTTTTCCTGTAAAGTGAAAGCACAATCAATTATTTCCCCCGCCTTGGGCATTAATTCACCGTTGATGCCAAAGCGGATCGCCCCCACTGCCGGACTGTCTTTTTGCAGCCTCAGCTGCAGGTGATTCCTCCTGCTGCCGACCAGGCGTGATGATACAACCTTTACTGAGCGGGCCAAAAAAACGGGGTCGGGGTTGCCTTGGCCAAAAGGCTGCAGCAGTTCCAGTTCCCTGGCCAGCGCAAGCGACAGATCATTGAGGCCAACCTCGGCGGCAGCCTGATATCGACTCTCATCTGGACCGCTAAATGCGGCGGCGCTTTGGCAGAAATCTTCGCGGAAAGCTGCCAGGTTTTCAGGCGCAATGGCCAGCCCGGCAGCTTCTTTGTGTCCGCCAAAGCGCAGCAGGCGGTCGGCACATTCTGAAAGCATAGACATCAGGTCAAAGCCGGGGACAGAGCGCGCTGAACCACGGCCTTCTTCTTCCGACAAAGCGATCAGCACCACGGGGCGGGAGTATTCATCAGCAAGCCGGCCCGCCACAATGCCAACCACACCGGCATGCCAGCCCTCGTTCCAAAGCACCAGCGCAGGACGGGCAGCCTGCTCTGCCGCCATTACCTGGGCTTGTGCCAGTATTTCTGATTCCACCTGTCGGCGCCGGCCGTTGGCTTCTTCCAGTATCTCTGCCAGGCTTTCCGCCTTCTCCGCTTCTTCAGCCAGCAACAACTCCGCGGACGGTGCCGCATCCCCCAGGCGGCCGGACGCATTCAGTCGCGGCGACAAGGCAAAAGCCACCTGGTGTGCGCCGATACCGGCGGCATCAAGGCCTGCCCTGCGGGCAAGGGCGGCTATCCCGGGCAGGGGATTATGACGCAGCTTGTTTAAGCCGTGACGTACAAGTATCCTGTTCTCACCAAGGAGGGTGACAACGTCGGCAATAGTACCAATGGCAACCAGGTCGAGACAGGAGGTGCTCTCATCCTCCGGCAGGCCGAGCTGCCGGTGGAGTGCCCTGATCAGATTCCATGCCACGCCGACACCGGCCAGTTCCTTTTCCGCGTAACCGCAGCCAGGCTGCCGCGGGTTTATAAAAGCCGTCACAGGGCGCTCGCCGGGAGCAACAAGGTGATGGTCTGTTATTATAAGGTCAACTCCAAGTTTTGCGGCCAACTGCATCTGAGTAAAGTCGTTGCTTCCGCAATCAGCACTTACCACCAGCCTGCCGCCCCGGGCAGCCCACTCCTCCAGTGGTTTGGCATGCAGCCCGTAACCTTCTTTTAGCCGGCTGGGAATATAATACTCAGCAGAAACTCCGAGACTGCGCAGGGAGCAGGTCAGCACCGCTGTGGATGTAACGCCGTCAGCATCATAATCCCCGTAAACAAGAACTGGTTCGCACTGTTTCACGGCACAGGACAGTCTCTCAACACCATCTCTCATCCCTGCCATGGCAAACGGGTCAGCCAGATTTTCCAGCCCCCCGTTTAAAAATAGTTCAGCTTTGCCTGGAGTGTCAATCCCGGCATGTATGAGGCAAGCTGCGGTTATGTGTTGAATTCCCAGACTATCACAAAGAATCCTGACTGCGTCCTGGTCTGCTTTGGCTGCTGTCCATCGCCAGCTATAACTCACTGTTTGTGTGCTCCCCCGGTTGTTTCTCTGTTTCTGCATCGGCGCCATTTACATTATCATTCTCAACTTCCCGCCCCGCCTGCAGCGGCACGGCACTATCAGGTGTTTTCTTTTGCTCTTTTATTGATTCCAGCTCCTCTTCCTTCAACCTGACCAAATCCTCACACTCTGATTCTTTTTCCCGCATTCTATTTTCATACTCAGCCTGCAGGAAGGACAGGTCATCGGCCAGCGCGCTTTTCTGTTCCTTCAGCGCTTCCACCTCTTTATTCAATCGCCTTGACTTGTTTTGAAAATCCCAGATGGCAAACCCTGCTCTGATCTGCTTCAGAAAACCAAGCAGCCCGATGGCTAAAGCGCCGCAGATAGCTGATGCCAAAACCAGAAGTGCCACCGATGTCTCCACAGCGCCAAAATAATAATTTAAAATAACTGTTTCTGTGTTCAGTATGGCAAAAAAGGCGATGATAAAGCCAAAAAGCAGCCCGAATATGACCCCGATTTGCATGATATCCCTCCTTACCTCTCTGCCAAAAGATTCGTCATTTCTCTGTTAAACCCTCTTTTTCAGTGTTGTCCTGGGCCCGGCAGGGATTAACGTGTATAAGCACATCGGCAACCATTGCCTTCTCACGGAGCAGGCACTCCTTGACGCTGGCAGCTATATCATGTCCTTCCATGACGGAGATCTTCCCGTCAACACCTATCTCCAGATCAACCAGGTAGTGCGGGCCGGCAGCGCGAGCCCTCACCTCATGAAGTTCCACTACCCCACTGACGTCAAGGACAAGTCCCGACAGCTCGGCAATTAAGCTCGGGTCGGCACGTCCGTCCATGAGTTCGCTGGCCGCCTGCCCGGCTATTTTCCAACCCATCCTCACAATAAATACCGCCACAACAATCCCCGCCAGGGGATCAAGAAAAAACAACTGCGGCCTGTTAAATAGCAGCCCCAGTCTGGCGCCGCCGATACCTGCCAGTGCCGCCAGTGAAGAGATAGCATCACTGCGGTGTTCGTAGGCGTTGGCAACCAGCACCCTGCACTCCCACTGCCGGCCGATGCGGTAAGTGTGCCTGAAAAGTCCTTCCTTGACGGCCACAGAAAGCAGAGCCGCCCATAGTGCTGCGCTTCCGGGCGCAGGATGGGCAACATGGAAAAGCGCCCGCAGTGAAAAAGCACCAATATTGAGGCCGGCAAGTATAATAATGATAGCCACTATTTTGCCGGCGATAGACTCTGCTTTGCCGTGGCCGTAGGGGTGTTCATCGTCGGCTGGTTTGCTTGCCACACGAATGCCAATATATACTACGGCGGATGCGGTTATGTCTGCCGCGGAATGAAGCGCGTCGGCCAGCATGGCCATGCTGCCGGATAGAATGCCGACACTGCCTTTGACAAGCACAAGAAATATATTTACAATAACCCCGGTACGCGCGCCGGCCATGCTGTTTTTAAACCGTTCTTCACCGACCATGTCCATCGCTCTCCCATCGCCAGTTTTTTACCACTGGGACTGATTTTGATTTTCAATAGCAAAAAGAAAGGCCTAAAGCCGGTGGCTTTAGGCTGCTTTAACTTTAACTTTTTTGGGATTATCTCTTTCCTTCCAGGCCAACCAGAGCGGGCTGGCGATAAAGATGGATGAGTATGTCCCCGTCAGCACACCGACTAAAAGTGCACTGATAAAGGGCCTCAGCGTCACGCCGCCGAAAGCGAACAGTGTTACCAGCACAAACAATGTGGTCGCCGAGGTGTTGATGGAGCGCGTCAGAGACCCTTTAATGCTGTTGTTGACCACATCAGCCATGGTTTCTTTACGGCGGTTTTTCATATTCTCACGAATCCTGTCAAAAATGACAATGGTATCGTTGATGGAATAACCGATGATGGTTAAAATCGCCGCCACGAAGGGGCTGTTGATTTCCAGGCGGAACACCGAGAAGAAAGCAAGCACAATCATGGCATCATGGAGAAGCGCTGCGATGGCTGTAAGCGCATACCTGTATTCAAAACGAAAAGTGATATAGATAACCATGCCGATACTGGCAATCAGGAGCGCCCAGAAAGCCTTGCGCTGCAGTTCGCTGCCGATGATTGCACCCACACTTTCCACACGCAGCAGGTCGCTATCAGAAAGATTAAAGCGCTGCTGGAAAGCTGTAAATATATCGTCCTGTTCCTGAGGCGAAAGGGCAGGCGTCCTGATCAGCACTTCCTGCTGCCTGCTTTCGCCCATACCTTCAAAGCCTACCTTCTGTACTGTGGCGCCATCGAGGCCAAACGGGGCCAGTACTTCTCTCACTTCACCGACGGTGAATTCCTGGCCGATATTGTAATGGATGAGTGTGCCGCCTGTAAAGTCGATGCCTAAGTTGAGGCCCACAGTCATCATGGAGATAATACCCACAATAATTAGCAGCGCCGACAGTGTAAAGGCATATTTCCGTAAAGCCACAAAGTTAATGTCTCTCATTATACCCTCACCTCCGCAGTTTCAGGAGTCCTGAGCACTTCGGCGCGCACTGCCTGGCGAAGCAGGTAGCGTGTCAGGATGATGGCTGTAAACATGCTCACTATAATACCGATACTGAGTGTGACGGCAAAACCGCGGATGGGGCCGTCCCCAAAGCGGAAAAGTACTGCAGCTGCAATTAGAGTGGTCACGTTGGCATCTAGAATGGCACGGAAAGCACGCTCAAAACCGGCGTTAATCGATGTGCGCATAGTCCTGCCGGCGCGCAGTTCCTCTTTGACCCTCTCAAAAATGATTACATTGGCGTCAACCGCCATACCCACCGACAGTATAAGTCCGGCGATGCCGGGCAGTGTCAGTGTGGCGTTTATTGCCACTAAAACGGCAAAGACGATGGAGACATAGACCATCAGTGCCACGTTGGCGATTACGCCAAAGAGCTTGTAATAAACTATCATAAAAATAAGGACAAGTATAAACCCGGCGATGCCGGCGCGTACACTGCGGTTAAGTGAATCCTGCCCCAGCGAGGGGCCTACAGAACGGGTCTCAAGCTCAATCAGATCAACAGGCAGGGCGCCTGAACGAAGCATAAGCGCGATACTGCGGGCATCATCAAGACTCCTGATTCCAGTAATCTGAGCTTTACCATCCCTGATGATGGCCTGTACCGTAGGTGCGGAAACCAACTGTTCGTCCAGGTAAATGATGATTGGCTGGCCCAGGAACTTCTCTGTGGCTTCGGCAAACAGCCTGCTGCCCTCTGGGTTAAACTCCAGGGATACTGCGGGAAGATTGCGGTCGTCGTAAGAGGCGCGGGCGTCTTTTAAGTCGCCGCCGGTGAGGATTACTTCATTATCCGGTCCGATAAATCGCAGCATGGCAGTGGTGCCGATAACTTCCTTGGCCCTGCGCTGGTCTTCATAACCAGCCAGTTCAATGCGGATACGGTCGTCCCCTTCCTTCTGGATCAACGGTTCGGTGACGCCAAGACTGTCGATACGGTTGCGGAGAACTGTGATTGCACGGTCTAAGGTATCCCCACCGCTGTCGCCGGTTTCCACAGCCTGCAGCAGCACATAGACACCGCCACGCAGGTCAAGGCCGAGATTAATATTGCTGAGTGCGTGCTGAAATGACACGGCACTGAGCGCCAAGAGCAGCAGAACTACCAGGGATAGAGTGAGGAGCCGGTTTTTTCTCATCTCCGGGTTAAACCTCCTTCATTGTGTCAAAGGCTGTAACAGACGTAAAAAAAGGGGCTTCTTCCGGCAAAGCCGGCGGGACTGCCCCGAGTCTCAAAGTTTATTATAAACGGTTACCTGGGGCTTGTCAATTTGTAACTTTTGCACGTAATGTAAAGGGACGGCTTGGGGTCAGGTCCGAACATTGGAACATTTGCCTTCCCATATACATTGGCCGAGGGATATTTTGCCCGCAGCTGTGCGAGCGGGCCAAAATCAAGCACGCGCATGGGGCAGGCAGCGACACAGGCGGGCGCCTCACCTGCAGCAAGCAGATCAAGGCAGCCATCACATTTACCGGCCTTACCCGTTTCTTTGCTGAAGTGAAGCGCCCCGTAGGGGCAGGAAAGCGTACATGCCTCACAGCCGGTGCATATTTCACTGTCCAGGATAACAAGGCCGTCCTCCTCCCTTTTAATCAGCGCCTTCTCAGGGCATGACAAAACACAGGACGGGTTGCCACAGTGGTTGCAGGAAATTGTAATATAAAAAGCATAAACATTGGCATTCAGGCCATGACCCTGCTCTTCGAACCCGCCGCCTTCGCTTTCATAAATCCGGCGCCACAGGGAGCCTACAGACAGGTTGTTTTTATCTTTACAGGCCATAACGCAGGCGTTGCAGCCTATACAGCCGTCTGCATCCAGATAGAATCCGTATTGTTTGTTCATTTTAATTCACCTGTTTTTAAGTTTTTAACATCAACCAGGTTTGTGTGCTGGGGGTTGCCCTTTGCCAGCGGCGTTGGATGATATTTGGTGAGGGTGTTTATACAACCACCCTGGTCAACCGCTTCATGATCCGGTTTGTACCATGCGCCTTGTGGCATGGCCACCACACCGGGCATTATGCGTGAAGTAACCTTAACAGTAATCTCCAGTTCCCCGCGCATATTGAAGACCCTGGCCCGATCACCGCTTGAGAGGCCCCTTTGCCGTGCATCTTTAGGATTTACCCATAATTTATGCGGTTCCACTTCCTCCAGCCAGGCTGAGTTGCCCATTGTGGAGTGGGTACTCCTTTTGCTGTGCCAGGCAATCAACTGCAGAGGATATTGAATATTTACAGAGTCGCCCGGTCCTTCCCAACTGGGAATATATTTAGGGATGGCAGGGATTTCACTTGGGTTGTTCATGGCAAATAGACGTGGAGAGAAAATCTCAATTTTACCCGATGGGGTGGGAAAGGGATTATTAGCAAAATCTTCTACCTGCTCCTGGAATGCAATATATGATTTTGGCTGCTTTCTGTAAATTCCCTGCCTGGAAAACTCCTCAAAGCTTGGAAAGTCAGGATCCAGTTCCTTTGTTTTCTCAACAATATAACGAGCCCAGTCTTCATAGTTCCTACCCAGCGAAAATTCTTCCCACACACCAAGCTTTTCAGCGACCTCAAGCATCCAGTCATAACCGTTACGGCACTCATAAGAAGCATCCACAGCTTTGCCCTGAAAGATAACATAATCCTGGTATTCCAGTGCGGTAGCAATACCGACTCTCTCAAGGAAATTGGTGCTGGGAAGCAAAAGGTCGGCATACCTGGCACTTGGTGTCATAAACTCATCAGACACCAGGATAAATTCGCACTTTGTTTCATCCTTCAGGATTTCCCTGGTCATATTAATATCTGAATGTTGGTTTAACAGGCTGTTTCCTGCCAGGCTGGCCACGAATTTTATGTCGCTCTCCAGGCGGCCGGCATTTCTCACCCCGGAGTCGGGTCCCATTTGCCGTCCACGCAGGACAGCCTCGGTCCAGGTGAAGAAAGATATGGAGGCCTTAACCGGATTTTCATATGGCAGCGGGGCCAGCTGTATCTGGGACTGAAAGCCGTACCCCGAGGCCCATCCTCCCCGGATGCCAACATTGCCGGTGATGGCTGCCAGTACAGTGGCTCCCCTGGCGGGCTGTTCGCCGTAGGCATGGCGCTGAGGCCCCCAGCCCTGGAGCAGCGCCGCTGGTTTCATAGTTGCATATTCACGCGCTAACCTGTGTATGGCCCCCGCAGGCACCCTTGTTATCTGCTCTGCCCACTGGGGAGTTTTCGCAATCCCGTCATACTGTCCCAGGATATAGCTGCAAAGTGAATTGCCGGCCGGAACCCCATCCGGCATCTGGCCTTCATCAAAACCGAGGCAGTATTTATCCACAAAAGACCTGTCATAGAGATTTTCAGTAATCATTACATATATCATGGCATCCATGAGGGCATTATCAGTAGTTGGAAGCAAAGGAATCCACTCATCTGCCAAAGCCACGGCGGAATCTGAGTAACGAGGATCTATTACAATAATTTTTGACCCGTTTTCCCTGGCCTTTTTTAAATAATAGGGAGTGTTTGTGCCAAAGGAGGTTTCAGCGGGGTTGTGCCCCCACAGGATAATAAGTTTTGAATGCTGCCAGTTGTCCGTTGAGCTTCCTGTTTTATCGGTACCAAATGTATAGCTTGTGGCCATCCTGGTGCAGGCCGAACTGTAGGAACCGTAGTAATCAAGGTAGCCTCCCCCGTAAACCGACAGCAGGCGGCGGAAAAACTCCCTCTCAGCCAAAACACCCTTAATTCCGGAGCTATAATTGATATACCTCGATTCAGGGCCGTATTTTGCCGTAATCCTTTTAAGTTCACCCGCAATCAGTGTGGTAGCCTCTTCCCAGGAGATTCTTTTAAATTCCCCATCTCCTCTTTTTCCCGTTCTTTGCAGCGGGTATTTTAAGCGGTCAGGGTGATACAGTCTCTCCCGGTAGCTGCGCCCCCGCATACAGGCGCGCAGCTGGTGGCAGCCGTCTTTTTCCTCTGTATTATCTGTGGAAATTCTCACCACCCTGCCGGAGCGGACATGCACTCTCAGTATACAGCGCCCGCCGCAGTTATCGCCACAGGAAGTGATTACAATTTTATCATCGTTACACATACCGGGTCTCCTCCATAGTTACTTAAATTAAAACATGGCGCCTGCACAATATTGCTGCAGACGCAAATCTTAATCCAAACCGGCCTGGCAGGCGCCTGCCATTTGGGACGTGTATTCTTTTACCGCAGCAATTATTCATGATCCATCTCCGTCCGCATCAATAATTCAGACAGGGTAGGTTACGCGCAGCCTTCCGATTTTACACTCATCATCACCGTGCACACCAAGCGCCAGTACTGTCATATCGTCTCCCGGGCGCCCACCTTCCAGCCAGGCCGCTGATGAGCTTGGCAGAACGGCCGCTTCCCTGCCCGTCAGCAAAAGAGCTGATATCCCGCCTTTTGGTCTTTCCACCACTTCAGCAGAGTCACCACAATCCCCGCTGGCATATTTAGCTGTTTTGTTGACTGCTACCTCAATTTGCATTATGAATACTCCTTTTCCAGCCAGCCGCATAAATAATCGTTCAGCACGGCAAAGAGCAGTCCTGTGTCGGTGTCACTAAAAAGCGCCACCTCTCCGATGCTCACAGGGAACACAAATACAAGCCGCCCGTCTTTTCTTTTTTTGTCGTATTTAAGAGACGCCAGGACGTTTTCAGAGTCAAGGCCCGGAGGCGGGGGTCTAAGGCCGATCCTTGCCAGCATGGACACGATACGCCGGGCATCGGTGCGGGAGAGTATCTTCTTCTTTGCGGCCATGTGTACTGCCAGGGCCATACCCACCAGCACTGCTTCCCCGTGCAGGTAATAGTTATAGCCTGTGGCAGCCTCCAGAGCGTGCCCCCAGGTATGGCCGAAATTAAGTATCGCCCTTTCACCCTCTTCGCGCTCGTCGCGTGCCACCACTTCACTTTTGAGTCCGCAGGAGACGGCAATAACCTCTGTGAGCACTTCTTCCTGCCTGGCAAGGAAAGCTGTCCAGTTTTCTTCAAGATAATTAAAGAAAGGTTTACTGAGAATGATTCCATATTTTATCACCTCAGCGGCGCCGGCCAGAAATTCACGCTCGGGCAGTGAGCGCAGCGTCTCCAGTTCTATCCAGACCAGCCTTGGCTGGTAGAAAGCGCCGATCAGGTTTTTACCAAGAGGGTGATTGACCGCCACTTTGCCGCCCACGCTGCTGTCCACCTGTGCCAGGAGAGTTGTGGGCACCTGTATAAATGGTACGCCGCGCATGTAGGTAGCTGCTGCAAACCCTGCCAGGTCACCAACCACACCGCCCCCCAGCGCCAGCACCAGGCCACCGCGGTCAAGTCCCGCCTCCAGGGCACTGCTGTAAATCGCCTCCAACCAGGACATTGACTTGCTTCCCTCACCTGCGGGCACAACCACAAGTGAGGAGGCAAAGCCTGCTCTGTCAAGTTCGGCGATTAGTTTGCCGCCAAAAAGAGGGAAAACATTTTCATCGCTGACCAGCAGGATCTTAGTGGGCTTCACCGACTCCTGCCATGCCCCCCAAAGATGCGGGTAGAGGTTCCTGCCGATATAGATTGGATAGCTGCGCCCTTCAAGGGACACCTGTAATCTGCGCATTTTTTAATCACCCCGGTCAGCGGTCAGTCATCATTTTTAAGTAGGAATTATAATTGGACTGCATCTCCGCCAGTGAGTCGCCCCCGAATTTTTCCCGGAAAGAGCAGGCAATTTCCCAGGCAATAACAGCTTCTGCCACCACGGAGGCGGCGGGAACAGCGCAGGTATCGGAACGTTCAACCATGGCCGTGAAAGGCGCGTGGCCATCCATGTCGATGCTCTGCAAAGGTTTGTAAAGTGTGGGAATGGGCTTCATGGCAGCCCTCACCACCAGCGGCTCCCCGTTTGTGATGCCGCCCTCTATGCCGCCCGCCCTGTTGCTGAGGCGAAAATATCCTTTTTCACTCTCATAGCTTATCTCATCGTGGACAAGTGAACCGGGCAGTACGGCAAGGGCAAAGCCTCCGCCCACTTCCACGCCTTTTATGGCCTGGATGCTCATCAGCGCAGCAGCCAGGCGCCCGTCCAGTTTGCGGTCCCAGTGCACATGGCTGCCAAGGCCTGCGGGCACTCCCGTTGCGATTATTTCAAACACACCGCCCAGAGAGTCGCCCTCTTCCCTGGCATGATCAATGGCTTTCATCATCTCCGCCGCTGCTGCAGGATCGGCGCAGCGCACGGGCGACTTCCCGGCCGCCTCCCTGAGTTGGCTTAACTCACCAGTCAGTGAGGCAGACACACTGCCAATTGAAAGTACATGGCTGAAAACAGTGACGCCAAACACGCCAAGAAGCTGCCTTGCCACCGCACCCACAGCGGTTCTGGCTGCTGTTTCCCTGGCGCTCGCCCTCTCCAGGACATCCCTGATATCGTGCAGGTCATACTTGAGCGACGCCGCCAAGTCGGCATGACCGGGACGCGGCCTGGTAACCCTGGCAAGCTCCGGCGGCCTCTCGCCTTCCGGTGACATTCTGTCCTGCCAGTTGGCAAAGTCACGGTTTTCAATACTGATAGCCAGCGGGCTGCCAAGTGCCCTGCCGAAACGAAGGCCGGAAGTGATTTGTGCCCTGTCAGTCTCAATTCTCATACGCCCGCCGCGACCGTATCCCTGCTGTCGGCGGGACAGCTCAAAATTAACCTGCTGCATGTCAAGCTGCAGGTTTGCCGGCAATCCCTCAATGATTGCAGTCAGTGAAGGCCCGTGTGATTCACCTGCTGTGAGGTAGCGCATCACAGATACCTCCCGAGACGCTCTTTATTCTGCTTCTTTAGCCACCACAGAAGTATCAGGCCGCCATGTATCAAAACAAGGCTCAACAGCTGAGCCGTTCTGAAGCCACCTATCATGGCGCTGTCTGTGCGCAGGCCCTCAATCACAAAACGGCCTGCTGAATACCAGATCAGGTAGCGGATAAAAATACCGCCGTCCGTCCTTTCACGCCCGCTGACCCAGAGCAGGTACAGGAAAACCATAAAATTCCACAGGGATTCATAGAGAAATGTGGGATGACGCATGGCGCCGGCAATATACATGGCCCAGGGCACGCCGGTCTCCACACCGTAAGCTTCCTGATTAAAATAATTCCCCCAGCGTCCAATGGCCTGGCCCAGTATCAGTCCCGGCGCGCAGAGATCGGCCAGGCGCCAGAATTTCACCCTGGTAGCGCGCGCAAAAATCACACCTGTAAGAATGGCGGCAAATATTCCCCCATGGATGGCAAGCCCGCCCTGGCGCACAGCAAAAACTGATACCAGGTTGCCGCTGAATTCATCCCAGTGGGCAACAACATAACCGATTCTTGTGCCAATCAGCGCCGCCGGTACGGCGAACAGTAAAAAGTTGACCAGTTGGTCGGCGTCAAACCCGTATTTCTCAGTGCGTGTGAGAGTCACCAAAAAAGCAAGCAGAAGCCCGGTGCTGATCATCACACCATACCAGTAAACCGGAAGGCCAAATATTTGAAAAGCAACAGGATTTATTTCAGTCATTTTTGTATGTCCTCCCAGCAGTTTCAAGATTTAGCAGCCTTTCTTTCCACCCCGGCCCGCCGCTGAAGCCGCCGATTACGCCGTCGCTCCTGACAACACGGTGGCAGGGAATAACAAGTGGCGTGCGGTTGGCGGCCATGGCCTGTCCCGCTGCCCTGGCCGCTCCGGGAGAGCCGGCCTGCTCTGCCAGCCAGCGGTATGGTCTTCTCTCCCCGTAGGGAATTTCAGCCGCTGCCAGCAGAATGCGCCTGAAAAACGGGGTATACCCCGAGAAATCCAGCGGGCAGGAAAAGCTAACCGGCAGGCCTTTGAAATAGTACTTCAACTCATCAGCCAGACGCCACACCCACTCCGGATCGCCGACAGCTGTCGGCATTTCTCCGTTTTGCCGCAAATTGCCGGGAAGGTTAAGCTCAAAAAGCCCGCTCTGATTAAATGAAATCTGAAGCGGCCCATTGCAGGTCTCTATCAGCCGTCTTTCCATAGCTGCCTAAACCTCCTCACACAAAAGTTGCTTTTTAAATATGGTACATGTAGCCGTTTTTCTGAAGTTTTTTCTGCTCTTCACAGATGTCGGCAAGCGTTACATTGTCAAGGACACTGTTGATTTCGTTCCTGATTCTGATCCAGACGGAACGCATAATACAATCTGAGGCCCTTTCGCAGACATCTGTATCACAGCCGTCCGTCACACAATCCGCCGGTGTTACAGGCCCTTCGAGCACGCGGATGATATCACCCAGTGTAATTTCCTGCGGCGGGCGCCCCAGGCGGTACCCCCCCTGGGCGCCACGGACACTGTGAATAAGTCCGGCTTTTTTCAGGCTGGCAAAAAGGTGCTCCAGATATTTTTCAGAAATATGCTCGCGCTGGGCCACGCTTTTCAGGGCAATGGCATTATCCTGATTGTGCATGGCCAGGTCAAACATGGCCCTTACCCCGTACCTGCCCTTGGTTGAAATCCGCATCCCTTCTTCTCCTCCTTAGTAAGATTAGATTGTAAGGGGCCGCATCATACGCTTTCTGCCTTCAAACACAGCCACTTCAGCAAAACCTGCCTCTTTCAACAGCGAAACAGCCCGCCCCAGGTCTCTGCCCACATCACCCGGACAGTGGGCATCTGAACCAAGGGTAACTGCCACACCGAGCGACCGGCATTTCTCCAGGAACGTCCGTGAGGGGTAGGCCTCAGCCACCGGAGCGCGCCAACCCGAAGAATTAAGTTCCACGCAAAGGTCATTTGCCGCCAGCACGCGGCACGTTTTCTCCACAAGATAAGACCAGTCTTTCTGCGGAAAGAAAGCAAACTTTTTAACAACATCAAGATGCCCGGCAATATCAAACAGCCCGCTCCCGGCCATTTTAGCCACTGTTGCAAAATACTGCTCATAAAGCAGGTCCAAATCAGTTTTCCGATAATGCTCCAGGTAACGGGGGTGTGTAAAATCCCAGCTGTCCAGAAAATGAATGGAACCAATTATATAGTCAAAGGGGTAAGCCGCAAGCGCCGCGGCTGTAACTTCCTCCCTGCCGGGCAGGTAGTCGGCCTCCACGCCTGTGCGCACTGGTATGCAGGCAATTTTGCGCATCCTTTCCACATCGGCCAGATAAGCGGGTAGTTCATCTGCATGCATAGTTACACGGTTTTCCGGTTCACAGCCAAGCAGCTCCAATGGAAAGTGGTCGGCAAATCCTATTTCCAAGAGCCCTTTGCGCTCCGCCTCAGCCAGATATTCATCAATAACCCCTGTGGCATGGCAGCAGCGTGAGGTATGGATATGGTAATCAATCATTTCTTTACCTCATTTCTTTGACTGTGCCGCCTCTCCAACTCAGCCAGTACCTCCGAGAGAGACACGCCTTTTTGCGACAGGAGGACAAGCAGGTGGAAGAGCAGGTCGCCAGCCTCATAAACAAGCTCATTCTTGTCTTCATTTTTAGCGGCGATGATCACTTCACCGGCTTCTTCACCCACTTTTTTCAGAATCCTGTCCAGCCCTTTAGCAAAAAGGCCGGCAACATAAGATCCTTCCGGCTTTTGTACTTTGCGATTATCTATAATCCGTTCCAGCTCAAATAAAAAATCACAGGCCAGGTGTTCTTCCTGCCCGGGGAGAGTGCGGTAAAAGCAGCTGACTGCCCCGGTATGGCAGGCAGGACCTTGCTGCTTCACCTGCACCAGCAGAGCATCGCAGTCGCAATCGTAGCGAATGCCCACCACTTCCTGTGTATGCCCCGACGTCACGCCTTTGTGCCAGAGCTGGTTGCGGCTGCGGCTGAAAAACCAGGTTTCCCCGGTCTCTTTTGTTTTCTGCAGCGACTCACTGTTCATGTAAGCAAGCATTAAAACCCGGCCGCTGCCGACATCCTGGACGATGGCCGGTATCAGGCCGGCTTCATTATATTTAAGCTCTGTCATAGTCGAACAGGCACACCCTTCTCCGCCAGGTAACGTTTAACTTCTTCCACAGTAAATTCTCTGTAGTGAAAGACTGAAGCTGCCAAGGCTGCATCAGCCATGCCGTCTGTAAGCACGGTGTAAAAATGATCCATTGCCCCGGCGCCGCCAGAGGCAATAACGGGAATATTCAGCCTTTCCGCCACAGCCCTGGTCAGCCGCACATCATAGCCGTCTTTACCGCCGTCACAGTCCATGCTGGTTAAGAGTATCTCCCCGGCCCCGCGCCTTTCACCCTCCACGACCCAATCCAGTGCAGACATGCCGACAGGGCGTCTGCCGCCGTGGGTGTAAACTTCCCAGTCGTTCATTACCCCGTTCCATTTGGCATCCACTGCCAGCACGATGCATTGTGAACCGAAGCGCTCAGCGCCCGCTGTGAGCAGGCCGGGGTTCTCCACCGCCGCAGTGTTTAGGGAAACTTTATCAGCACCGGCCACAAGAATCTGGCGCAAATGTTCGAGCTCGCTGATACCCCCGCCCACTATAAAAGGAATAAAGACCTGCTCTGCTGTACGGCGCACCATATCAAGCATGGTGCCGCGCCCCTCGTGTGAGGCGGTAATATCCAAAAATACCAGTTCATCAGCACCGGCACAGTCATAAAACTTCGCCAGCTCTACCGGGTCTCCTGCATCACGCAGGTTTACAAACTGCGTTCCCTTGACAACCCTTCCATCCTTCACATCCAGGCAGGGTACTATCCGTTTGGCAAGCAATCAATCCACCCCCTGTATGGCCAGCGCACGGGCCATGTCCAGCCGGCCGGTGTAAAACGCCTGTCCCACAATTACGCCTGTTACGCCAAGAGGCTCTAACTGCAGCAGGTTTTTGATATCATCAAGTGATGAAACACCGCCTGAAGCAATAACGTCAATTTCAAGCGCTTCCGCCATTTCACGCAGCGCCGTCAGGTTTGGCCCTGTAAGCGCACCATCCCTGGCAATATCTGTGTAGACGATTTCGGCAACGCCGAGTCCCGCCATACTGCGCGCCAAGTCTACTGCCCGCAGTCCGGAGTCATCCACCCAGCCGCGAATTGCTACGCTGCCGTTGCGTGCATCGAGCCCGGCCATGACTCTGCCCGGGAAATTGCTGCACATTGCTTTGAGAAGTTCTGGGTCAGTGACAGCCACTGTGCCAAGAATTACACGTTCCACACCGCGGGCAAACAGGTCTTCGGCGGTGGCCATATCACGGATGCCGCCGCCCATCTGGACGGGAATATTTACTGCCTTCACCACCTGCTCAATTACCGCCGCATTCTTCATCTCTCCGGCAAAAGCGCCGTCCAGGTCCACCAGGTGCAGCCGGCGGGCGCCTTCACTCTGCCAGCGCAGCGCAGCCTCCACCGGGTCTTCGTAGTAGATGGTCTCCTTGTCAAGCTCGCCGTGCAGAAGGCGTACACAACGGCCAGCCCTGATATCTATGGCCGGTATTATCAGCATGCTGCCAACCTCCCGAAATTGTCCAGTATCTTCAGTCCCAGGCCGCTGCTCTTTTCAGGGTGGAACTGGACGCCATAAATATTGCCCTTTTGCACCACAGCAGGAAAATGGAGACCGTAATCAGCGGTGGCAAGAAGGTCTACGTCAGTTGCGGGCAGCCCGTGGTAGGAATGGACAAAATAAAAATAGTCGCCGTCCTTTATACCATCCAGCAGCGGGTGAGAACGCCTGATTACAAGCTGGTTCCAGCCGACTTGCGGCACTTTAAGGCCACTGTTGAACTGGACCACACTGCCTGCAATGAGGCCAAGGCCCGCAAAGTCCCCCATCTCTTCACTGCGCTCAAACAGCATCTGCATCCCCACGCAGATCCCAAGCAGTGGCACGCCCCTCCTGACGGACGACAAAACCGCACTGTGAAGGCCCCCCATACGCAGGTTTTCCATAGCCCTGCCAAATGCCCCAACACCGGGCAGCACCAAGCCATCTGCCGCGGCTATCAGCTCAGGGTCGCTACTCACCGCGGTCGAAAAGCCGGCCTCGGCAAAGCCGTTTTTGACGCTGCTTAAATTCCCCACTCCGTAATCTATAATAACAATCATTTGAGTTCGCTGCTCCCTCATAGAATATTATACACTAAAAAATAATATCCTGCTATTCTTCTAGGATTTTAATACTTTATCTTTGGATACAATCGGGCGAAAGCCGCGCTTACAATAAACCTTTGGTAGACAATACTCCGTCCACCCTGGTATCGAAGGAGACAGCTTCGGCCAGGGCACGCCCAAGGCCTTTAAAAGCAGCTTCTATAATATGGTGCGTGTTATTGCCCGCCTGCAGGCGAACATGAAGTGTGCACTGAACTTTATTTACAAAAGCACGCATAAATTCTTCCACCAGTTCGGTCTCAAAGTTACCCAGGCTCCCGCATAATAGCGGCAGATCAAAGCCGAGGAAGGGCCGGCCGGAAAGATCGACCGCCACCATCACCAGCGCTTCGTCCATGGGTAAAAGCGACATGCCATATCTCCTCACTCCATCCTTGTCACCAAGGGCCTCTCTGAAAGCCTCACCCAGTACAAGGCCCAAGTCTTCGACCAGGTGATGGGAGTCCACAGGCAGGTCACCTGACGCCAAGACCTCCATGTCAAAAAATCCGTGGCGCGAAAAAAGCTCCAGCATATGTTCAAGGAACGGAACCCCTGTTTTGAGGCCTGCTTTGCCGCTGCCGTCCAGGCAAAGGGAAAGTTCAATGGAAGTCTCCCTGGTCTGCCGTTTAATCTTTGCTATCCTCTCTTTTTTCAAGCATATCCCTCCTCATTTTAACCGATAGTCCGTGGGCATCAAGCCCTTCCACCCCTGCCAGCGATTCTATTGCCGGCGCCGCCGCAAGCAAAGCCTTTGCCGGGTAATAAATCACACTGCTCTTCTTAATATAGTCATCCACCGACAGTGGAGAAGAAAAACGGGCCGCCCCGGCTGTAGGCAGCACATGGTTTGGCCCTGCCCAGTAATCACCCACTGCCTCGGGCGTAAAAGCACCGATAAAAACAGCTCCCGCGTTTTGCACGCTGTCAAGCCAGAGCCACGGCTCAGCAAGGTGTAGTTCCAGGTGCTCAGGCGCCAATTCATTTGCAATTGACATCCCCTCTTCAATGCTGTTGACAAGCACCAGTGCGCCCTGTCCACGCAGTGCTTTTACAGCTGTTTCAGGCCGCTTCAATGCGGCACACTGCCTGCGGAGTTCTTTTTGTACATCCGCTGCCAAAATCCTGGAGTCTGTTACAAAGTAGGCAGAAGCCATCGCATCGTGCTCCGCCTGGGAGAGCAGGTCGGCGGCCACGCAGGCGGCGCAGGCGGTATTATCGGCCAGCACAAGCACCTCACTGGGGCCTGCCAGCATATCAATACCTACAGCTCCCATCACTTCGCGCTTAGCCAGAGTCACATAGATGTTCCCCGGACCGACAACCTTGTCCACCCGGGGAATGGTTTCGGTACCATAGGCCAAAGCTGCCACAGCCTGGGCGCCGCCGCATTTGTAGACGGCGTCGGCGCCGGCGATGCGCGCAGCAACAAGTGTGTAGGGGTTGATTTCCCCGCCCGGCAGTGGCGGTGTAGTCAGTACTACTTCCCGCACCCCGGCAACCCGGGCAGGGATAACAGTCATCAGCACCGATGACGGGTACGCGGCGCCACCTCCTGGCACATAGGCCCCAACCCTCTCCAGTGCACGCACCAGTTGTCCAAGGGCAACGCCGTCTTCACGCCTGTCAAGCCAGGACACACACAACTGCCGGCGATGAAAGGCCTCTATGTTTGAGGCAGCCAACTTCAGATTCTCCCGTACACCAGTGTCAACTACCGCTTCCGCCGCGGCAAACTCCTCAGCGCTGACACATAACGACTTAAGCCCGGCGCTGTCAAAACGGTTGGTATATTCCAGTACCGCCTCGTCGCCGCGGCGGCGCACCTGACTGATTATTTCGCGCACAGCCGATATTTCTTGCGGGTAGTCGTCAAAGCGGCGGCGTTTGAAATGCTGTCTGAAAGTTTCTCCGTCAAACTCTTTTAACACAATGTCACCTCACTGTCCACAGCCTTCTCCAGTACCCCCACCAGCCAGGCCACACGTGCGCCTTTTACCTGGTAGCTGCCCGGATTGGCCACCAGGCGGGATGTGACATGGGCTACAGTCTCCACTTCCTCCAGGTTATTGTCTTTCAGTGTCCTTCCCGTTGATACAAGGTCAACTATCACATCAGCAAGGTTTAGAAGAGGTGCCAGTTCGATGGAGCCGTGCAGCTTTATCACCTCAAACTGCTTCCCCCTTTGCTGAAAATGCCGTTCAGTACTGCGCGGGTACTTGGTGGCAACATAACCGCCGGCGAAGGGTCCCGAACCTATTTTTTGCGCCACCACCAAGCGGCAGTAACCCAATTTTAAGTCCAGCAGCTCATAAAGCTCTCTTTCCTCTTCCAGCAGGATGTCTTTGCCCACAATACCAAGGTCGGCAGTCCCGTATTCCACATAAGTGGGGATATCGGCCGGTTTGGCCATAATAAAGCGCAGTTTAACCTCATCCAGGGAAAATACAAGCTTCCTGGTCTTCTCCCTCAGCCGGCCGCAGCCGATGCCGGCGCGCTCAAGAAGCTCCAGTGTGGGAGGAAGTATCCTTCCCTTGGCCAGTGCAATTGTCAACCAATCATTGGCAGACATCTGACGACGCCTCCCCTGCTAAGTCTGTCTGGCTGCAGCCTGATTCATCAAAATAAAGAAGTAAAGAAGCCCCTCTTTGGCCTGCTTCATCCCTGGCCTCGCCGGAGGCGCGCGCTTTGGTATCAATAATTACTGCCAGTCCACTGTCGCGCAGCTCCTGCGCCCTGGCAATCGCCTCTGCCCTGGCCTTTTCGTTGTAAGCGGCAAACAGCAGGGCAGGTGAGGGTGGAAGTTTTTTTAGCCGCTGCTGCACAAGCAGCAGGTGATCGGTATTGATGGCAAAGCCCACTGCCGGTGAATTCTGTCCAAAGTGGCCAAGCAGCCTGTCATAACGACCGCCTCCGCAAAGCGGGAAGCCAAGCCCACCCGTATAGCCCTCAAAGACCATCCCGGTATAGTAATCAAGAGCCCTGACCAATCCAAGGTCAAAGGTAATAAAACGGCTTACCCCGTAGTCTTCCAGCACCTGCCAGATTTCATCCAGGGTAGCCAGTGAGCCACGATCAGTGCCGGGCGGCAGAAGTACATCCGCTTCAGCCAGCACTTCCCTGCCGCCGCGCAGCGTCGGCAAACGCAGAATGCTTTCCCGGGAGAAAGCGGGCAACTGCAGCTCTGAGGATAATTCCTTCAAAGAAACAAAGTCTTTCCTGTTAAAGAAGTGATTTATTCTTTCACCGGCAATTCCGGTTACGCCGTGGGCATCAAGCACAGCCTGCAGAAAACCCACGTGCCCCAGGCAGAGAGTAAAATCATCCAGTTTAAGCGCACGCAGCACATCAACTGCCAAGGCTATTATTTCTGCATCGCTGCCGGCACACCCTGATCCTATCAATTCCACACCGGCCTGCGCCATTTCACGCTGCCTGCCCTGCTGGCCCGAGGCATGACGATAGACATTTCCGCCGTAACACAGGCGCAGAGGCTTTGGCTCATTTGACAGGTGAGTGACAGCAACCCTTGCCAGGGGAGAAGTAAAATCGGGACGGAGAGCCATTGTCCGTCCGCGTTCATCAAGGAAACGATACACTTTCCCTTCCTGTTCACCGTTGGCATCACCGTCAAAGACAGCACTATACTCAAAGGCCGGTGTTGCCACCTCACGGTAGCCCCAGCGGCCAAAGACCTCCTGTATTCTGTTCTCCATTTCCCTCTTTGGACCCGCGAACCCCGGCAGCAGGTCGCGCACACCGTCCGGAATCAGCAGTCTTCTTGCCTTCTCATTCATAGCAGTCCTCCGTTGCTTTAATGCTTTAACGTATTAACGCGATGACGTAGTAACGATTTTTATTTTACCACTGGTCTGCTATGGTGTCAATAAGTATTTTAACAGTTTGTGTTTAATCTGTGCTTGCTAAGACTTGAGAGTTTCCTCATAGAACCTCTCATATTGCGGTACAATCAGGGTACTGCTGAAGTGCTCATCCACCCTGCGCCTGGCGGCCTCCCCCATCTGCCGCAGACGTTTGTCGTCACTGAGAAGTTCAAGTGCATGGACGGCCATGGCGGCAATATCGCCAACCGGCGCCATGAAACCTGTTTCTCCCTGCCTGATAACCTCCGGCAAGCCGCCGGCATCGGAGCTGATGACAGGCACACGGCAGGCCATTGCTTCAAGCGCACCAAGGCCGAAGCTCTCTTTTTCCGAGGGCAGCAGGAACAAGTCGGCGGCGGAGATGATGGGCAGCACATTATCCTGAGCGCCCAGGAAAAGAACATCATCCCTTAAATTGTGCCTTTCCACAGCTTCCTGGGTTTCCAGCCGCTGCACACCGTCGCCCACAAGAAGCAGCTTAGCGCGCATTTCCCGGCGCACTCGGGCAAAAATCTCTACCACATCGGGCACACGTTTAACCGGGCGGAAGTTGGAAATGTGCAAAAGCACCCTGCAGTCAGCGGGCAGGCAGCCAAACTTTTCACGGGCAGCCGGCTGAGGGTAAAAACGTTCTGTGTTAATAAAGTTATAGATAGTCTTTACTGGTTTTTCAATGCCAAAAGTGTTGCGCGTCTCCGCAGCAAGATTATCGGAAACCGCGGTTACACCGTCACTTTTTTCAATACTGAAACGTGTAATGCGCCAAAAGGATTTATCGCTGCCCACCAGTGTGATGTCAGTACCGTGCAGCGTGGTAACTACGCGCAATTTCCTGTCTTCAAGGATTTCCCTGGCCATGTGCGCGCAAAAAGAATGCGGGATTGCATAGTGGGCATGAATTAGATCAAGGCTCTCCCTCTTCGCCAGGTCGGCAATCTGATTGACAAGCGCCAGCGTGTAGGGCGGATATTTAAATAGTGGATAGGCAAGCAGGTCAACCTCGTGGTAGTAAACATTGGGTTGAAAACGGTCAAGCCGAAAAGGCAGTTGGTAGGAGATAAAATGTACCACATGCCCCCGCTCTGCCAGCTCTTTGCCAAGTTCGGTTGCCACCACGCCGCTGCCGCCATGGGTTGGGTAGCAGACAATGCCTATTTTCATACTACCAGCCCTTTAGCGGTGTCGGAGTTTCTAGGATCATTTTCCGCTTCCAGCCCTGCAGCTTTGTGATGTCATCAACAATCATCCTATGCTCTCTGTAGATACCCTCACCGTAAAAAACCTGAATAAGTGAGCCCACATACTGGTCACGGCTCTGAAGCATGTGGATAAAACGGGGATTGTTCACCAGCGTCCGCCAGTCAGTATCAGAGGGTTGGCCAAACTGGCTCTCGTGTGCTGCAAGCGCTCCCATTTTTTTTACATAGTACTCGCTGATATCCACGATAAAAGAAGGTTCTTCGAAAACAGCCAGGAAATACTGGGCAATAACCGGCGGCCTGTGGGGTTCGCCATCGGCCGGCCAGCGGTGCAGCCCTGAAAGGTGTGCTGCCTCACGTACCAACTGACTGGCGCGGATGTGATCGGGATGCCTGTCCCTGTGATAAGGGGTTATTACCACCTTGGGGCGGTAGCGCCTGACAACCTCTATTACAGCCCGCAGGCTTTCTTCATCCACCTGCAGGCGGGCGTCAGGCAGGCCCAGGTTGTCACGGACAGCCATGCCCATAATCCCGGCCGCTTTAAGGGCCTCTTTTCGCCTTATCTCCGGTGTGCCGTTGCTGGCGGCCTCCCCTGCGGTCAAATCAACTATGCCGCATTTGTATCCCATAGCGGCATGTTTAATCAGAGTACCTCCCACACCTATCTCTACATCGTCCGGGTGGGCACCAAAAGCAAGAATGTCAAGCTCCATCACTATCTCTCCAATCTGTAACTGTTTTCTTAACCGCCTTATCTTTAAACAATCAGTTATAAAAAAGGAAATGGCCCGGCTCAGATGGGAATTCCTCATAAAGGCTCTGCCAGAAATCGGGACCATACTTTATTAAAAACGGAAAAAGATTGAGCACTCTTTCCTGCAACCTTCCTTGCGGCAGCAGCGCCTGCTCCAGATTGGCAAAGTGATTGACCACTGTTTCATTTTTCTTTTTGGCTATCTGTTCCGCCTGCTTGCGCAGGTAGGCTATTTCACTTACCACACGCTGCATGTTTTTGTCCGCCAGACTTGATAACTGTCCGTCGAGGCCGGACAATTCCCGGCGCACTTGCCGGTATCCATCCTCAATCCGGCTGTGCAACTGCCCAAATACCACGTCCAGATCAACCCCTGCTTTTTGGGCCAGTATTTTTTTCTGGTAGCCGTCAAGGCCGTTTAGGATATGGTTCTCCGGTATACTATAGCGCTCAAGGTAGCGTTTCAGCCTCGGCTCTAAAACAGTCAGTCCTCCCCTTGGCCAAAGCACAGGAGCAGAAAGCCCAAACACATTATAAAGCGGCAGCAGTTGGGCGAAATAGGACAGTTCCCCCGCACCTGGGATATAGACAATAGTAGGGAAAAGGCTGTCCTGTGCCAGAGGGCGCAGGAGCACATTGGGGCTCAGCCTCTCAGGAGTCTCCTGAATCAGCCCACGCAGCGCCTCCCTGCTGAAAACCGCCGTGCCGTCACGGGTGGCAAAGCCGCTCCCACGCCTGTAAAGTGCCGACCGCTTGCCAGAGATATACATAAGGAGGCTGGCTTCTTCTTCCCGCTCAACCTGCAACGGATAGCCGGCTGATTTTAGAACCTGCTCCCGCCCACGCAGCGCTTCACCTGCCTCTTCCAGGCGCTCGATTGTTTTAAGAAAAAATGGCGCCAGCATCCTGCGACTTCCCCGCAGCAGCGGGTCAAAGAGCACTAGCCCTGTCTCTGCAAATAATTTAGTCATAATTCTGGCAAACCATTCCGCCGGTGTGGCGGAATGGTTTGCTGTATCAGACAAAAGTCCGATTACATCCTGTTTGAATTCGCTCTTTTGTGTCAGTGCAGCCAGCTCTTCAATCACCCTGCCTGCAGCTTCTTTCCCCAGCGGCAGCATACCAACAGGCTCCCCCGTGTGGTCAAGTTCAAGGCTTATTTTCTGCAAACGGTTATCGCGGTCAAGCAGCCAGAAATGATTGGCTTCTGAAAAGTCATGGTCTTCGCTGGCCGTCCAAAACACAGGCACCACCGGGCGCTGTAGTTCCCGCTCCAGCCTTGCCGCCAGCTTTAGCGCCGAAATAGCTTTATAAACAGTATAAAGAGGTCCGGTACACAGCCCGGCTTGCTGCCCGGTCAGCACTGCCACCGAGCGCGGGTCGCTAAGCTTATTAATTTGCTCCTCTGTTTTCACTGAGCAGCCCAAACCTGTGTTATACGTAAGGAGCATGTCCACCATTCTGAGCCTGTCGCCACCAAAAGAGGCAGCCACGTTTTCGGCGTAGCCACCAAGCTGAGGCAAACCTCCAAAGTGAGGTCCAAAAAAACCTGCAGCCTGCTTCCTACCAGCAAGATAGTCCCGGTAAAGCAGCGGGCGAAACGACTCCGGCAGCGAAAATTCTTTCAGCATAATATTCTCCTCTTAAACATTTCCTGGCACTATATTCCACAAAGCGGGAGCTTTTTCCTTTTAATATGGCTGATTACTATCTTTACTTAAGCGCTCCCAGATTGTGCAGTGTCTGCAAAAAATCAGGGTAGGAGACGGCAATGCTGTCGGGGGAGTCCAGCATGACAGTGCCTTTAGCACCAAGAGCAGCGATGCAAAGTGACATTGCGACGCGGTGGTCGCCCCTGCTTTTCACGGCAGCGCCGGCAATCGGACGCCCGCCTCTGACGATAAAGCCGTCTTTAAGAGCTTTGATGTCTGCCCCAAGCGCTCCAAGTTCCACAGTCATTGCCGCAATACGGTCACTTTCCTTGACACGAAGTTCCTCTGCGCCACGGACTACTGTTTCTCCAGCGGCAAAAAGAGCTGCCACAGCCAAAACCGGCAGTTCGTCTATCAGCCGCGGTATAATTTCTCCCCCGATTTCCACGCCACGCAGCGCAGAATGACGTACACGGATGTCTGCCACCGGTTCACCGCTCTCTTCGCGTCTATTAACGTACTCAATGTTGGCGCCCATCTCCGCCAGCACATCAAGGATGCCTGTGCGTGTGGGGTTCACCCCTACATTGCTAAGAATTAAGTCAGAACCCGGTACAATACTGGCAGCAACCAGGAAAAAGGCAGCTGAGGAAATATCCCCGGGCACGCGCACAACCTGTCCCAAAAGACGCGGCCTGCCGCTTACGCTTACTGTCCTGCCGTCAACTTTAACAGATGCTCCAAAAGCGGCAAGCATACGCTCTGTATGGTCGCGGCTCTGCGCCGGCTCTGTTACCGCAGTTTCCCCTGCAGCAAAGAGTCCGGCCAGAAGCACCGCCGATTTAACCTGTGCGCTGGCCACCGGCGAGTTGTAGCAAAGCGGAGAAAGTTTCCCCCCGTCCACAGAAAGAGGCAGCAACCCACCCTGATGGCGGCCAATGATCCTCGCCCCCATCTCCTTAAGCGGCGCTGTCACACGTTTCATGGGGCGCCTGCGCAGCGAGGAGTCCCCGGTCAGCACAGTGTAGAAAGGCTGTCCCGCCAGCACGCCAAGCAATAACCTGGCGGTGGTGCCCGAGTTGCCGGCATCAAGGATATTTTCAGGCTCGCACAAGCCGTCAAGGCCGGCGCCTTTCACCCTGACTGAAGTACCGTCCACATCTATATCGACACCCAGTGCCCGCATGCAGGAGACCGTGGATAAACAATCCTCGCCGTCAAGAAAACCTTCAATAAATGTTTCTCCTTCTGCCAGCGCGCCGAGAATAACCGCCCGGTGCGATATTGATTTATCGCCGGGGACAGTGATTTCTCCACACAGCGGCCCTGCCGCTTCCAGTCTGATACTCATCAGTTCTCTCCTTCCTCCATCTCCGCCCTGAACCCCTCTTGGTGCAGCAAGGCGGCTGCCGATTTGCGCCCTTCCCCGCTTAAGAAGCCAAGCCGCAGCGGCCCGCCTTCTTCCTCACGCACACGGAGTAGTTCTATTTCGGCTATATTTACGCCTGCCGATCCCAGATGCGAGGCTACGTCACCTATAATGCCCGGCCTGTCAGGAACATAGACATAAAGGTTAAACATTTGCGGCAGGATACCTTTGCCTTTGGTTGGCACCTGCAGCCTGAACTCCCTGGCATCGCGCAGCTCAGCCAGCAGTCCCGGTTCATCCCGTTTCCTTATCAGTTCGCACACACGTCGCAGTTCAGCAATATAATTCTCCAGCAGGTTGATAATATTATCCTCGTTGGAGAGGCAAATATCCTTCCACATCTGCGGGCTGCCCATCGCCACCCGGGTAGTGTCTCGAAACCCTCCCGCTGCAAGGGCTAAAAGTTCATTTTTGTATTCCTTGTGGGCGGCAACAGTGCTCACCAGGGCTGTGGCGGCCATGTGCGGCAGGTGAGAAATGGCCGCCGTCAGGAGGTCGTGGCGGGCAGCATCCAGTACAAAAGGCACTGCCCCCACCCCCTTTACCAGCTGCAGCATAATCTCAAGCGCTGATCCGTCAGTAGATTCGTCCGCTGTTAATACATAGAGGGCGTTTTCAAACAGATACTCGTCAAGTGCTCCCACACCGCCTTTTTCCGAACCTGCCATGGGGTGGCCGCCGATAAATGTTACGCCTGCCGGCAGTACTTCCCTGGCCCTGTCGGATACCTGCTTTTTGGTGCTGCAGACATCGCTGACCAGTACAGGTTTCTTTATCAGGCCTGCCAACTGCGGCAGCAGACTGAGTACAGAGCCCACAGGCGCCGCCATGATGATTAAATCCGCGCCGTCTATCCCTGCGGCAAGGGATGTTGCTCCCCTGCTGACAGCACCAAGTGAAACGGCAGTCTTAAGTACCTCTGGCACCTCATCAATACCTATAACTTCATCTGCCAGACCCCGCGTCAGCAGCGCACGGCCGAGAGAACCGCCTACCATGCCTACTCCGATGATTGCTGCACGCCTGATAAGAGCAGTCAACTTAAACCACCTGCCCCAGGCGCTTATCAACGACTGCAGCCGTTTTACGCAAGTCCTGCATCAGGTCACTGAAATTTTCAAGGGTAAGTGACTGCGGACCGTCACAGAGTGCTTCTGCCGGATGCGGGTGAACTTCAATAATCAGACCGTCTGCACCGCACGCCACAGCTGCCCGGCTCATGGCAGGCACAAAACGCCAGTTGCCGGTGCTGTGGCTGGGGTCTACTATAACCGGCAGGTGGCTTAACTGTTTAACCACGGGTATGGCACTCAAATCAAGCGTGAACCTGGTGTAGGTCTCAAAAGTGCGAATACCGCGCTCACAGAGAATAACCTGGTAGTTCCCGCCTGCCATGATATATTCTGCCGCCATCAGCCATTCCTCAATGGTGGCTGACAGCCCGCGTTTAAGCAAAACCGGCTTTTGCAATCTGCTCAGTTCACGCAGCAGGTAATAATTCTGCATATTTCTGGCGCCCACTTGGAGGATGTCGGCGTATTCATTGGCCACCTCCACCGCCTGCGGGTGAGTCACTTCAGTTACAATCAGCAGGCCGGTCTTCTCCCTGGCCCGAGCGAGTATTTTAAGCCCTTCCTCCTCTAATCCCTGAAAAGAGTAGGGAGAGGTACGGGGTTTAAAGGCGCCGCCCCTCAGCACCTGGCCGCCTGCCGCCCTGACACCGTAAGCAGTCTCCATTACCTGTTCTTCACTTTCCACAGCGCACGGGCCGGCCATGACCATTATCTCCTCGCCGCCGATACTGCTTCCCCCGATAGAGAAAACTGAATTGTCGGGCTTAAAATCTCTGCTTACAAGCTTAAAAGGCTGTGAAATCGGCACCAGTTTCTCCACAGAGGGCAGGGCTTCAAGGCCCATGGACATAACAAGTTTTCTGTCGCCGATAGCACCAATGATGGTCCTTTGCTCTCCCACCGACAGGTGCACCCCAAGGCCCACTTTTTTAAGTTTATCCACAACCTGATTGATTTCTTCTTCCTGTACTCCGGGATTCATAACAATGATCATACTTTTTACCTCCTGTATTTTCTCCCTGCTTTTACTTTTTCCTTTTTTAGCCTCATAAACGCACCTTCATTAAAGTTTTATACGCATAGTCGGATTCCATGCAATCACCTCACTTAAACAAGATATATTTCCTATGCAATAAAAAAATCCGCCCCGAAGGGACGGATATATTTCCGCGGTACCACCCAAATTGGCCAAAGCCCACTTGCAGGCACGGCCCGTCTAAACGGGATTATGCCCTTTCCCTTTTACCGGCGGGAACCCGTCGGAGCCTACTCGAAATCTTTCGGTCCGCTGCTCAAGGGTGTAATTTCAGCCTCCGCCCTGACACCGGTTCACAGCACCACCGGCTCTCTGCAGTCATAAGCAGGACTTACTGTTCCCTCTCATCGCTTTTAATTTATGGATTTGAAATTAATTTTACCTTCCTGCGATGCTGCTGTCAAGTATTTATTTCCTGCGTGTGTTGCCTGCGTTGTTAACTCGCGATGATGTTATCTCGTAATTTTAACAAAATGCAACTGATAACCCTGCCGGTTGCACCGGCAGGGTTATCAGTCAGAATAAAATGAATTTAATATTAGGCCAGGACGCGCTCGTCTTCGCCGGGAGGGACGCCAAGCTTCAGGTGGTCGTGGAGGGTGCGAATGGCTTCGGAGAGGTCTTCTTCGCGGATTAAAAGTGAGATGGTAATGTTGGAATCACCCGTCTGCAGGATGCGGATTCTCTTTTCATTCATAGCCCTTATAATGCAAGCCATAACACCGGGGAGGTTAAGCATCCCCAGCCCCACCACCGAAACTTTGGCGCAGTCGGCCAGAGTACGGTGAGAAATCCCTAAACTGTCCAAAACCTTCCCGGTCTCCTGCAGGTTTTCACTCTTCACTGTGAAAATTTTTCGCTCAGGGAAAATAGAAATAAGATCGATAGAAATATGAGCATCAGCCAGAGTGTCAAACATCGTCATTTCCAGGTCGCTGTTATCCTCCGGCGTTTCTACTGTAACCTGTGCCAGCCCGGTGGTATGGGCGATGCCGGTTATGACGCGGCTGCTTTCCCAGTGGCCAAAGCGTTGTTCGGCGCCGATGGCGGGTTCATGGCTGATGACGGTGCCTGCCTCAGATTCTTTCAGATGCTTGACAATTACGCACACATTATGGTGCATTGCCACTTCCACAGCCCGGGGATGAATTACCTTGGCGCCCTCATAGGCCAGTTGACAGACTTCGTTGTAAGTAAGGTGGTCGATAATCCTTGCATTTTCCACCAGTTTGGGGTCAGCTGTCATGATACCGTTGACATCGGTGTAAATTTCCACTTTTTCAGCGCCAAGCCCAGCGCCAAGTATCACAGCGCTGGTATCGCTGCCTCCACGCCCCAGGGTGTTGATTTCACCCTCGCGGGTTGCTCCCTGGAATCCGGCCACAACCACAACTTCATCATTGCGCAGGTGAGCGAGGAGCCGTTCAGGCTGAAACTCCACAACATGAGCCTCGCCGTAGTTGCCGTCAGTGATCAGGCCTGCCTGCCCGCCGGTGAGCGCAAGAGATGCAATATTGTTCTCGCAAAGTATTGCTGCCATCACAACAGCGGAGATAATCTCACCGCAGGACATGATTAAATCGAGGTCGCGCAAAGACTCCTGACAAATGCAGTTCATTGCGGCCATGTCTTTTAGTGTATCGGTAGCGTAAGGCTCGCCTTTGCGTCCCATGGCCGAGACAACCACGACCGGTTTATAGCCTTTCTCACGGGCCTCGCGGACACGTTTTACCACTTCTCCCCGCAGTGTCGGGTTAGCCACAGATGTGCCGCCGAATTTCTGGACAATAATTTTCATGCCGCCCTCCTACAGGAGGCCGCGGGCTATAAGCGCCTCGGCGATTTGGATGGAGTTGGTGGCGGCGCCTTTGCGGATATTGTCAGCCACAACCCACATATTGAGTCCGTTTGGCACTGAACTGTCAGGCCGGATACGGCCCACAAACACTTCATCCCGTCCCGCTGTGCCAGCCGGCATGGGGTAGGAGAGTTGGGCCGGGTCGTCAACAACAATGATTCCCGGCGACCTGCGAAGAAGTTCACGCGCTTCGTCAGCGGAGAGTGGTTTCTCAAGTTCAATATTGACAGCTTCTGAGTGTCCGTTAAATACGGGCACGCGGACGGTGGTGGCGGTTATTCTCAGATCCGGCAGACCCATTATCTTGCGGGATTCGCGGATTATTTTCATTTCTTCCTTGGAATAGCCGTCGTCAGCGAATACATCTATCTGCGGCACCATGTTAAAGGCAATCTGATGCTGCACCTTGGCTCCTGCATGGGGTATACGCTCGCGGGGGAAATCGTCCCTGCCGTCCAGGATTGCCCTTGATTGTGCGGCCAGTTCATCCACCGCCTCTTTGCCGGCGCCTGAAACAGACTGGTAAGAGGCCACTACCACACGCCTGAGGCCTGCTGCCTGCTGCAGAGGCTGCAGTGCCACAACAAGCTGGATTGTGGAGCAGTTGGGATTGGCAATAATTCCCTGGTGCCCGTCAAGTGCATCCGGGTTTACTTCAGGCACGACCAGCGGTATACCTTCATCCATGCGGAAAGCATTGCTGTTGTCAACCACCACTGCACCGTGGCGCACCGCTTCTGGTGCAAGTTGGTAACTGATGGCCTCCCCGGCGCTGAAAAAAGCCACGTCAATCCCCGCAAACGCCTCGGGCTTGGCTTCTTCCACCCTGTAAGGCTTTCCAAGCACTTCCACCGTCATGTCAACAGAGCGGGAGGACGCCAAAAGTTTTAGGTTACCCACAGGGAAATTCCTTTCCTGCAGCACCTGGACCAGTGACTGCCCAACCATACCGGTAGCCCCTACTATGGCTACGTTATACTTCTTCATCACTCTTCCCCCTAAAGTTGTTACATATATACTAATACTATTATACTATTTTTTCAAAGCTTTTTTGATACGTTCCATTGCTTCCTTCATGCGTTCTGCTTCCACGGTGAGTGCAATGCGGAAAAAGCCTTCACCGTATTCGCCAAAGCCCCGTCCCGGAGTAACGACCACACCTGTCTCCTCCAGCAGGTAACTCACAAAATCAGCGGAAGTGGCAAATCCCGGCGGTACAGGCGCCCAGATATAAAATGTAGCCTTGGGAGCAGATACAGCAAAACCCATTTGCTGCAGAGCCGAAACTACTATGTCCCGGCGCTCCTGGTAGACTGCGCACATACTCTGCCTGAAAGCTTCGGATTTTGGGCTTGCAAACGCCTCCACTCCTGTGTACTGGATAGCTTTGAAGGCGCCTGAGTCAATGTTGGTCTTGTAACGGCTAAGAGCATCCACCACCTCCGCGCGCCCTACAGCGTAACCGATGCGCCATCCGGTCATGTTAAATGTTTTTGAAAGTGAGCCAAATTCAATACACACATCTTTCCCGCCAGGCGCTTCAAGGAAAGAGAGAGGCCGATATCCGTCAAAAGCAATCTCGCTGTAGGCGATGTCATGGCACACAATCACATTATGCCTGTTGGCAAAAGCAACCGCATCCTCAAAAAACTCCATCGGAGCCACAGCCCCGCAAGGGTTATTGGGATAGTTGAGAAACATCAGCTTAGCCCGGTCGGCAGCTGACTTATCAATGGCGGCCAGGTCAGGCAGAAAATTATTTTCCGCCAAGAGGGGCATACGGTAAACATCCCCCCCTGCAAACATAGTACCAATACTGTAGACGGGGTAGCCGGGGTCGGGTACAAGATTGACGTCGCCGGGGTTGATAAAACAGGCGGAAATGTGGGCAATGCCCTCTTTGGAACCCAGCAGTACCGCTACTTCTCTTTTTGGATCCAGTTCCACATTATGGCGCTCGCGGTAGTAGTCAGCCACAGCCTGCTTAAACTCTGTAAGGCCCTCGTCGGGAGGATAAGTATGGTTTCTGGGCAGGGGGACTTCCTCTGACATTCTCTCAATAATATAATCAGGAGTAGGCCTGTCGGGATCGCCGATGCCAAGGCGGATTACATCCACTCCCTTTTCCACCGCAGCACGGACCTTTTTATCAACCTCTGCAAAAAGGTAACGCGGCAGTTTCTTTATACGATCGGCATATTCTATGTTCATTAAATTATCACTCCATTTCATCATTATTAAGATATCTAAAAAATCTTAAGGCAATTAAAACCCGGTCAACCGGCCACGGAAAACTTCCTCTGCCGGACCTGTCATATAAAGGTGGTTGTCTTCCCGCCACTCAATGGATAGCACGCCGCCAGGCAGTTGTATTTCCGCCCTGCGCCCCAACCTTCCGTTTAAGACACCGGCCGCCAGTACCGCACATGCTCCGGTCCCGCAAGCCAGCGTCGGGCCGACACCGCGTTCCCAGACCTTAACAACAGCCCGTTCCCTTGATTCTACCTGGACAAATTCTACATTTGCCTTACGCGGAAACAGCGGGTGAGTTTCAATCAGCGGCCCCCATTCAGTCAATGGTACGTCAGCTAAGTCCTCACAGAAAATTACGCAGTGAGGGTTGCCCATGGATACCGCGGTAAACGTAAACTGCCTTCCCGCCGCCTCCAGTGTTTCTGACACAACGCGCCTTTTTTCACCTGAGACAGGCACAAGATTACTCTCCAGGATTGGTTCGCCCATATCCACTTCTACACCGGTTACCGATTTTCCTTCAGTCTTGATACGCAATGTAAGAAGGTTGTTGTAAGTCTCAAGCGGTATGGTGCTATCTTTTACCAGGCCACGTTCATACAGATACTTGCCCACACAGCGCACAGCATTGCCGCACATTTCTGCTTCACTGCCATCGGAGTTAAAGATACGCATGCGGCAGGGAGCTTTTTGTGAAGACTGCAGGAGAACCAAGCCGTCGGCGCCCACTCCAAAGTTGCGGTCACAAATCCTGCGCGCCAGGTCGTCATAATTTCGCAGGCTGCCTGAAAAATCTTCCACTATCACAAAATCGTTGCCAAGGCCGTGCATTTTTACAAATTCCACGCGACTCACCTCCTTGTTATGTGGAATCTTTTCTCTATATTTTATGTTAGTTGGCCGCCCTGCGCTCAACCCGTTTTTGCAGATGGGCAGGGATAACGTCATTTATAACCAGGTTTTCATAAGACTCTCTCTTCACCACTATTTCCGCATGGCCGTTACTGACAAAGACTACCGGTGGACGTGTGAAACGATTGTAGTTTGAAGCCATTGAGTAATGATAAGCCCCGGTAGAAAAAGTCGCCAGGATATCTCCACGCACCAGCTTTGGCAGGTCAATATCCCAGATGAGCATATCTCCTGACTCACAGGCCTTGCCTGCTACGGAGACTTTCTCCACAGGCTCCTCCAGAGCACGGTTGGCAACTATTGCCTCGTACTTCGCCTCATACATGGCAGTACGTATATTATCCATCATTCCTCCATCCACAGCCACATACTTGCGGATACCGGGCACTTCCTTAATTGTCCCAACAGTATACAGGGTAGTACCGGCTTCACCAACAATTGAGCGGCCCGGCTCCACCAAAAGCCTGGGGAGTGTCAGTCCATGTTCAGCTGCCTTTTCTTTAATAGTAGTTACAATTAGCTCTATAAACGCCGGCAGAGAATGAGGCGAGTCCTCACGCAGGTAGCGGATGCCAAAACCACCGCCAAGGTCAAGTTCCCTGATAGCAAGCCCGGTCTTCTTTTTTATGCCCTGTATAAAATCCATCATAACTTCTGATGCCACCTGGAATGGTTTAAGGTCAAAGATCTGAGAACCAATATGGCAGTGCAGCCCGCACAGCTCTACGTGCCTGAGTTTAAGCGCAGCTTTGACAAAAGCCATGGCGTGTCCGTCCGCCAGACCCAGTCCAAATTTAGAGTCAAGCTGGCCTGTTTGGATATAATGGTGAGTGTGAGCTTCTATCCCCGGCTTGACACGCAAATAAATCTGGGCTGTTTTCCCCACTTGGCTGCCAATGGATTCAATCAGCTCCAGTTCTGAGAAACTGTCCACCACCAGCCGTCCCACACCGCTTGTGAGCGCAATTTCAAGATCAACTGCAGACTTATTGTTGCCGTGGAAAATCATCTTACTTGCCGGATAGCCTGCCTTAAGAGCGGTATAGATTTCTCCCCCTGAAACTACATCCAGTGCCATTCCTTCTTCTTCCACCAACCGGCACATAGCCATGGTCAAAAAAGCTTTGCCTGAGTATGCAACCTGACTGTTGGGATAAAGGCGGCTGAATGTGTCAGTATATTCTCTGCAGTTTTTACGGATAAGCTCCTCGTCCATGACATAAAGCGGTGTGCCAAAATTGCGGGTAAGTTCAACAGTATCACATCCTCCGATTTCAAGATGCCCTTTCTCGTTGATACGCATAGTCCCAGTTAAAAACATCGGCAACTCCCCCCTCAAATATAATTTATGATAAAAAATAAAACGACCAACAGGTTGCTGTCAGCCGTTACAGACTCGACACATCCCCAACGCCCTCCGTGAGATAGCTCTTCACCGGGAGTCAGGGCAGCTCCCGGTGACAGTACGTTAGTTATTCACTGACGTCCCAGCCAGGCACACGCGGGTGAAATGCCGGCTTCGGCGGCAACCCCTTTCCTGCCCATTCATCAATCCCGTATCTCCCAGGCAGTACTCTTGGCAACCGCGCCTCTACCTCACCTAGGCGGTGAGGCATTATTTGTTTCCAGAATTTTATCACAGAAAAGCTTGTTTTGTCAATTGGAAACCACAGCCACAAAGAGACAAAAAGCTTTACTGCGAAAGGAAAAACTGTCGCTGCGCCGAATATATACTCTAGTATATGCGGGAGGGTGGTAGTTGGATAATGCTCCTACAATTTAAGAAAAAAAACAGTGCGGTGGATAAATTCTACCGCAGCCCCACACTGGCCAACTACCGTTTATTAAGGCAGGAACTGGCGGATGATGGACTTTCTATCGAAAATATTTTCCCCGACCTCGACGCTTTTCTTGCCTGGAGGGGCAGGGCATATCTCTCCCGTCAGATCAGAGAAATTGAAAGCAATAAAAAAAAATAAAAAACGGTAGCGTCCATTAGTTTATCATAGATGTTTGTTATATGGCTTCTGTTTTGAAAGCGCTATTTTCTCTGTGGCAGCGCCGGCTTTTGCCGCACTGTCAAGAGCTTCATCAAGCAATATTTCCGAATTTCCTCCACAACGGGGACTGCCTGCCAAACCCAGGACTAACATTTCTCGTCAATTGGCACATCCGCAGGTTGCTCAACTATTTCCACTATGGAGATTTTCATCCGCCCTGCGTTCATTTTGCGGTCATAGCCTTTAACCAGAAAATAAGAAGCTAAAAGAAATACCACACCCAAAAAAAGTCCCACCAGTTCTTCCCGTGCCAACAACCCCAATGCCGCCCCGACCTGCTGTCCCAGCAAGATCCCGACAAGGAGCGAAATTACCGGCACCATGTAAACCACAAAAGAAGCCTTAAGGACCTGCCCTGTATCGCTGGTTACTTTTACAGTCTGGCCAACACGGGCATTTACTATATTCTGTGCCTGAATATAGTTCTCCCCGCCGCCTGAAATAACCGCTCCGCAGCCGCCACACTTGCCGCACACATCATGGCGCCTCACCACTACCATGGCTGTATCCCCATCTATTCCAACCACCTGGCCTATCTGCTCCATAAAAAAGCACCTCCGAAGCTAGTATTTCCCTGCAACTGTGTGATATGACCATTATAAGCCATAGAGAAAATTTTGCCAAGAAATACGTGCTGCCTAAATTAAATGCCGGCTCCTGCTAAAATGGAGCCGGCATTTAATTATCTTTTATTTTCCTGCTTCTTTTAATTCCTGGAATTTTTTTGTGAGTGCGGGGACTATCTTGTGCAGGTCGCCCACAACGCCATATGTGGCTACCTTAAAGATAGGCGCCTCGGGGTCTTTGTTTATGGCGCCACAATTACATCGGTATAGGAATCTGTGCGGTAGTCTTTAAATACCGGAGCGTCCGCCAGGTATACCTTATCGGCGCCGAAAGCAAAGCAGTGCCTCGTCAGGCCTTCCATGTTTTCGCCAAGAAGTACGCCGGCCAACTCAACTCCAAGCTCATCGGCCAGTTTCCTGCCCTCGCTCAACAGCTCTAAAGCAACATTGGCGATATGGCCGTCACGCTGCTCGATAAAAACCCAAACACCTTTATATTCGCTGATGTCAACTGCCAGCTTATCCTCTGTCTTTGTCACTTCGATGGCCTCGGCAGCGCAGGACTGGGCGCATGCACCACAACCTGTACATTTGTCAGTCAGTACCGCCACACCGTCTTTCATTATAATGGCACCCGGGAAAGGGCAGGCATCAATACATACCTCACAACCCAGGCACTCGTCAGCCTTAATTTTAACGCTCACTGCCTGTCACCCCCTAGACGATTTTTGCATCACGAAGTTTGCTGATTAACAGCTCACAAATCTGTTGTGCGTCCTCGGCCTCGATCATCTCACCAGCGCCCTTGCGCTCGGGAGCAAATACCCTCTTCACCTGGGTGGCGGAACCGTTTAACCCCACCATATCTTCCTGAGCGCCTATATCTTGTGCAGACCAACTGGGAATCTGTTTTTTATGGGCTTTCATAGTGCCCATCATAGTCGGGAAGCGGGGTTCATTAATGGACTTTTCCACGGCAATCATGGCGGGAAGTTTCACTGTAATGACCTCATAGCCGCCCTCGACGGCTCTTTCTACCAGCAGGCCATCATCTCTTATTTCCCTGATTTTCTGGACATATGTTACCTGGGGCAAAGTGAGATGCTCGGCAATACCCGGCCCTACCTGGGCGGTGTCGCCGTCAATGGCCTGTTTGCCGCATAATATAAGATCGTAGCTGCCGATTTTTTCTATGGTTTTAGCCAGAGTGTATGAAGTGGCCAGTGTATCGGCGCCGGCAAACGCCCTGTCACTGACAAGGATGGCCTCATCCGCGCCCATTGCCAGACACTCCCTGAGGGCGTCAATTGCCTGCGGAGGCCCCATGGTTACCACAGTAATCTTGCCGCCTTTTTGTCCCTTTATCTGCAGCGCGGCTTCCACGGCGTTTTTGTCAAACGGATTTACAATGCTTGGCACCCCTTCACGGATTAAAGTCCCCTTAACAGGGTCAATCTTAACTTCTGTGGTATCGGGCACCTGCTTAATGCATACAATAATGTTCATGCTTAAAACCTCCTGAAGATTACCGTGTATATTTAGAAAACAACTCTTCCGACATCTATTTCTATATTTCCTGCAAATTCTCCTTCCCGGAAGCTCAAAATGTTTTTAAGCGTACATATTTAACTAAGAAAAATATGTACCTGATGGAAAAGAATACAGCCTGAACCATGTTCAGGCTGTGTGTATTCTGAAAAACTATTATTTGACTCACACTGCAGACGCAATTGCAGCAAGCAGTTCAGCTCCAACAGCAAGTATTTCTTCATTAAAATCAAAGCACGGGTGGTGCAATGGATGGTTGAATTCTTCATCACCTATCCCGAGCCTGAAGAAACAACCGGGTACACGCTGCAGAATATAGGCAAAGTCCTCACCACCCATAACAGGGCGCTCAAGATTCACAACATTTTGTTCTCCAATTACGGCAGCCGCTTCCCGCGCCACCAGTTCGGTCATTTTTGAGTTGTTCTCCAGCGGCGGGTAACCCAAGAGGTAGTTAAGCTCACAGGAGGCGCCAAACGCTGCACACACGCCGCCTGCCACATACTTAATTTGCTCGGGCATTGCAGACCTCAAATCAGCGCTTAGTGTTCTGACTGTGCCCTCAAGAACTACTGTGTCGGCTATCACATTGGAGGCCGTACCACCGCAGACCTTGCCCACGGTCAAAACAAGCGGCTCCAGCGGGTCGTTCATCCGGCTTACCAGCGCCTGCAAAGTTGTAACAACATGGGATGCGGCCAAAATTGCATCCACAGCTTTGTGGGGCTGGGCGCCGTGCCCCCCTTTGCCCTTGATTGTAAGAGTAAAACCGTCAGTTGCTGCCATCAGTACTCCGGGCTTAACGCCTACCCTGCCAAACTGCAGGCTGGGATCGAGGTGAATAGCAAAAGCAGCCTGGATACCTTCCAGCACTCCTGCCTCAATCATACCGAGCGCTCCGCCGGGCGGACACTCCTCACACGGCTGAAAAATCAGTCGGATACTGTTCTTAACATGACGTTCTTTCAGCAGCAGCGCTGCTCCGTAAAGCATGGCCATGTGTCCGTCGTGGCCGCAGGCATGGCAGGCTCCCTCATTTTTTGACGCATATACAACCTGCTTACCGTCTCTTAGAGGCAGAGCATCCATGTCGGCGCGCAGAAGCACGCGCGGCGCTCCGTTACCTATATCAGCTATAAGGCCCCTCCCGGCCTCCGCCAGACTGATTCCCTCTTCCCCAAATACCTGAGTGAGGTAAGCTTTTGTTGCATCAAGGTCAAACCTTGTCTCAGCATTACTGTGCAGTTGCCGTCTGACTTTACGTAATTTATCGGTAAAACCTGGCTGCGGCCTCATAAACATACCCCCTGTAAAAATAAGACTAAGGTAAATATACGAGGTGGACAGCTCATTTCCTTTAAATATATTTTTATCTTTTTTTTACTTCCACCAAGACTTCCCTGAACATATCATTGCCCGCATACTTTACTACCGCTTTAAAATCATAAGTTATAGTATTGTTTTGCGCATCAAGTGTGTTCAGATACGCTGTTATTATAAACTCATTATTGCCGGGCCTTTCAATAAAACTTGCACTGTAGCGGGGGAAAACAGCATTACCCGGCCTCATAACACGCGGCCTCACAACTCCCTGGGCAAACTGCCAGGCCATGAACTCGGTGGGCTCATCAGTGTCGCCTACCTGCCGGGCACAGCCGGCAAAAGCCACAACAGCAAGCAATAACAGCACAATAATAATGCATCTGAAATGTTTCATGGTTTTGCCTCCCCCTCAGCCAGTTGGCTATCGCCATCGTTTATGTCTCCATTATCTGGCGCATTTTCCGTTGTTGACTGCACTTTTAACTCTTCCTCACTGGTTGCTGTTTCTTCTATCTTTGTGAGTGCAACTGCAACGTCCATAAAGTTTACATGGCAGGAAACACAAAAATCACTGATACCGCTTTTATGGCTTCCGTTCCCGTTAAATACCACTATCTTTGCCCGGGAAAAAACAACAGTTGCAGGGGTACTTCCCGGAACACCGTTTTTTCTAACCATTCTAATCTCACCGCTTGAGTAGTTTATTTCACAGTATTCAGTTATGTCGCTCCCGGATTTATCGAATACTGCCACCGCCATGTCCGGCCTCTCTGATCTGTCATAATAGAGCCAGGGGGCTGTATTTATCGCAGTAACATACACTCCCGGGTAACCTGCCAGTTCACGGAGGGGTGAGCTGCCGCGAACCGCACTGCCGTTTGGATTGTAGTGCAGGTGCCGCGCGCTGTAGGAACCATGCGGCGCGTGGCAGGAGCCGCATGTGAACTGCTGCCTCCACCTGCTGTGACTGGGGAGCAGTGATGCCTGTGCTTCTGTTATGCCGCTGCCGGGCGCCTGCCAATGCTCAAGAAGCCCTCTATCTGAATAACCCGTGGCCGTGTGAAAAGATACACCTGTCCTTCCCGCTGCCAAGGCTTTAAACTCACTGTCGTAAAAACGGCCGCCCGCAAGCCCCTGCGCGCCCAGCACATCAAAGGTTTTTGCCTGAGTTCCGAAGTGGCAGGTGGTGCAGGTATTATACACCGGAGATGTGCAGCCTGTCTGCCACAAATATACGCTCATTGACCGAAATCAACCACTGCCCGCTCTCTCTGCGAAAAGCCAGTGTATCCTGAAGACTGACACGGACAGCTTCCTCGCCGCCGTTTTTCATCACAACATCATAGACAGCATCAATTACTGCCAGTTCGGTGAAACCTGTCTGTTCGTTATTCAGATAAGCGACCACTGAATAGTTAAGGTTTTCAAGCACAAATTCTTCGTAACCGGCCTTTGCGTCCTGCCTGAAGAGAAAAGAGTCTTCCTGCCAGGAGTTGCGGTGATCCACAGTAAGCATGAAAAGGACTTTGTCTCTGTCGTCACTGACCAGCGCCTGCACAAACTCTCCGGCAGCACTGTAGATGGCGCCGTCATCCCCGGGGGGGTTTACTTTTTCAACCTGCCTCCGCGGCGCGGCCCCGTTATTTGGGCCGCTATCACCGGAGTTGCCACAGCCCCCTGCCAGCCCGGAAAGGATAAGAAAGAACATTGCGGCCGCAACCATTTTTGTCAAGTTCATAGTGCGCCTCCTGTGTTTTATTCTAAATCACTCAAAATTTTTTAACAGCGGGAGGGGCGCCTGGTGACGCCTCCTCCCGGCTTTGTTTTACCAGTTGCCCTGCTTCATTGTGTCGTAGCTGTTCCAGTACCACTGGGTATTTTTAAGAGTGGTGGCAGAGGAATTAGCGTGGCAGGACCAGCACACAGACATGTTGATGTAGCGTTTAAGCGCGGAACTTTGGTTCACATCGTTGTCACCGGTGAAGCCGGAGGTGGGGTCGTCAACCAGCTTGGCGTTGGCAAGGCTCATGAAAGACGAGTCAACACCGTGGGCAAAGTGGCAGGATACACATAACAGATTATTGCCGGCGGCGCGGACAGCCATGGTTTCGCCGCCGGTGGCGCCCCGGTTGATAGTGTGGCGGAAAGCCTTGGAGTAGATGCCTACACCACCTGCAGGCTGGCTGGAAGCCGACCCGTCAAGATAATCGGTGTGGCAGGCTGCGCAGAACAGGTTATACGGAGCATTGGTGGCGCCCATGAGGACGTTGCCGGCATAGGTGACAGGGTCGATGAAGTCTGACTTATAACGGTTTGCAGCAGTGTCAGGGTAATTATAGCCGGCTGTGACCTTTATTACTCCGCCGGCGTCTATCCTGAGGCCGGCCAGGAAAACGGCCCTGTCAGCCCATACGGAGTTCTGTCCCGGGAAACGTTCAGGCAGGTAGGTATTGAAGAAATAATCTTCGTCCGCCTGTGTTTTAAAGTAAGCGTAAGCAGCGCCATAGTTAATACCGAAGAATTTATTGAAGATTTTAGTGCCGTCAATGGCCGCCATGGGGCCGCCCACTGTGTTTGGATTATAAAGTGGGGAAACATGAACTCATTGTTGCCGTCTCCCTGGCCGCCAAAGGAGCGGACAACCTCTCCTTCCCGGTTAAAGACAAAGACAGAGTGAGACATATTGCTTACCACAAAAATGTGGCCCGAGCGGTCAAGGCCGATACCGCGGGGATTAATGAGCACAGAACCTCTGCCGTGGCCGTTTGGAGTGCCATTGATGACACGGACAGGATTACCGTGAGTGTCGTAGACCACCACGCGCTGCCGTCCGGTATCAACGACGAATATATAGCCTGCTTCGTCAACTGCGACGCCATTGGGCGCAAGCAGGTCGTTGGGCATGCCCACCTGCCTGATTAACTCACCGCTTTCAAGGTCGATCAACAGGACCTTGTTGCGGTTAATATCAGTAACATACATGGTACGGTCAACAATGACCATGTCGCCGGGCCCCTGAATGATTCCGGCTGCAGTTAACTCTGAGGCAAAATCATGCAGGTAGTTGCCGTCGGTGTCATAAACCTGTATTCGTCCCAGATAAAGCTCTGCAACGTAGATATTACCGTTACGGTCGCCGGCAATGCCATAAGGATAAAGGAACTGGCCCGGAGCCTTGCCGTTTTCACCGAAAGTGAAGAGGAATCTGCCGGCATTATCAAAGACCTGTACACGGCTGTTGTTGGTGTCGGAGATATAGATACGGCCGTGGGCGGTCGTCACCGCCATTGGTTTATCAAATTGACCATCACCGAATTCACCGTAAATCATACTGTCAAAGACCGGTACACCGGCCCGCCCCGGAAGTACAGCACCAAGGGCTGTGGATACCGGCGGCCTCCTGGTAACAAAGAGGTGGCCATAATAGGCAAACAATAAAATAACCAGAGCGGTAAAAACAACACGTGCCTGTTTTTGTCCAATTGGTTTATTTAAAAAACTGCTGACTGACTGCATAGCTTCTGCGGCTTGGCCGCACACCCCCTTTCATTAGTTAAAGATTACTTCCCGGCACCGGTCAGGCGGTTAATTGCCTCCTGTGCTTCCTTATACTTGGAATTAAAGGTGAGAGCCTCCACGTATTCATCTACTGCCGACTCGGGTAGACCCATAAGCTCGTAATTCATACCGGTATAATAAGCCACATCGCTTGCACCGGGTCTGAGAAGTTTGGCGATATGGTACATGTCCAGCGCATCATTATACATCTCCAGATACATAAAGCAGACTCCCATGTTAAAAAAGCCGCGGTAATCTTCGGGAGCAAGTTCTGTCACTTTGTGAAACTGCACAAGCGCCTCGTCCCACAGCTCCATGGCCTGGTAGACATAACCGGCATTGAGATAAGCAGGCATGTATGTCTTGTCAATTTCCACGGCAGCATTCATCTGGATGAGCGCGCGGGCGTAGTCGCTGCGGCGGAGCAGCGTGTAGCCGAGGTTCACCCTGTGCTCGGGCTCCATTGGCTCTGCATCAACTAACTGTTGGTAATAGGCAATCTGCTTGTCGAGTCGCCGAAGGTCAAGCTCCGTCCAAAAAAAGCGGCTGCCAATCACATTGCCCGTCGTACTTATCAGTGCTGCGCAAAGCAGCATGCCAAAAACTACTTTCCAGAGAGGATATGCCTTTTGTCTGCTGATGGCTGTCTCCATGATGTTCTCCTTTCAAACTGTACTGTTTAGCTGGAAATCGGGGGTGGCAGAGGTTCGAAGATATCAAGCGGTGGGGCGCCGCGCCACCCCCCCGTACTGCTGCCCGGCAGGTAGTGACAGCCAAGGCAGGTATCGGATGAATGGCAGCGGAAGCACGTGTTGGAAATCCCATCCTGCAGGGCAAGTGCGGGCAGATGCCCACTGCGCCAGTTTGTTCCATGCTTTGAGGGGTGGCACTGGGCACACGATACTTCAGTGACCCGGGGCAGCTCGGACCGGTTGTTGTCGTGACAGACCAGGCAGCCATCTTTCTCCCTGTCTTCATACTGCAGCCCGAGGCCGTGGGTTTTCCTAAAAATACTGTTCTCATGGCTCGGAGGCCTTGTGCGGTGGCAGGAGAGGCAGAATCTGTTTTCACGCGTGTATTGAGCAAGGCTGGTTTTCTCTGTGAACTGCAGCTTCTTTTCACCGGAGTAGCCGTGGCATGAGTTGCAATCCTGCAGCCCATCCCTGGCAAAAGTACCGTGATTTACACCAAAATCGGCGAGAAGATGATTGTCGGGGCCGGACATGCCTGTATGGCAGGTTTCACAGGAGGTTGCGACACGGCGCCTATAGTGACATGACATGCAGTTTTCCATACTGGGCCGGGCCAACTCGCCGGCCATCTGCTGGACCCCCTCATCCATATCCCAGGCGGAGTAATCTATACTTCTTGTGATAGCGCGACGGGCGATATCACCGTGGGCCACTGCGCTGTGGCACGAGATACAGCGTACACTACGATCACTGTGCGCTTCATGTGGGATGATCAGGTCGCCTTTTGGTGAAGCCTTTCGGTTATAGCTGTGACAGCGGAAGCAGACCTGGTCATCAATGCTGCGGAAAAGCCGGATAGGTCGGATGTATGATTTGGTAATTTCGGCGTAAGTCATACGAACCAGGTCGCTGCTTAAACTTAGGACTCCTTTTACTCCCTCTGCCTGGTGGCACTCCAGGCAGTCAAGCTTGCTGTGAGAAGACGACCGCCAGGTATAATACTCGGGCTTCATGGTATGGCAGCTTGAACAAAAACCGGGTGAATTCTGTTTAACATCAAGCCCCATAGAGAGGATTGTGAGAAATGTCACCAGCGCAAGTATAAAGTATAAATATTTTTTTTTACCGGCAGGGTGTTTTACTCTGGAAGTCACAGACATTTGTCTCCTGCACCGTGGCAGTCTGTGAGTGGTTACTGGGAATACGGGTTTCGGTATGACAGGCCTGGCAGTTATAAGTAGCTTTCATACCATTATGGCACTCAAGGCAGCGTGTCTTTGTAAGGGCAAAATCGTTATAGTCAGTATTTTTAAAACCGGCCAGGACAGTTTCGTCGACACTAAATTTATCCATCTCACTGATTCCGCCGTGACTGACGCCCACATGGCAATCGACACAGTCGGTGCCATAGCCCAGATGCTCGCTGTGTGGTATGGACAGATCTTTTGACGGTGTAATTTTTCTGTTAGGAGAATGACAGCGCAGGCAGACATCACTGCTGATTTTTTTTGTGCCGGTAATTGGCGGGTCTACATCTCCCGCTCTATAAACAGACAGGTTTTTCAAACCCCGTGCCTGTATCGCTACAAAACCTGTACCCTGCTCAACATGGCATTCAAGACAATTGACTTTGCTGTGGGGAGAGTTTTCCCAGGTGTAGTAATAAGGCTGTATCAGATGACAGTTGGCACAGAATTCCGGCTTCCGTGCATCCGCTGCCAAGGTCAGCAGGAAAATAAAGATTATGCAGGCAAAAACAGCCCCCGCTGCATAAAGCCCCCTTCTGGCACCATGGGAAAGACCCTTAAAGATCTTCAATCTTTGCATTTGAACACCCCCTGAAAACTATAAACCAACAAATTATTTTGAGTTGACGCTCTCTGCTGAGTCATCTCGCTTGTGAGCAATATAACTATTCACTTGGTTGACATAAACACCTTCTTTTTTCGACACATTTTATACACAAATTTGTCGGATTTTGAATGTATTTTTTCCCATGGAATGTACTGGAGATAAAAAGTAGAAGGTATGCTATAATTTCCTTGACGACAATAAAAAGCAGGGACAGCGGTTGCTGTCCCTGCCTGCAAAAAGCATGGAAGTTTGAAGCTTACTTATGCGGGTCGCCGTGGCACGAGGTGCAGGTTTCCTTGCCATGAGCCCATTCCAATTTGCTGTGGCAGGCCATACACTCGCCCACAACAGCAGATGGCTTGAATACACCTGTGGCCAACTTCTTGTCTGCAAAGTCATTCAGCATAGCCACTGTAAACTTCGCCACATCCGCCGTCAGTCCGCCGCAGCGCTCCTTGCGCTCCGGTGCATCACGGGGAATGTTCATAGCCTGCATAAATTTTGTGACTGAAACATGGCACAAGCTGGAGTCTGCCACAGTAGTTGGCAGGTTCATGCCCTTGGGTTGGTAGATGGGGAAAGGAGTGTCTTTGTACCAGGCCATCAGTTCGTTAATCATCTTGACTTGATCATCGCCTTCTGCCACCACGTTTATTGCATAGATAGCAGGCACCAGCGCACCACAGATTGAGCCCCAACCGTGGACGCCGGATTTAAAAGCTGAAAAACCTTCTGTGGGAATTTGGTTAAAAGGATAACCCACTACTTCTGCCAAATAGCCGAGGGTCCCCTCAGCAGCGCCGTAGCCTCACCCGTCCTTCATATAGGCGTCATAGGCTTTTTTCTCCGCCGCAGCGGGGTCCAGCTTTACGTAGCTTAAAGGCCATTGGGGTACCCCGATTACAGGGTCCGGCGCCGCCACCGGTGCTGGTGTTGCTTGCTTCGTGCACCCCGGCAGCAGCAATCCCACGCTGCCAGCCAAGGCAAGTCCGGCGAGAGAAGTCCCTGCCCCGTGTAAGAACTTCCTCCTTGTTAACTCTTTCACTTTTTCGTTTGGCATCTACTCTTCCTCCTTTGTTTTGGTATGTACCGGCAATGTCTGCAACTTATACATCATTGAATGCTGAACCCACCCCCTCTACGTATTGTTATAGTTATCACTTTCACCAATATGGACAAACTCACACGGGATACTATAACTTAAACTATATGATTAATTATATTCGAAGTGCGTAAGGTATTTCCCTGTGTTGCATCCATACCTATATACAATAGCCATAAACAAATCTTATGGCTGGAATCTTTACTGACATCTTTGTACAAATAAAATGAAACGGGACAGCTTTTGCTGTCCCTGTTAATACTCTAGCGGCTATATTCTTTTTTCACGCTTTCCAGGCTGTCACGCAGCAGCTGTAGGGCATAGCCCGGGTTGTGAACCCCACGTGACTTGTCACGGTCCACCAGTTTGTAATTTTCATAGGCTTCCTCAAGTATTAACTCCGGGTCGTCATCAAACGGCAGCGTGCCGCCGCGATGACACTGGTTGCAGGCGCCGGGCTGAAAACCGGGCAGGCTGCCGTTGTTGCGCTCCTCAAGGACGGTGCGCAGTTGTATAAGCAGCGCATCAACTTCGTGCTGCCTGCCGCTTATATTATAATCCTCAGTTTCACCGTGACAAGCGGCACAGGCGCCTGTGTTTTGCTGCCCGCCGTCTTTTGCTCGCATACTGAATGTATGCCCTCCCACGCCATCCGCTCCCGGAGTACGTGCCATATGGCAGGTTGCACAATGCCCGACGCTGTTGTGCGGGTGAGCAGAAAAAACAGTGTAATCACGTCCCGGGTATTGGTGGCCTCCTGTACCGTTTAGCACCAGGTTCTGCCATTTGCCGCCATGACAGGCGGCACAAAGTTCTTCTTTGGGCAGCCGCAGCAGTTTATAGTCGGTTCCGCCATGCGGCGTGTGGCAGGCAACACAGGTGACTGGCTCGGGCTCTCTGGTGGGTGGCGGAGCCTTGGCGTTTTTAAAGTTGCCACCGCTTGCCAATACTGCAGCAAACCCGCCCGCCTGGTGGCATTTCAGGCATTCCATGATACGCGTATCATTGGGCAGCAGGTTAAGTGGTATCACAGCATGGGGTGATGATGTCCACTCATGGTATTCTGTCCCGTGGCAGACCGCACAGGTAGCGCCGGAATAATCAACACCGGGTGAGACACGCCTGTCCTTTAGGTGAGCAGCGGCTTCAGAGTGGCAGTGGCTGCAGCCTAAGCCCTCTGTGCCGTGCACCGAGGCCGAAACAAAGCGGGCGGTCTCGCCGTGGCAGGACACACAGGTGTCTTCTCCGCTAGCGGCAGAATCTGAGTATCTTGCAGTGCATCCCGCAGCAGCAAGCAAAACCAGGACGGAGAAAAACAAAAACACTTGGCGCACAGACAATCACCCCGGTTTTTTACTACAGTCTATCTGAATATTCGCTGGCTGGCTGTGATATGCGTCACACCCGTGACGCGGCAGCAAAAGCTCTGTCTGCGGCGTCCAGTGTGTGCAAGATGTCTTCATCGCTGTGCGAAAGTGAGACAAAGCCTGCTTCAAACTGCGACGGAGCAATATAGACCCCGTTTTCCAGCAGTGCCTTAAAGTAAGCGCGGAAGCGCGGAATGTCTGAAGTGAGGGCTGTGGGGAAATCAAATACCTCTTCTTTGGTAAAATAGATACAGGACATGGAGCCGGCGCGCCTGAAGCAGGTTTCTGTGCCGTGCTTATCGGCCAGTGCTTTTAAGCCATCGGCCAGCTTTGCAGATTTAGCCTCCAGCTCTTCATAAGTACCCGGCTCTTTTAGGGCTTTGAGCATCTCCAGCCCGGCGCTCATGGCAAGCGGGTTGCCCGAGAGAGTGCCCGCCTGGTAGACAGGGCCGCTTGGCGCCACCTGTTCCATTATGTCCTTCCTGCCGCCGTAGGCGCCTACCGGCAGGCCGCCACCGATTACTTTGCCCAAGGTAGTCAGGTCGGGGGTGATGCCATAAAGCTCCTGCGCGCCGCCGTAGGCGACACGAAAGCCGGTCATCACCTCGTCAAAAATCAGCAGGGCGCCATGCCTGGCAGTTAAATCCCGTAATCCCTGCAGAAAACCGGGCTTTGGCAGCGCCAGGCCCATGTTGCCGGCAATGGGCTCCACAATTACTGCTGCGATTTCTTCGCCTGCCTGTGAGAAGATTTCTTCAACTGCATTAAGGTCGTTAAAGTGGACAGTGAGGGTGTCTTTGGCCGTACCGGCGGTGACGCCGGGGCTGTCGGGCAGGCCGAGGGTGGTAACACCAGAACCCGCTTTAATGAGCAGGCTGTCGGCATGGCCGTGATAACAGCCGATAAACTTAATTACTTTTTCGCGACCGGTAAAACCCCGGGCCAGGCGCAGAGCTCCCATTACAGCCTCTGTACCCGAATTAACCATGCGCACCATCTCCACCGAGGGGACTGCTTCAATCACCATACGCGCCAACTCAATCTCCAGTTCAGTGGGAGCGCCAAAGCTTGTACCGCGTGCGGCAGCAGAGATGACCGCCTCCACGATACGCGGGTGGGCATGCCCTAAAATAAGTGGCCCCCAGGAACCTACATAATCTATATAACTGTTGCTGTCTGCATCGTAGATTTTTGAGCCCGTGCCCCGTGTAATAAACAGAGGATCCATGCCCACAGACTTAAAGGCCCGTACAGGGCTGTTTACTCCGCCGGGCATTAACTTCTGTGCCTGTGCAAAGAGCTCTCCAGAACGTTCTAACATCTAAATACCCCCTTAATGTTAATATGTATATCAAGCGGCTTCAGAACAAAATCCTGATCAGACAGCTTACAGCCAGGCCGGATGTTAGCCGGCCCGGCCAGTTTTAAAAGTAATCCATGCTTGTCTTTTTAAATTCCCTGGTGCTGTAAAGCAGTTTGTAGTCGCTTATACCTGTCAGGTCTGAGATCCTGCGCGCGGCATCCTTTAGGTCTTCCTGTGTCCTGCCGTGCAGCATAGTGAAAAGGTTGTAGGGCCAATCGGGATAGGTGGGTCTCTGGTAAACATGTGAAGCTTCTTTGAAAGAAGCCATAACCCTGCCCACATCTTCCACTCTGTCCGCAGGCACATTCCAGCCACACATGGCGTTGGCAGTATAACCTGCCTGGTGGTGCCTTAAAATCGTGCCAAAGCGGCGCATAATGCCGGCCTCAAGGTAGTCCTTTATTTTTTGCAGCAGTACTTCTTCTGATATGCCTACACGTGCAGCAATAGCAGCATACGGATTGGCTTCAAGGGGCAGGTCTCCCTGCAGGTGGGAAATAATTTTTTTGTCAAGTTCACTTAGTATCATCAATCGTTCTCCTGCATATCAAAATTAACACCGATTTTAAACAGCCTCAGTGCAGGCAGGTTGCGCAGTTTAAGCACACCGGGCAGGCATGACGTTTCAGCAAGAATCTGTTCCATTGCCCCCACAGAGGGGGCAACCAGTGTATACCAGAGGTTGAACTCGTGTGCGCGCTGGTAATTATGAGTAACCCCGGCATAGCTGCCCACGCTGCGCGCCACCTCTTCCACCCTGTCTTCTTCTACTTTCAGCGCCACCAAAGTGGATGAAAAACCAAGCTTACCGGAGTCAAAGATGCCGCCTATACGCCTGATGACACCCTTTTCTTTGAGTGCGGCAACGCGGGAAAGCGTATCTTTCTCACTGAGGCCAAGTCGCTCGCCGATTACAGCATAGGGCCTGGGCTCAAGAGGAAAGTCGGTCTGAATAATATTAAGGAGTTCTCTGTCCACACCTGAGAGGCTGTCAACAGCAGTTTTTTGCTTCATGGGATGAACCCCTCCGGTACAGGCACCACGGGTCTTCTGCCATGTAGTCGCCTTCGGTGTAATAGTAGGCGCGGGCGCGGCAGCCGCTGCAAACATCTTTATGGTTGCAGGTTCCGCATTTGCCGCCGAATTCGTCGCTTCTAAACTGCTTAAACATCTCGGCATTGCGCCAGATTTCGGAAAAGGGAGTCTCGCGCACATTGCCTACTTTAACAGGAAGGTAGGGGCAGGGATGGACGTCACCGCTGGGAATAATGCAGCAGTAGGCGGTGCCCGCCAGGCAACCCCGGGAGAAGCGCATTTCCATGCCCATCTGCCTGGCAATGCGCATAAACTGCGGGGCACAGGTGGGTTTCAGTTCAATTTTTACCTGCTTTTGCTTTTTCAGAATGCGGTGCAGCAGCTGCTCGTACTGCATCTCCCGCAGGCCTTCAGCCTCCATATCCCTGGCACGTCCCGTGGGCACCAGGAAAAACACATGGTGAGCCACAGCTCCTTTTTCCACAGCCAGGTCTGTGATAGACTCAAACTCATGATAATTCTGTTCCACCACTGTGGTGTGGACCTGGAAAGGGAGGCCCTGCTCACGGCAGTTTTTCATGCCCTCAATAGCGCCCTGCCAGGAGCCCGGCACCTGGCGAAACTCGTCGTGGATGGCGGGGCCGGCACTGTCAAGGGAAATACCGATGCAGGCAGCTCCTGCTGCTTTTAGTTTCCCTGCCACTTCGGGTGTGATTGTTGTGCCGGTGGTGCCGAAAACCGGGCGCATTCCTCTCTCCCTGGCGTGGGTGGTAAGCTCAAATATATCCTCGCGCAGGAGCGGCTCCCCACCGGAAAGTATCAGTATTTTAAAGCCTGCTTTGGCTATCTCGTCAATAAGTGCTTTCCCCTCATCAGTTGAAAGCTCCCCGGCCTCCCTGTCGCCTGCATCACGATAGCAGTGCTTGCACTTCAGATGGCATTCACGGGTAGTATTCCAGGAAATTATCATTGCTTTTCCTCCTTCAGCCACATTGCTGCGTCTTTGGCAAAATATGTGATAATCAGGTCAGCGCCGGCGCGTTTAATACCTGTCAGAATTTCCAGGACCACTCTTTTCTCGTCAATCCAGCCGTTTTGAGCCGCCGCCTTGACCATGGAGTACTCACCCGAGACGTTGTATGCGGCAACGGGGACATTGGTATTCTCTTTAACAGCACGTATTACATCCATGTAGGCCATGGCCGGTTTAACTATAACCATGTCGGCCCCCTCGGCTATGTCCTGTTCTGTTTCTTTAAGCGCTTCACGGATGTTGGCAGGGTCCATCTGATAGGAACGGCGGTCACCAAACTGCGGCACAGACCCTGCGGCGTCGCGAAAAGGCCCGTAAAAGGCAGAAGCATATTTTACAGCGTAAGAAAGAATGGGTATATGAGAAAAGCCGTGTTCGTCAAGAGTGCTGCGGATGGCCTCGACACGCCCATCCATCATGTCTGAGGGCGCCACAATATCGGCGCCGGCACGGGCATGAGAGAGCGCCGTGCGTGACAGCAGGTTCAGCGTAGTATCGTTTTCCACATCATCGCCGCTGATCAGGCCGCAGTGGCCGTGGCTGGTATATTCGCACAGACAGACATCGGTAATCACAATCAGCTCCGGATAAGCCCTTTTCAGCGCCGCCACCGCCTGCTGGAGAACTTCCTCCTGGTCATAGGCCGAAGATCCTTTCTCATCCTTATAGGCCGGCAGGCCAAAAAGAATCACTGCCGCTATGCCAAGTCCCAGGCATTCGCCCGCCTCACGGACAATTTCATCCACAGACATCTGGTAAACGCCGGGCATGGAAGCAATTGAATCCTTCACTCTCTCACCATGCGTGACAAAAAGCGGGTAAATTAAATTCCGCACAGACAACTGCGTCTCACGCACCATACTCCTTAACGCCTCAGTACGCCGCAGCCTCCGCGGCCTGTTAACAGGAAAATACATAATTCCACCCCTCCCTTATGAATAATGCATTGATTTATGAACAACTATTATTATCTGTAAGGTGCTTACAATCCCGGCTTACAAGCAGGCGGTTCAGAAGCAAGCAGGACGAGGAGCCTGGGGCGGCGGCACCGCAGGCGTATCGTGTATACGTCGAGGATGCCGGCGCCCGTAGCGACGAAGTAATGCGCAGCCTATCAACCGACTGCCTAACACACCCCGATTTCTGTGTCCGTAAGGTAGCACGCCGGGTCCGACTCCCAGAAGTCGCCTGTGGCGGCTTCCGCGCGTGCCCGAAAGTTGCCGTTGCAGACACTAAGCCACTTGCAGGCTGCACAGCGCCCTTTCAGGAGAGGTTTGCGGTCTTTCAGGCCGGCCAGGATTGGGTGGCTGCCGTCAGTCCATATGTCGCCGAACGTTCGCTCCCTTACGTTGCCGAAAGTATGGTTTTGTGTAAACTGGTCGGCATGTACAAAACCCAGGTTGTCTACCTGGCCGATGGCAATGCCTGTGCGGTTGCCTCCGTTATTGCGCAGCAGCTCCCAGACCTGTTCGGCACGCCTGGGGTCAGTTTTTTGCATGCGCAGATAGGTGTAAACGCCGTCGGCGTGATTGTCTACAGTAAGAATTTCCTTGTCGATGCCTTTATTGTGGAAGTAAAGAGTCTTATCAATGATCATATCCATGGCCTGCCGGCTCTCCTCACGTGTCACGTCTTCTTTCATCATCTCCGAGCCGCGGCCGGAATAGACCAGGTGATAAAAGCAGATGCGGGGAATCCCCTCTTCCTCTATCAGTTTAAAGATATTTTCCATTTCAGCGTAGTTGTGGCGGTTGATTGTAAAGCGCAGGCCCACTCGCTGCCCAATATCCAGGCAGTTGCGGATACCGCGCAGCGCCGCGTCAAAAGCGCCTTTTTTCTTGCGGAATTCGTCGTTCTTCTCGCCCATCCCGTCCAGGCTGATACCAACATAGCCTACACCCAGGTCTTTGATGCGCTGCGCAGTCTCCTTGTCAATCAGTGTGCCATTGGTGGAAATGGTGACACGCAGGCCACGGGAAGCAGAGTACTCTGCAAGCTCAAAGAAATCCGGGCGAATCAGCGGCTCTCCGCCTGAAAAAAGGATGACGGGCACTTTAAATTCAGCGAGGTCATCAATAAATCTTTTGGCTTCTTCCGTTGACAGCTCGTTTTCGTATTTAACAGAGTCTGACTCCATGTAGCAGTGAATGCATTTAAGGTTGCATGTCCTTGTGGAATTCCATACCACCACCGGCCCCATGCCGTGAGTCGTGCCGTGCAGCGCACCTCTTGAATCATGGCTGTAGCGGAGTGAATCTCCGAAATGGCCGGCCCCGCTGAGAAGTTTAGTTACACTGATCATATTGGATTTCCCCCTTTTCCAAGCTGCCCATAAGCGGTGCAACTGGGTATGAAAATCAAAGAAGTTTTAAGCTAAATTTGTTTTAATGCGTCTACCAGGCCATCGATGGTGTACTCTGAAGCCTCAATATCTATTGTTAAGCCCAGGTCAAGGGCAGATGCGGATGTGATGGGACCGATACTGGCAAGCCTGACCCCTTTAAGCAGGTGGTGCAGATTATCCTTGCCCAACATATCTACAAAGTTTTTCACAGTGGACGAACTTGTAAAGGTTACGCAGTGGATCATGCCTTCTTCCAGCAATTGCAGCAGCAGCGCGGCTTCACCGCCGCCGCGTACAGTGCGGTAAGCTGTCACATTATCCACTTGGGCACCCATCCGGCGCAGTGTATCCGGGAGGATTTCCCGGGCAATATCGGCACGGGGCAGCAAAACGCGCTCTCCGTTGGCAACCTTGCCGCGCAATCCGGAAAGTATCGCCTCTGCCCTGTATTCCTCAGGCACATATTCCACACGCAGGCACATTTCCTCCAGCTTTTCTTTTGTTTTGGGGCCGATGGCGCAAATTCTGGCAGATTTCAGGTCCCGGATATCGCGGCCGTAGTGGCGCAGGCGCCTGAAAAAGTAGTCCACGCCGTTAACACTGGTAAAGATCAGCCAGTCATAGCTGTCCACCCTGGCAACGGCCTCATCGAGCGGTCCGAAGTCCACAGGGTCGCCTATATCAATGGCGGGAAACTCAAAGGCCTCTCCGCCCAACTCTTCAATGCGGCGGGAGAGGACACTTGCCTGTTCCCGTGAACGTGTCACAACTACCCGTTTGCCAAAGAGCGGTTTTTTCTCGAACCAGGAAAGAGTATCGCGCAGCTTCACAACCTCGCCCACAATGATGATAGCCGGAGAGGTAAAGTGGGCCTCCTCAACTTTTTTGACTATATCGGCAAGCGTACCGGTCAGCACCTGCTGTTCAGGTCGTGTTCCCCAGCGGATAAGGGCTACAGGCGTAGATGAGTCGCGATCAAATTTAATCAGCTTTTGCACGATGAAAGGCAGGTTGGCCACACCCATCAGGAAAACCAATGTGCCGGCGGCAGTGGCAAGCTTGTCCCAATTAATGGACGATTCGTCCTTGTCAGGATCTTCATGCCCTGTGATGACGGCAAAACTGGACGTGTAGTCCCGGTGGGTGACAGGAATACCGGCATAGGCCGGCACCGCGATGGCCGATGTGATACCGGGGACCACTTCAAAGGGGATATTGTTCTGCACCAGAAGCTCGGCTTCTTCGCCTCCCCGCCCAAACACATAAGGATCTCCTCCCTTGAGCCGGGTCACAACTTTGCCCTCAAGCGCCTTATCCACCAGGAGCTGGTTAATTTCCTCCTGGCGCAAAGTATGACGGTCAGGAAGCTTGCCTACATAAATCATTTCACAGCCGCTGGGTGCAAAAGTTAATAACCGCCTGCCGGCCAGCCTGTCGTAAACCAGCACAGCCGCTTTTTGTATACACTCCAGGCCCTTGACTGTAATCAGCCCGGGGTCGCCGGGGCCCGCACCTACCAGGTAGACAATTCCCTGCTCAGGCATCAGCTTCACACTCCTGTCTTGCTTTTATCAAAATGTCGGCGGCGCCGCGTTCAATCAGATTCTCCGCCAGCTGCCGGCCAAGAGCTGCTGACAGAGCGGGGTCGCCGGCAGCTTTACCGCGTAAAACCACACTGCCGTCCAGGCCGGCAACAACTCCGTCCAGCACCAGTTCTTTGCCTTCCAACCTGCCGTATGCTCCGATTGGAACCTGACAGCCGCCTTCCAGCTTGCGCAGGAAGGCACGTTCGGCGGTAATGGCCGCATTGGCTGCAGCATCATTAAGTACTGACACCACCTCATTTACCTGCTCATCACCGCTCCTGGTTTCAATACCCAGCGCTCCCTGTCCCACTGCGGGCAGGCAGTCCGAGAAATCTATAATCGCGGTTATTTTATCGGCCCACCCCAGGCGGTGGACCCCGGCATAAGCCAGTACGATACCATCAAGTTCCAGGGTGTGCAGCTTGCGCAGGCGTGTGTTGAGGTTGCCGCGGATGGGGACTATCTTTAAGTCCGGGCGGGTGTGCAGCAGCTGTGCTGAACGGCGCAGGCTGGAGGTGCCGATGACAGCTCCTTCCCTTGCTGCAAAGAGAGCTGTTTTTCCGTCCCTGGCGATATAGCAGTCGCGGGGATCCTCGCGCCTGGTAACCGCTGATATGCGAAGCCCCTCCGGCAGGAGAGTGGGCACATCCTTCATGCTGTGTACGGCGATGTCGATCTGCCCATTAAGCAGGGCGTTTTCAATCTCCTTGACAAAGAGACCTTTTCCGCCAATTTTTGCCAGGGCCACATCCAGGATTTTGTCACCCTCGGTCTTTATCTCTTTTATCTTAAATTCATATTGTGGGAAATACTTTTTTATTTCTCCTATCACATAGTGTGCCTGGATCAGGGCCAACTGAGAGTCCCGGCTGCCTACAATTAACTGCTGCATCAGCATCCTCCTATAATTTCATTAATGCGGGCGCAAAGCGCCTCTCTGCCTTGCTCACGGAGTATACCAGGCAGATCATCTGCGGCCAGGGCGGAAAATATTTTCCTACGCACCTCCGCATCAGCTATTTCACTCATTACACGGCTGCGTGCCTCTGCAAGTATTACAAGCAGTTCGCCATAGGATTCATCAAATATATCCTCCAGCTGCAGCCGGACCTTGCGCGCCAGAGCGGGAGAGGCGCCCGCGGTGGAAACGGCAACAATAAGCGGGCCGCGCCGGAGAGTAGATGGCACAATAAAGCTGCCAAGCTGTGGTTCATTCACGATATTGGCCGGTATATTGCGAACCTCACAGTCTTTTGCCACGAGGGTGTTCACTTCAGCAGAATCTGTGGCGGCAACTACCAGGAAAGCGCCCTCCAGCACTTCGCATGTGTATGCCTGTGCCAGGTGTTCTATGAGCCCTTGCACAGCAAGCTCAGCAAGCTTTGGGGACAGTGACGGGCTAACCACCCGCACAACTGCGCCGCACTCCAGCAGAGCCTGTGTTTTGCGGGCAGCCACCTTGCCGCCACCCACAACCACACACAATCGGTTATTAAGTTTTAAAAAGGCCGGGTAGTAAGTTTGCATAGCACACTCGATTCATTGCATTAGTATATTCTTGACATATCACCGGTTTTAGCTGCAATCCATATCAATAAGCCGATTATCAATCCAAAGTTAAGCTGATTTAAGGCATCGGGTTGGGTTGAAAGGAATAACAGTGTCAGATATGAATACACAAAAGGGAAAGCGACGGCAAAAACCAGGAAATATGTGAGCATAGTGTTTCCCTCCCTCTAAGTTTTAGCAGTTAGTCCACTAGAAAAACCGATGCATCCCGCCAGTGAGGAAAAAGCGGACAAATACATAATTAAAGAGCACCGTGGCAAAGCCGAATGAATTGAGCAGTGCAACTTTGCGTCCCTGCCAGCCTGAAAGCAGGCGTGTATGAAGGTAGGCGGCATAGATAATCCAGGTAACTGCCGCCCAAATTTCTTTGGGTTCCCAACGCCAGAATTCCCCCCACACTGTGTTGGCCCACATGGCGCCAAGAATAATGCTTACTGTCAGCAAAAAGAAACCTACCGTAACAAGCCTGTAGATATAAAAATCAAGTGAGTCCAGGCTTGGCAGGCCTAATAGCAAGGAGGATATTTTTTTCTTCTTGAGATAATAGTCAACCACCAAATACATGATTGAAACTACAAAGGAAACGGCAAATGTGCCGTATGCCATTATTACAGAAACAATGTGGCTGATAAGCCAGCCGCTGCGCAGCTCGGGCGCCGGATTCACTCCGGCTGCTGCAAAAAAGAGAGCGAGAAACAGCGCTAAAAAAAGCAGCGGCATCATGAAGGAATAGACAGCCTTAAACTGATAGGCGCGCTCCAGAGCCAGGACTACCAGCGTGGCCACCCAGGCAAGCAGGAGAAGAGTCTCGTGAAAAGTGAGAAGCGGAAGATAGCGGAAGGTAAGGCTGCGGCTGAAGATGAGCAGTGTAAGCAGCATCAACCCGCCAATCAGTAAAAGGCGCCCGGTTTTAAAGGGATTATTGTTTTCAGCGCCCGTCATGTCGAGCAGGAAAACAACAGCTGCTGCAAAGTACAGGCAAAGGGTCAGGATATATAAAGCAAGCCCTGTCCCGCTCATGACAGTCCCCCCTCAGCATCCTTTACTGCTGGCTGTTCCTGCCAGTCTGGTTGGCTGTTAACATCCTCGTTAAGGTCAAAAAGATGACAGAGTGAGGCGGCATAAATCTGGCTATTGTCCTCAACTGCAAATTCCTTAATACGCAGCACCGGCTCACGGAGGATACGGTTCACTATGGCTCTCGTCAGGTTATCAACATACTTTTTTTCCTTTTCTGAAAGAGCTGAGAGTTTTTGTAGTGAGTGGGTCAGTTCATCCTGCCGGATACCCTCGGCTTTACGCCTGAGCGCTGCGATCAGCGGCACAACCTCCTGGGTCTTGAACCATACCTGGAAGGCTGTTATCTCCTCGTTGAGAATTACCTGGGCTTTTTTTGCCTCCTGCTCCCGTTCTTTCATATTAGCCGAAACCACAGCCTGCAGGTCATCAATGTCGTAGAGATACACATTTTCCAGACTGTTAACCTGAGGGTCGATATCACGGGGAACGGCAATATCAATAAGGAATATGGGCTTGCCCCGGCGGGAGCGCATAGCGGAGGCGATTTCCTCCTTTTTGAGGACAAAGTGGGGAGCGCCAGTTGATGAAATTACTATATCAGCCTTAACCAGCCACTCCTGCCTGTTTTCATAGTCCTCTGAAAAGCCGCCGAAACAGGCCGCCAGCTTGTCTGCTCGTGACTTAGTCCGGTTTACCACCACCACGCGCTTGACTCCCTGGTCATAAAGATGACGAAGCGCCAACTCGCTCATTTTACCGGCACCGATTACAAGCACAGTACGGTCATCAAGCCGCCGGAAAATTTTTTTTGCCAGTTCCACAGCAGCATAGGAAACCGAGGCGGCGTTTTGATTGATCGCCGTCTCGGTCTGGACACGTTTGGCTGAAGTAACCGCCTGGCGGAAAAGGGCATGAAATACAGTATTTACACAGCCTGCGTCATTGGCTTTTGTATAGGCCTCTTTAACCTGCCCGAGAATCTGTGTTTCACCGAGAATCATAGAATCAAGCCCGGCGGTAACTTTAAACAGATGCTCCACGGCCTCCTGCTGAGTAAACTGATACAAACTGGGCCGAATAGCTGCTGTATCAATTTCTTTTATTTCCGCAAGCATGGACATAACCTTCTCCAGGCAGGAGTTATTTTCCCTGCCCGCGGCATATATCTCAGTGCGGTTGCAGGTGGTCAGAATGACGGCTTCACCAACATCTGAGCACTCCTTACAGTAAGCAAGAGAACGAGCCAACTGGCTATCAGTGAATGACAGCTTCTCGCGTAATGCAACAGGTGCTGTTTTATGGTTTATTCCTACGACAAGTATTTCTGTCAAAATCTACACCTCGTATCCGCTTTGCCAAAGGAAGCGGCCATTTTCCATAACTGTTAACCGAAAGAGTGAATGCCTGATAACAGCCAGGCTACACCGAGCCAGGTAAACATCATGGCAACCCAGCCCACCATGACCAGTACCACAGTCCGTTTGCCGGTCCAGCCGCGGGTAAAGCGGGCATGCAGATAAACAGCAAACACAAACCAGGTAATAAGCGACCACATTTCTTTAGGGTCCCAGCCCCAGTAGCGGCTCCAGGCATAATCCGCCCACACAGCGCCGGTTATAATCATTACTGTCTGAAAAAGAAAGCCAAAAGCCGATGCACGGTACATATACTCCTCGAGAATCTTCAGCTGTGGCAGCGCCTGGGCCAGTGTTTTTGAAAAAGAAGCGTTTTTAGACAGGCCTTTTTCTTCCATCCCGTTTTTCAGCAGCCACATCACCGCAGCTGCAAAAGCAAGCGAAAATCCCGCATAACCCATCACAGAAGAACTGACGTGGATCTTCAGCCAGAAAGATTGCAGGACAGGGGGGAGAGGGTTGTGGGCGGAACTGACGGCGATTCTGGTAAAAATTTTCGGGATTACTGTCAGGTAGGCGATATACAGTACAACCACGGGTGTCAGAAAAGCACCTACTGCGTAGTACTTATCTTTGAGTCGCCATTCGGTCCAGATATAAACAAGTACAGTAGCCCAAATAAACAGGTTGCCGAATTCAAAGTGGCCCACAAAAGGAACTCGCATTACATTTATCGTCCTTGCCGCAATAAAGCCGGTGTGAACAATAAAGGCAACCCGGAGCACGCTGGAGGCAAAGCTGCCCCATTCTTTTTTACCAAAAAGGTTTATTACATACCCAATCGTCGCCAGCAGGTAGATAAGGCAGGCCAGGATAAAAAGCGTATTTTCAATAAGCAAGCCCGTGGGAGAAACCTTAATTAAACCACTCATGGCTACTCTTCCTCTCTTTTGCTGATTTCTTCCTCGATGCGGTCAAAGACAGACTCAAGGCCAAGCTTGTTCCTGCTGCGACCACCGACCAGAAACGACGAACTTTTACTGTCAAACACCGCCCAAAAGCGCCGCGGAAAGAGGAAAAAGCTCATATACAAGCCGATTACCATTAGCAGCGAGCCTGCAAACAGATACGGGCGGCCGAGGTTTTTAATGATGTTAAAAACTGCGGCGTTCTCGAAGCCATTCAGTGTCAGTACTATTGGACCATTCTCTGTCTCCACCAGTTGCGGCTCATTCAAATCAAGCAGCGCCCACTGTTCAGTCTTTCCATTGGGGTAACCTACCTGGTAAGCCAGGACCGGCCTTGTTGTGGCGTAGCTGCGCGTTATGGGCTGACCCATGCCTGTCATGCTGAAGTCTGGGAAAAAGGCCAGAGAATCAATGTAAAAACCCATCTCATGCATGTAATACCTGTCGCGTTCATAAAGCTTGAATTGCTCTAAAACAGTGCCCGAATCGGGGTCGGACACAGTCACTTCCGATACCCAGAGGAAAGTAGTGTGGTAAAGAGCAATGCCCCCGAAACGAAGCGGCTCATTGATAGATATTTTGCCTTGCTTAATAACATTTCCGTTACGAGAGACAGTAACATCACTGATGGCTCTTGGCCTGACCTGCGGCCCCTCGGGCAGGTATTGCAAGGTGACATTGTTAATCACTGCCTGAAAGTTGCCCTGCGGCACATTGAATATGGTCCCGGCATAGCCGCCATCACGAGTTTCAAAGCCTGTCATTCCCCCGAACATGGCAGCAAGCAAAATGAGCAGAAGGCTCAAATGGGTAACAACAGAACCAAAATATCCATACCTGCCGCTCTCACCAAAGAGGACCTGCCCATCAGGGCTGTCGCTGACTGAAGATTTTAACCTGTTAGCGCGGAATACCTGTTCTAACCGCTCCAAAGGCTGAGTGCCTGCCTGCTTTACTTTGATAGACCTGTTCACAGGCATTCTTTTAATCGCTTCAGCCTTCATCACCCGACGGGGGTTGAAAGCCTGGCGCCAGGTAGGCCGGATGCGCTCAACGGTGCAAAGCAGTAGGTTCAAGGCGGTAAAAACCATAATGCCGATAAACCACCACGAAGAATAGACAGAACTGATAGCTACCTGATGTTCCTTCCAGGTAGCGGCATAGATAGAGATAACCGCCAGCAACAGGAGAAGTATGATTCCCAGCTGCATGGAACTTAAGAATTTAAGAATCTGGCGCACTGGACTTTCCTGAACAGGAGCCTGTTCCGGCAAGCCCGGAGTATCGTTAGTCAACTTTATCCCCCCAAAAGATATAATTTTTTAGCCCGTTTTATTTATTGCTGCGCCTGGTATTTTGAAGGGCACTTTACAAGGATGTTCTGTGCTACAAATCCCCCATCCTCAAAACGCCCAACCACTACAACACTTTCGGCTTCCATGAGATTCTGCGGTATGGTGCCCTTATGGTAGATTGTGGCATTGCCGCCTTCCAAATCTTCCATGATGAAAGAGAAGGCCTCATCCTCTAACAGCATAATAGAGCCTTCAATGGGATAACCCTTTACCTGTACAGATTTTGCAGCCTGCTCCGCATAAGCAAAGCTGACATAAGGAGTCATTGCACTGATAATTGTCCTGTAACCACCAACGGCAAACACGGCAAGTAAGAGCAGCAGGACGAGTTTATCATATCTCTTCACGCCGCTGTGCCTCCTTTACCTTGCGGTCAATCCTAAAAAGATAAATAAAAACCCCGAGCCAGGTAATCAAGGTAACGCCGAGCACAAAATTAAGTTCGCTCATGCTTATGCCTCCCTTTTCATAGCTTGTTTGTATAACAGATTTTCAAGGCGGACCTGTACCTGGTATATCCAGGCGTAAAGCCCGGTGAACCCCGCAAGCGAGGCTAAAAACACCTGCAGCATGCGTCTGTCTATCTGCATCTTACCTCGCCCGATATAATCCGGATGCAGAGACGCATAAATCCGCGGCACGATAAAAACCAAAAACGGCACAGTAAGGAAGGCCAAAATGGCGTAAACCGCAGACAACCTGGCACGCCTGTCCGAATCCTCAATGGAACCGCGCAGCACAAAGTAGGCGGCGTAAATCATAAGCAGTACGGCTATCGATGTCTGGCGGGGATCCCAGTTCCAATACATACCCCAGGAACCCTTTGACCAGATGGAGCCTGTAACTGTGGCCAAAATGCAGAAAACTGTGCCAAGTTCCGCATTTACCTGTGCCTGCCTGTCCAGGCGAATATCGCCTTTGCGCAGGTAAGAAACCGAGTTTACCATGGCCATCAGGTAGGCGAGTACTGCTATCCAGGCTGACGGTACATGGTAGATAAGAATCCGCCCCATCTCACCCAGACCTACTGCCGGTGGTACATAAAGGAAAGAAGCTAAAATTACGGCTGTCATCCAGACCCCTAAGATAATTTGCCAAATCATCTGTTTCCTTCACCTCGCTCAAATTCTTTATTCATTCCAGACATATTCAAATAATAACAGGGAAGCCACGATAGCCATACCGTTATAAAATAAAAGCAGGTGCAGATCCGGCCTGATGATCTCCGGCGTCACTCCGGACATGGCCGAACGGGTTGCATTAATGGCGCCGATTAAAAGAGGAAGCAAAATCGGGAAAGCCAGAACTGTGAGCAGTGATCCCTTGGCACCGGCTTTGGAGACTATTGCAGCCAATATGGTACTGGCCCCGGCTAACCCAAGGCAGCCAAGTATGACCACCAGTAAAAAACTGTAGACGGAAACCACACGCAGGTTGAGCATCACCAAGAATAAGGGCACCGTAAGTATTGCCAGGCTGAAAATCAGAAAAATATTAAAAAAAAGTTTGCCAAGGTATACAGGTTCCGGCTCCGCTGCCATTTTAAGCGCTGTCACCGTCCCTGTCTCTTCTTCCTGCACAAAAGTACGTGCAAGTCCGGCCATGGCCGAAAAAAACAGGATAATCCAAAGAAGTGCTGCTGCAATGTCATTTTCAAGACCAAAACTACCCACTGAAAAGCTCACTGTAACCAGCGTAGTAACGGCAAACATAACAAGCGCACTGTAAGCATAACGCGTCCTGAATTCTATGCGCAGATCCTTGCGCAGGACAGCGGCTCCCCGGCTAACCCAAGTTAAGCGTCTGGTCGGCATAAGACACCTCCCTTGGCTCATTTGTAGCCATTATAACTATCCCGCGTTCCCTCTGACGCCTGATAACATTGTCAACCATGGCGATCCCTTCTTCGTCCAGGTTGCTTGTTGGCTCGTCCAGAACAAGGATATGAGGGTCGTGCAGCAGGGCATAAGCAAACTTCATACGCTGCTTCATACCCGACGAATATGTCCCCACATAATCAATGCCCCTGCCCTTAAGGCCTACATATTCAAGTAATTCGCGCGCCTTTTCCCTGCTGTAGGGAAGCCCCCTGACACCGGAGAAAAACTCAAGGTTCTCAAGGGCGGTCAGCTCACCGTACAGTTCCAGGTCAGGCGATACCAGGCCAATCTGCGCCCTGCGCTCACCCGGTGATAGCGGCTTTCCTCCCATGATTATATCTATCCGGCCTGAAGTGGCGGAAATAAGGCCGCAGGCGATACGCAGCAATGTTGTTTTTCCGCTCCCGTTGTGACCGAGCACCACAAAAACAGAACGGTCGGAGATGACTGTGCTGATATCTGTAAAAAGCTTACGATAGCGGTAGGCTTTACTAAGCTTCTTAATCTCAACAAGATTATCCAATCAATCCCCTCCGCTCGTGACAAATGGCACAATACACTACAATAAATTATACCACCAGCCCCAGAAACAAAAGTGAACGATTTGTGACCAAATATTGAACTTTTTACGACGCTTTGAACATCTATTATTAATACAGCAAACACTGGTTCTAATATATTGAAAAACGTGTATCCTAAGGAATACACGTTTTATATATTAACGTTTATTTGTGATTTTGAGATAGCTTTGTTCCACTGCAGGCACATCTACCCACCAGATATCCCCGGCGCCGCTTGTTCCTTCAGAGGAACTCCCTATGTCAAAAACAGCAATCAGCACAGCGGAGAAAATGGCGGCAATCAGCAGTATCCAGGTGACAATGGATATTCTTTTTTTCATGTAATTAACCCTAAAACGGCAGCGGGAAGAAGTTTCCGCTAAAGAAGATGTATGCCGCCGCCAGTGTCAATACAAGGTTAAGGGCTTGCCCCACGATATAGAGGACAACCGGACTGCCGCTTTTCATCATGCCTGCCATTTCCTTGAAGTTGGATTCCAGGCCGATGCTCACAAACGCCAGGGTGAAGAAGAAGTCGCGAAAACCGTTGATGGCGCCGGTAGCGTTGGAAACCACAGAGTCCGGAATCACAAATGAAAAGACTACAGAGGCCAGAACAAAGCCAATGATAAATTTTGGCAGGCGGTTCCAGATTTCTATAGAGCTTACTTTCGTTTTTTTGGCAGTGGCACCTCCTTTTTCGTCTACGCTAACCCAAATGGCAGCTACCGCAAAAGCAATGATACCAATTAACATATTTTGAATCATTTTAATAACAGAAGCGATTTCCACCGCCTGCCTGCTCAGCATGGACGCAGATGCTACCACAGCACCGGTGGCGTCAATTGTGCCGCCCAGCCAGGCGCCGCCCACAACATCATTTATCCCCGCAAGACGAATTACAGCGGGCATGGCCACCATCATAACAATGGTAAAAATCAGGGTTACAGAAATGGCCAGGCTGATTTCTTCTTTCTTGGCCCTGGCTGCAGTACCGACAGCAATGGCTGCGGAGACACCGCACACTGAAGTAGCTGAAGCCACAGCTATTGCCAATCCTCTCTGTTCCTGCATTTTTAAATATTTTTGGGAAAACCAGTACATAAAAACCAGCACAATTGGTGTTACCAGCCAGGCGACACCCAGGCCCAGCGCACCCAAAGCCAGCATGCGGTTAAACAGAATTGAGGCGCCAAGGAGGACAAGCCCCGTTTTTATGTATATTTCGGTACGGACAGCAGCTTTTAAAAATTGCGGAGTCTTTACTGTGTTGCTGATAAGTAGCCCCAAGCCCAGAGCCCAGATTACATTATTTATCCCATAGTGCCGCAGCGGGTTGTAGCCGCCAAGCAGCTCGGCGCCCAAAGCCAGGATAAACAGGCAGGGGAATGCCAGCAAAAACCTGGACAGATCTTTTCTGCTGCTAAACGCCACTGCTACTGCAAATATTGTCAGAACCACAAGCCCGGTTATCAGGCTCCCCAGCAGTGCTTCGCGCGGCAATGCCGACAGAATTGTGGCACCGCTTTGCCCCCAGCGGCCCGGCAGCACCGGTTTTGCCAGCAATCCGACTACCACGGCGGCGATTACAAAGAACCCTAACCAAACCGCCCACCAGTCTTCCTGATGAAATAATTTTGACCATCCGCTGATTTTTTTCTCCGCCCCCTGGCTCATTCTTCAGTCCTCCTTCTTTTCTGCCCCTTACAAGAAAAACAAGTAGCCAGCCTGCTCTTTGTCTTCCGTTTTCGTTTGGAGTTTTTATATCCTATTATTCCTATTGGTATAGTAGTATTATACAATATAGTCATTTTTTTTGTCAACAGAATTTTCCATGGAAATTATATTTTATTTTTATCTCTTTTGACCCAAAGCCCGCTCCAGGTCAGCTTGCAGATCTTCACAGTGTTCAATGCCAACCGAAAGCCGCAGCAGGCGCTCATGTATACCCAGGCGCTTTTTTGTCTCTTCCGGCAAGTCGGCATGTGTCTGCAAGTATGGATATGTGATTAGGGATTCCACACCACCCAGAGACTCGGCAAAGGTGATTATTTCCAGTCCGGACATTAAATGTTTTGCCAGTTCCCCATCCCGCAAAGTAAAAGAGAGCATCGCTCCCGGGCCATCTGCCTGTGGGTGCAGTTCGTGTAAACCGGGATAAAGGACATATTCCACTGCCCGATGCTTCTGCAGCCACTCGGCCAGGTATTGAGCATTCTCCTGCTGTCTGTCCATACGCACTGCCAGCGTTTTCAATCCCCGCAGCAGCAACCAGGCGTCATGCGGCGCCAGGACCGGTCCCGAGGCTTGCTGGATCACTGTCAGTTCATCAGCAAGACGTGGGTTTGCTGTTAACACTGCGCCGGCCAAAAGGTCGTTGTGTCCGCCTAAATATTTTGTGGCACTGTAAACAACCAGATCCGCCCCCAGAGAAAGGGGCCGTTGCAGGTAAGGCGTCATCAATGTATTGTCAACCACGGTCAATATCCGCTTTTTCCGGCACAGTGCCGCCACGGCAGCAATATCTGTAATTTTAAGATTGGGGTTGGACGGAGTTTCCAGAAGCACAGCCCTTGTCTTTGGTGTTACAGCACTTGCAACGGCTGCAAGGTTTGTAGTGTCAACATAGCTTACTGTCAGGCCAAATTTTGATAATACCCAGTCCATGAGGCGGTACGTTCCACCGTAAAGGTCCTCGCCAAAAATCAGGTGATCGCCTGTTTCAAAAAGCAGCATTACCGCCATAATCGCCGCCATTCCAGACGAAAAAGCAAACGCGCTCTCACAGCCGTCTAATGCTGCCAGTGCCTCTTCCAATGCCTGCCGGGTAGGATTGCCCATTCGTGCATAGTCGTAACCTGTGGATTTTCCCGGGGCGGGGTGTGCAAACGTAGCTGACTGATAAATAGGCACACTGACAGCACCGGTGTCAGTATCAAATTTCACACCACTTTGCACTAGTTTTGTAGCGATTTTGCGGCCCCGACCAGCTCCGCTACCGAATTTCCTGTTCACTAAAGCACCTCCTACGCCATGCTTGAGATATAAAAAAGCCAAAAAGCTGCGTATTCAATAAGCTTTTTGGCGCCACAATGTAAACCGTAACGTTATTTAAGCGCAATTTTCAATTTGCAGTAAGACAGGCTCTGCAATAAAGTATTTACACTTTCCCAATAAACAGATTGGTTGACAGATAGCGCTCACCGCCATCGGGACAAATTGTTGCCACTGTTTTATCCCTGTTTTCAGGCAGACTTGCTACCCGCAACGCGGCGGCCACGGCGGCGCCGCTGGAGAAACCGCAAAGGATGCCTTCCGCCTGTGCCAGTTTGCGTGCCGCCTCTATTGCTTCCCCGTCAGTGACAGTTATAATTTGTGCAATAATTGCTTCATCCAGTACATCAGGGACAAACCCGGCGCCGATGCCCTGGATGGCGTGCCATCCAGGCTTGCCGCCGGAGAGAAGAGGCGAAGAAGCCGGTTCCACCGCGATAATCTGCACTGCCGGATTTTTAGTTTTCAGGTAGCGCCCCACACCGGTCAGAGTACCGCCGGTGCCCACACCGGCTATAAAAATGTCTACATCCCCGCCACTGTCCCGCCAGATTTCCGGGCCGGTGGCCTCAAAATGAATTTGCGGGTTGGCAGGGTTTTCAAACTGCCCGGGAATAAAGGCATTATGTTCCCTGGCCAATTCTTCCGCCATGGTAAGCGAACCGTACATCCCGTTTTCGCGCGATGTCAGCTGCACATCGGCGCCCAGCGCACGAAAAAGCTGCACCCGCTCACTGCTCATATTTTCAGGCATGGTCAGTGTCAGCCTGTAGCCGCGTATTGCGCTGATGTAGGCCAGGGCAATCCCTGTATTGCCGCTGGTAGCTTCCACGATATAGCCGCCGGGCTTTAGCTTCCCCTGTTCTTCGGCAGCGCGAATCATGGCCCAGGCTGTCCTGTCCTTGACGCTCCCCAGTGGGTTGCAGGACTCAAGCTTGGCCAGCACACGGGCGGGCAGTCCCCTGCCCAGCCGGGATAGTGACAAAAGCGGCGTGTTGCCGATCGCTGCTGTAATGTCGGCTAATACAGCCATTAGATGGAACCCCCCGCAATAGCCGGGATGACAGAAATAACGTCTTTCCCACTGACAGGAGTATCGGGACCCTGCAGGTTGCGGATGTTTTCATCATTGATAAATACGCTTAGATATTTTTTCAGATCATTGGCTGAGTCGTCCCAAAGCTGTTCCGCCAGGGCAGGGTGGCTATCTTTTAAGCCAATAAATATATCGCGCACTGTTTTGCCGCTTACTTCAATTTCGCGGGCGCCGCCGGCATGACGACGAAGCGGCGTGGGCAGATAAATAGTCATTGTTGTCTCCTCCTTGTTTTCCCCTTACTCTTCGGCTGAGCCAACGCTGCACACAGCCTGCAGGTAATTTTCTTCCAGCAGCTTGGTGATGGTGGGCTCATCACCGCAGACCGGGCACTTTGTATTGCGTTTCACTTTGGCATGCAAAAACTCCATGCCCAGCCCATCCACAATCAGAAGGCGACCAATTAGCGGCTCCCCGACACCAAGAATCAGTTTGACTGCCTCGGTCGCCTGAATCAGCCCTAAAAGTCCCGGTAAGACGCCTAGCACGCCCGCTTCCTGGCAGCTTGGCACAGCTCCCGGGGGCGGCGCTTCCGGGAAAATACAGCGGTAGCACGGCCCCTGTGGCGGGTTAAATACTGATGCCTGGCCGTCAAAACGAAGAATACTTCCGTAGACATACGGTTTTTTATATATAACCGCCGCGTCGTTCATCAGGTAGCGTGTGGCAAAATTGTCGCAGCCATCTACCACCAGATCGTATTGCGGTAAGATTTCAGGCACGTTGTCTGCTGTGGCAAACTCCGGATACATAATCACATTCACATCAGGGTTAATCTGATTAATTGTTTCTTTGACCGACTCCACTTTCAGCTTACCTATGTCAGGAGTGGCGTGGATGACCTGCCGCTGCAGGTTGCTTAAATCTACTGTGTCGGCGTCCATAACCCCCAATGTCCCCACACCGGCCGCTGCCAGATAGAGCGCTACCGGGGAGCCGAGGCCGCCCGCCCCAATCAGGAGCACTTTGGCAGCTAACAATTTTTGTTGTCCCCTGCCACCTACTTCCGGCAGCAGGATGTGCCGCGAATAGCGCATTATTTGCTCGTCACTCAGCATGGCTTACCACCTGCTTTCTCCACGATCTCCACGGGGATTTCTGTAACATTCCCTTCCTCAATAAGGTAACCGCGCAAAACAGGTTCCTCTTGGCAAAGAGATAAAATTAAATACAGAGCCGGCATGTATGCCTGGGCAATATCCGTTTTTGAAGGGCGGGCCGGTGTGGCCGGATGGGAATGATAAATAGCGTTTAACACCATCCCGTCTTCGTCAAGTTGTTTCATCACCTTCAACACTTCTTTGGCCTCCATGCGGTAGGATTCGGCGCAGGCATCCAGGTTCTCCAGGGGGTAGATTCGTGTGCCGCAATGACCGTCGGCGCCGCCCAGCAGGCCGCATGCTTCCGCCGGCGCCTCGTTGCTGCACTGTGCCAGCATTTGGCGGTAAAGATCCGCGTCCAGTTTATACGTGTCGCTCACTGCCCGCCCTCCTTTTCAACCAGCATCCGGTAGATGCCGCTATTCTGTTTCTCCAGCGAGACTATTCTGTGGCCCTCGCTGCGCAGGCTGCGCGGCACATTCTGAACCGCCTCGCCAGCATTGAGCAGCACTTCCAGAATATTACCTGCATCCAGTATTTCCAGTGCCAGCTTGGTCTTCACAAAGGTTATGGGACAGGCGTCTTTTGTGATATCAAGTGTCTTACTCGGCTGCACCGGCAATCACCTCCCGGTAACGGTCCCAGCCAACCCGTTCTATAGCTTTGCCAAAGCGTTCCTTGGTCCTGCCGTGTTCACGAAAGAACTCCAAGCTTGCTTCAATAACAGCGGGTATTTTCTCCGGTGGCAGAAAGTCGGCGACCACTTCGCCGAGCCTGGGGTCACGCCCGATACGGCCGCCGGCCCAGATTTTCACACCACGCTCACCCGTAGCACAAGCTCCCGTGGGACAGACTGCCACACACTCACCGCAATTGGTGCATGCTCCCCTGTCAAGCACCGGAAAACCGTCATTTGTGGTAATGGCGCTTGCGGGGCAGGTATCAGCACACAGGTTGCACTTTATACATTCTTCCTTACTAAAAACAGGCTTAACCGCACCTTCAAAACCGAAATCGTTTTCCTGTGGTTTGGCGCAGCTGCGGGAACAACCGGTCACTGCAATTTTAAACTTGCAGGGGACCGGCGCGGCAAAGAAACTCTCATCAATTTCGGCTGCCAGCTCTTTGCAGTTAATAAGGCCGTGCGGGCACATATAGGAGCCCTGGCAGGCCATTACACCGCGCACTGTGCCGCCGCAGACGCCCATCTTAACGCCTCCGGCCAAAAGCTCATCCCGTACCGTTTCTATATTTGTAAAATGGATAAAGGGAATCTCCATCCCCTGGCGTGTAGTGAGGTGAACATATCCCTGTCCATATTTATTAGCCACCTCCCTGATTGTTTCCAACTGCTCCAGTGTCAGGTTACCGCCGGCCACCCGCAGTCGTACTGCGAAATAGTCTTTTTGTGTTTGTTTCATAAAACCGCCCTTTTTTAGGTCGGCAACATTCATTTCCATCCCGGTTGCCCTCCTGTTTCCTGCAAATGCCTGATAAATTAAAATATGTCCGTCATAATGCTCTTCATCAATTTTAACACATCGAGGGTGAATTTGCATTATTACCTATTAATATATAGGTTTACTATGTATTAACATTATTATAGAAGGCTAGTATGACGGTGTCAATACTGCAGGGAAGAAAATCTTTTTCTGCTTAGAACAATACAAGAGAGGCGTGCAAGCTTTTTCTACACTAAAAAGACGGCTGTTGCAGCCGTCTTAATTTTAGTCGTGGAATAATAATTGACAGTACGTTAAAGTTTGGCTTTTTTCGTCAGAAACTGCTCCTGCCAGAGAGCAAAAATAACCAGTGTCCAAATTTTGCGGCTGTTGTCTACCCTGCCTGCCGCGTGGTCAGACAGCAGTTTTTGGATATACGGGCGTGAGAAATACCTGCCAACTTCTGGCGCAGACACAATTTCAGCTGCCTGCCTGCCCAGTTTGCCCCGCAACCAGACACGGGTCGGAACGGGAAAACCGCGCTTGGGACGGTTTACTGCCGCAGGAGGTACAATCCCGGCAAAAGCCTGCCTTAGCAAGTATTTGGTCAGACCGCCGCGTATCTTAAACTTTGCAGGAATGGCAGCAGCAAATTCAAAGACATGGTGGTCAAGGTAGGGCACTCGCAGTTCCAGGGAGTTTGCCATGGTCATCTTGTCAGCTTTGACCAGAATATCTCCAACCATCCAGGTATGGAGATCAATATACTGCATTTTTGCCACATCGTCCAGCCCTTTTATCCTGTCATACAGCGGTTGCGTAACAACAGACGCAGGAGGAAAATTTCTCTTTTTAAGCAATTGACGCTTTTCCTCTTCGCTGAAAATAAGGGCATTGCCAACATAGCGCTTCTCCAGCGGCGTGGCAGCACGGCGCAGGTAATTTTTACCCGGCACAAACGAAGGCAGCAGACGGGACCCGCCTCCCACCGCCGCCAGGAGCGGCGACGGCAACCAGGACAACGGGCGCAGGGCATAAGGCTCACGGTAGATACCATAACCGCCGAAGACTTCATCTGCCCCTTCCCCTGACAGTGTTACTGTAATCTTCTTCCTTGCCATCCTCGCCACAAAGAAAAGCGAAATTGCTGCCGGGTCAGCAACAGGATCGTCAAAATGCCAGATGAGCCTGGGCAGTTCCTGCCAGAACCCTTCCGGTTTTATCAGGTACTCCTCGTGGTCAGTCTCCAGGTAGCGGGCGGTGTCTGCAGCCTCTGTGAGCTCACTGTAATGCTGGTCTTCATATCCTACACTGAAGGTGGACACAGTTCCCAATTCACGCAAAAGAGCCACAATGATAGTGGAATCAATTCCGCCTGAAAGAAAAGCTCCCCAGGGAACGTCGGCCTGTGTATGCAGCTTCACAGATTCCCTCAGCACCTGCCTGGTCCCTTCTATGAACTCGTCGAGGGAGCGGTCCTGCGGGTTAAATTCTACCTGCCAGTAACGCCGGGTGGCAAGTTTTCCATTACTGTATGTAAAAGTATGCGCCGGTGGGATCTTGTAAATACCGGCAAACATGGTTGCAGGCTCGGGAACATACTGAAAGGTAAGGTAATGCGGAATTGCTGCCTCATTTACAGCAACACTGTACCCGGGCACATCTAAAAGCGCCTTCGCCTCCGAGGCCACGGCAAAAGCCTCCCGTGTTTCCAGGTAATATAGGGGTTTAATTCCGAAGCGGTCGCGCGCACCAAAAAGAACCCCCCTCACAGTATCATAAATACAAAAAGCAAACATGCCCCGCAGGCGTTTAACACATTCCTCGCCCTCTTCCTCATAAAGATGGACCAGGACCTCACTGTCACTGTCGCTTTTAAATTTGTGGCCTTTTTGCAAAAGCTCCTCGCGCAACATGCGGTAATTATAGATTTCTCCGTTAAAAACAAGGCAAATCTTGCCGTCTTCGTTATACATCGGCTGTGCTCCCCTGGCCAGGTCAATAATGCTCAGCCGCCGAAACCCAAGCGCCGCAGTTCCAAAATCTGCATTCCCTTCTCCATCCGGCCCGCGGTGAGCAAAAGCTGAAGTTACTCTCTCCATGTCAAGGCGCGCACTGCCTGCGCTTTTATACCAGATACCAAACAGTCCACACAATCCTCTGCACTCCTTTCCCAGATATCCTATGCTTAATCCCTGCTCCATGATACTCAAGAAAAACGCTTCGCGCTTTTTCACATAGGTCGCGTTTTTCTTGTTCGCTATGGGCTGCCGCCCCTTCGACGGGTCTGCGGACCCTGAGCACCCCGCAAGATTAAGGGGGAGTCCCCCTTAACAACCCCCATCGTCAAGGAAAGGAAGTTAAAAGGTATGATATAATTTCCTTGACGAAAAAATAGCGCACATCCGGTTTCTGTTTAATGTAACCCGTCACATATTTTGACAGTATAACCTTAATCAAATAATTTAAAACTATATAAGAGACTCTGACAGGAGGTGGTTTAGTGCATCACAATAAAGATGTTAAATTCGCCGACCTTACTGACCGTGAGCTGGATAAACTTCGAGAAACAGAACAATTCTTCAACTCTCAACCGGAACACAACACCAGGGGCGAGGAAATTATCCTCCTTGCTTTTAAACAGGAAAGCAAAAAATAGGGCACTACGCCCTATTTTTTTACTCAGGTATTATCGTGGTCACTGATTCTTGTCTCTGGCCCGCTCACAGCGGTTTGGCAACTAGTATTTCACCGTTTTTAATTACATATTTAATGTCCTGAACATCGGTGGTTTCAACTACAGGTATTTTTCTCGAGATGATTAGGTCAGCCTTATTTCCCACAGCTATACTACCGGCGTCATCTGCCAGATTCATTATTTCCAGGCCATTTATTGTAATTAGCTTCAGTACTTCTTCGGTTTCTACTCCTTTGCCAAGCAAGTAGTCAAAGGCAGGCTTGGCAATGGTTAAAAAATCCTGCGGCCCTACCAGCGTGCCTGCGGGCAGGTCAATCCAGTCCGCCTTTGGGTGAACGGGTAAATATGAGTCGGTGGCAATGGCAAGTTTAACGCCTTTTTTATAGAATCGATAAACTTCTGCCGGCGATGTGGGCCTTGAGCTTGTCCCTCCGTGGGGGGTTATCACTACAGGTATTCTTTTTTCCGCGATTAAATCAATAAGTGAGCTGCTTAAAGCATGGCCGTGGCAAATCACATCTCCCCCGGCGTCTATAAACATTCTGGCGGCCTCGTCCCCTTCTATATGAGCCCCGATTTTTTTGTTTTGTGCGTGAAAAATACTAACGATTTTTTTTATTTCAGCAAATGAGAATGTCAATTCACCGGCACGGGGTGCCGCGTCAAATGGTAAATTCGCCACGGTGGCATTCAAAAATATATTTTCACCCGGGAAATCGGATTTATCAGCCATTTCTAAGAAGGCTGCCTCTGTTAAGTCTTCTTTTGCGATGATTTCTCCAGGCCTGATCGAAGAGACCAGAGCCATAGGCTCCGTTCCGATAAAGCAGCAACCACAAGCCAGTCTCACATCTAAAGGAGCATCATTCATTAGTGTTTTGTATACACCGTGTGGCTGAATCAATACGGGGTGACCCAGATGGTGTTCGCCAAGGGCCACAATTCCACATTTAAGAGCTGTCAAGAGGTTTGCTGTCCCTGCCATCTTTTGCGCCTGGCCCTGCGTCCAGTGGATTTCAGACGTGGCGTATTCCATGAGATGGGTATGGCAGTCTGCCAGCCCCGGCATAACCAACATGTTATCAGCATCCAGTCTTTGAGTGCAGACAACATCCGGCGGCAACCCCTCGCCAACCTTGACAAACTTACCTTCTTTTATTAATAGATAACCGGTTTCAATCGTCCCCTGTTCATCTAAGGTAAAGATTCTCGCATTATATATCAGCAGGTCATACATTGAACCACCTCCTTTATGTAATAGTTTATTTAGGCATAAAGGTATGCAGTTCCTTCTTTCTGCAGGTACGGCTCCTATCTTCTCTACACCGACCAATGAACCCCAGCTGCCGATAGACTTCCCTGATCAAAAATAAGGTGTCCCACTTATAAACTGATCCATGTTACTTCCTCGTGATGTCTGTTTTTGCATTTTTATTCCCAGTCCAGATAGCGCTTAAGGGCATAGCGGACTTTAGACCGAAGTTCCTGATCCGCCACTTCTCCGCTCTTATCACCCAGTCTTTCTTTGGCTATTGTGCGTATCTGGTGCGCCAGTACCAGAGAGTCTCTGTTTAGCCCGGTTTGTTCTCCGGGCAGCAGGACCTCAGTGGGGTATACCTTCCTTCCCTCCCTGTACGAAGAGAGTGGCAGAACAGCTACAATCGGCAAGGCTTGGTTGGCTTCCTCAGCAGAAATAACAAGTACAGGCCGACGGCCAGCCTGCTCTGAACCCACCACCGGATTTAAATCAGCCCAGAATATTGACCAATTGTATTCTACCATGGCGGAGTCATTTTTGCCGTTTCTGCGTCGGAATCGCGAAATGAATCATCTGCCTCCCGTATATCACGGATAAACTCGGGGTCTTTGGCAGCCTCAGCCATTGAACGGGCAAATTCTTCACGTTCTATCCTGATTATATATTCTTCCACAGCTTCTCTGACTACGGCATTTGCTGAGCTTACTCTCTTTTCAGCAACCAATTCCCGCAACCGGTGCAAGACGCTTTCCGGGAGGGCGAAAGTAACCTTCTTTAGCTTTTCCTGCTCCGCCACATAAACCACCCCCTGGCGGTATTGTATCATAAGCAACCATACCAGACAATATAATTATGATTGTCATGTAGGGCCGTTAGGGGAATTAAGTTCTGTCCTGTTGCCGCATCAACCCCGGTCTTTACGGAATCAGCAATCATTTTCTCGACACGCTGTGGCCAAAAGTTGAAAGAGCCAAAAACGGCCTCCGTCACTGTCTTGACAGCAGCATAGACCCGGAAAGCCTCTTCGCGCTCCTTGCCGACAGCACCCGGGCAAAAGATAAAGACCTGCCTGACACCGGCATGGGATTGGAGTGGGAACGCATCCTTTCCCCTGTCTTTATCAAGTCACCAGATTACGGCACCCGGTCATCCACAGTCATCCTAATTGACCATGAAAACCGGGTCCTCTTCAGCGAGCGCACTTTTGATCCGGCCGGCGAAGGCTGCAGCGACGTATACTATGAGTTTACGATAGAGAAATAAGCCTGTTTTTCTACCAAAATAGCCACCGTTTACACTTCTGTAATAGCCACCGTTTACACGTCCGTACGTTTTTAAACTCCTCCGTCCAAGCGTCACCGGTACTGTTGTCAATACCTACAAAGGCCTTTGATTCAATGGTATAAAATAGTCCCTTAGGCATACGTCTGTCGATGATCTCTGATGCTTCTTCGAATCGAAGATTTTTTATAGAAACTCATTAGGTTAATACTAGTAATAACGGAAACACTGCAACGGCTATTAGCTTTTTCATATATATGGTCTACTATATCGCTTTTAATAAATGGTGAACACAGTTTAATATTTTTTTTAGACGAGGCTACTAGATTAAAGAAATCATCATACAGTGGCGTTTTAAGGAGCTTTACCATAAATGTCTCCTTTTTTTAATTTAATATTACCTGCCATTTCCATTTTTTAAAGTATTTCATACAACATTTACTTATTTCACCATATTTTCCCCTCTTCCTTCTGTGTAATTGTTTATTGATTAATAATCTTCTACTTAAAATTAATGCTTGTGCACTAAAAAGAGATACGGCCCGATTTCAGACAGTATCTCTAAAAAATCTTTATGCAGCCCTTAGCACCATTGACGATGTTGTCCGGCCTTATGTGATTTATGGCATTACTTTAATTATGCCGGGTCTGCCGGGCAGGACTTTCCCGATAACGGCGGCGAGTACGCCCCTGTTCTCCAGTTGTGCCGTCAGCTTCTTTTCTTTCTCCGGCGGGACTGCAATCAGCAGGCCGCCTGAAGTTTGCGGGTCGCAAAGCACATCGATTTCGCGCTCGCCAATTGCCTCTGCAATTTCCAGGCCCTCGGCAACATATTCGCGGTTGGCGTAGGCGCCTCCGGGCACAAGACCCATGGAGGCTGCCTGCAGCGCTCCTGTGAAGAGAGGAATGCTGCCAAAAGACAGCTCTATGGAAACTTTACTTGACAGTGCAATTTCCCTGGCATGGCCGAGCAGGCCAAAGCCGGTGATATCTGTGGCCGCATTTACACCAACAGACTGCATGGCTTCGGACGCTTCCCGGTTTAGCTCTGCCATGGCCCTTATTACCGCTTCCAATTCGCCGGGGCCATCCATTTCTGCTTTTGCCGCCGTCAGTATAAGACCGGAACCAAGAGGTTTGGTCAGTATCAGGCTGTCGCCGGGGCGGGCGCAGGAATTTGTGATTAGATTTTGTGGGTGGATGATGCCTGTCACCGCCAGGCCGTATTTAGGCTCGTCATCATTTATACTGTGGCCGCCGACCAGAACTGCCCCGGCCTCCATAATTTTGTCGGCGCCTCCCTGCAGTATTTTGCCAAGGACAGCAACATCCAGGGTTTTATAGGGGAAACAGACAATATTCATGGCGGTAAGCGGCCGCGCTCCCATGGCATAGACGTCGGACAATGAATTGGCCGCAGCCACCTGGCCAAAAAGGTAGGGATCGTCCACTACCGGTGTGAAAAAATCAACTGTCTGCACCAGGGCTAAGTCTTCTCTTACACGGTAGACGCCGGCGTCGGCAAAAGAGTCACAGCCGACAAGCAGGTTTTCATCATCCATTTGCGGCAGATGGCACAGCACCTGTGCCAGTACCCCGGGGGGCATCTTGGACGCTCACCCGCCGCTGCAGGTCAACTGGGTCAGGCGTTTTTGCCTGTCTTCACTCACTTGTTTTCCACCTCCCTGCTGCTCAAGTCCAGCCGCCACGGCACCCGCTCATCACCCATTCTTCTGGTCCACTTCATCCTGTCGAATGTTTCCAAAAGCGGCAGTACAAATTTCCTTGAAGTCCCAAGCTTATCGCGAAACTCGCCGGCAGCCAGTGATTTATTGCTGCGGAAATGCTCGCACAGAAGCTCTTTGGCACGTGAAAAATGCTCATGATGCAGGGCGAGCTGGTCGTCAAGCCTGACGACTTCGCCACGCCTGGCAAGATAAGACAGCAGGCTTTCCGCCAAAGCAGGTTTAATGCCTGTCTGTTCAACAACCTCCCTCAGTGTTGGAGGTGTAAACCCGCCCTCCCGGTAAAGAACGGTCAGTCTTTCCAGCAGACGGGCCTGCTCAGGCCCCGGCGCCGGCTCATGCCCGGCCAGGCTGACTAAATCGCCGGATTCTGATATTTCTCCGCTCTCTGTCATCCCTGACAACAAGCTGCCGTATACCTTCGCTGCCACTGCCTTGGGCAGAATGTTTTTCAATTCTGCCCGTGAGATACCGGCAGAGAGCGGATTTGCAGCATGGAAGGCAGTTAAAGCCTCAAGTAGGCGGCGGCGCCAATCTGCCATGCCGGCGCCGTCAACAAGCAGCCCGTCAATAGTTTGCACCTCACCTGACTGCTGCAATCGCTCAAGTATAGCCGATAAACTTTCCGGGGGCAGGCCGGATTGCTTTTGCAACACTGACTCCAACACAACAGCATCCCTGCGGATGCGCTGCAAAACAGGAACCGCCGGATCCCCCTTTTCCAGTTCTTTCAGCCTCTGCAGCACATCTTCTTTTTTTCTCCTATGCCTGGCAGTATGCGCGTCAAGCACCACACCACCGCCAATGGTAGTCATAGGCGAGTAGGAACGGATGATATAGCGGTCACCAGCATGGGCCACCAGCTTATGTTCAAGGCGCAGCTGCACCAGGGCTTCTCCTCCGGGCTGCAGTTCATCGCAGTCAAGGAGAGCAATTCTGCCCACCGTGCGGCCTGCACCCAGGAAGACATGGACACGTGTCAGGTTTTTCACTGCTCTTGGCGCGCTCTTTAAGAGATAGAGGCGGGCATCCAGCAGGGATGTGTCTGATAGCGAACCGGGCGCTGCCAGTACACTGCCGCGCTCCAGGGTTTCTTTCTCCACGCCTGCCAGGTTGACAGCCACGCGTTGGCCGGCAATGGCCTCATCCACTGCAGCCCCGTGCACCTGCATCTGCCTGACTCTGGCCTGTCTGCCAAGCGGCAGGATTTCCACATTCATGCCGGTTGCAATACGTCCGGCAAGCAGTGTGCCTGTAACAACTGTACCAAAACCGGTCATACTGAATACACGGTCCACCGGAAGCCTAAGCGGCGCCGTGGCATCACGGGACGGCAACTCGCCGGTAAGAAGGTCTATTTGCACAAGCAACTCTTTTAGCCCCTTGCCTGTGTGCGCAGAGACACGGTGAAAAGGCGCATCAGCCAAAAAAGTACCCGCCAGAGCATCGCGCACTTCTTCTTCCACCATGTCCAGCCATTCTTCATCATCGGCCAAATCCACCTTGGCCAGCACCACAATGCCACGGGCTATCTTAAGCAGCTCCATGATCTCCACGTGCTCCCTGGTTTGGGGCATCACACCCTCAGACACATCCACTACCAGCAGTACAAGGTCAATCCCGCCGATTCCAGCCAGCATGTTGTGGATAAACCGTTCATGGCCCGGCACATCAATAACGCCGGCCAGGCGCCCTCCGGGCAGCCTGAATGGCGCAAACCCCAGCTCAATGGAAATGCCCCGTTCCTTTTCCTCGCGCAGGCGGTCGGTATCCTCGCCTGTCAGTGCTTTAATCAGCGCGGTCTTACCATGATCCACATGACCGGCAGTCCCTATAATGACATGAGGCACCGGATCACCTCTTCTTCTTCATCTTCAGCAACAGTGCGCAAATCAAGCAGCAGGCGGTCATCCTGCACCCTGCCCACAAGCACCGGGTCTCCTGTGCGGAGTTTTCGCACCCATTCAGACAGTGAAGCACTTTTTGGCTTGATAGCCAAAACATAAGTTAAAAGCCTGGTCAGCGGCATGGCACCGCCGCCCACATATGAATAATCCTCAGCCACATCCAGGGTATACGCTTCGTTGCAGTGCTCATGCAGAAGTTTAGCCAGGCGCTCTGCACGTACCTTCAGCAACGGAGGGGAAGCGGTTAACATCGCCAGTACAGGTATTTCACGCAGCGGATCGCCGAACCTGTAAACACGCAGTGTAGCCTCAAGCGCGGCCAGTGTAACCTTATCAGGCCTGAGGGCTCTCATTAATTGGTTCTTTTTCACACGTTCCACCAGTTCACTCCTGCCTAAAATCAGGCCGGCCTGCGGCCCTCCCAGCAGCTTGTCCCCGCTTAAGGTAAGCAGATCAACTCCCGCTTCGATACGTTCAGATACCAGAGGCTCCCTGTTAAGGCCAAAGCCTGAAAGGTCAACCAAAAGGCCGCTGCCGAGATCCTCCATCACAGGGAGCCCGTGCTCCCTGCCAATGACCACTAATTCCTCAGTATCCACAGCGGCGGTAAAGCCCACCACCTTAAAATTGCTGGTATGTACTTTTAAAAGGAGTGCCGTCTCTTCATCTATGGCTCGCCTGTAGTCGGCGGGGTGAGTTTTGTTTGTAGTTCCTACTTCAAGCAGGCGTGCACCGCTCGCTGTCATTACATCGGGTATACGGAAACTGCCGCCTATCTCCACCAGTTCTCCGCGGGATACAACAACTTTTTTGCCTGCTGCCACGGTGTTCAGGCAGAGCATCACAGCAGCAGCGTTATTGTTGACCACGCAGGCTGCCTCCGCCCCCGTCAGGCTGATTAGAATGTCCTCAATATGGCTGTGGCGCGAACCCCGCCGGCCCTCTTCCAAATCAAGTTCCAGATTGCAAAAGCCGGCAGCGTCAGCCATAGCCTGACGGGCTGCTGCAGCCAGCGGCGCCCGCCCCATATTTGTATGCAGCACCGTCCCCGTAGCGTTAATAACCCGGCGCAGTGACGGCTTTTCCATCTTCCTCAGATTGCTGTCAACCCAAAACGCCACTTTTTCAGGCGTCACAGGGAGGCCTGTCAGTTCCTCATCCCCGGAGGCAGCCAAGATCTGCCGGCGCAAACCCGCCACAATTTCCTGGACAACGCTCACCAGCAGGGAGTGAGGGTAGCGAGTGGCACTGTATTCTCTGTGGTATATGTTTACAACCACATCTACAGCGGGTAAAGATCTGAGATGGTGCTGCCGCCAGTTTTCAGCCATTTTTTTCACCTGCCGCCTTACTAGCTATTTTCCTTGTTTTTTCTTGCTTTATTATATCTGGTTTACCAATTTAAAGCAAGAAGGCCGGGCATTAGCCCGGGCCGGCGGAAAGAAAATTGCCTTTTCTAGAGGATTTAAACTCACATAGAAGAATAAGAAAAAGATTATAATTATTCAGGAGGGACGGCCTTGCAAAACGCCTCGCAGCAACACTCTAAAAACATCAAGTACTATCTCGAGCCCGCCCTTAAAGGAACTCTTAAAGCTTTAAAGACTGTTCTTTTACTCTCAAAAATAGTAATTCCTGTAACAATTGTTTTGGTGGCACTTGACAGGCTGGGCTGGCTGGTAACTGTAGCTGCAGTATTTGGGCCGCTGCTGAGAATCTTCGGGCTGCCCGGTGAAGCTGCACTTCCCCTGCTGCTTGGTTTTTTTGTCAACTTCTACGCAGCAGTGGGAGCAATTGCAGTGCTGTCACTTTCCGCACGGCAGATTACTGTCATTGGCCTGATGATTTTAACCTGCCACTCGCTCCTGATGGAATCGCCCGTGCTTAAGTTTACAGGCCTCTCCCCCCTGGTGTCCATGCTTTTGCGCATTGGAGGAGCCTTGGTCTTTGGTTTCATACTAAACATAATATTGATAGTCTTTGGAGGTTAAAGCCTTGATTATTGCAATTATCACTGAATCGCTGCGTACCGGTATTACCACTCTGCTTGGCCTGACAATGATACTTGTGCCAATTATGATTATGATTGAATATGCCGCCCGCTACAAATTGCTTGAGAAAGTCTCTACCCTTCTCGGGTGGCTGCCGCGTTCGCTAAACCTGTCTCCACAGGCTTCTTTTCCTCTGATTGTGGGACTTTTTATCGGCATTTTTTACGGAGCTGCCATATTTCTCGAATACAGCAGGCAGGGCTTGTTAAACAAAAGGGATCTGGCGCTCTGCGGTGTTTTTTTAGCCTTTAACCACAGCATCATCGAAGACAATCTGGTAATGGGTGCCCTGGGAGCCAACATCTTCATACTCTTCCCGTTGCGTTTTGTCCTGGCCTTTGTTGTCACCAAAGCAGTAGCCTGGTATCTTGACCGCAAAGCAGTGTCCACTGATGCAACCCGAGGCCTTAAACCTGCAGAGTAACCCGAAAAGTGCTCCCCTGGCCGGGCGTACTTTCAACATCAATGGCGCCGCCCATGGCCTGCACCAATTCCAGCACTATTGCCAGGCCAATGCCTGAGCCTCCGGTAGTCCTGGACCGTGAGGGGTCTGCACGGTAGAAGCGTTCAAATATATAAGGCAAATGCTCCTCCTCTATCCCCTCACCAGTATCGGACACAGTAAACCCGGCCCTATCATCCTGACTGAATGTAGCCACAGTTACCCTGCCGCCTGCCGGCGTGTATTTCCAGGCATTAACCAGTAAATTGCCAAGTACCCTGCCAAGCAGTAATTCATCGGCGCGGCATTCAATGCTTTGGCCGCCATCCTCTATCACAAGTTCAATACCCTTTTGCCTGAAAAGGGGCCTGGTCCGTTCTGCCTCCAGTGCCACCAGACTGTTTAGGTTAAGAATGTTCAGGCTGATGTCACGGTCTCGGCATTCAGCGTTTGACAATTCCTGCAGGTCGTTTACAAGCTGGGCAAGGCGGTGTGTCTCTCCCAGCACAGCCTGCAGATTTTCTTCGTCAGCATGCATCACACTGTCCAGGAAAGCCTCTATAAAGCTTTGTATCGCTGTAAGGGGCGTGCGCAGTTCATGGGAGATATCGCCTGTCAGCTTTTTACGTAAGGCCGTTTGCTCTTCAAGCCGTGAAGCCATCCTGTTCATCGTTTCACCCAGCACCGCCAGCTCATCCTCACCATCCACGGCGGTTCGTGCGCTGAAATCACCCCGTCCCAGCTTTTCGGCGGCCTCTGTCATATTTTCCAGGCGCCTTGTCATACGGCGTGAAAGAATATTTCCGGCCAGTGCTGCTATCAGGATAATCCCCAGTCCCGTGACAAGCATGGTCTGGTTCACTGTACGCCGGAAAAACAGAGCTTCTCCGCTCCATAAACCCACCTGTCCAAGGTGGGTTATTTCAACTGTGCCGATGCGCTGCTCATTTATAAAGAGAGGATAAGAGTAGGTATTCCCGCGCTGCTCCTGGGCTCTCTGCCAGTGCCTGCCCTGCATGCTCTGCATCATGCCGGTAAGTGAATCGGCTATCAGCTGGTTTTGCATATCAAAGACGCGAATCTGTGTGCCGGTTGTTGTGCCTACATGCCGGGTTGAACGCGTCACTGCAAGCCAGGACGTGGCTTCACTGTAAAGCTCGGCCAAAGTCTCCACAATCCTGCGGTTTTGTGCTTCCTGAGTGCTGCGCAGATAACGGCGAAAATTCCAGTCCAGCGCCAGGTTGGTCAGAAGAGCTGTGAGGATAATGCCTCCCACGGCCAAGGTGACCATGGCCAGGGTAAGCCTATGGCTAATACTTTTTTTCATGCTATTCACCCTCAAACTTATAACCGACACCGTATACAGTCCTGATAAACCGCGGCTGTTCCGGTTTAGGCTCCAGTTTCTGTCTCAGGTTCTTGATATGACTGTCAATGGTGCGGTCAAACCCGGTCGGCAGCGCTCCCTGGGCAATTTCCAGCAGTTCACCGCGGGTGTATACCCTGCCGGGAGTCCTGGCCATGGTGGCAAGTAATTTATACTCTGTGGCTGTCAGTTCAAGTCTCTCTCCGCAATAAGTTACATGATGACGCAAAGTGTCGATTGTCAGATCCCCACCGGCATACTCCAAAAGGTCAGCCAGGACGCCTGCCTTTACATGTCTGAACCGGCGGAGCACCGCATGCACCCTTGCCACCAACTCACCGGGACTAAACGGCTTCACCATGTAATCGTCGGCGCCAAGCCCCAGTCCCTGAATTCTTTCTTCCTCCGCGCCTTTGGCGGTAAGCATAATGATGGGGATAGCGTTTCCTGCCCGCCTTAGACGTTTGCATACTTCCTCACCGGTTAGCGACGGCAGCATCAGGTCAAGAATCAACAGGTCGAAACCGCTTTCTTCGGCCAACAGCAGCGCCTCGCGCCCATCATGGATTGTCACAACATAAAAACCGTCTTTCTCCAGGTAGGCCCTGATTACCTGGGCTATTTTTTTTTCATCATCCACGACCAGAATTTTTTCCAACATGCTCACCCCCGCTATATAAGGTCATTATAAAACAGCGAAGAATAAAAAGAAAGAAAACTTGGGGTCAGGTAACAAGGTATGGGACACACCTCTGAAGAGGGCTCATAAATTGGGTCGAGGAATGTCCCCAAATATATTCGAACATTTAATGGCCCCAAATAAGGGAAGAGCCGAAGCTTTAGCTTCGGCCTGCCGTTTTATAAAGAAGTTTGTGCAGCACTTTGTTCTTGAGGTTGTACCGGACAGTTGCCGCAACCGCCTCCCTGGCGGAAACCTTTAAATCCGCCCCGGCGGCCCATCCGGCCATAGAAGTAGTCACCTTCGGCCATTTTCTGCTCGCGTATTTTCCACTGCTGCTCCATACGCTCACGCATTGCCGCAGCCTGCTCCTGATCCATCAGGCCAAAATCCGCCTGCTTCTGGAGAATCTGCAGGCGCAACTGGTGTTGCTGCCGGTAAAGGCCTTCCAGCTCTGCTTTATCGCTGTCTGCCAGCGACGCCATCGCCACAGGCACTGCAATAGCCAGTATCAGCACAGCCACAATTGTTAAAATCAAACCTTTTTTCATACTGTCACCTCCTCTGCTTTTTTAAGTACAACCTTATCTTACCGCAAATTTGTGTAAAACTGATGTAGACAATGTGGAGATTATGTGAAGAAAGCACTTATTTAACCTGCTTCGTCATCGGCATCAGTATCAAACTCCCCGACGCCAAGCAGGTTAACAGCTTCCGGGACAGGCAGTTCCTGAACATTCCTCAGCTTGCGTTCAATGGTGCGTGACTTTTTACCGGCATCCTCGATGGTGTTGCTCACTTCCTGCAGTTTTTTATGTGTTTTACTAAGTATGTCGCCAAATTTGCCAAATTCCGTTTTAATCGCGCCAAGCAATTCCCACACTTCGCTGGATCTTTTTTCGATGGCAAGTGTTTTAAACCCCATCTGCAGGCTGTTCAGCAGTGCCGCCAGAGTTGTGGGGCCTGTCAAAATCACCCTGAAATCACGCTGCAGAGTTTCAAATAGCCCCGGTCTCCTTAGCACCTCGGCGTACAATCCCTCAACAGGCAAAAACATGATACCAAAATCAGTGGTGTTTGGCGGATCAAGGTATTTATCACGAATTGACCGTGCCGACATTTTGATGCTTGCTTCTATCTGCCTTGCTGCTTCTTCCGCCGCCACCGGGTTAGCCTGCTCAAAAGCATCCATTAACCTCTGGTAGTCCTCAAGCGGAAACTTTGAATCAAGGGGCAGCCAGACGCTCTCGCTTTCTCTGCCGCGGCCGGGGAGCCTGATGGCAAATTCCACCCTTTCAGTGGAGCCAATTCTTGTGGCAACATTTTTTGCGTACTGCTCAGGGGAAAGGATCTGTTCCAGGATGCTCTCCAGCTGTATTTCGCCCAGCGTGCCCCGTGCCCTCACATTGGTAAGCACCTTTTTCAGGTCGCCAACCCCGGTGGCCAGTGTCTGCATTTCGCCAAGCCCCTGGTGGACCAGTTCCAAGCGCTCACTAACCAGTTTAAACGACTCGCCAAGCCTTTTTTCCAGTGTTGCGTGCAGCTTCTCATCCACCGTGGCCCTCATTTGTTCCAGCTTTTGACTGTTGTCATCCTGGAGCAACTTGAGCTTGTCCTCCACAGCACCACGCAGTGCTTCTACTTTCTGCTCCATTGTCTCCCGCATTTTATCAAGCTTTTGCTCATTTGTATCAGTGAGCCTGTTTAAAGCAAGTGTAAAAGTCTCCAGTTGATCTTTTTGCAGGCCGGCTATTTCAGACATCCTCCTGGAAACAGAGTCGCCAAAAGCTCTGAGAGAACCGCTAAATTCCTCCCGTGCCTCCCTGGCGCTTTTTACAGCTTCATCCCTGTTTCTAGCCATTTCTTCCCGGACAATACTGTCAACCTTAAGCTGGTTCTGCTCGATTGCCTCAAGCTTTGCTTTAAAAGAATGCTCCCACTCTCTTCCACTTCTGTTGCCAGCCATTTTTATCACAAGTCCCAGGTTAACCAGCGCCGTTAATGCAATTATGAGCAGCAGAACATTTGTCACTTTTTCCCCTCGCTTTGTGCCTGATTTCAGTACCGATAATTTCACTGACTTAATATTATCATTAATTTTAGTAATTAAAAAGTGCGAAGCAGTGAAAATACATCCGACAAAAAATTTATTTCGTAGATGTGACATATATCATAGTGCACGTGTATGATTTTAAGTGATAATCAAAAACAGAGGGACGGCCGCCTTCTATAGTGCAGAAAATTATAATCCATACAATTTAAGGAGGAGTACAGTAAATGAAAGATTGCCAATCCTGTTCATCAGCCACCGGTTGCTATTCCGCCCACGATTCCATTAACGAGATGTATGAAAGAACAACAGATATGGGTTTGCGTACCATTTTTGACCGCCACGAGGACCAACAGCCCCAGTGCGGCTTCGGCATGACCGGTGTCTGCTGCCAGCTTTGCAGCCACGGCCCCTGCCGCGTTACCGCCAAAGCTTCCCGGGGCATCTGCGGCGCCACTGCCGACACCATTGTGGCACGCAACCTTGTCCGCCTGGCATCACACGGTGCAGCAGCCTACAGCCACCATCTCGAAGAAATTGCCAAGACAATCAAAGCAACCGCCGCCGGAAAAACTCCTTTTAAAATTGCCGATGAAGGTAAACTTCGGGAAATAGCCGGTGTTGTAGGCTTGGACAACACTAAACCTGCAAATGAGTTGGCCACAGAGCTAGCCGATGTTATACTCTCCGAAATGCGCAAAGGCAGTGACGAGCCACTGGCCCTTGTAAAACTATTCGCTCCCGCAACACGCCTTGAGGCCTGGGAAAAACTTGGCGTAGTACCCGGCGGTGTGCTCTCTGAAGTAAGAGACGCCATGACTAAATCAATGACCAGCATTAATACCGACCCGGTTGATTTGCTGCTGACAAGCGTGCGCCTGTCGCTGGCCACCGGCTACATGGGCCTGATAGGCACTATCACCCTGCAGGACATTCTGCTTGGCACACCGCAAATTACAAAGAGTGAAGCTGACCTTGGCATCATCAACACTGAAACAGTAAATATAGTAGCCCACGGGCACGTGCCCCTTGTTGCCACTGCGGTGCTTCAGGCCTCCCAAAGTGAAGAAATGCAGGAACTCGCCAAAGCTGCCGGCGCCACAGGCATTAAGGTTTACGGTTCAATGTGCACCGGGCAGGAACTGATGCAGCGCCAGGAAACAACCGCCGGCGGTTTTGCCGGTCAGCTTGGCAACTGGCTGATCCAGGAATATATTGTGGCCACCGGTGCTGCCGACCTGGTGATGATGGATATGAACTGCTCCACACCAGGCCTTAAAACAGCTGCCGACCGCTTCCACACCAAGCTTGTCTCCGTTGACCGCGTGGTGCGCATGGAAGGTGTAACCGACCATATAGATTATGAGCCGGAAAAGATAGCCGAGCAGGCCAAAGAACTGATCACAATGGCCATTGAAGCTTTTAAACACCGCGGTACAGATATTGTCATTCCCACTCATAAATCTGCAGCCGTAGGCGGCTTCTCTGTGGAGTCTATTCTCGGTGCGTTAGGTGGAAACCTTGACCCGCTGCTTGACGCTGTCAAACAAGGCGCCATCAAAGGAATTGTGGCCGTAGTAGGCTGCACAAACACCCGCAACGGCCATGACAGCCAGGGACTGACAATCATGAAAGAGCTCATCAAAAATGACATCCTCGTGATAACTGCCGGCTGCATGAGCAGCGCTGCTCAAATTGATGCCCTTATGCTCCCCGAAGCCGCAGAACAGGCCGGCGCAGGCCTGCAGGCCGTCTGCAAGGCACTGGGTGTCCCCCCGGTATTAAACTTTGGCTCCTGTGTAGACATCGGGCGTATCGGCGTGGCAGTCACAGCAATCGCCAATGCACTTGGCGTCGACCCCAGCCAGCTGCCAGTCGCTGTTTCCGCCCCCGAGTACCTTGAACAAAAAGCTGTTGCCGACGGCATCTTCGCTGTGGCTTTCGGCCTTCTTACACACCTCGGCCCTGTCCCTCCTGTTACAGGCAGCCCGCTGGTTACCAAAATACTGACTCAGGATATTGAAAGCCTGACCGGTGGCCGTGTGCTGGTGGAAGAAGACCCGCAAAAAGCCGCCCAGGCCATCATCGGCCACATTGAGGCAAAACGCAGGGCGCTTGGCATTGAACAACCTGTATTAACCCGATAGCATTAGCTTTCGGGTTTCCTCTCACGACTTAAAAAAGGAGGGCTAATTCTTGAAAGAAATACTTGTCGATTTTGAGAAATGTAATGGCTGCCTGATGTGCGTCCAGGCGTGTGCAGCTGAACACTCTTTGTCTAAAACAATTCCAGGGGCTCTGGCAGAAGGAACACCGGCACGGATTTTTCTCCAGCACGTCAAAGGCTCACCAGTACCCATTGTCTGCCGCCACTGTGAAGAAGCGCCCTGCGTAGATTCCTGCATGAGCGGCGCAATGAAAAAAGATCCGGTTACAGGTATTGTTACAAATGAAGGCAACGACCAGGAATGCGCCGGCTGCTGGATGTGCATCATGTCCTGCCCCTACGGCGTCATCATCCAGGACCACAGGGGGAAAACTGCAAAAGCGCTTAAGTGCGACCGCTGCCAGGGCAAGGAACCTCCAGCTTGTGTGGCGTCCTGTCCCAACAACGCCCTATTCTTTATGGAACCCGAAGAGTTCTCAGAAATACGGCGCCGGCAGGAAGCAAAAAAAATCCTGGTAGTCAGTTAATAAGGGGGCAAAAAAATGAACCATGTAATTATAGGCAACAGCGCCGCCGGCGTAACGGCGGCCGAAACCCTGCGCATGCTGGATGACCAGGCACAAATTACAATTATATCCGATGAAAAAGAACACGCCTACTCCCGCTGCCTGCTACCGGACTTTCTGTCCGGGGAACGGGACAGTAAAAGCCTGCGCATACGTGACCTTAATTTTTACAGTCAAAACCGCATCAACACAGAGCTTGGACAAAAGGTTGTTTCAGTTGACCACGAGCAGCACCAGGTTGTGCTTGAGGACGGCCGCCGGCTGCAATACGACAAGCTGCTGGTCGCCAGCGGCGCTTCACCTTTCATCCCTCCCATTCCCGGACTGCAAACTGAAGATGCCTTTGGCCTGCGCACCATAGATGACGCTAACCGCATCCTGGAAGCTGCAAAGTCAAGCCGCAATGCTGTCATAGTCGGAGGTGGTTTTATCGGCCTCGAAGCCGCCTACGCCCTGCGCAGTCGCGGGCTGGATGTTACTGTGGTGGAAATGGCGCCACAGATCCTGGCACTGCAGTTCGACGAAAAAAGCGCCGGCATCCTTGCCGACGACATTCGCCAAGCCGGAGTTAACCTCATCACCGGCGCCGGTGTCAAAGAAATAGAAGGCCCCGCCTTTCCCGGCAAGCTCCGCAGTGCAGGGAAAAAGGTAATTCTCTCCAGCGGTGACAGCCTGCAGGCCGACCTACTCATTATGGCTGCCGGAACAAGCGCCAATGTGGCGCTTGTCAGGGATACAGGCATTAAAATAAACCGCGGCATCATGGTGGACAGCAGAATGCGCACTTCCCTGCCGGATATCTTTGCCGCAGGGGACGTGGTGGAAACACTGGATGTCGTCAGCGGCAGTATCGGGCTGACGCCCATCTGGCCAAATGCAGTCGTACAGGGCAGGTATGCCGCCCATAACATGGCCGGCAATGATAAGAAGTACAGCGGCATGATTGGCCTTAAAAACGCCGTCGAATTCCGTGCAGTACCTGCCATTGCCATGGGAGCATCCAGAGGCACAGAAGAAGAAGGTTACGAAGTTCTTACACTTGACCAACCCGCATACCAGCTTTATAAAAAACTAATCCTAAGAGACAACAGGCTGCAGGGAATGATTTTAGTCGGCGACATCAAACAGGCAGGAGTCCTTGGCGCTCTGATCCGCAATAAAACAGACGTCAGCGCTTATAAAAACTGCCTGCTCCAACCGTCGTTTTCCTACGCCGACATCCTGCGCCACTCAGCTTAAATACGGTATATCATTTCTAAAGCAGGGGAGAACTCCCCTGCTTTTTACCGTTTAGCCTAAAATATCAATTATGTCCGACGCAGTTAAAGTCCTCAGCCCTTCAAGCGTTTCCACATCAATCTGCCCTCTGTAGAGATCTATTTGCTTCACGATACCCGTAGTATTCATCCTCCCTGATTGAACCAGGGCAACAATCCTCAGCACCAAGCCATCGTGCAGCGACTTTTCAAGCAGGCACTGGAACTCAAAAAGACGCTGACAGTCAAGTATGGGCCGTTTCAGGCTTTCAGTCTGCAGAGCTTTTTGTTTTTGTGACAAAAAGTCCTGCCTGTGCTGCGGCAGGATTATACGGCTTGCTGAAAAGTTATGTGTTTTCAAATACTCTGCCTCCTTGCTCGAACATATGTTTGGTATTTATAGTTTAGCATGGTAGGACAGAATTGTAAACCTGTTAATTTGCTCCATATTTTTTATTATTACTGGTATTCTACTGATATCTATCGACACCTCACCCCTACGGAATTATTTGAAGTGGAATAGGCTTCACGATCCCAGGGTAGGCCTGGCCTCAACCTGGTCTGAGAGGCATGCCGCTTATGCTGCCGGATTGGGGACTTTCAGCCTGACCGACGGGTTGATAACCGCCAGAGGAATGGCCCATCGCTGCGGCAGTATTATTACCGACCTTGTCCTTGAGCCCACCCGGCGGGACTATGCAGGCCCATATGGCTACTGCCTGCACTACAGGGACAAAAGCTGTGGTATCTGTATAGACCGCTGCCCCGGCGGCGCGATAACTGAAAATGGCCACGACAAGGATTTATGCGAGGCCTATGTCAGGAAACAAGTGAGGTCTGAAGAAAGGTCTGGCGTTAAAATAGCAGGCTGTGGACTCTGTCAAACAAACGTGCCATGTGAAAGAGAAATTCCCAAGTAGAGACTAATCTTTAAGAGTAACACAGTCTTCCAGCAGTGCACACAAGCCGCAGGTTTTTTCCGCCTGATGGCTTTGCACTGCCAGAATTCGCAGTGTAGTTGCACCCGCTTCCAAATGCCTGTTTTTCCCGGAGGGAACCACAGTCAAATCACCCTCTGTCAACGGGTATGAGTCCTCTTCGATTACAAGAGTCCCCTTCCCCTCAATGACAAACAAAAGCACCGGCGCATCAATTACACAATTCTCAGCGGCCTCTCCCGGGGCAAGTTTAACCTTTACCGCTTTTACATCCGCGTTGTTAAAAAGCATATTTTTCATTCCATCACCGGGTTCGGGAAAGAGAATGTTAACTATTCTCTGCACAAAAACCACCTCTTCCTTCTTAACAAAAATTGTTCTACAACGAGCATATCTCATCCTGCTTAAAGTCTCTAAAACTGTTATAGTTTTTTTTTAACGAACACTATTAATGTAAAAATTCCCTTATTCGCTTTGTTAAAATAAACGAATAGGGGACCCAAAACGTACAATCCTGTGGTGTAAAATTTCAGATTCTGCACCACCGGATTAACTGTTTAATTTCTATTTCCAGAAATTAACAGTCATTATTTGGCGGGAGTAGGTGGGAATCGAACCCACCACGGACGGGCTGCGCCCGCCACCGGATTTGAAGTCCGGGGCCCTCACCAGACAGACATCTACTCCCACATATAGTTATACCGGAAAACCCCTTTAAAATCAAGGCTTTTTGGAAATGTAAATTTTGCACATTTCACTTATCAAGCCTAAAAATACAAATTTGGTCACGAAATGGTCACATGGCGTTTTTTACTTCACAAAAACGGTTAAGATATAGGTAAGAATAACAATATTTCAGAAATGTCGCAGCTACCCAACGTAGGACAGATATTCTCTTTGACTTTAGTTTCTCAAAATCAGGAAGAGCTTCCAGTAAATCCACAGAAACAGAAAAAAGAGAAATATAAAAAAAATGGTCCAGGCTAAATTGTTTATATACAAGTTCTGGCTAAACATCGTAAATGTAATGCCTGCAACAGCAAAAGACGACCATATTATCTTTAAATTAAGCATACTATGAAAAGCTTGACTGGACCCGTTCCTGGCAAGAAGCGACTCAATTCCTATGCCAAAAAAAGCGGCCGCCACCAGGCGGGTCGCAAAAGGATCGATCCGCGGCCAGCTAAATGCTGCCAAAACAGTCTCCGGTAAAAAGAAAAGTGGAATGGCAGCTATGATATCAACAATGAAGTGTACAACAAACCACCGGCGCAGGCCTTTTGGTACTGCAACGGTATTTTTTTGCTTATTATCCGACAATTTAGATCCCTTTCTCTTTGCTCCACACAGAATAACTCACGCAGTAAAACAGCCATTTAAAACCTACCGCCGCTTATCTTGTGTTTCCGCAGGAAGCGGGATGTACTGTACAGAAGGTCTTCTTTGCGGAGGCTGTGGGTACAAGTCCATCAGGCTGTAAATCTCCCTGGGAACGTCCGTTGAGACTTTCAGGCCGAAATCGCGCAACATATCACTATTTATGGGAAAATCATGTGTCCATTTCCCCTGGCTGAGCAACCCGGCTGTCTTACGTGAGTTCTCCTCATCTAAATGTTTCTTCAGCAAATGAAAAATCGTCTCTTCAACCTGTTTTAACGCCTTTTCGGCAATGTCGGCGAGAATCAGTGTCTGGTCATCCACTTCGTCCTTGCTTTTCTGCTCAACCGTCCTGATGATAGATACCGCAGGGAAACTGCCGATTTGGGGATCCACCGGTCCAAGTACCGCGTTGTCATCCATAACGATCTCGTCGGCTGCCAGGGCAATCATTGTGCCGCCCGACATGGCGTAATGAGGCACAAAAACTGTGACTTTAGCCGGGTGTTTTAGCAGTGCCGTGGAAATCTGCTCGGAAGCCAGGACAAGGCCGCCCGGGGTATGCAGGATTAAATCGATTGGCACATGGTCCGGTGTCAGACGAATCGCCCGCAGAATTAATTCTGAATCCTCGATATTAATAAACCGTGTCAGGGGAATACCCAAAAAACTTAAGTGCTCCTGCCTGTGAATCAACGTGATTACCTGAGAACCACGTTTTGCCTGCAAATAACGCAAAAGTTTTAAACGGTTGGAATCAAGGCGGCGCTGTTTGACCATCGGCAAAAAGGCCGAAAGGATGAAGAATAACCAGATAATCAGCACAGGATTCATAAATTACTGCCCCTTTCTATTATTTAGCTTAACGTCACAGGCAAATCCAAAACCACTCCATGTACTCGGGAGAATTGATAATCCTGACGTCGGACGGAAGATGTATATGATTCCCGCGTCCGTACCGAAATGCTCTGAAGCCTTCCTCGTACACAAAGCCGCAGGTTTCATAACTCTGCTCATCATTTATCTTTTCCACCCAAAAACTTTTTACCACCCGTGCAGCACCCAGTGATTCACGCCATTTCAGCCCATATGTCAGCTTTTTTTCATCGGCCAGGGATAAAATTACATCAAGTGCTGTGATCACTCCGTCCCGGAATACATCATTACGCGTATTGTGAGGCCGGACTTCCACATTTTCAAATGTAATTCTGTCCCGTTTACCCCTGATAAGGACATTCTGTACCATAACACATTTGTTTGCCTGCCTGCTTTGCGTTTCTGTGGTGAAATTCTCATGTATCTTTTTTATATCAGTGGCGGAAGACTGATATAATGTAATATGCATTTTGTCTTTATAGGGGAAATGATCCATCCTGAAAACATTTTTTTCCGGCCATCCTCCGTCATAGTACGCCACATACCACCAGTTTTGTTTACCATTAATCGACTCAATAACGTAAGTATTAAGGTTTTCATCAAAATGATGTTTTAGATCAATACTGCCGTTTTCAGCGAGTCCTGAAAGCATATCAAAGACAGAAAACTGCCCATCCTGGAAAAGGTCGTCACGTTTTGTCTTTACGGCTTGCAGGTCAAGCCGAAACAACCCAATTCCGTCGATTTTCACATGGGCGCTGTTCCTCGGAAAAGTGTTGCCCAGCTGGCCGATAGCTACATTTTCTCCCATTTTTTCAGTTTCTTCTTTTTTTCTGAACGGAAAAAGCAACCTCAAGAACTATCACACCTTTGACTTTTTATCCACAAATTTATTATTCTCAAAAATATCTTGCTACCAACATGTATTTAGTTGCAGTACTGCCAGAATTAAGCATTAAGTACGGTTTACAGCCTAATGAGTATGCTGGGGCACAGATGTAAAGTATTTTACATCATCCCAATGAGCTTCATGATATAATTTACTTTAAATAAGAGAACCGGAGGAAAAAAAATGATGAAAATACTTGCCGTCAGTGGAAGCCCCGTCAAAGAGGGAAACCTCGATAAAACCGTTAAGGCCGTTGCCGAAGCCGGCGGTCTGGATTATGAATTTATTAAACTGTCGCATTACAAATTAAACCCATGTCTGGCTTGCCTGAAATGTGTGGAAACCAATCACTGTGTGCAAAAGGACGATTACAGTGAAGTTCTGGAAGGAAAGATCAGAGACGCCGATGCCGTCATTATCGCCGGCTACCCCACTTTTGCTTCCACGGATGCCCGCACCAAAACATTCTGTGAACGTACATATTCCCTGCGCCACAGGAAAATACTCCTTAAAGGTAAACCGGCAGTTGTTATCGCCGGCGGGTATAAGGCCAATCAGGCAGTAGAAGACTGGCTGAAGCTGTTCTGCAAAGCCCAGGGTATGGAGGTGGTGGGCTCAATGCAAACATGCGGCCATCCAACCTGCGTTGTCTGCGGGTGTGGTGAAGAGTGTGTGATATCGAATGTTAAAGTGCTCTACGGCGCTGATGCGAAAATCCAACCTTATATGGTCAAAAACTTCGACGATGACCCTGATCTTCGTGAAAAAGCCCGCCGGCTGGGCGAAGCCTTACGGGTCCGTCTGATGCATAACTAATCACAATCCCCGTGCTTGCACGGGGATTTGCTTATGCCATTATAATCTCTGCCGCGTTATACGCCTGGAACTCCTCGATGTCAGTTGACGCGTGAGCATCGCGCAGGAACACCACCGTCTTCAGCTATCTTCTGCAGTGTGAAACTGCGGGCGATGATGGTTTGGGCGGCCAGAGCCTCCTGCGGCCAATTGGGATTCATCTCGGCGGCCACCACACCCATAAGGTATTCTTCCATTTTCATTGTCCTCGTCTCGTTCTCTTCAGTAATAAAAGCTGTCGGGTTTGGAGTTGGGGTATGTTTAATATTACATGCTTATTTGCTGCCATTAGGCCGTCCCGATTTAAATTTGAGGCCAAACGCAGCCGCTTTTGGGACTATCGGCATAACTCATGCGTTAATTGGAATAGTCACTACATTTGATAATTGTTAAATATTATAAACCCACTAAGGTGAAATGATATTTCTTCCTAAAACAGGAAATTATTGACTTAAAGACACAGTTGTGCGTTTGTATCAAATAATCCAATTAATAACTGTGTAAAACCATGTAAATCGTAAAAAATAATAATGTGTATCTAAATAAATGTTTGAGGGAGGAAATTCATGACTGTTCAATCCGATTTGAAAACAGCCATCGCCGCCTGTGAGAGTGCCAAAGGCAACTACGACACCTTTGCGCAATCTACGGAGGATCAAGCAGCCAAAACAATGTTTCAGCAGATGAGCCAGGATATGGACAACCATCTTCAGCAACTAAACAGCCGCCTGAAATATGTTACTGAAAACAATCCAATGAATCAGGGCCAACAACAACAACAGCAACAGCAACAATAAAGAAGGGGCTGCCGTCACAACTGACCGGCAGCCTCTTCTTATATTTAAATTATTGTTTATATTGTGGTTCCTGTTCTTCTACTTTTTGTTTCCTCTGTTCCAGGGTATCAATAGCTTGGTCAAAGGTTTGGGCGAGCCGCTGGAAAGTTTTTTTAGCCTCTTGGTCTTGTGTCTCCAGAGCACATGATTTCATACTGGCAGCTGCACTTTGCACAGCTGCGATTGTCTGCTGGAGTTGAGTCCCCACAGTCATTTATTTCACCTCCTCGTCAACAGTACCCTAATCCGCTGTTTCAGCACGCATTCTTTCAAAGATATCCATTATCTCGTCAAAAAAGGTATCTATCGGTTCGTCCCGCTGCATACGTCCGGAAATATCTTGCAGCTGCTTAAAGATGTCGGGGTTGGCTGAAACGAAAGCGTTTACAATACCTGGCTCTTGTACTTCAACCAGCCTGGATATTTCCCGCTTAATTTCATCTTGGTTGCGGGCGGCATCTCTCTCAAGTGTAATCCCAACCAGAGCGACGTTTCCAACTACCACTGCTGCAGCAGAGTCAACTCCCTGTACGTTAGTGGCTACCTCAACTATCCGGTCGGCTATTTCAGCGGCGCCCTCCCGCTGCCCTACGGGGGGTGGCTGTGCTCCGGGAGTTGGATCTACCGGTTGTGGTGTAGGGGTCCTTTCCGGCACACGTTCCGGAGTCGGACGGCGAAACGGCAACGCACAACCGCCAATCAGCAGACTGAAAATCAGAATTAAACTAACTGTCGGTAAAAGACGCCTGTGAAACATGAACTCACCTCCTTTTACTTAGTGTTTGAACATAGTATCTTTTTATACAGGATGCTCCCATTTGAAGGGGAAGAACTCCATGATCATAAACTGCTTATACCTCTTATTAAAGCGGAACACCAAGTGCTTTTGATGAATAAACTATATTAACAATTGAATAGTCACCCCCGCAATAGACCGTTTTTGGAATCACCCCTTCCAAAAATAAATACGGTCTATTTGCATTGATTGCCAAATTATATTGCAGATATAGTTACAGCCGTTATCGCCACTAAAAATATTTTGTGCTCTTAACTTTATTGTCTTGTAGGAGAGGAAGAGAAATGTATATAATTAAGGCATTCCCTGATTTTTTTAATTTGATGCTTACAATAAAACCGTATGGGACTGATTAAACTTGGAGAAAACATACTTTTGCCTCCATGACTTACCTCTATTTGATACACTGGAGAGAAGTGTCTTCAGCGTTGTGTGCAGCCGTGCCGCAATTAAAAAACACTTCAAGCGCGGAGATATTTTATTCAGACAGGGCGACGCATCCGATACGTTATATCTGGTCAAGGAAGGTAGTTTTAAGCTGACCCGGGTAACCGAAGATGGCAAAGAAGTAATCGTCCATGTGGCGGGTGTAAGAGATGTCCTTGGAGAGGCTGCTCTTTTCAGAGAGGGCTCACATCCGACCACTGCGATCGCTCTGCAGGATGCGCGCGTCTGCGCACTAAGCCGGCAGAGGCTTGAAGAGATAATCCGTACCCACCCTGAACTTGCCATGCAGGTCATATACAGTCTCGGCAACAGCCTGTATAATGCCTGGGAACAAGCCACTGAGCTCCGTTCCGGGACAACCGAAGAAAGAGTATTAAATATGTTTATTCGGCTGGCTGCCGAACACGGTGAACAGTGTATTGAAGGAACTAAAATCACGGTTTTCCTGACACAGCAGGATATCGCGGACTATGTTGGAGCATCACGTGTCATGGTCGTGCAGGTAATTAAAAAACTGGCAGAGCGAAATTACCTGGTAAAGAAAGGAAAAAATTATATTTTAAAAAACCGTTGTTTTTAAAAATAAAAACACCATCCTCATTCAGAGAAATTAGATGAGGATGGTGTTCTTAAAAGGCTTAATCGCCTTTCTCTCATTTTTTAAAAGATAGTCATTAAAATACTGCAGCCTGGACAACCTGACTTATCAAGTTCCCCCGGCTCTGTTTAGGTGTTTCAGCACGCATTTTTTGTAAGATGCCCATTATCTCATCAAAAAAGGTACTTATTGGCAAACCGCGGTTTCTCTCTTCCTTTACAGGCCAGATATAAGCCGAACCCCGCAAAGACGCATAATACCTTTGAGAATAGTGCAATTTAGCTAGAGAAATACCTTGTCGGGGTGAGAAATGCGCTCTCAAACAAAATATAAGCTTACAGCATTAAGTTCGGTTACATTTATCATGGTTTTTGGCAACTCTATGCTGATACCGGTCTTTCCCCAAATTCAGCAAGCTCTGAATATATCATTCTTTCAGGTGGGACTGCTGATTACTTATTATTCTATCGCAGCAAGTATCTTTATCCCTGTCTTCGGGTTTGTTTCAGACCATATCAAGCGCAAGATTGTAATTATAGCGGCTGTATCTCTTTACGGCCTGGGCGGCGGCATTATCGGGCTTCTCTCTTTTTTCAGAGAAGGTGACGGCATTTTCTCTCTTATCCTGGCAAGCAGGATCATCCAGGGGATCGGGGCGGCAGGGATGTCCCCCATAGTTTTAGCTTTGGTAGGAGATCTTTTTTCCTCTGAAGAAAGACCAAAGGCTTTGGGTTTAATTGAAGCCAGTAATATTTTTGGCAAGGTTATAAGTCCGGTATTTGGCTCTTTGCTTGCACTGCTCGTCTGGTTTGCACCTTTTTTTGTCTATCCCTTGCTTGCGCTGCCCGTAATAATCGCCATGTTATTCCTGATCGATGAACCTGATAATAAAAAAAAGACGCCCTTCAAAAAATATTTTTCAGACCTGAAAAATATTTTTACTCAGCGCGGAAAATTTCTCTGGATAAGCTTTCTTTCTGCCTGGGCATCATTTTTAATCCTGTTTGGTGTGTTGGCATTCTTATCGGATATCTTGGAGACCCGCTACGGAATCAAAGGTGTGTTAAAAGGCGCAGTTATTGCCATTCCTGTAAGCGCCTGGACAATCAGCTCATTTTTATCAGGTTTTCATCTGCAGAAGAAAACACAGCATCTAAAGTATTTTGTGATGACCGGCCTGCTGCTTTTGGGAGTAACCTCTGTATTTATCACATTCAGCCAGAACATTTACTTTATGTTGGCCTCAGTATTTTTAATGGGATTTGGAGGAGGATTGGTGATTCCTCCTCTCACTGTTCTTGTGACAAACTGTGCGCCCATTGAGGAAAGAGGTGGCATAGTGTCTCTCTACGGCAGTATCCGTTTCTTCGGTGTGGCAGTAGGGCCGCCACTTTTCAGTTTTTTGGCGGATTTTAATAATAAAATACCATTTTGGTCCTCGGGAGCACTTGCAGTAGGCCTCCTGATTATGTTTGCGTTTTTAAATAATCAGGAGATTATAGAGTTGTGTGAAAAGATGAAAGAAGCCTAGTGCTCTATTGGGAATGGAGGTATAAATGAATTTAAAAAACTTATTATCGGATTACCCGATCCAAAGCGTTACAGGTTATATGCCGGCATCAATCACAGGCTTTACGTCAGATTCAAAACGCGTCGCTCCCGGAATGCTCTATGTATGCATCCGTGGGATGAAAGAGGACGGCCATCGCTTTGCCTCCGAAGCCGTCGCCAACGGTGCTGCATCCATAGTTGCGGAACGCTGCCTGCCGGTATCCGTGCCATTGCTTCGTGTTGATGACACAAGGCATTTCATATCTTTTCTTGCCCACAGGTATTACGGAGAGCCCAGTCACAAGGTGCGAGTAACCGGCATCACCGGAACCAACGGCAAAACCACCACCGCCCATTACCTGCACGAGATCTACCGTAAAACAGCAATCAGAAGCGCGTTAATGGGTACAATGGGAGTCAGGGTGGGCGAAGAATACCTGAAACAATCCCTTACCACTCCGGAAGCGGATGAACTGCACAAGATATTATGGAAGCTTAACAACGATGGCGTAAGAACTGTAGCGATGGAGGTTTCATCACATGCTCTTGCCCAGAAAAGGGTGGAGCACTGCCGTTTCAGTACAGCCGTTTTCACCAACCTGTCGCGTGACCACCTGGACTACCATGGAAGCATGGAGCGGTACTTAGCAGCCAAGGCACATCTTTTCACTCTTCTGGAACAGAATGGAGGCAATTACGCAGTAATAAATGCCGACGACAGGTATGGCGCCAGGCTTTTGGATTTAGACGCAAAAAATGTTTGGACATACGGTATCAGGAATAAAGCTGATGTAAACACTGCCGAGTTGCTTGGAATAACCGGAGGAGGCACATTTGTGTCTCTCAAACACCCGGATGGAGAAATCAGTTTTACTGTCTACCTGCACGGTTTGTACAACGTCTACAATGCAATGGCGGCTGCTACGGCCGCCCTGGCTGAGGGAATCGGTCCCGATATAATTACTGCAGGAATCGAGTCTTTACAAAATGTACCCGGAAGGCTTGAACTGCTGCCTGCTCCTCCCGGAATAAAAGTCTTCATCGATTATGCCCATACACCAGACGGGTTGAAAAAAGTTTTGCAGGCTGTTAAGGAGTACCCGCACCGCAAAATTATCCTGGTTTTTGGCTGCCGCGGAAACAGGGACCGGGGCAAACGCCCGCTGATGGGACGCATAGCTGAACAATATGCGCACACCATAGTCCTTACCTCAGACAACCCTGCCGATGAAAACCCCGAGGCGATTGCCGGGGAAATAGCAGCCGACATGCAGCAGCATCCTGTTGTTATTGCCGACAGAGAACAGGCTATTCATCATGCCGTCTCAATCGCACTGCCGGGAGATATCGTGCTCATTACAGGCAAAGGACGGGAAAACTATCAGCTCATCGGCAGCCAGACTATACCGTATTCTGATTCTCAAGCTGTAAATAGTTATCCAAATCATTAAAACATACCATATTTTAGTTATAACCTTTATAACTTTTAACCGGTTTTTTAGCAGTATGCAGACAAACAATATTATTAATTGGCTTGATAAGAAGGAGCAAAAACATGCCTGACAAGGAACAGTTATTTTTTCAGATGAAGGTGGATAAGGCTTTTGAAAAACTCCGCAGCAGAAAAACAGGGCTTACAGAGCAGGAAGCTGAGGAACGCCTGCAGCAATACGGGGCAAATGAAATTGAGGACATACAAAAGATTGCACTCTGGCAGATTTTCCTGGCACAGTTCAAGGATCCTCTGATTTATATCCTGCTTGCAGCAGCAGTGGTGACAACGCTGCTCCGTGAATTCATTGATACCTACGTGATTCTTGCTGTAGTATTTATTAACGCTCTCATCGGATTTATCCAGGAGTTTAAAGCAGAAAAAGCCACACGTGCCCTGTCGGAGCTGGCGTCGCCGCATAGCAGAGTCATCCGGGACAATAAATCCATGGAAATTGACAGCAGACAGCTTGTCCCCGGCGACATTGTACTCTTATCCTCAGGCAACCGTGTACCGGCCGATCTGCGGTTGTGGGATACGATCAAACTGGAGATCAATGAATCTGCCCTTACCGGGGAATCCCTGGGAGTCTTAAAAAACACTGAGGCTGTTCACGACCCCAACCCTCCCCTTAGCGACCGCAAAAATTTGGTATTTATGGGTACCGTAGTATTATCCGGCAGGGGTAAGGGAATTGTATTCGCCACAGGAAAACACACCGAAATCGGTCAAATCTCCGAAAAAGTAAAAAGTATCAAGCCCTCTCTGACGCCGCTGCAAATTCAGTTTATCCGCCTTGGCAAAATGATCGGCCTTCTGGTCTTGATTTTCGCCATCATTTCCCTTTTGGGAGGGCTTTTGATTGGACTTCCGCTCTCTGAGATTCTTTTAACGGCCATCGCCATGGCTGTGGCTGCTATCCCGGAAGGTTTGCCGGTGGTATTCACACTCACACTGGCAGTCGGGGTCAACCGGATGGCGAAAAGAAACGCTATTATCAGGCACCTGCCGGCAGTCGAGACTTTGGGCAGCTGTAATATCATCGCATCAGATAAAACCGGAACCTTGACAAAAAACGAAATGACAGTCCAGCAAATCTTTACCGGAGGGGAAAACTATTATGTCAGCGGCACAGGCTTCGCCCCTGAAGGAAACATTTATTTGGAGGGCTGTGAAGGAAAAGAGATCCGGGTGGATGAGAACGAAGCTCTCCGGCTATGTTTGCTTGCCGGTTTGCTGGCCAATGAATCGGATCTTATCTTTAAAGAGGATAAAGGATACACCGCTGAGGGTGACCCCACAGAAACCGCGCTGATTGTTTCGGCACTAAAAGGCGGTCTTGACCGGGAGGAAGTAAAGCAGCGCTATACTGAGTTAGATGAAATCCCTTTTGAATCTGAAAGATTTTATATGGCTACCCTGCACCGTTCTGCTGAAACAGAAGAGAACATTGTCTTGGTCAAAGGTGCGCCGGAAATTGTGCTGGAGATGTGCGGCGACTACCAGGCAGATCGTGAAGGTAACCCGGTGTCTCTCAACAGAGAGGAAGTATTAAGCAGATCAAGGCTGATGGGAGAAGAAGGCCTTAGGGTTCTCGCCATGGCTTATAAAAAAGTGAACCCCGAAGAAAACAAGCTGGAAAGTTTGGTAAAGGAAAGGCTCGTCTTTGCAGGGCTGCAGGGGATGATGGATCCTCCCCGTGAAGAAGCGGTGCACGCCATCCGGCAATCGCAAAAAGCGGGGTTAAGAATCATAATGGTTACCGGTGATCACCAGGTAACCGCGGTTTCAATCGCACGAAAACTTGGTATAGTTTCGGGAGACAATATCCCTGTACTGACAGGCAGAGAAATCGACAACATGTCCGATGACGAGCTTTACCATAAGGTAGAGGATGTGTCAGTCTGTGCCAGGGTTTCTCCGCTCAATAAATTTCGTATCGTCGAGCAGTTGATCCGGCGGGGAGATATTGTCGCCGTCACTGGTGACGGCGTAAACGATGCCCCTGCGCTGAAAGCAGCCCACATCGGTGTGGCAATGGGTAAAGCCGGGACCGATGTGGCAAAAGAAACTTCGGATATGATTATTGCCGATGACAATTTTGCCAGTATCTTTGCGGCGGTCGAAGAAGGTCGGGTTGTCTTCTCCAACTTGCGCAAGGCGACCTTCTTCCTTTTGTCAACCGGAACAGGAGTTATCATGGTAATCCTGCTCGTGTTGGCCACGGGACTGCCGCTTCCTTTCCTCCCGGCACAGATCCTCTGGCTAAACCTGGTAACTAACGGCCTTCAGGATGTAGCCCTGGCCTTTGAGCCCAAAGAAGAAGGCATCCTGGATCATCCTCCCCGCAACCCCCGGGAACCTATCGTTCCCCGGGCTATGGCCGTGAGACTCTTATTTGTCGGGTTGATCATGTTAGCAGGCACTGTTTTTACATTCCTGTGGCAACTTCGCGGCGGAGCTTCACTGGAGCAGGCACGTACAGTGGCACTGACAACAATGGTAATGTTTCAAATGTTTCATGTCTTTAACAGCCGCTCGGAACTGCTGTCTGTTTTCCGCATTCCCGTCCTCTCCAACAAGTTTCTGTTTTACAGTGTAATTGCCGCGTTTACAGCACACCTGGCCGTTATTTATACATCGCCGCTGCAGATGGTTTTTCGTACCACACCTCTTGCACTGATCCATTGGGTTGTTATGGCCGGCACGGCTTCAACCGTGATTATTTGGGAAGAGATTCGTAAAGCCTATATGAGGACAAAAGGCAGAAAATAATACATTCGATGCGTAGCAAAGGGTTAATACCTGGATGGTACATTTGCTAAGCCTTTTTCTCTCTTTTTCCCAAACCGGTAGATCCTGCGGCCTGTCCACGTCTGCGAGTTCTTCGAGCAAGGTCGCTCTCAGGCCCAGTTTCTGCGCGGCCACAAGTGTCTGCAGCAGAACTTTATCGCTTCCCCAGTCGATTTCCTTAAAAAGTTTACTGTACAATTTGCTCATTCCGATTAAATAATAACCGCCGTCTGCCGCTGGCCCCAGTACCAGGTCTGATTCATCCAACCGGCAAAGAGCCTGATGAATGTGTCCTGCAGACAGGGATGGACAGTCAGTTCCCACGGCCACCACTTTTCTCTCCCCCGACAACAGAACATCTGCAAACGCGCGCTCCATCCTCTCGCCAAGATCGCCAAAGCCCTGGGGCCTGTAGCTCAAATCCCGGCCCAACCAGTTTTTCATAATGTGCTCATCGCCGCCGTCAAAGCAAATTTCCATAATACCTCTAAAGCGGTTAAGCCGTTTTACAGAGTGCTCCGCCATTTCCCTGTGTAAATTACAGGCGCCCTCTTTCCCCACAGCCGGGATTAAGCGTGTCTTTACCCTGCCCGGCTCAGGATAACGGGTAAACACCAGTATTTTCATATCGCGCTTGCCTCCAGTGCCCCTCTGCAGGATGAGCCGGCGCCCGCGGTGCACCCCAGGCAATGCTCGCCGGTAACAATCCGCCTGCGAGCAAATACAGTGCGGCTAAATGCCGTGACATGGGCGGGTTTCGTTGCCAAAGGCCTGCCAAGGGCAAGATTGAAATCACAATCGTAAAGGGTGCCGTCCCAGTCAACCGACACCTGCCTGCGGCACATCAGTTCATTCAGTACCCGGCTGTTAAAAGAACTGCGGAGCAGGGCGAGGTACTCCCTGGTTAAACTGTGGTTTTCCAGAAAACTGCGAAACCTGCCGATGGGCATGTTTGTCACTGTATGAAGCCGGGAGAAAAGCACACCATAGCGCTCATAGAGCTCTTTCCTGTAAGCTGCTTCCAGTTCGCTCTGCTTGCCGGGTAGCCTCGCCCCGTGGGGGTTAAAGACAAGATCCAGGCTGGGACCGCCGCCTACACCGTAACCCAGTTTGTTTAGCATCGTTATGGCAGCTATGCTTTTATCAAAAACTCCGTCGCCCCGCTGCGACTGCACATTCTCCTGCAGGTAGCAGGGAAGCGAAGCGGCAAGGGAGACTTCTTTTTTACGCAGAAATAAGGACAAATTTTTGAGGCTGGGCTCCAAAAGAACAGCAAGATTTGTCCGTACCTTAACGTCAACACCCAACCCACGAAATTCTGTTACAAGTCTTTTAAAATCAGGGTGCAGTTCAGGTGCTCCGCCGGTTAGCTCGACGCAGGCGATACTGTTTTTCTCCAGTGCCCGTAACACCTCCTGCGCAACGTTCCACGCCATCTTTTCCAGTCTTGCAGGAGAGGCTTCCAGGTGGCAGTGGTAGCAGGACAGGGTACACATTCTACCCAGGTTGACCTGAACGCATTCCACGTCAAGCGCGTAAACAGTTCCTGCCAGTAATTCAAAAACATTGTTCTTATTAATGTCCATTCCGCTCTCCTTTGGTTTTCTATGTTTTGTTTCCATATCTATCTTAATGTTATGATAAAATAAGGAAAAATACAAAAGGAGGTTTTCTGCCGGTGAAAAATTATGATGTGGCTGTCATTGGCGGCGGTGCTGCCGGGCTGGTTGCAGCCGTGGCCGCAGGTGCTTTTGGCGCCCGCACAGCGTTGGTGGAAATCGATCGTCTGGGCGGGGAATGTTCCTGGACAGGCTGTGTGCCATCCAAAACGCTGATAGCTGCCGCTTCCATTGCCCACCGCTGCGGGCATTTCCCCGAAAATGTGATGGAGCATGTCCGCAGGACGGTGCAAAAAGCAAGCAAGAGCTCCAAAGCACGCAGTTTGCTGGAGAGATACCGGGTTGACCTCTTTTTTGGCCTGTCAGCCTTTAAAAACAGCAACACCCTGGGACTGCCTGATACCACGATCAGCGCCCGCAAGTTTATACTCTGTACTGGCTCATCAGCCCTGCGACCTGATATTCAAGGGCTTGGCGAAGGATACCTCACCAACAGCGAGGTCTGGGATTTGCCTGAGCCGCCTTCTTCCCTGCTGGTGGTTGGCGGCGGCCCTATCGGTACCGAATTGGCTCAGGCTTTTCATCGCCTGGGCACCAAAGTCACACTGATTCATTCCCGCGACAGGCTGCTACCCCGGGACGATGCCGAACTGTCCGCAGAGTTGACGGAACTGTTGCAACAGGACGGGCTGGATATTCGTTTAAACGCCCGTGTCCGGAAAGTAGAAAAGACAGCCGACGGCTGGCGGGTGCATACAGACAAAGAGGTTGTGCCCGGCCGACATCTTTTGATTGCTTTGGGGCGGCGCGCCAATACCGAAGGAATAAATCTGGAAGCGGCCGGTGTTGAATACAGCGGTGAGAAGATTAAAACCGACAGATACCTGCGCACGACCGCCAAAAATATCTGGGCTGCCGGTGACTGCATCGGGGGTTTGCGCTTTTCCAATGTGGCCGAGAATGAGGCCAAGACCGCAGTGCGTAACGCCCTTTTCCCCTTTAACAGCCGTCCTGATTATCAGGGCGCCCCCTGGGCTACATTCACTGACCCGGAACTGGCGCACCTGGGGCTGACAGAAGAGGAGTGCAAAGAGCAGAACATGAAATACCAGGCTTACTACCAGCCCTTTGCCGGTGATGACCGCGCCATCTCCGACGGAACTACTGACGGCAGGGTAAAGATTCTCTCCTCCCCTTTCGGTAAACTGCTTGGCGTCCATATTTTGGGCCCCCGGGCAGGCGAGTTGATTAACGAGTTCGTCCTGGCCCGCCGCAAGGGACTGCGCCTGCACGACATCGGACTGACATCACATACGTATCCCACACTGAGCCTTGCCGGGCAGCGTGCGTCAGATGAATGGTTTGCCGGTTGGGTAGACCGCCCCTGGGCCAAGTTCATTATAAGGATGCTAAGAAGATGATTTCTGTTATCGTACCCACGTACAACGAGGAAAAACTTTTGGCAAGCTGCCTGGAAAGTGTGCGGGAACAGCCTGAAGCATGCGAACTGATTGTTGCAGACGGAGGCAGTTTTGACCGTACCCTGGAAATTGCACAGCACTACACTGACCTGATTATCAAAAGTGAAACGCCCGGCCTGGCAGGACAGTTAAATGCCGGGGCAGCAATTGCCAAAGGGTCCATCCTTCTTTTCCTCCACGCCGACTCCCTCCTGTCACCGGGATGCTTTTCCCGCCTGACGTCACTTCCCCCCGGCGTCAACGGGGGCGCTTTTACCATGCGAGTGGCAGGGAAAAGGCTTTTTTACCGTGTCCTCTCCGCCGGAGGGAATATTTACTGCCGTCTGACCCGCACTTATTTTGGTGATCGTGGCATTTTTGTCCGCGCAGACGCTTTTCGTAAACTTGGAGGGTTCACGCATTTACCCATTATGACGGATGTGGACTTTTCCCGCCGGCTCAAAACCATTGGCAATACCGTTTTACTGCCGGGGCCGGTCATCACCAGCAGCCGTAAGTTTGACGATGAAAGCGCTTGGCGCACACTGTACCTGATTATATATGCACTGGTCGCTTTCAGACTGAACGCAGACCTGCAGAAAGTTAAAGACAAATATTATTCATGAACTGCCCCTTTGATTATTTGCCTTAGCCTTCGGCCAGTCTCCCTTTCCGGTTCCGGAGCAGTTGCATTGCATAAAGCACTTGCTGAAAACGCCGCATCCGGCAGCTACGCGGAAAGTATTGCAGATTAATTTTCCCACATGTGTTAAAATTAAAAAAAAACATGGAAGAGAGGAGAAAAATAAATGAACAAAACAGAGTTAATTAATTCAGCGGTTAAGTTTATCGAAGTTTCAAAAAGTAATTACGTGACAAAGGAAGTTGCTATTTCTGATGCCGTTGCAGGAATGAAGATATATGAAGATCCTGTTTTTGCCTTTGGAGACGCTGGAGATGAATATTTTACACGCTTAAAAGATCCGGTTGCCATTGGCAGCCATTTTAGACTGCCGAAAGAATGGCTTCCCCGGGCGAAAACCGTTATCTCGTTTTTCCTGCCTTACACTGCAGCTATAAAGAAGGACAACAGCCTGGAGGAAACATGGCCTTCTGATGGATGGCTGCATGGACGTTACGAAGGGCAAATGCTCCTTAATAAGTTATCGGAATATTTACAAAATGAGTTGTTGAATGCCGGGTATTTGAGTATTGTCCCCTCCCTGGACAAGGGTTTCTGGAGCAAAGGAAAGCCTGGTAAAGGATTGGGGAAAGAAGATCAGCTCTCCTTTACAAGCAATTGGTCGGAAAGGCACGTGGCTTTTGTATGCGGTCTTGGTTCATTCGGGCTCTCCAAAGGGCTCATTACCTCAAAAGGTATCGCCGGCAGGTTTGGAAGCATCGTTACAGAATTAGAGATAAGCCCTTCCGGGAGAGATTATACTGAGATTGATGAATATTGCTCAATGTGCGGCGACTGTGTGAAACAATGCCCTGTTAATGCCATCTCTCTTGAAAACGGCAAGGATCATCTGATATGCTGTGAATTTTTGGATATAACCAAGAAAAAATATAAGCCCCGTTATGGTTGTGGAAAATGCCAGGTAAGTGTATCATGCGAAAGTTGCATACCTGCCTGATTATCTTAATTTCCGGAAGTATTTCCAAATCCGGCCAGCTGCTTTTCCCCAATAGATTAGCAGATAAAAAGGAGTAATTAGCGAAAATGCACAGGGCATCGTTTCACGACCGGAAACTGTCTACGTCTGATAGGCAGGAGTTACCCCCGTTACCGAGGCAATGAGCGAAGTCAGGCTTCTCATATCATCCTTCGAAATTTCACGGATATCTGCCTTGCCCAACAAGCGGGCGGCGAGTGCCAGTTCATCACCCGTCGCTTTAATGTAATTATAAAGGCCTGTAGCAGCCTTATCGATGTCAAGGTCGTCTTCTTCCTCAGGTGAATAGCTAAACAGTGATGTGAAAAAAACTGCAATCGTTGTCTTTTCCAGTTGGGAATAAAGAAGTGCAGCCAGTGCCGCCTGGCCCAGGTAAACGGCGTCGGCGCCAAGTGCCAGTGCTTTTAGAACATCTCCAGAATCACGTAACCCTCCAACAACAACCAATGACATTTTCCCCTTCAAACCCTCCCTGTCAATAAATGATGCGGCACGGGGCAGTGCGTATGCTGTTGGCAGACCAAAATTATTAATAGTCATCTCCGGACTACCAGCTGTGCCGCACTGGGCACCTTCAATCACCGCAACATCAAACCCAGCTTCGGCTGCCGCTGCCATATCTCGCTCTACATCGCCGGCCGCAAACTTGACTGCAATCCATAGCCCCATCCTGTAACCATTACAGGTAAGTTGATCTGCAGAGGTTTTTCCGCTTTTGGACCCAGCTCAACTTTCAGGTTCACATCGGTATTTTTTGAAACCGGTAATGTCGCCAACTGTGCAGGAATAAACACAAGATCGTTAAGATCCAGAAAATCACGTGTCGACCCATATGGCTCCTGAAACAGCATACCGGTTTCCGCACGTGCACCGATTCCCGCCAGCTTGTACCAGGTAAAATTGCTCACCATCGGCAGAGTCTTTGATTTTTCGCGGCTAACCATCCAGTCGAGCATCTGATCAAGCAGATATTCACGAATTGTCAATACTTTCAACTCCCTTTGTTGTATTAGCTAAAAGGTACATCAGAAGCAGTTTTGCCAGTTGAGGCCCAAAAAAACCGTTATTTCTGATATTGAAATGGTATAAAGCCAGAGGATTCAGATGGCGATGAACTGGACTGCGTGGTGCTAGCCGGAGATCCTATTTTTTCTGGACGTATGGTATTTCCGAATACGATTCCTTATCAGGCCGAGCAGGAAATATTCTAAAAGCCAGCCTACAATCAATGGGTGATTTGACCAGACATTATTTTACGAATCAGCAGCTTTGCCGTAAGTGGCAATTCATCAAGAATGAGCCCGTTGGTCCAGTCGGCCTGAACATGGCCCCGCGTGACATACTGGAGAAGGGTCGCTTCCTGTGTTATGGCCTGTTTAATCTTTTTTAGTGTGCCTATTTTATCCGGTTGGCCAAACCCTATTTTCATAAATTCGTTAATAGAAGTAATCTCTGTCTTCTCCCAATACTCAAAAATCTTTTGCTCCAGGTTTTGACGGGTCCCAAGTATTTTTTGAACCGACTGCATGTACTGTTCAGAACTGGCTGCACCTATGGCTCTGGCCGCTAGAATTCCGGAAATACAGGCTATGTCAATGCCTCCACCGTGTAAGGGAGAAGCCAGTCCTGCGGCATCCCCCACCAACAGTGTATTGCCAAGAACCAGTTCTTTTCGGCGTAAAAGAGGTATGGGGCCACCGGTTTGCCTGAGAATCTGATAATGGTCAAGTTGCTCTTTTTCAATAATCCGTTTTAATTCTTGATGAATCTGAAGTCCGCTACTGCGCTTGCCAAACCAGCCCACACCTACATTTGCACAGTCCCGGGCTTTGGGAAAAACCCAATAATAGCCACAATAATGCGGTTCAACTGCCACTTTTATTTTACCAAACAAAGAGGAAAAATCCCCGGCGAGGGTATACTGTGCTGTCATTCCCAGACGGACTGGCGGCAGCTTAAACTTTGCTTTTGAAACCGGTGATACACCACTGCTATCTACAATCCAGTCATAATCACTTTGCAAGCATGAAAAATTAATAGCGGTAACAGGTGTATTCTCGTAGAGTTGACAGCCGCGCCGACAGGCATCCTCTGCCAACGCTTTTTGCCACTCCGACCGGTCGATTACCCACAGATGAAGGCCGGTACAATCTACAGTAAAGGTATCTATAGCAGAAAGTATAGCTTCCTTGACTTTACAGCGGATACCAGCGATGGGAGGGTCTAAAAGTTTGAGCAAATCAAAAAAACCTTCTGCACAGGAAATACGTTCCCCAACGGACGCTTTTTCAAAGATTGTAACCGATAAACCAAGGGAAGCTGCCTCACGGGCCGCACTAAGTCCCCCGGGACCGGCTCCAATGATGGCCACCTTATCCCCCATTTTCTCTACCTCCGCGCTTTTAACTGTTACTACATACTATTTGACAGGGTAACAGCAGATGCATTTATTAATACTTTCTGTATCTGTCTGACCCAGATGAATTGTCAGTTCTCCCGCTCCCGCAGTGATATTCAGTTTTTTAACATCAAGCATTGATAAATCCAAATCAGCACGGGTCACACCGGTTCTGAATACTATTTCCGCCGGCACCCTCTCTGCCATAGAGAATTCCCAACGTGAAGGGGAGTCGCCTATGCTCCAGGAACGAGATTCATCACCAATTATAATTTGTGCCAAGCTTCCACTTCTATGCACATTGATTTCCGGTCCACAGTGAACCCACGGTGTATTGGGAAGAACACAGCAAAAAAGCCGCCGAAAGATAATCCAATTAATAACTGTATAAAACCGTGTAAATGGCAAAAAACTATAATGTATTTAAATAATTTTTTGAGGAGCAAACTCATGACTGTTCAGTCAGATTTAAAAACAGCTATTGCCGCATGTGAAAGCGCTAAAGGCAACTACGATACTTTTGCGCAGTCTACCGAAGACGAAGCTGCCAAAACAATGTTTCAGCAAATGAGCCAAGATATGACAACCATCTCCAGCAACTAAACAGCCGTATGAAATATATTACTGAAAGCAATCCAATGAATCAGGGCCAACAACAGCAACAATAAGTAAGAGGCTGCCGTACAACATGATATGCTCCCCTTGTAGTAGACAGTTGAAATAATAAAACTGTTAATTACAAGGATGAGCTATTTTTGTGCCTCACTGGGTGAAAGTATCAGGGCCAGATAAGGTTGCAGCTATTGAAAAATATCTTCGAGACGAAGATTCACTTAGTCATATAGCCACTCAGCTAGGTGTCCGTGTGCCATCCATCAGAAAATGGCTTAACAAGTATCAATCATTAGGTCCTGACAGCCTGCTTAATCAATGAAATTGGCCGCCAGGAAATGCGAACCTTGGTCTGCGCCCAGTGCCATGTTACCTACTACCTCGACCCTAAAACAGCAGAGGTCAAAATCCCCTGGTCGCAAGAACCAAATATAAATGCGGTTGAAAACTACTTTTCTGCCTCTCTTTTCCGCGAATGGACACATACCATGACCGAGGCTGATTTAGTTAAGCTACGCCATCAGGACTACGAATTTTTCCTGGGCAGTAATCATTTTGAGGCCGGCGTAACCTGTGTCGATTAGGACACCTTACTAAGTAAAGGGAGGTATAAATGATGTTGCGAGACGCTTATGAGCTCATGAAATTACTCCCAATTGGGACTGAGGCTGTGAAATTCGAACTCAAGGATATTTTTGGAAATATAGTTACACTAGACGATTTTTTGGGTAAGTATTGGGTAGTGCTGGAGTTTGGCTCCTTCACGTGACCTCCCTTCCGGAGCCAGATGGCTCCCATGGAGAGCGTAGCCGCTGAATTAAAATCAAAGCCCGTACGATTTTTAATCATTTACACTCGTGAAGCCCACCCCGGCCAATATAATTTTAAGCATATTCCTCAACACTGCAACATAGAAGACAAGAGCAAGATGGCAGCAATGCTTCAACAAGAAACTGGCTTGGAAAACAGAACCATATTGATTGATGATATTAATGATTCTGTAACGAGAACGTATCGGGGATTTCCCAACAAGGCGTATATCATTGGCCTTAACGGCAAAATAGTTTACGCCGATCGCTGGGCTTCTGCCGATAGAATCAGTAAAGAGGTACACAGTCTCTTGAAATAACTATAAACAAGTAACTGACTATGCTCAGGAACATTACAGTGAATAATTACCAAAAGCATCTCTGAATTTACAAATTTCATAATGAAAAGCAAAGTGGGCTTTAATTCGTAGCCCACTTTGTGTATTTATTAAATGTATAAGAGGTTTTCATTTATAATTTCCACAGAATAAGTTAAGCGAAAACATCAATAATAAATATAATAAGGGAAGGTGATTTTCTTTGAAGATGTTTACTGCCAAAAGAGCTGCTTTACTTATACTGGTTGCAGGGATTATTTTTTTTGTATCCTCCCTGCTCTTAAATGATACCCGGGGGCAAAAGGAACCGGATGATCCAAATATTCCTGAAGAAGAACAGCAAGCTCTGGATAAATTTTTTCTAAACCTTAAATCAGGAGGGCCCTCTAAAGATGGAATTCCCCCTATTGAAAACCCCAATTATCTATCCATAACTGACGCCGATGAAAATATTGATGATAATGAGGTCGTATTTGTTGTTGAATCTAGTGATGGTGTTTTTATTTATCGTCAGCGAATTCTTGCCTGGCATGAAATCGTAAATGAAACGTTTTCAGGGGAGAAGATGAGCATTACCTACTGCCCCTTGACTGGTTCTGCTGTAGGCTTTAAGGGGGCTGTTTCCAGAGGGGAAACCACCTTTGGAACATCGGGTAAGCTTTTAAACAGTAACTTGGTGATGTATGACCGGTTAACAGGCAGCTATATTCCTCAGTTGCTGGGAAAGGCTATCAATGGGAACTTAAAGGGAGAAAGACTGGATGAATTTCCAATTATCTGGACTAGGTGGTTTAAAGCAAAATCATTTTATGAAGAAGCCCAGGTTTTATCAGAAAAGACAGGTTTTATCAGAAATTATCGAGGGGATCCTTATGGCTCATATCTGGAAAAAAACAATTACTATGATAGCGGTGGAGCTTTATTTCCCGTCATGCATCAAGATAACAGATTTGAGCCAAAAGAAGTTGTCATGGCTGGAAGAGTAAATGAAACACCTTTTGCTATTTTAAAGCAAAAGATTAGGAGCGAAAAAGTGATGAACCTGGAACTTGAAAACATCCCATTGGTCGCTCTTTATGATGGGGAGCTGGATACGGTGAGAATTTTTAGAAGAATGGATCAGGATCAAACGTTAACCTTTAGATTTGAAAACGGTGATTTTCTTGATGAAAATACCATGTCAATATGGAATGAAAGAGGAGCAGCGGTGGAAGGACAACAGCAAGGCGCCCAGCTGGAAGCTATAAATTCTTTTGACGTAATGTGGTTTGCCTGGGTTGCATTTCACCCTGAAACAGAAGTTTATGAATAGGAACAATAGTTTGCACAAAATACGCAATATCTTAAAAAATAAAAGTGCATTAATTCCTGGAATAGTTATAGGTACTGTTTATTTTATTCTATACCTGATAAGCATAAATCACTTGTTCTTAGCAGTTGGTGAATTTGAGATAGCTGTGATTGATAATCCTGGATCGAAATTTTTTACAATGAGAGCGCCTTTTTTATGGGAACCGATTGCCTCGATTTCATTCTTTGGGTTAAAGCTCTTTATTGCCCCTTTAAATATACTAATAGGGGTACTCCTTTCTCTGATGGTGATGCTAAATATAGCGGTGGCCGTTTTTAGCTATCGATGCAAAAGATCTTGCCGCACCAACTTAGGCTACTCCTTTGCCGGCTTTTTGCCGGCTATGCTCACTGGTTTCGCCTGTTGTGCACCAACTTTTGTCATTGCTCTGGCACCAGTGCTGTCTTCCTTTACGGTATTCTTTGTTTCACTTCAGCCGTTTTTAATCCCATTCAGTGTAGCAGTTATGACTCTGGGTTTGCTCTGGAGCCTATCGAGAATAACTGAACTTAATATCTAACATAATCTATATTTTAACAGGGCCTCTTTTCTGTTTGTTATCTCTTGTTTTACTTTTTCCAATCCAAAGCATTTCGAGGAACATTTTCAGTTGACTATCATAATTGAACAGGTAGTTTTTTAATGCTACCCGGTGATTCGATATCCTGCAATGCCTGTAAAGCCATGGTAACTACACGAGTTTGTGTTTCCACGTCAAAAGCCTTACCGGTAACTCTTCCCAGAGGAAAATTAACATGTACTGCTCTGGGAACCCGGATTTTTGCGGTTAATCCCTGCATTAATGTTATACTCACAGTAATGAGACCGGCTGTTTCCAGTTCCCGCTGAATCAATCCCACCGATTGATGGCACAGCGGTCAGCCTGGAGTAAGTAAAACTATATCAGTTTCTTGTTTTAATAGTTCCCGGGCTACTTTGCCTGCATTGGCAATCAGTGTTTCATGCAGGGCATTAAGGATAAAGCCCATAAACCCATAATTTGTTGCAGAGATTCCTTTAATAAAGCCGGACTGCACCAGTTCCTCAAGTCTTGTTATGGGGAAGACACAATTAATATCTTTATCTGCGTCAGTATGGTCATAATGAGTGTGAGTGATTAGATAGTCCTCTAGTGGCGCTTTAGCCGAAACTTCCCGAAAGGAAGCATCCCCCTTTTTTGCCTTGACATCAAAGGGTGCCTGATTCTTTAAATGCACGCCAGCGGTAGTAACAAGGGCGACGCGACATTCGTTTAGAGTTTTTTGCAGGGGCTGCCACGGTACTTCTTTGCCCGTGTTATCAACTATAAATGGTTTAACAAGCTTCTGTGTCAAATTTTGTTTTAACATATATTCTCTCATCCCTTCAAGTTACTATCCTGCCTGGGAAAGCGGGATATACTGCACAGAGGACTTTCTTTGCGGATGCTGCGGAGCATTATATTGTACAGTTGTAGTATTATAGTTTGGTCATAGTCTTATACAAGTTCTTACATACATTCTATGATGGAAGCATCTGCTTTTCCCGCCAATAGATTAGCACCAAAATTACGGCAAAAAGAACGATACTTGAAAACTGGGCAGTATTGAAGACAACAAAAGTAGGTTCACTGCGGAAGTAATCGATAAAAGAACGGGCGGCAAAATACCCGGCGAGATAGGTCAGGAACAGCTGCCCTTCTCTTACCCTGTCTCTCAGATACCAGAGGACAAAGAAGATAAGCAGTGTAGCTATCATCGTATACAGCGGGATATTGTGATAGGGCACGCCGCCAACCAGCCTCGGCCAGGGCGCCGATGGCGCATGCAGGCCGTAGACATCGCAACCGAGTCGGGCGATTGCTTCCCCCAGGGCGAGGGATGGGGCGAAAACATCAGCCATGGCCCAAAATTTAACTTTCCGGCGGCGGACAAACCAGATTGCGACCAACACTCCTCCGGTAAGACCGCCCAGAAAAGCCAGGCCGCCTTCGTGAATACGGAAAAGATAGAGGGGGTCAGCGAGAAAAAGATTGAAATTCAACAACACGGAGAGAATGCGGGAACCGACGACGGCTCCGACAACCGCGTAAATGGCAAACTCGAAGATCAGATCCGGTTCAATTTTTTTGGCAATGGCACGACGGTGGGCAAGGGCCAGCCCAACTAAAATAGCAGCAACCAACCCCAATCCGTAAAGATGGAAAGTCAATGGCCCAAGGTAAAATGAGGGCTCCACATAATTCAGAAGCATCTGTTCATCTCCTTTGCACTAGAACTATTGTACCCTTTTACATTTAACGGAACCTTCTTAATTCCCGGCATTGAAAAAGTTAAAACTCCCAAAAGGTGTAACCCCATTACTATTGCCACCACAGCCAGAAGGTAATACCACCCGGCCCCAATCCGGCCAAAAAAGAGGCCAAAATAAGAGGCAATAAAACCGAGAATGGCAAAAGTCACAGCCAAGCCTGTCACAAACGACAGCGACATCAAAAAACCTTTTATTCTTGACCCTTCGCTGTAGCCGCCGATGTAGCCGACCATAACAGGTGTCATTGACAAAATGCAGGGGCTAAAACTTGTAACTAAGCCGCCTGCAAAAACGATCACGTAAGTGAGAATAGACGTGTTTGCAAGGGAATTTGGTATAATTTCAGAGAAAAACAGATCCAGCAAAACTACCTCACCTCAATAGGCTTAATTATCCAGAATTTGTGCTATTCTGCTCTCTATATTGCCTTTTGTCAAAACCCCTGTATCGTTTGCAACAATTTCACCATTGCTGTCAATATAGAAAAATGCCGGGATGTATCTAACCATGAATTCATTCGCCATGCGGTTGCCTTCCTGATCGCCAACATCGACAATAACAAAAACAACTTGATCTTCATACTTCTCTTTAAGAGCCATAACCACGGGCTCCATTAGTTTGCATGTAATTCACCAATCAGCATAAAATTCTACAAATACAGGTTTTCCTTCGGCCAGTGCCTGTTCATAAAGGGCAATTGGATCAGGTGTAGCGGAAAACTGACTCTCAGTCCGATTCAAAAAAGGAATATATGGTTTTGCCATTACACCAACAACCAGTAAGCCTACAAATACCAGGATTAACCGTTTTACACTAGTCTTCAAGCTCGATTCTCCTCTCGTTTTTATTGCCAGGCACTACTCTTTGTAGTGCAAATCCCGAAAAAAAGAGCAGCGTCAGACACAACCCTGCCCAAAACTAATAAGTATACCTGCTAAAAAAAGGAAGGTAGCCGCAATATGGGCGGGCGGGGCAATTCGAATTTGTCGGTTACCTGATAACAGCTGGGCGATTCGCAAATCGGGTGTTGTATTAGGCTCGATCAACCATACCGGAACTGAGATATTTTCCACATCTGAGAACACTTTCAAAAATGCGGATGCCAAATATCTTTTGTCCGGAATCTTGTTCAATGAAGCCTGATCAGCGGCTAATTCTTTAAATTGGTCATAGCTGCGAAATAGATACTTTGCTAAAGGCAGAAAGAAAAGGCTCCCTTTTATTGCCCTGCTGATAACCACCTTTAGCGGATCTGAATGGTAGAGGTGGTACTGTTCATGTAAAAGCACCGCTTCCATTTCAGACATGCTAAACGCGGCTGCGAGCTTGCTCGAAACAACGATTTGCGGACGAGAAAATCCGTACGTAAAAACCAGGGGAGTGTCACTGTTTATGCATACTGTATGTTTTAGAAGGCCCAACCTGTCTAAGAGCCGGATTAACTCACAGGGTGGAGTCGTTCTCAATGCTGACAGCTTCCTGTTCAGCCTGAGGAAAGAGAGATACTGTTTCACAGTAAAATAAATAAAAAATGAGATGATGAAAAACAAAGCACCTGTCAGTAAAAGTAACATTATTTGATTAATCAGGTTATTTTGAATGGCAAAGCCAAGTCTGACAAACTTAAATTTGTAAAATACAGTAAGAAACAAGACTCCCGCAACAGCGGCAAAAAGGGCTGTCAACCCGTAAAATGACACCTGTGCTTTAATGTGGGGATGCGAGTAGTCACTCTTTAAATGTATCATCATTTTTCATATCCTTTGAATTTTTAATAAGATCCTCCAAAGCCTTTAAATATTCCGGGCTTGCTTTTTCAAGAGTCTGCACAAAAGAAGCAATTGCATCCTCTCCATATTCATGTAAAAGCTCTTCAGTTACTTGCCTGGAAATATCGTTAAGGAAGCACTCCTTTGTTTGCACAGGCAAATAACAGTAAGCTTTTTCACCGGGTTTCTTCTGAAGAAATCCTTTATCTGACAAACGGTTCATTACAGTCATCACAGTATTAAAGGCAATTGGCCTTTTTAAACTTATGCTTTCCGTAACTTCTTTAATCATCACACCTTCTCCCCGGGACCAGGCAACTTCCATGATTTCTGTCTCGAGATCCCCTAAAACCCTGTTAATACCACGCTTTTCAAGATTAAAAGATTGAATTAGCTTTTTTTTCAAGCGCATCACCTTTTTATTTAAAGAATAACACTACTATCTGTAGTGTCACCTTAGTATACCTTCATTAACCTAAACAAGTCAATTGGATAATTTGAAGAGGCTGGGACAACTTTTTTCAGGAGTGTTTTGTAACAAAGCAAAGCAGAGAATAACGCATCCGGCTGATGATTCTCTGCTTAATACAGTCTCCCTGGACTATGACAAATTTTGCTCTATTTTTTTGCAGCAATCCTTAATCTTTTGCACCTCTTGCTGTACGCTCTGTTGCGAAGTCGCCGCTTCGATCTTGTTGCAGCAATCTTTTATTTGCTCCGCTTCCTGGTTTACCTGGTTATTAATCACATTATCACCTCCTTCTCCGTGCTAAGCTTATTTTCTTCTGCAGTTCTTCCCTGGTTGCTTTCAGTAAGTTAAATCATCGCAACACGGAACCGGCTGCATGATTATTATCTACATTGTTCCTTATTTGATTTTTTCTGGTGCTAAACTGAGATGGTGGTCGCGCAGCATCCCTTTTTGGTGATATTAGCGGACTTGCGTTTAAAGGCGTGGCGCCCGTGAATAATTTGTCATCGCCGAGTTTAACGGCGATAGCCGCTGCAACTGTGCCGTAGGCGGTGTGGCTGACAAATTGCGTTAACACTGTTTTGGGGGAGAATGGCCGGACTTTTGTTGCACCCATTGTAGCCATTACGCCGTAAAGTGACTGCCACATGACCTGACCGCTAAAAGCTCCTTTTAAGGCAGCCTTATCCTTTCCTGTTATTGAGAGCATGTAGACGGTTCCCACACCAAGTAAGCCGGCAATCACTGAATCTGCAAGAATACCTACTGCCTTTCCCTCAGGAGAGATTAATTTGTAAGGTGGCGTCAACATGCCGGCGGCAATACCAGGCCCGTCTATTTCTGAAATGTTCAGCCTCTGAGCAAGAGTGCCAATAGCCAGCTTTGCAATGTTTCCACCTAACCCCGCGACAAAACCAAGTATTACTCTATCTGAAATTTTCACAATATCTGTTCCCACCTTTACGCGTTGCAATCTAATCCCACAACGACGGCAATAAAACTGCACTACCTCTTCCAGATTTAACCGTCCTTGGCCAGTTCCGCCGCTTATCATACAGAAAAAATTACTTATCTGCTTTTAATATTCGTAAAAAGACAGATAATATACTGACACTGCCTGCAACCTGAAGCAGTAATATATGTAAAGTATTTTACATCATACTGTATTGAACATCTGTTATAATTAAATTGATAAAAAAGAAACGGAGGTTTTAGTATGGTCAGCCTCGAAAAGCTCCATCCTGAGGAGCGAAACTTCCTCGAAAACGTACCCTGTCCGACATTTGCAGCACAGCCTTGGGTCAGGGGCAAAAAACTGAAGGAAAGGCGAGTCGCAATAATTTCCACGGCCGGTCTGCATCAGCCCGAAGACCGCCCCTTTACCTCTGTGGAAGGTGATTACTACCGTATAATTCCCGGGGACATTCAATCAAATAACCTGGTAATGAGCCATGTCTCGGTCAATTTTGACAGGACAGGCTTTTACCGGGACTTAAATGTGGTCTTTCCCATTGACCGCCTGAGGGAACTTGCAGAAAGCGGCGATATCGGCAGCATAGCAAGCTTTCATTATTCTTTCATGGGCGCTGATGATCCTATGAGATGGGAGCAGACGGCACGCCATCTTGCAGGCCTGTTAAAAAAAGACAATATTGACGCCGTGTTGCTGGTGCCGGTCTGACCGCTTTGTACGCGCGCCGTTGGCGTGCTGGCACACTTTCTTGAGGAGGAAGGGCTTGCTACCACGCAAATCAGCCTGATTCGCCTGCATACGGATGTTATCAAGCCGCCAAGAGCCCTTTGGGTGCCTTTTGAACTTGGTCGCCCGTTAGGAGAGCCAAATAACCCAGCTTTTCAGAAGCGTGTTCTGATGTCCGCCCTCGGTCTGCTTGAAGCGCCACGGGGCCCGCTGCTGATCGATTTCCCGGATGATACCCCGTTATTAGGGGGGGCGCCGGTTATGCTTGCCTGCCCATATGTTCCGCCGGCAGAGGATGCCGAGACCACGCAGGCCGACCGGCTTTGCAAGACCTTTAAAACAGAAATGACATCGATGAGACCCTGGTATGATCAGGCCTTAAAAAAGCGAGGGCGTACCATAGTCGGAATTAGCAAACTCACACCCGAGGCTATCGCAGATTTTTTGTGTTCTTTCCTTGAAGGCAGCACTCCTACTCAGAACCCGCGCCAGGATGTATCTCTTGCATACCAACTCGGGTATTCAGTAGAAGACCTGAAGGCCTACTACTATGAGGCTATCACGGCGCAACCTGGTGCTGATGTTCTGTCTAGCGAAGATCTCGATAAATGGTTTTGGGAAAATACAGTTGCCGGAAAATTCTTGCGGGAATTAAGAGGAATTTGTCTTAAAAACGAAGATAAATTGTTGCAACAGACCGCCGCAAGGCGGATAATACCTCAAAAAACCCTGTTAACAAATACTGGTGGTAAAGGATAGTATTTTAGAGGTTTGTCTATTTTGGCTTCATAAGCGATTCGTATACACCATTTTGCAAGATATTACAATTGAATAATCACCCTTAACGCAAATAGACCGTATTTATATACGGTCTATTTGCGTTTAGTCACAAGAAAAAAAACCACCCACATAAAAATGGATGGTCGTAATCACAAATGGTCACGGAAGCATTATAACTTACTGTTTTTAACGAACTAACCAAACGTTCTCCTGCGGGAATAGAAAACTCTCTGATAATTTTAATATTTTCATTGTGTCGTTCCGATTACTTTTGAGATCCTGGACTAACGCTTCAACCATTTTAACCGATACTGACAGCATGGCAGTGAAATTAGAGAGTTTACCAATCTTGTCCAGATAAAATTTCATGCTCTGTTTGTGGAATGGAGCCCTGAGAGATATAAGATTAGCGTCGAACATGTCTTTTTTAGACAGAAAAATAAGTTTAAAGGAGTTTTTACTGGTAGCTCCGTAATTAAAGGGACGTTCATTATTACCGTGATGGTAAATGATGGTGGGGTACTCCGGACCAAGCCACTTTGCCACGTGAAAAGCTGGGTCGAGATTACCTGCCAGTGATTCTGCCTCAACCTCGTAAAAGCCTTCTCCTTTAAACTTCGGCAATGTCAGTTTAATATTGTTGAGATGCTCTTCAAAACCGGGACTATCTACACTTTCCCTAAACCACTTAGCGTTTTTAAGTACTATGGCAGCCATCGCTACAGAGTACTTATCAAGAAATACATGCATTACCATTCAACACCTTTCTGAATTTATCTTATATTTTTTGCCTCTGATATTCTCCTCAGCTAATAAATCCCAGGTTTTTTACCGGTTGTTTACCCCCAAAGGCGAAAGTCCGTTTTCTACGAGCTTCATAAGATCTTTTATTATCCCATGCAAATCGAGTTTTTTAATAATTTCAATGTTGCCTGGCTCATAGATCTGGCCAAAATAGTTCGGACCTGCTTTAGTAGCCACATACTTAGCGAACTCGGTGGTGAGGGCATTTATAAAAAAAACCATTAGATCTGTGCCCACGTCATCTCGGACCTGCCTACTGTTTTTGGCGTTCTCCAGCAGGTGAACCATATAATGTTGGCTCATCTCCTTCATCTTGGCCAAGCTTTCATCAACCAGTGGTCCGTTAAAAGCACTGACGAGCAACTTACTGTGCATCGGATTGTTTAAGTCAAATTCTGAGCCCTGTAACATCAGTGCGGCAAAGCCCTCAAAGAAGTCGTCAAACACCACAACCTGTTCACTTTCCTGCAAAAACTTTAATTTAGCCTGGCTGGAAGACCGCCTGGTCATGTCAAGTGTTTTAATTTAAAGAAATCCCCCCGGTTTTAAATATTAAAAGTGCTTGGGTTTAATTAAGTTTTAGTGAAAACCGGTGGCAGAGGCCTCTGAATTTCTTGTATTTCCACATTGCTCATTTAACTAATTGCCGATTTAAACAGTCTATTGTGTTTTAACGCAGAATTATCTATGCACTATAGAACTCAGGACTTAAGTGGAGTTTACGGGGTAAGGCAATAGTCGAGCAAAAGAAGGTTATTGCTTTTAACATATATAAGTTGATTTTAGTTGTTTCCAGATTGTATAATAGAAACGGAGGTGGGAACATGGATAATGGGAAAGACCTTATCACGGCTCAAGTATTGGCTGATGCCCTTGACCTCTCTGTTGAAACAATTTGGAGATATACCAGGAGCAATAAAATTCCTTATGTGCACCTTGGTGAAAGACAATACCGATATAATCTTAATGAAGTTATTCAGGCTCTTTCCGGAGTTGTCAAAGAAAAACGTCAGGACTACAAAACTGAATGTAAAACTTATACCTACCAGGATTATCTGGCATTACCGGAGGAACCGGGATTCCGCTATGAGGTCCTGGAAGGTGAACTGGTCAAAGAACCCTCACCTAATTTGTTGCATCAAAGAATATCCAGAGAATTGGAATTTCTTTTGATCACTTATTTTAAACAGGCGGATCCTATAGGAGAAGTTTTTGACGCTCCGCTGGACGTTACATTTGAGGACATAACCGTAGTTCAGCCGGATATTCTTTACATAGCCGGAAACCGGCTTGATATCATGAAAAAAAACAGGATTGACGGTGCTCCGACTTTGACCGTAGAGATTATATCTGATTCCAGCTGGCGAAAAGATCGAATGAGAAAACTGCAGATTTACCAAAAGGCCGGGGTTCAACATTATTGGCTGGTAAATCCTCTGGATAATACATTTGAATGCTTTGCTCTCAGGGACGGAATATACTCACTAGTGGCTTTAGGAATGGATGATGATGTGCTAGAGCATCCTGGCTTCCCAGGCCTGGCCATTCCGTTGGCTGAATTATGGTATGATCCAACCCGGCCTTAACATTAAGCGGCTGTGATATTCTAGCTATGATAGAATGTTTTCCCTTCTGGCATCACATACACTGAAACTACCGTACAGGATGATAAACATATAAGAAAGGTGCGCTTATTCGGTTCCCTTGCGCGCGCTTTTGTTGGTTTCATTAAGCAGCTTCACAAGCTGTGAAGCGTTATAATTTTCTGGCAGTATAAAAAAACCACCACACTTTTATAAAGTGGGCGGCGTGGTCACAAATGGTCACGGAAGTGTTATAACTTACTATTTTTCAGCTAACTTACAACGTTCTCCTACGGGGAAAAGCCTTAAATTAATTAACTTCTTGGCACTTTAGCATACATTACGGACATCCTAATAAAGTCTGCAACATGGGGTTAATTATATTTTGCACGGAATCCACAGTCACTTTAGTTTAAAAGGTATAACCTTACCTTTATCTGGTTGAGGTGATTTGTCCTTGCAAGACTTACAACCTCCACCACAGCCGGCTTCATAACCTATAAACACTTTACGCCAGTAAACATGCCATTTTTCATTTACTTTCTCTATTTTAGTCTCAACATAATACTGGGGGCCACGTGGTTGGCTGGCCAATCTGGCTTCTGTAGTTGAAACAATTTTTGCAGCTTTTGACGCTTTTACCTCCGAGTCAAAGGAAGTTTGTAGCTTTACCCATTCCATATGAATTACTCCCTTGCAGTTAATTATAAATACTACAATTTGCTAATAAATGCTGGTATCATCAGACGTTTTTAAAAATGGCAATTTAGCTTTTGGGGCGTAAAAACCTTGCAGAATAGGAACCAAGCGTATAAAGAGCTGCCATGGGATTGTGTCCTGAGACCCGGTCTTTAACAGCAAAAACTGTTGTTGGAGCTTTAGTGTTCATAAAGAAAAGTGAATCATGCCCTACGCACAGTCCCATCAGTATGTTAAAATCCGTCTTGGATTCATTTAGGACCTCTGCTTGTGTCAGGGGATTGCACATAGGTTCAAACGAACCGATCTGAACTTTCTCAGAGTCCGACAGGCCTATTTCTTCTTTTGGAACGCATCCGACCTTGCAAACAACAGACATTATTTCAAAACCCCAGCTCTTAAGTACCTTGGTTAATATACCAGCCTCGGACTGAAGACCTGCGCAATAAGCAAGGCCCAGCCTCTTGTACCCCATTCTCTCAGCAAACTCGCATATTTCCTGAAGCCGAGGTTTAATCGGGTGAAGTACAAAGGGTTTTGCCTCCCTGTTAATGTAACATTCACTCTCCTGGATAGAAGCCTGCCGCGCAAACTCACGTATATTTGGCTCTGCATACCGTTCTTTTACCCTTTCCACAACCTCTGTCATCTCTTTTGTCGGGCAAAAACTTGGTGCTTTACCACCCTGAACACGACACGCTTTTTCTGCCCTCGAAAAACCGCATGCTGCACATCCGGGTACTTTATCTGACATTTTAGGATACTCTCCTTTCAGTTAATGTTGCTTCCCGGAAACTCTCAAATGAGCCTCCCTGCAGCTTTTCGGCCTGGAACTTCTGTTTTCCTGCAAAGTGCAGGCTGAAGAGCAAGTTTATTATATGACAGAGGAGTCTTAATCGTTTTATATAAGGCTTTAACAAAATAACTGAAGTGTTAGCCATTTTAAATTACCAGGTTAACATTGACTTACGAAGAATAAAAGAGTAAAATTATATTGAGCATATACTCAATATAAGATGAGGTGTCGTCATGCCAAGGCCGCCCAAGTGCAGAAGAGTTGAATTTGAACCCCAGGTCACTTATTTTAAGCCCGCTGGAATTCCAAAACATAAGTTGGAAGAACTGGTTCTGACAGTTGAGGAACTAGAGGCTATCCGGCTTAAGGACAGGGAAGGGTTGGAACAGGAGATATGTGCCGAAAGGATGAATGTCTCCCGGGCAACTTTTCAGCGCGTTTTAGGGGCTGCAAGGGGGAAAATAGCCGAAGCAATTACTGAAGGTAAAGCTATACGTGTCGAGGGTGGCCACTATCATATTGTGGCGAGATGTTTTAAATGCCACAGTTGTGAGGAAACTTTTGAGGTTGCGCGGGGAACTGGCCGCGGTTGTGAGCAAAAATGCCCGCTGTGCGGCGATTTTGTGCATCGTGTCTGATATTGGTGGTTTAGCTCTAAGGAAGGATGTTTATCATGCCTGGTTTTGACGGCAAAGGCCCTGTCGGAGAAGGCACTATGACCGGCTACGGCAGGGGATATTGCATCAGGACGCTTGAGCGCGGAGATAATTTCCCTCCCAATTTTGCCAGCCGCAGGGCTTGGTCCCGATTTAGGAGTTACCAGGGTTTAGGGCAGGGGCCATGCGGCCGGAGGTTTGGGCGAGGCCGCGGCTTTGGCCTCACTTTAAGAAGAGAGTTTGCCCTTGGTGACGATAAAGCGGAAGGCAACTTAGAATAGGCTGTAAATGACTTACGCAGGCTCTCTGTCACAAATTGACAGTGGCCTTATTTTCCTTGTATTCTAATATCAACCATTATAAACAGGAAACCCCAATATAAATTCGCAAAGCCGCTTTTATTCAAAATATCCATCCCCTTTTAAAGTATAATGCAAGTTCTATATCTAAGACATTAAGTCGAAATTCACTCCTAATCCCATCTCCATGGAACGAAGCAATATGTATTTACCCACGGAAACATCCTGGGCGGAAAGGCCGACAGATTTAAACATGGTAATCTCTTCATCATTCTCTCTGGCGGTTAACTTACCGGCAACAATTTCTCCGATTTCACCGTAAATTGCTTCTTTTTTAAATAACCCTTTCTTGATAGGTATTATTAAGTCACCTGCTTCTTCTAAAACTGCCTCAACAGAGTCTACACAGACTTTATCTACTTTGGCCAGTACATCATCGCCAATTTCCTGCATATCGGGAGTGAAGGCCCCTACAGCATTAATATGTGCCCCTGCCTTTAACGCATCAGCCGGGAAAACAGGTTTTTTTGAAGTTGTTGCAGTACAGATAATATCCGCATCTTTTACAGCCTCTGCAGGAGAAGATGCCACAAAAAATTTCATGTTTAAAAACCGCAGTTTATCCTGCATCTCTTTGGTAAATTCCCGGGCCTTGTCCTCGCTTATATTAAAGACGCTTACCTGCCGGATGCCCCTGACACTACATACCGCCTCGAGCTGCGTCCTGCCCTGTACACCTGTACCAATGATGGCAACCTTTGCAGCATCCTGCCTTGCCAGGTATTTTGTAGCTACCCCTGAAGCAGCCCCTGTCCTTAATGCAGTAAGATAGCTACCTTCCATAGCTGCAATGGGTACCCCTGTTTCCGAATCTGCCAGGATAACTATAGAGTTAATGGTAGGCATTCTTCGGTTCTTGTTCTTCGGAAAAACTGATACTATTTTTGCTCCTAGCGCTTTTTGATCCTCAACAAACCCCGGCATGTAGAGTGAAACAGCACTTTCCCCCGGAATCTCGATTTGAGTCCTGATTGGGACTTTGGTTTCCCCTGCAGAGTATGATGCAAAAACATTTCCCACAACACTAATGGCCTCTTTCATGGAAATAGCCTGCTGAACATCGCTTTTCTTTAATAACAGCATAGAATAGACTCCTTTACTTTGAAATTACTTTTTATTCTTCGTAAAGTTTCACCTGTTCTGCCGCAGCAGCGACTAATGTTTATTTCTGCAATTATCTTTATTACCCTGCATTTTCGTTTATGAAAGTGATGGACATTAAAAAGCCGACCAGATGGTTTCTCTCATGGCCGGCTTGACATAGCTACTAGCTACTGCTTAAGGTTTGATAAACTGAATCAGAAATGATTTGCTGGAAAGAACGTTAAAGGAAAAACCCTGAGAGCGGAGGCCCTCGATTATTTGCGGCGGTATGGTTGGCGTAAATTTTTGATAATTTGCATTCTTTTCTTTTGGTCAGAATCATTTCTTTTGCACTGGGAGAGGCAAACATGCCAAGTCCCCTTTTTTTATATAAAATTCCTTCGTCCGCCAGTATATTTAACCCCTTGGCTGCGGTAGCAGGATTAATATTAAACATCTCCGCCAGTTGATACTGTGAATACATTAAGAATCCGGGCAAAGCTTAAAGAGGGTAAAATCACCAAGGAAAAAGCAGATAAAATCACAGCTAAAATTGACTCAAGGATTGAGAAAATACAACAGTTTAACAGCCTTACAACACAGCAGAAAAAGGATAAACTAATTGGTGATTTTAAAGCATCCCTGGATGAAAAGGTCAAAGCCGGTAGACTGACCCAGGAAATGGCTGATGAACTGCTCAAAAAATACACTGATAAGGTAAATCAGTGGGATGGCAGCGGTTATCCGAAGTTTGCCAGGAAAGGTTGCAAGCACTAGAGCACTACGGTAAACAGCAAATTAATGCCAAGTCAAAAGCATGAAAAAAGGGAATCGGCCTAAATATAGGCTGATTCCCTTTTAGAGCTATTTATTATGCTATAACCCTACTCACTTCACTTACCGTGTGTTTGGGTTTGTACAATATTTGTAGCCTTGGGCAGCAGGCGGTCAAAAATGCTATAGATCAACGGAATTACAAAAAGTGTGAGTAGAGCGCCCACCGTCAAACCACCCATCACCGTCAGGGCAAGCGGCTGCTGCATCTCAGCACCGCTGCCGATGCCAAGCGCCAGCGGCATCAATGCCAAAACAGTTGTCAGCGTTGTCATTAATATGGGTCGCAGGCGGGTTTCTCCGGCTTCCAGCAAAGCACTGTTTAGATCCAGGCCCCTGCCGCGCAGCTGATTTACATAGTCAATTAGAACAATGGCGTTATTGACCACCACTCCCGCCAGCATCACAACACCAATCAGTGACGGAATACTCAGCTTCTGGCCGGTCATAAGCAATGTAAAAATTACGCCGATAGCTGCAAGCGGCAGGGTGAACATTACTGTCAGCGGATGAATAAAAGACTCAAACTGAGAAGCCATCACCATATAGACCAGGGCAACTGCCAAAGCGAGAGCCAGCAGCATCCCTGAAAACGCTGTCTGCATTTCCAAAACCTGTCCTCTGAACGAAGCTGAATAACCTGCCGGCAAACTCAATCCGTCAACAGCTGCTTGTATATCCCGCCGGGCACTAATCAAATCTTTACCCTCGGTGAGATTTGCGGTTACAGTTACTGTACGTTGATTGTTGCGCCTGTTAATGACTCTTGGCCCTTGGGCTCTTTCCACTTCAGCCACGTCGCCAACCCGGACTATGCGGCCGCCCTGGGTGCTGACAATGACATCAGAGATGTGGGTGAGGCTGTCCCTCTGATCATCCTGCATTTTTACCACTACGGCCAGTTCATAGCCGTCTCTTGTAATCCGCGTGGCGGTCTCGCCCTGGAAGGCAGAACGGATGGCGCTTCCCACAACCATGGGATTAACACCCATCATTAATGCCCGCTCCAAGTCAAGCCTCACCTGAACCTCAGGATTACGGGCTGCCAGTGAATTCTCTGTCGATGCTACATAATCTAGTTCTGACAGAATGCCTTCAAGCCGGCCAGCGTGTTCGCCAAGGGTTTCCAAATCCCGGCCCCTCAGCTCTACCTCAATTCCACTCCCACCAAGCATACCACCGCCTGCCATTCTCATCGCGCTTACAGTAATCTGAGCCTCAGGTACAAGCGGTAGCTTTTCCTCCAGTTGAGCGATAAATGCCTGCGTTGACAGATCCCGCGCCTCCACCGGTCTCAGTTGGAATGAAACACGAGCTCGGTTAGGCACTGACTGGCCGCCGCCACCCATTATTGATCCCATCTGTCCTGAGCCGGAACCTATGGTTGTGCTGACAATTTCCACATTGGGGTCGCTTATCAGCAACTCTTCAATTTGACGCACCACAGCCTCGGTATCAGCAATTTTAGTGTCACTTGGCATTAAGATATTTACTCTGCCGGTTCCTTCATCAAAAGCCGGAATCATTTCCCCTCCCAACCGTGGAACCATAAGCAGACTGGCGACAAAGAGTGCTGCAACCACAGCAAGGGTAACTGATTTACGCCGTAATACAAAGGAGAGGGCCCTGCGGTAAAGAGGAGCGATCCCGGATGCCTTGGTAATAGCATCCCCCATGCCCGGCCGCAAGAGGGCAGCAGAAAACATCGGGATTACAGTAAGTGCTACCCCCAATGAAGCCAGTAGCGCAAAACTCACTGTAAGAGCAAGGTCACGGAAGAAAATGCCGGCGATACCGCCCACAAATACTACAGGCAGAAAAACAGCTACAGTAGTCAGAGTGGATGCGGTAATTGCCATCCCCACCTCCCGCGTTCCCTCAAAGGCAGCATCCTGGCTGCTTTTACCGTTTTGCAGGTGCCTGAAAATATTCTCGATCACCACAATGGAATTGTCCACCAGCATCCCCACACCTAGAGCCAGTCCGCCAAGTGTCATCATGTTGACTGTGAGGCCGGCAAAGAACATGAGAATAAAGGTGCTAATCAGTGAAACTGGTATCGAGAGCGCAATAATTAATGTGCTGCGCATATTACGTAAAAAGAAAAGCAGGATCAGAAGCGCCAAAGCACCGCCAATCAGGGCATTACGTACCAGCGAGCTGATAGATAGTTCTACAAAAAATGATTGGTCTTCTGTGGGGATAAATGAAATTCCCTCATATTCATTGCCAAGAGTCTCCAACTCAGTCTTAATCTGATTAGCTGTCAATACTGTATTGGCATCAGACCGTTTCGATATACTTAAGCTAAGGTTGGGTATCCTGTTCACCCGGTTAATAACCGCCTGCTGCTGTGACTGCAAGCTTACCTTGGCCACATCTTTTACATACACTGGTACAGGCACAGGCTGGGGTTGGCCTGGAACAGCCACTGTCTTCATACCAACCATTAGGCCTTCAATCTCCTCCACAGCCTGTGTGCGCACCACTGTGCGGATTAACCAGCGTGTTCCTTCCTCCATAACATTACCGCCGGGAATATTGATATTGGCAATACGCAGCGCATTTGTCACAGCTGATAACGGGATATTATACTCCTGCAGCTTAGCTGCATCGACTATTACAGTTATTTCTTCACTAAGCCCGCCGCTGATACTTACAGACGCCACACCCTCCAGCCGTTCCAGTCGCTGTGCAAAAATAGTAGAGAGACGGGTCAACTCCACCATGTCATAGCTATCTGATGCAACTGCCACACTCATAACCGGCATCATAGATGGATCAAATTTAAATATAGTCGGTGCAGACACATCACTGGGCAGGAAGCGCGCGACCTGGTCCAGGTTCTCCCGCATTTCTACAGCTGCTGCATCCATATCAGCGCCCCAGTTAAACATTAATATAATCGTTGCAGATCCTTCTCTGGACACAGACTGGATTTCACGCACATTGGTAAGAGTACCCAAAGAGCCTTCAAGCACCTGGGTAACGTGCTGTTCCACTTCTTCCGGGGCTGCACCGGGATAAGATACCATAACGGCCGCACCTGGGAATGTTATATCAGGAAACAGATCCACCGGCGTACGTGACCAGGAAACAGTACCCAGCAAAACTACAGCGGCGATAAGCATAATAACAGTGACTTTACGTGTAACGGCAAACTTAATTAAACTCTGCATGTGTTAACCTCCTGATAGTTTAATCCCTGGTGCACAATGTTGTTTTTTCCACCGCAATACCCGACAAAACCATCTTCAGTACTTCGGGCATAATCTGTTTTTCATCCAAGTGACTGCGAAACATATGCCCCATACTCAGATTATTTATCATAGCCAGCAGCGCTGCTGCGATAATTTCAGACTTGTGAGGACGAAATTCCCCGTTATCAATCCCCCTTGCCAACTCATCTGCATACCTTCCCTCAATACGCTTTATCACATTGATGACTTCAAAAAAAGCAGCTCCATTTTTTACTTTTCGCATCAGCTCCGGCTCTTCCGCAAAAAAACGGTGCATGAGCACAACTTTACCCACTGCCAACTTGTAATGGGCATTAACCATGGCGGCAATGCAGTTAAAACTGCTGCCCCTGCTTTCTCTGGCAGCATTGTCCACGACCTTATACAGTTCTTCGATACCGGATATAAATGTCTGCTGTATCAAATCCTGCTTACTATTGAAATACAAATAAACGGTACCTTTGGCCACACCTGCAGCAGCCGCTACCTTGTCAATGGTTATTTGGCCGCCTTCTTCCAGCAGCCGGCCTGTCGCTTTGATAATAGCAACTTTTTTATCATCCAATGCTCTACGCCTCCTTATGACTGACCGTTCAGTCATAAGGGTAACATACCACTCCTTACATTGACTGTCAATATCTGAGCCCGAATCTCTATTAAAACTTCATAATTGGCAAAAAAAATGGCGCATAGCAGCGCCGTTATCTAACTCGTAATGCTCTCCATCCATGGCAGTGGCAAGGTTTTCCAGGGTGCTTCCCACCTTGCCTGCCACCTCCTGATGTTTCAACGCATGAATAGTTACTGCCTCAGCAATAGCCCTAAGCACCCGGGCAATATTTTTGTACCCTTCTTTCTCCGCCTTTTGAGCAAATGCAAGGTACTTTCGATTAGCCTGCGATTCACCTGCGAAAGCATCCATCAGGTTTTTATCAGTTTTCATTAAAATCTCTCTTAATTTTGTATTATTGCCTCCGTCAAAAAAAATAAACAGAAGGCTCTATATGTATTTCCATAAAAACAAAGGAAAAAACTTCCTCCACATAGAGATTTAGCCATCGTAGCACTATTGTTTATATTTACCGATGAACGAATTAAGGTGCAGGTAATTCTGCCGGCTGGTAGAAATATATTTAAACTGAACAGAGATTGGAAATAAAGCTATATGGATGCTCCTTTTGCAGCAAATTTAGAGAGGAGTGATATGATGCGTGCCGCAGCACTGAGTTTCGCGGGCTCTGACTTTATCACAAGACAGGGCTTCAAAGAACATGTTTATAAGACTGTTCCGCCAGGCGGTGATGATGAATTACTGCTGGTCTTTCCGCAACACCTGGCCTTGCTCCTGGCTTTTCGCTGCAAAGAGCTGGGACAACCGTTAAGCCTGGCAGAAGCTTTTGCGGCCTTCATGAAGCTGCCGCACTCATGGCACAGGGAATACCTGAATATGCAGCATGAAATCGCACGCAGCCTGTCCGCCTATCTTGTACCAGGCAGTCTTTGGCTGCAGGATGGCGGCATTTACAGCAGCTCTTGCCTGATTTCACCCGGCGGGGAGATGTTGGGATATCAACGCCAGATTTTTCTCTCCCGCCAGGAACGCGAACTCGGGTTATCACGGGGGGAGGAAGCAGAAGTTTTTGAGACCGGGATTGGCCGGCTCGGCATTATAATTGGCACTGACGCCTGGTATCCAGAAGTGGGCCGGGTACTGGCGCTTAAAGGCGCTGAGGTTGTCTGCCACTGCGGGGCACTGTCGGCAGGTGAAAACAGGTGGCTGCAGCTGGCCGGCATGTGGCAGCAGGTGCAGCAGAACCAGTTTTTCTGCGTGGAAAGCCAGCTGGCAGCCGAGATTGCAGGTCAGAAATTTGCTGCGGAATCACTGCTGCATGCCCCGTGCGAAATGACTGCAGGTTTTGAAGGTATACTGGCCCGTGGCGGGCTGGGGGGTGAGCCGGTGTCAGCGGAATTGGATAAAGAGAAGCGCCTGCAGGTTGTAAACTCGTATCCTCTTTTGAAATTGTTAAACCCCATGGCATATGAAGATATGTCGGGGGGTGAGTGTAAATGAAGATTAAAGAAAGGTTATTTCTAAAGCAGCTTTACTGGCGGACAAGGCCTGCCTTGGTAGAGAAGTATTTAAGGGGTAAAAAAATTCACAGGACAGCCAACTGCCACAGTGTCGACCGGCGGCGCGTGAAAGTAGCGGCGGCACAGCTTGAAATAAAGCTTTTTAAAAATCCTGTCCACTATGTTGAAGAGATGTACCGTCATGTAAAAAAGGCGGCTGAATCCGGGGTGCAGCTGGTTGTCTTCCCTGAATACAACAGCTACCAGCTTTTCGGCCTTATCCCCGGCATAGAATCTATGGCCGTCAAACTGGATGACACCGGCGGCGGTGTACAGTCGTTTGGAGTAATTGATCTTCTCTTATTTATCGGAAACCCCTTTAACATACTCTCTTATACCACCTTCTCCTCTCTCGCCCGTGAATTTGGTATTTACCTGATGGCAGGCAGCTTTCCCACACCCATTGACGGCAGTGTAATGAACCGGTCGGCACTATTTGCTCCCGACGGCGCCCTGGTTGGTGTCCAGGATAAAGTTCATCTTATGCCAAAAGAACACAAATTTAAACTTACCCCGGGCAGTAAACTGCATGCCTTTGACACTGAACTTGGCAGGCTCGCTCTGCCAGTCTGTATGGATGCCACTTATTTTGAGACCTTTCGCATCCTGGAGAAAAAAGGCACAGAAATAGTGCTCCTCCCCATCTCAGACCCTGCTTCCTATAATTACTGGCTGGCACTGCGGGGCATTTGGCCAAGAGTCCAGGAAAGCATGGTATACGGTGTTAAAAGCGCTCTGGTCGGGGATTTTTTGGGCCAGATACATACAGGAAAAGCGGGTATTTTCGCGCCGCTTGAACTGACTCCAGACAGAGATGGCGTACTTGCCGAAGCGCACCATTTCGACCGGGAAGCGCTGGTTATCGCCGAGCTTAACCTGGAGGCTCTAAATGAGCTGAAAAAAAATCACCCTTACCTGGGTGATGGAAATCAAAGATTTATGAAAAAATATTTTCCCTCCGTCTACTATGAAACAACTTAGAAGCCCGCTGCTTTTTCAGCGCTGTATGCCATAACTTCTTTCTCAGGATAATGGAGAAAGATAAAGCCGCCAACAAGGCAAAAAACCGCCGCTATCACACCAGTAAGCTGTACCCCCAGTGAATCTGCCGCTGTACTGCCGAAAAACTGCAGCAGCATTCCTGTGATAAATGTTGACAGTCCCATGGCTATTTTTAAAATCAGTCCCTGGGTGCCAAAATACATGGCCTCCCGCCGCTGTCCGGAAAGGGTCTCCTCCAGGTCGGTGATTGACGACACCATGGCATCGGGCACCACAAACAGGCTGGAAAGGGGTATCCCTGTCAGTGCCATGATTAAAAATGCGAAGTTAACGGGCGACAGCCCTAAAACAGGCTGGCCCAGCAAATAGAACCAGGGGAAAATGGCGGCAAACAGGAAAAGTGCTGTTACTGAAATTATCTTAAGGCCAACTCTTTTAGCTAAGAAATTTATTAGCGGGAACATCAGTACAGCCACACCAAAGGTAGCAGCAAAAAAGAGCGATGTTTGCTCTTTTTCCAATCCCAGCAGTACCGTTACATAAAACGGCAGGCCAAGCGTAATAATGTTAAATCCAAACCAGAAAGTAACATTGCCTGCGAGAAAAATGCGAAAAGCCCTGTTTTTAAAAGTTGTAGTTACAGCTTCAATTAAGCCCAGACTGGCGGGTTCAGCCCTGGCGTAATCTTTTTCTTTAATCAGGGTTGGCAGATACATAAAGACAAGGCCGGTCAGCCCCAAACCCCAGACCATGCCCTTGAAGCCGAACATCCCAATCAGAATACCGGACCCCACCAGAGCCACAGCCACTCCAAGCAGCGTAAATCCCGCCTTCAGGGTAGCCAGATCCACCCTGTCGTTCTTGGTCTGCGCCAACTCAGGCATCAGTGCCAGGTAGGGGCAGACATAAACAGTAAAAAGAAAAAAGTAAGTCCCCATCATCAAAAGCAGGTATAGCACATTCCACTTGCTTTCCGCCGCCACAGGAGGGTAAAAAAGGGCGATAAACACCAGGACATAAAGAAAGCCGCCGGCAAGCAGAAAAGGCATACGCCTGCCCAGTCTGCCGCGGAAGTTATCGGACCAGAGGGCAATTAAAGGGTCTGCGATGGCGTCAACAATCCTGCCAAACACCATAATAGAGCCAAACACAGCCGACTGCATTAAAACCCCCCTGCTATCAGTAGCTGTTACATAGTAGAAAAAGAGCCAGGTAATCACAACCCTGTCTATCATGGCCCACCCGGCCGATGAGGCGGCATAAAGGATTTTGCCCGACAATGGGAGCTTTTTAACCATCAGTTTTCCCCCTTTAGTTTTAGTTTTCATGTTTTTCTAAAGTACGTATGCCGGAGGGCAAAGGCAAGAAAGCCGGAGGCTGAAGCAAAAGCCTGCCCGGTTGCAGCCCGGCCTCTGTGCGGATCCACAGTCTCACAGAAAAAGCCGTTGTCCATTGGTGCCCGTCCAAAGAAATTACCTTTATCCAGATTTAAAGACAGGAGGTCGTTTACAAAAGACATGGGCCAGGGGTTAACAGCATGGCGCGAAGCGGCTCCTTTTATAGGGCCACCATGGCAGTAATAAGGATTATGCAGAGAGTGTACCCAGCGCACCGTGTTTCTGTAGGCTGCCTCATTTTTCCCGCAGAAACCGTAATAGGCCAAAAGCTGCAGGCTTCCCGGCGGGTTATCGTACAACTCATAGCTGCCACCGCCATCAACCGACCAGGCAAACATAGGACCAAACGGCCCTTCCACCACGCCATACCTGTAGACAGCCCTGCGCAAGGCGGCCGCAAGGGTTGACAAGTCTGCTCTAAACACCAAGGCTTTTTCCCGCTGCAGTCTTGACAGAAAAGCCAGGGCTCTTTGCGCCAGTGCGTTATCATAGATTAGAAAGGCATATTTCACAGGGTCGTCGGAGGGGTCAAGAAAGGTAGAATAAAGGCCTGTCTCGGTGTCGCGCATCTGTAGCAGCTTCCCTGCTACTGCCGGCAGTCCTCTTTTAATTACTTTTTCTTTCAGTATTGTAGTATCCCCGGTCTTTGCCAGGTAAGCTTTGACCGCCAATACATATGATGACAACTGGTCCAGTTCGAAGCCCGGATAAAGAAGCACCCCATTAATATAATGGGCATGCTCCCCCGCCTTTTCCAGGTGACGGCCAAACACCGCCAGCAGCACCTGCCTGGAAGTAACCTTGTCTGCCAAAAGCAAGCCCGGAAAACTCCACAGGAGGCAATCCCTGCTCCAGAAAGCCGCGCTTACATAATACCGGGGGCTGCGCGATGTAACCGGCACTAATTCATCGGAATCTATCGCCCTGCCAAGGGAAAAGAAATAATTGAAGAAAAGATTGCGGTTAGCCACTGCTTCATGCTGCGTAAGCTTCATCTTTCTTAATTCCAGCCACTCTTCTGTATCAGCAAGCAGCGTAGCAAAACCTCTCCGCCGCAGATCCACTACAGTGGCGCCTGCCCCGCTGCCTTCAATATTTACAGCCAGGTACAGGGGTAGAGAGGCCCTCTGCCCTGGTTTTAAGTTTATCTGTTTTACTCCTTCGCCACGGCCAAACCCACTTTCCCTCGGCCGCACAAGCCATTTTAAATCAGTGTCAAGCCCCAGCGACAAGGCGGCCAGGGGCAGTCCGCTCCTGGCCTCAAGCACCAGGCTTTTAGTCCATTCATCATAAAAAATAGTATGTCCGCCGCTTATCTCGGCAGCTTTAAATATTTGATGCCTGACGGTGTCCCACTTTACATTAAAGCCGGCCTCAAATGATACCGGCTTCTCACCGGTATTCTCAAACTCAAGGAGGTAGACTGCACCTCTATGGCCGATAGGAGCATAAATTATTCCCTTTAGCTGAATCTTCCCCACTCTGCCAAGTAACACGGGAAGCCACGAATGCCTGTAGCTCCAGGTCAGCCTCAGGTCGGCCTTCCTGCCGCCTAGTTTAAGAAAAGGTAAGATTAGCGGCTCTTTTATCCCCGCAAACTCAATCAGGCCTTTGGCGCCCATATGAAGCACATTCAGTGATCGTATGCCGCCGTCCCGGGGGTTTATGTCCGGCAGTGACATGTACTCATTTCCCGTAACAAGAAGTGGTTTATAAACCCTGGTTTCAGTTGGAACAGTTAAAATATCCTCCGGCAATTCTTCCACTCCCGGTCTTTACATGATCTATCCCTGTTGCAAGAATTTTCGCTGTTTATTGCCATTTACCTGCAACTACAAGAAAAATGCTTAATAAATTGATTGACACAAAAATAAGGTTCGCAAACTTGAGTTGTGCGAACCTTATTTCAAATATTACTGTTTGTTTAGCCTGCTGCTTCATTGAGACGCCGCAGTAAATCGTCGGGCTCCTGCCCGTGCTTCAGTGCCGCCTGATGAACCGACTCACCGCTTGCAGACGGGCATCCCAGACAGTGAATGCCAAGCGACATAAAAACCCTGGCTGTATCGGGATATTCCTGCAGCACCTGAGCGATAGTCATATCTTGCGTAATTTTAGCCATTTTTCAGTGCTCCTTCATCATTATTCTAAAACTGACGTATTACCTTAGTAATCTGGAGAACGACACATCTTTATACAAGGCGGTTAACGGCGTAAACGGTAAAAAATTCAAATTACTTTATTTAGTATCGTTTTAAGTACGACTACGGGAAAGTAAATCTCCGGTTATAAAGAGTATTTTTTCTTCAGGCGGGCAGAAATGCTGCGAAGCATGGCATAGGCTTTTTCTACCGCTTCTTCACTGCGTGGCCCCACCAGGTTACAGGTGGCTGGGGAGACCCTGGCGTTTTGCACAATAGTTTCTTTATCGACACCCTTGGCAACCAGGTAGTCCCAAAGTCCCTCCAGCCGGTTAATAATGCTGTCTTCAGTTTCCTCTTCCAGGATTTCTATCTGTGTCGGCACGATACCCCACTCCAGAATTTTACCGTCAGCAATAAAGCGGCGCAGGCTTTCGTAGCGTACTATTACCTCTCCACGGCGGTAGGCATCGAAGGACAACACATCTATATCCGCATTAAGCAGAAAATCCCAATCAGGGTTGCCGCAAAGATGTATACCTTTTAGGCCGTCCACGCCCTGCAGAAGTCCGGCCAAGTCCTTTTTTGCCATATCGCCGGTGTAACCCGACATGCTGTTAAAGATAAATTCCAGACCAGGCTCATCAAAAAAAACAACCGGATTTGGGTTATACTTTCGCAGAAGCCTATACTGGTTATTCAGTTTTTCACGGGTAAACTCAAAAAGGAGCAGGCGTGCATCGTCATTAAAAATCATGGGTTTAAGGTTCTCGTCAGAGGTGCGCAGGCCAAAAGATACAGGGCCGATGACCTGCCCCTTAATAGCAGTATACGCGCTCAGGTCTCGCTGCAGGAAACGGTGAAAGACCTGGGCGTACTTATCCGATAAATTAAAGGTTTCCGGGTCTTCACTTTTTTCCAGGTAGCCAGGAAGCTCTTCATAAAAAAGCCCTGTGTTGAATGAAACTCTTTGCTCCTCTTCATCGATAATGATACCGGGGAAATGTTCAGAAAACTGCACATACATATCCTCGTAGTAAGACACGTGCGGCAGCTGCGGCCAAAAGGGAATATCAAGCGATAAGGCCATATCAAGAGCTTTATCGATGTCCCTGTGGGGGAGTATGCCCATGGCCGATGTTTTGCAGCCTCCGAATATGTTCATATATTCTGCTCCCTTCATTTCACTGTTTATAAGTACTATAACAATATATTACTATTAGCGCTGTGTTATTGGTCACAGAAACAAAAAACAGGAAGGGGCGCACTGTGTCTTGCTGCGCCCCCAATGAAAGTCTATGCTTAATTATTTTAAACAGACAAAAATGTGGCTATTGCAAGATTAACAAAAAGAACAGCATCTTTTTTTATCAGTGTTAATTTTGCGGAGATGAATCAAATACAGGGTTTTTGAGTTGATCCTCAGCGTTAGCCATTAAAAATTGAGTTGTTGCGATTAGTCCGGGATCATTTGAACCAAGCTCCAACACTTCTTCAAATCTTTTTATGGCGTCAGCAGGCTTGTTGAGTCCGTAGAAGAGGAAAACCCCGTAGTTGAAATGTGCCTTGACGTGTTTAGGGTCAATGGCTATGGCCTCTTCAAATTCCGCTGCCGCCAGTTCATGGTTTCCTGACCAAAAAGCTGAAACTGCCATGTCAACCCGGACATCGACTTTTTCTGGTTTAGCCTCAAGTACTTTACCGTATGGTTCAATGGCCATGGCAAAACTTTCACTGGCTTTGTCATCTTTTTTGGCTTCTGAATAGGCAACCCCAAGATCAAAGTAGCTGTCACCCAACGCTGTGAGGAAATATTCATTGTTGGGATCTTTCTCCAGGCTATCCTTTAGCTGGCCGATTTTGTACTCCAGTTCAGCTATTTCGTTACGGCCCGGTGATGAAGCAAATGAGCGGAAGCCGAAGTAGCCGAGCACAGATGTGAGCACCAGGCCGCTCCCGGCTATGAAGATGACAATATAAACAAATAAATGATTTTTTCTTAATCTTCGCTTAGCTTTTTTCTTGGCCACTAAGGACCCCTCCCCAATATAAATAAATATTTAACATGCTCACTACCAAGTTTAACACAATAACGTTAAGAAAGTTTGAACTTTTTGTGAATATTTTATTGGTTTATATTAGTACTGCACCCCCGTGGATATCATTACATAACCCAAGTTTGCGTATATTTAAAGAAATGATGAACGGGGGGTTGCCATGCTAAAGGATAACACGGTGCTAATCATGGCCGCATTGCGCCTGTTTTCAGGATTGGTAGAGGTATGTGCAGCTGTGCTTATTTTTCATCTGAACCGTGTGGACACTGCCCTGCGCATTAACGGTGTATTGGCAGTGATAGGCCCAACAGTATTGCTGACCGGGATTGTGGTGGGGATTGCAGGACTGTCGGGCCGCATTCCCCTGCTTCGTTTACTGCTTGTCTACTTCGGCGCTTTTCTTATTTTTTGGGGTACAAGGCGCTAACTCTTTGCTCCCACTCGGACTGGGCCACATTGGCAGCTACAACCACAGCTTCCCAGACCCCTTTATATGGTGGGGCGTAGCACATGTCTACCTCGCCCAACTGTTGAAGTGTCATCCGGGCGCTAATGGCAGTTGCCAGGATGTCAATACGGTGGGCGACACCCTCATAGCCGGCAATCTGTGCGCCAAGAATAATTGAAGAGTTACTGTCATAGACAAGCTTGGTAACCAAGCGGCGCGGGTTGGGGTAGTAGACGGCATGATCCAGTGTTTTCACCGCAGTAGCCTGGACATTCAGTCCTTCGCGGGCAGCATCCTGCTCAGTAAGCCCGGTTACGGCCACAGCAATGTCAAATACTTTAACGACCGCAGTACCCAGTGCACCGGCAAACTCACCGGACTGGCCTGAAACAGCCTCACCGGCCAGCCTGCCCTGGCGGTTGGCTGTGGTGCCCAGCGGAATATAAACATTACGCTCAAGGATGCGGTGATAAGTTTCTGCGCAATCGCCGGCTGCATAGACATCGTCTGCATTGGTGCGCATCTGCCTGTCAACTGCTACTGCGTTCTTAAAGCCAAGGCTGATACCGGCTTTTTGTGCCAGTTCGCTGTTGGGGCGCACACCGATGCATAGCACTGCCAGATCACAGGGATAACGTCCTTTATCGGTAACAATGGCCTGCAACCGGGAGTCGCCTTCGCAGGCTTCCAGTGTCTCACCGCAGTGCACAGCAACCTGATTGGCAACCAATTCATCGGCCACAGCCCGTGAAAATTGGGGATCACAGTTGACAAGGCACCTGTCCGCCCTCTCCACGAGAATTACTTCTTTATCCATCATGCGCAAATTTTCTGCCACCTCAAGACCGATATAGCCTCCCCCGATCACGGCCACCCGTTTGACACCGGGGTCCCGGAGCTTTTGTTTCAGGATAAGCCCGTCGTCAAGTGTGCGCAGGGAATATACACCCGGCAGGCCCATGCCCGGAAGCTCAGGTACGATCGGTCGTGCTCCGGCGGCATAGACAAGCTTTCCATAGCTCTGTGTAAAAATCTCTCCCGTGGCAAGATTTTTAACTTCCACTCTTTTGGCCGAAGTATCGATAGACAGGACCTCGTGTCCCACCAGCACTTTTATCCCCATCTTTTTATCGTAATAATCCGGGGTACGGATTACCATTTTATTGTGGTCAGTTATAACATCAGAAAGATAATAGGGCATACCGCAGGCCCCGTAGGAAACAAAATTGCTCTTTTCATAGACAATAACAGGCAAATCAGGTTGAAGCCGGCGTGTTTTGGACGCCGCACTCATACCGGCGGCAACGCCCCCGATAACGATAAGTGGTTTTTGCATCTTTCTCTCCACTCCTTTTTGTTATCCCTGCTGTGGCACAAACGGCTCCTGCCGTTTACCAGGGGATATTTTTCCGTTTTTTGGGCTACTATAATTGCAGATTAGTGACTGCAGGTGATGCTATTGGCGATTTACCAATTACCGCTGCGTGAGCTACAGGGACTTGAGGAATTAAAACAGGTTGAGATACGGCTGCGCGAAGTCTGCCACGGTGAAGATAAGTGGACGCTTCTTTTTTCCTCGGTGCTGCAGGGCGGAAAGCGTTTGAGGCCGGCTCTTGTTGTGTTGTGCGGCTCGTTTTTGCCTGCCCCACGCTCCGAGCTGGTCGATGTGGCTGCGGCGGCAGAGTTGATTCACGCGGCCTCACTGGTACACGATGACATCATTGACCACGCTGACAGCAGGCGTGGCCAACCCACTATTTCCAAACGCTGGGGAGAGCAGCGGGCAGTACTCTATGGTGATTTCCTCTTCGCCCAGGCGTTTACATTGCTGACCAACCACGGCCACACCGGGATACTCGGCAATATGACAAGGGCCATAAGCCTGATGTGCCAGGGGGAGATAGAACAATTTAATCTGCGCTATGACTGCCGCCTGTCAGAAACTGATTATATGTCTTATATACATAGAAAAACAGCTTTTTTTCTTTCAGCCTGCTGCCTGTCCGGGGCGGAGGTATGCGGCCTTTCATCACTACAGCAGAAGTCCCTGGCCGCTTTTGGTCTTCAGCTTGGGTACGCATTTCAGCTAACTGACGATATTCTGGACTTTCGGGGCAATACCAGCGATACAGGTAAGCCGGTACTCCATGACCTGGCGGAGGGGTATCTTACCTTGCCCGTGATCCGGCTGCTTCGCAATAATCACCACGGCCCCACCGTCAGGCAGATAATCGAATCACGTAATTTTACAGCGGATAATCTGGCCTACATCAAAATGGCGCTTGAGTCTACCGGCATTCTCAGGGAAGTTGACCAAAAAGCAAGAATGATAATTCAAAGGGCAAAGCAAAACCTGGCCAGGCTGCCCAACAAGCCGCCTCGAGCCACACTCACCAGTCTTGCCAACCATATCCTGCAAAGAACCTGTTAAAATCACAGGGTGCCTTTTTTTCTTAAATTCAGGCACACACGATGCAGCCAGACAGCCTCTTTCCCGTCGTGGCGCAGCAGACGCTGTGCTATTTTTTTGCGTCCACCGCTATACGCTTTGGGGTCTGAAAGATACATCGCCAGCAGTCCTTTTATTACTGTACGGTGGAAAGCCGGCCGTGAGAGACTGTTTGCACGCCGCAAAGACTCATTAAGAAAACGCATAAGCCCTTCCTCCATCGCTGACTGCGTACGGTAATAGGCGGCAAAGTTAAGGTCCCCGTGCTCATTGTCTTCGTCAAGGTCAATAAAGTAGTCGAGCATAATGTGCAGCCCGCACAACCAGGGGAAATAACAATCCAGCAAAGCTTCAACTTCCCCGGCTTCGACTGCAGGCTGGTGTGCGCAAAGAGCAACCAGGGCAAAGATGCCAAGCGTCGAGCCGCAGGCGGCGGCAAATTCCCACCACTCTATCTCGCCTGTCAGTTCGCCATGGCTGTCAAACCAGCTTTTCAGTCTCTCTTCACGCAGTGACAGGTGAAGATGTTTATAAACCTGTAAATCACTGTAGAGGGAGGCCAGTCGCAGTGTCTCTGCAACTATAGAGCCGTAGCCGGGCAGACAGCCCAGGGAGCGGTGGCATGTATTTACCAGGTCATCGAGGTAGCCGCCGTCATTGTCATGCGGATAATTTTTATACCATGGGAGAATCGGCAAAGCAGGATCCACAGCAGCTTCCATTGCACCATGCAGGGCGACAAATCCGGCTTCCCCGCTTCCCTCTATGCGGTCGCAAAGATTGTCAAGATAATCACTTATTGTTTGCAGCGCCACAATAAAGGGTAAAAGAACAGTGGTTTTTCCGCCGCTGTAGAGGGCGTAGATACTCCCCCCCTGGCAGTGGAATCTCTTGTACGCAATACTGGCCTTCGCCTGTTTTGAAAGTTCAGCGTCCGGTATATCGCAAGCGCGGCTGCGCCAGCAATCCAGCTCATGTTCTACCTCGGGGAAAACTTTAAAAATATAAGGAAAAAGTAACAACCTGTCCCTTACCCTTACAAGTGAAAACTGCACAGTCAACCCTCGCTTGAAGCTCAGTGCTCAAATTTTATCTGCGCACAGCAATTGAATTTATTTCAACAAACAGTTATTATTTATTAAACAGACAAATACAGCTTAAGGGGATGGTATTCAAATGCTTGGTATCGTGGCCGCACTGATTGCAATTAATATTTTATCATATTATGGCCGCAAACTGTATCTTTCCGTACTGGCAGGCATAATATTAGTCGCATTATTTAACCGTTTCCCACTAGATGAAGTTTTTTTTCTTTTTTACCGCTCTGTGTCAAGCAGTACTTCGGTTAACCTGGCACTGATAATTATCGGCTTGACCGCTTTCGGTGAACTCTTTAAGGAAACCGGAAATTTGCGCATCATGGTTGACAAGTTGGCTATAGTACTGAGCGACAGGCGCCATCAGGTGGTCGTACTGCCGGCATTGGTGGGGTTGATGGCTTTCCCCGGAGGAGCAGTTTTTTCAGCGCCCCTGGTGGAGGAAGCAGGTACGGGCCTGGAACTGGACGGTGTTAAATTGACAGTTGCCAACATTATGTTCCGACATATGTTCTACCTGATTTTCCCGTTTTATTCCGGTTTAATAATTTTATCCGGTCTGTCAAACACCAATGTCATGTTTTTTGTACGTATCAACGTTTTAACACTGATTCCTTTCTTTATTTTAATCTATTTCTATACTTTTAGAAACGTTAAACATAATGGTAAAATCAAGGCCGACTTCTCCCAGGTGCCTTCGTTGCTGCTGAGCATGTCGCCATTGCTGATTATCCTCGTCCTGGCACTGGGCTTTAATATCTACTTTCCACTGGCAATTCTGGCCGGAATTGTGCTTGCTATGTTTAACTACCTGCCAAAGCAGTCAAAATTGTCAGAAACGCTTAAAACGAGGGTTGTCCAACTTATGCATGGTATCAACTGGTCAATGGCTCTTTCCGTCATTTTTATACTGGTACTGAAGGACTTTATGGAGAGGTCAGGCGCCATCGATATAATTATAGAATTCATGGTTAAAAATGGTGTTCCCCTTATTATACTGGCAATCATCCTGCCGTTCCTAACCGGATTAATCACAGGCAGCCAGACAGCAGCGCTTGGTATGTCGGCGCCTGTTTTTCTGGCAGGAATCACCGACCCGATTTTACAAAGAAATTTTCTGGGTTTGGTCTTTGTTACATCCCTGGCAGGATACATGGGTTCACCACTTCACCTGTGTACAGTTTTAACGGCGGAACACTTTAAAGTTTCTCTGCAGCAGGTGATGAGGAAGATCAACCTGCTGGGATTGTGTCTTGCCGGACTGGGTGTTGCTACCTTCTTTATATCGATAAAATTATTTTAATTGGCACTGCAGGAGACGACATATGAAAATTGGATTTCCTTTTACAGAGATTATTAAACAAATACTTAATAAGCCTGCAGACATGAAAGAATACGCAAACCGGCAGGCAGTCCTGGTCACACTCGTTGACGGAGAGCGCCAGTATCTTGATTCTGTATAGCAAAGCACGCCTCGCGGCGTGCTTAATTTTTTGACAAGGTGTCTGTCGCTTGTCCCGCCCTTGTCCCGGCTTGTTCTTTAAACTGAAAGTTTACGCTTTGCAAGCACAGTTCCGTCTAAGGAGATGGTGATGTGTTCTACGGGCACATCACAACCAGAACGCTTCACCGCTTCTCGTACTATACTACCCAGACCGCCGCAGCAGGGCACCTCCATAATCACTACTGTAACGCTTTTAAGGTCATTAATACGGATAATTTCTGCCAGTTTATCAACGTAGGGCATGGCGTCATCAAGCTTGGGGCAGCCTATGGCCACAGCGCGGCCGCGCAGCAGGTCCCTATGAAAACCGGCATATGCAAACGGCACACAGTCAGCGGCTACAAGTAGATCAGCATTTTTGAAATAGGAGGCAGCAGGGTTTACCAGCTTTAGCTGGACAGGCCACTGGCCAAGTTCAGATGGCGTATGTCCGTGTCCAATCTCGCCTGCAGGCTCCTTTTTGTCCGCAAGTACGCGGGAGTGAGACCCCGGGCAGCCGCAGCCAAATGACTGCTCGTGTGTATGCTCCGGCTCTTCCTCTTTTTGTTGTGACAAATGGGCTTGGACTGCCTCTTCATCAAAAGCATCCGCTGCACGCTCCTCTATAATCAGGGCGTCTTGCGGGCATTCACCAAGACAGGCGCCCAGACCGTCACACAGCTTATCTGCAATCAGGCGGGCCTTTCCGTTCACTATCTGCAGCGCGCCCTCGGCACAAGAGGGAATACACAGCCCACAACCGTTACATTTTTCCTCGTCAATCCGAATTATTTGTCTTTTCATGAGTTTTTCCTCCTTTGTTTTTCATCTGGTTATTCCAAGTATAACAAGAAGAGAAACTATTTAATGTGATATATATCAAAGATTTAGAAAAAATTTATATTTGAAGATCAAATTAAAAGTAAAAACGAGGTGTGCCTTCCACCTCGTTTATCAGTTTATCATCAGCAAGAAAATAAAACTATCGATACACATTGGAAATTCGTGCCGCTATCATCAATCTGCCCGGCGCCCCCGAACGACTTTTTTGTCTTGCTGTACTTTCGGCCATCATCCGCAGCGTATCGAATGCCGACCCCCGTCATATTTTCCCCGGTTATTCCAAGCGAATGCGCCTCCTTGATAAAAACGGTATTTCCCGTCCGCAGCCGCTTGAACTTTTCAGTACAGCCGCCCAAAAAAGGATAGAAAGCCTTAAATGTTACCATGAGCTTCCCAAAACTGAATGCCGCGTCGTCCTTGGTGACGCACGCCGCCTTAACCGGCTGCTAATTGAGCCCGTACACCTGATTGTAACAAACCCTCCTTATATCAGCTCCATACGCTACCTTGAGACAATGAAACTGGAGATGTCCTGGCTGGGCATGCTAAGCAGCCAGTCCGATTACCTTGCGCTTGACCGCCAGGTTGTGGGAAGCGAGCGTTATTATAAAAGTGAATACAGCAGGCTGCTGCAAACGGGCAGAGAACAGGTTGACCGGCTGACATCGGCACTGCACGCCGCAGGCCACCTGAAGATGAGCTATACTGTTGCCCGCTTCTTCCTTGATCTCGAAGAATCCATAAAAGGAATGTCAGCAGTACTTTGTGCCGGAGGGCATCTTGTAGTCAAAATCAGCGACAGCCGTGTAAGAGGCCATGATGTGCCCACTAGCCGTTTCTTTTCAGAAATCGCCGCCTGCTTTGGGCTCTTTGAACTTGCTTCCTTCCCTGACAAAATCGGCGGCAGATCGCTTTTAACACGCCGCAACTGCCGCAGATATTACAGTCACGTGGACTTAGACGTTCACCCTCATCCCCATTCCAGCCAGGGCAAAGGCACAACCCCTGTTCACGAAGCCCTTATCAGCTGCTACTAGCGCATACGCGCTATCGGACCTTTTCGCCATTTTATACTTAAAAAAAACAGCGGCAGCCAATTTTTGGGCTGCCGCTGTTTTTTATGAGCCTGTTTTTCTGGTATAGTTAAGGAGCCCACCGTCAAGTATAATAGCTGCCTGCCTGCCAGACAGATCGTGGCGTGCCTTAAATGCTTTGCCGGTAGTACGGTTTGTGAGCTGCAGTTTGTTCCCGGCAGTAAGCAGTGAGCGCACACCGGTTAATTCAAGCAGGTCATCCTGCCCAATGGCTTCATAATCGTCCTCATTAACAAAAGTAAGCGGCAGGATGCCGAAGTTAACCAGGTTGGCACGGTGAATGCGGGCAAATGATTTAGCCAGTACTGCCTTAATTCCCAGGTACATAGGAGCGAGGGCCGCATGTTCACGGCTTGAACCCTGCCCGTAATTGTGTCCTCCCACAACAAGTCCGCCCCCGTCTTCGCGGGCCCGGGTGGCAAATCCAGCGTCTATAGCTGAAAAAACATGCTCACTGATGGCAGGTATATTTGATCGCAGTGGCAGGACTTTAGAGCCTGCCGGCATAATATGGTCGGTTGTGATATTGTCACCAACTTTAAGCAGAACTCTGGCGTTTATTGTATCAGCCAGTTCAGCATTGACGGGAAGCGGCTTAATATTGGGGCCTCGCAGCACTTCCACCTCTTCTTTGCCGCAGGACGGCGGGATAATCAGGCTGTCATCAACCAGGAATTCTGCAGGTTGTTGAATTATTTTATACTCACCCAGAATGCGCGGGTCAGTCAGTTTTCCAGTCAGGGCCGAAGCTGCCGCTACTTCCGGACTGGCCAGGTAGACTCCGGCATCGGACGTGCCTGAGCGACCGGGGAAGTTGCGGTTGAAGGTTCGCACAGATACAGCCGCCGTTGGCGGCGCCTGCCCCATCCCGATACACGGGCCGCATGTGGTTTCCAGTATACGGGCGCCGGCGGAAATCAGGTCGGCAAGAGCCCCGTTTCTGGCCATCATTTCAAGCACCTGGCGTGACCCAGGAGAGATTACCAGGCTGGTAAAAGGATGCACTTTCTTCCCGCGCAGGATGCCTGCCACAAGCATCATATCCTTATAGGAAGAGTTGGTGCAGCTGCCTATGGCCACCTGGTCAACACTGATTTCACCTGCGTCCCTCACACTTACTACTGTGTCAGGACTGTGGGGCAGAGCCACCATGGGTTCAAGCTCAGACAGTTCTATTACCAGCTCTTCATCATAGACTGCATCTTTATCAGGTAAAAACTCAGTCCAATCATTTTCACGGCCCTGTGCCGACAGGAACATGCGGGTGATTTCGTCACTGGGGAAAATGCTTGTGGTTGCACCAAGTTCCGCCCCCATATTTGTAATGGTGGCACGCTCGGGCACAGTAAGTGTTTTCACCCCGGGACCGGTATATTCAATTACTTTACCCACACCGCCCTTGACAGTCAGGCAGCGCAGCACCTCAAGGATTACGTCCTTGGCTGATACCCAGGGCGAGAGCCTGCCGCGCAGTTCCACCTTAATAACTTTGGGCATAGGCATATAAAAGGGGCCGCCACCCATGGCCACAGCCACGTCAAGCCCCCCCGCGCCGATGGCCAGCATGCCGATACCACCACCTGTGGGTGTATGGCTGTCAGCGCCCAGCAGCGTCTTTCCAGGTACGCCAAACCTTTCCAGGTGCACCTGGTGACAAATACCATTGCCGGGCCGGGAAAAGTAGATGCCATACCTGGCTGCAGCTGTTTGCAGATAGCGGTGGTCATCGGCATTTTCAAAGCCGGTCTGCAACGTGTTATGATCGATATAGGATACTGACAGTTCAGTCTTAACGCAAGGCACACCCATAGCCTCAAACTGCAGGTAAGCCATGGTGCCCGTTGCATCTTGCGTCAGCGTCTGGTCAATCCTGATGCCGATTTCAGCACCGCCTGCCATCTCCCCGTCCTTCAGGTGTGCCGCGATAATTTTTCGTGTCAGGTTCTCTCCCATTTTTGTCACTCCCCGTAAGTATCTTCATTGAATGACTGTATCAAAAAACGGTATTGCTGTCAATGAAACAAAAGAGCCGGTGTGTTTCTGCAGAAGGAATCAGCACAGCAAAAGGAGAAAAGGTATGCAAAGAATATTTATTCAGGGAAGGTGATTTAATGCCGGCAAACCTTACCCCTCAATACTATGCGGCTGAGGAAAAATATCGCCGTGCCCGCACAGTTGAGGAAAAGACCGAGGCGTTGCAGGAAATGCTGTCGGTAATGCCTAAGCACAAAGGTACTGAAAAACTGCAGGCCGACATTAAAAAAAGGCTTTCCCAACTGAGAGAGGAAGGCCAGAAAAAGAAACAAAAAGGTGGCTTTAACCCTTTTCACGTTGAAAAACAGGGAGCCGGACAGGCGGTGCTGGCAGGATGCCCCAATACGGGCAAATCGGCTCTGGTTGCAGCGCTGACTCGGGCTAAAGTCAAGGTGGCTGATTTCCCTTTTACAACCACTCTGCCGGCCACGGGAATGATGCCTTACGAGGACATTCTGGTACAGCTGGTTGATACACCTCCTTTTACCAAGGACGTTGTGCCTCCGGGCCTCACAGGCACCTTCCGCAACGCAGATGCTCTGCTGATAGTTATAGACCTGGGAGCCGGAGAGTGCCTTGATCAACTGGAAACTGCAGTGACACTATTGTCTGAACGGGGCATAGTCGACCTGTCCGGTGAGAGCCCGGTCGCTGTTCCTTTCCTGGTGCTGGGCCTGAAAAGCGACCTGCCTGATGCCGCTTCCAATCTAAAGATAATGCGTGAGCTTTACCCTGAAGTGGATATAACGCCTTTCTCCGCACAGGAAGGAAACCCGGACCGCTTAAGACGTATGATTTTCGAGCTGCTGGATGTAATACGTGTCTATGGTAAGTCTCCCGGCAAACCAGCCGAGATGGAACGTCCATTCATTCTTAAACGCGGCTCCACTGTTGTAGACCTGGCATATCAAATCCACCGCGATTTTCCCAATAAACTGAAAAGTTCCCTGGTCTGGGGCTCTTCCCGCTTCGACGGCCAGGCGGTGTCGCGCGACTATGTTTTACATGACAAAGATATCGTGGAGTTGGTAGTTTAACTACTAAACAGTTAACAATTCCAAACTGCTCTCTATTTACGGGCAAAAATCTATAAATTATTATATAATAAGATAATTGCCGTCACTTCCAAGTTGTGCACCACTATAACAGTTTTCTTTGATACTGAAGACAACGAAAGAGGGATTAAATGACCAGACAGGAAAGTGCAATCAAAGTTATTCTGCCCGAGCAAATGGCTGAAATTGAGCAGGAAGGCCGTACACTGCTCCAGATAAGTGAAAATTTTAAGCACTTATACAAATCATCAATTGTGGCTGCGCTTGTGAATAACAAGCTGCACGAGCTCTCATCTGCTGTCCCCGACGGAGCCTGCCTCCAGTTCCTGGACCTGACAACGAAGGAGGGCGCGCGCATCTATCAGCGCAGCCTTACCCTGCTGCTGATCTGCGCCACCCACGATTTATTCCCACAAGCCAGCGTCAAGGTAGAACACTCTCTGGGCAAGGGGCTTTACTGTGAAATCTTTAAAGAACCTGGGTTAAGCGCTGAAGATGTGGGCCGCATAGAAGAGCGGATGAGAGAACTGGTGAAAGAGGATATTCCCCTGAAGAAAAGAAGGCTCCCCCTATCTGAAGTGGAAGAAGTCTTCCGGCAGCAAAAATATGACGATAAGATTGAACTCTTAAAGTATCTGCCGAAAAACTACCTCAGCCTCTATTCTATTAATGGCCTTGAAGACTCACTGCACGGCTATTGTGTGCCAAGCACAGGCTACCTGCAGCTCTTTTCCCTAAAATACTACAAGCCGGGGCTTGTTGTCAGATTCCCCGACGAGAAAGACCCGGCGGTCATTCCGCCTTTTATTGATCAACCTAAGCTGTTTGAAATCTTCCGCGAAGCAGAAAAATGGGGCGCCATTCTTGGCTTCGACACTGTAGGCGCCATGAACAGTTTATTTGAAGACGGCCAGGGCCCCGATGTGGTGCGCATAGCAGAAGCGCTGCATGAAAAGAAAATTGCCCAAATTGCCGACATGATTACAGGAGACCACGAGGATATATGCATTATTCTTGTGGCCGGCCCTTCATCATCCGGCAAGACCACTTTTGCCCAGCGTCTGCGTACTCAACTTCTGGTCAACGGTATACGCCCCTTCCCTATTTCTCTTGACGACTATTTTGTTGACCGTGACCACACACCCCTTGATGAATCAAACAAGCCCGACTTCGAACACATCGAAGCCATAGACCTGCCTCTCTTTAATGAACATCTGCTGCACCTGATAAACGGCGAGGAGGTAGACATTCCCACTTTTAATTTTGCAACCGGAACACGGGAATACCGGGGACATAAAATAAAAATTGAAAAAAACCAGCCGCTTATTATAGAAGGGATTCACGGCTTAAACGAACGGCTGACGGAATCTATTCCCCGCAACCGTAAGTTTAAAATTTATATTTCAGCTCTGACTGCACTCAATATTGACCGCCATACAAGGATACACACCACAGACACGCGCCTGCTGCGCCGTATTGTGCGCGACAATCAGTTTCGCGGCACCGACGCGCTCTCCACCATCAGGCGCTGGCCCTCTGTGCGCCGCGGCGAGGAACGCAACATCTTTTTTTTACAGGAAGAAGCCGATGTAATGTTTAATTCTTCCCTAGTTTATGAACTGGCTGTCCTTAAGACATTCGCCGAACCTCTCCTGGAAAAAATCAGCGATGCAGAACCTGAATATATCGATGCCAAACGCCTTCTCACTTTTCTGTCCTGCTTTGTCCGGCTCAGCCATGAAGGCTCTGTTCCGTCCAACTCCATTTTAAGTGAATTTGTTGGAAATTCCTGCTTTTTTATGGGTTGAGCAGATTGTCTGACATTTTATCCGGCCGGAAACGCTTAAAGACCGGTGCATCATTGCCCTGGATATGGAATAAATAACGCCTCCCGCGCGGGAGGCGTTATTTATTCAGGCTTAAAATAGTCAAAGAGATACCCGAAATCAAACCCCGCTGGGGTGCTCCCCCTGTACATCCGGTAAATTTGCTGGTGGCCCTCTGCCAGATGGCGCGACCTGATACCGTGAGATAAAGACATGTAAGCCTCAACATAAGCGGCAAACTGGTCGCAAATTTTTACCAACTCCCCGTCAAGCGGAGAAAAAATGTCTTGATTGTATTCTCTGTCAATCTCACCGGCTCCTACAAACCTGACACCATCATTTTTAAAAATTCTGTTCTTAAATTCATCCTCTGTAAAATATTTAATCTCTTTGTGCCAGGCAGACGGCAAAAGCGGCAGCAGTTTTTCCTCAAGCTGCCTCTGCTCTATTCCTTTTATCAGCTCATCAAGGCCTGGAACAGACCTTTTGACAGGTGAGACTATGTCCCGCGTCAATACTTCCGGCAGATCGTGGAAAAGTCCGCCGAAAAAATTATTATAAATCCTTTTATTGCAGGCGCCCGCCTCAATTGACAAAAAATATGAGAGCATAGCAACTATCAGCATATGACCCATGACCGATGTTTCAGGGATTCTCGGTGTCTGCGCCCACCTCTGCTGAAATCTGAGCTGGCCGACCATGTCCATAAAATTGCTGGTCTTTTTACCCAACTGTAGTTTCTGTACGCCTGCCAGTTCATAATGCTCTTCTATTTCATCCTCAATTTTGGCCTTGGTATCCTCCAGGCCAAAGAGGCTGGCATTTAAGTTAAAAATAATTTTAAACTCCCAGTTTGTGGCCAGATAATGTGAAGCCTTCAAAATCTTTTTTTCCAGGCGGCAGTATTCTTCCTGCTGCAGGTATTTTTCCATGTTCCCGAGAAAATCGCCCCCCAACCCCGTCAACTTTTCTTCCAGCCGCCCCAGCACCCAGTTGTTGAGCAGTGCCCCCTTCTCAGCCATGAGCTGGTGAAAAATAGGAGGCTTGATGTCTGTGAGCACAATGCGGTGCAGAAATTCAAAGATTCCGCCCTCAATCAGCCTTTTCCAGTCAACACCCTTGCCTCTGTCATCTTCCTCAAATTTAGCCAGCACGTAGGCAAAAATCATTTTATGCGCCTGTTTGTCCAGCTCGGTAAAACCCCTGTGGGGCCGGATATGGTCATTCCAGCGCTGGATGCTGGCAGCTTCATAAATAAGTTCTATCAGTTCCCTGCTGATCATATTGCCTGCCTCCCCACTATCTGAATCAAACATGCTCCTCACTCCCTGTATTATTGTATTGAAATTATCTTATTTACTATTATTATAACTGTAATTCCACTTGCTTCCAACCTTTTATGCAAACTGATATGTTTTACTGCAGACAGATTAAACCTGGGCCATATAGGTTAATGCTGTATATATTTTGCTGGCAGCATGTAAGATAATCTGGTATACTAATATCGTAGTTCGATAACGAAACACGAAGGAAGGTGCATTCCATGCAGGACAGAATTTTACGGAGGCTGTTTCTCGGATTCATTCAGATACACATCCTGCACCATGCCGGGAAAAGCCCTGTTTACGGCTCGTGGATGATATCAGAGTTAAAGACACACGGGTATGAAATGAGCCCGGGTACACTCTACCCCATACTGCACAGCTTGGAAGCCAGCGGTTTGCTGGAGAAAGAAGAGCAAGTTGTTGGCGGCAAAGTAAGAAAATACTACAGTCTTACTGAAAGCGGCCGCATTATCCTGGAAGAAGCACGAAAAAAAGCTTTTGAGCTGTTCAGGGAAATAAAATAACTTCAATGAATGGAGGCTGCCCCATGTTTCGTCTGGAAGGTGTCAGATATAAAAACATACTGGATATTGAAAGTCTTCTTATCCCTGCAGGCATGGTTACCTCTGTGGTGGGTGAAAGCGGCAGTGGCAAAACGACACTGCTCAAGCTGCTGAATAAGCTCATTAGCCCCGACCGGGGTTCCATATTTTTTAATGATAAACCATTTAGCGAAATTAACTCAATCGAATTGAGAAGAAAAGTGGTCATGCTGTCCCAGTCTCCCGCCATTTTTCCCGGCACAGTTAAGCATAACCTGCTGATCGGCCTAAAGTTTGCAGAAAAACCTGGCGCCACAGACCAGGATCTTGCCACCATCCTTAAATTTATACACCTGTCAAAAGACTTCGAAGATGATGCCGAAAAATTATCCGGAGGCGAGAAACAAAGGTTGGCACTTGGCCGCGTCATCCTGCTTGACCCACAGGTTTTTATGCTTGATGAGCCCTCTTCTTCACTGGACGAAGAAACAGAAAAGCTGGTTATGGATAAACTTGTCAGTCACAGCCGCCAAAAAGGAAAAACACTGATAATGGTCACACACGCAAAAAAAATTGCCCAGGCTTACTCCGATAAAATTATTGAAATAAAAAATGGCAGGGAGGCTGTGACATGCAGGAAATAATTCAAATCCAGTTCTGGCAGATGGCGGCAGCCTATATCTTTGTTCTTATTCTGATGATTATAGTTAAAGTTAAAGGCATACCGCGGGAAAAAGAAATTGCACTCTCCACAGTGCGTATGACACTGCAATTAATATTGACAGGATTTGTCCTTGTCTACCTTTTTGAGAACCCCCACCCTCTTCTCGTCCTGCTCACTCTCGCCATAATGCAGCTTTTCGCCATCTCCAATATCTTTAAAAGAGTTAAAACAAAACTGTCCCATAAACTAAAAAAAATTATCGCCCTGGCCATGGTGACAGGCACCCTTACCAGCCTTTTATACTTTATTCTTGTTGTAATCAACCTCTCGCCCTGGTACGAGCCAAGGTATTTCATACCGCTGGCAGGCATGCTGATCGGGAATTCAATGACAGGGATTTCACTTGGCGTCACAAGGCTGGTGGAAGGCATGAACACACAAAAAAAACTGGTGGAAACAGCCCTCATGCTTGGCGCAACTCCAAAAGCCGCCTCCAGGCAAATCACAGACAATGCCTTTGATGCGGCTATCCTGCCCACTATTAATTCCATGGTTGGGATGGGTATAGTATTTTTACCGGGCATGATGACAGGCCAAATCCTTGCCGGCATTTCACCCATTACAGCCATCGAGTATCAAATCGCAATCATGCTCGGCATTGTCGGCAGTGTCGCGCTGACTGTAATCCTTTTTGTGCAGCTAGGTTACAAAACATTTTTTAACCACGAGCAGCAGTTTGAAATTTAGAAACGATTTTTATACCTCAAAAAATGAGTTTACCCCATAAAAGGGCCCTGCCGAAAAGCAAGGCTCTTATAACTTATATCTTTTTAGGTTTTTTGAAACTAATTTTCGACTTCTGCAGAGAGGTTGACAGCTTAAAGCTTTTTTCCTGTTGAAACTTTTTCACATCTTCGATGAAGAAAGTGAGGTTTCCAGCCAGAAGCTTTGTAAAAACTGCCAGGGACAAACCATATAAAAAGTGAGCTGCGATTGTTATTAAGATACCAGACGGCTCCAGGGGAACTTTATCGTGCACTAATTGCCCCAATAACAAACCGAAAAGACTAACCCAGACAAGCAGGCCAAAGCCTATGCCTTTAATCCATAAGTTTTCCTTACCGGTAAAATAAATAACATAGATAAAGATTACCCCCAAGAACCCGGCTACAATGATATCAGCAATACCGCCGATAAGTATACCGGCAGGGGTGAACACATCCTCTTTTTCAAGAAAGAGTGCAGATATAAGCTGCCAGAAAACAACCGGAGTAAAGTTCAACCTAAAGCCTATGAAATTAAACGTCAGTTTTACCGCATCTGCCAGCAGACCAACCAATATGCCAAGTATAATTTTATCCTTTAACATCTTAAATCACCCTTTTATAATGTCATCTGGCACTCAGCTTCCGTAACATACATACTATATTTGAAAATTTGAAGACTAATCTCATAGTGTTAGTGTGTTCAATATCTGGATCGAATAAACAACTTTTCTGAATCATATTGAATGGCTTTAAAGCAAAAAAGCAGTATTCTCCAAAAAAATAAAGGGGCTTGCAGTTATGCAAACCCCTTTTAAGCAACCATCCCTATTCAAACGAGTAATTTACCATTGTCACTATCAAGATACTTGACACACATCCTAACTAGCAACAGTAACCAGACATTTAATCGTCAACCATTGAAACTGTACAGCTGAACTGGAAACAAGCTTGGTAAAGAAAAAACACTATCCTCAGACTGATTAAACTACCTGCAAAAAACCCAACGGTTTTGCAAAAGCATTTAAACCATAGTCACTATAGGGATGGTGCTTAATATCATTATAACAGATAGACATATGCTTGGCAAGTAATGATTTTCAAATTTGAGCTTTTTTACGTGCAAGTAAATTTCTGAGGTTTGAAATGCGTGATGCAGGAAACATATAAAGTAAAGTAAGTTTAATAAGTTGCCATTTGTTTCCATGAATTGTATAATATCTGTAAGCACTGCGCTTGGAGGTGTTATAATGTCTGCGGCAAAAATCAATCTGGCGCGACTGAATCAAAAAGTTGCTGATATTAAACAATCTTTAGCTATTTTACAGGATTATGCCAAACAGGAAGAAAGTGTGTTCCTGAAAAATCCTGAGGCAATACGGTCAGCACGCTATACATTTATTGTACTGATCGAAGCTGCTACAAATATCGCAAATCATTTTTGTGCCAAGTTATTGAACGAGGCGCCACAAAGCTATGCCGACGGCTTTTTGCAGTTAGGCAAAAATGGCCTGCTCCCTGACAGCTTGGCAGAACGCTTGGGTAAAATGACCGGGTTTCGCAACTTACTGGTTCATGGTTATAGTAAAGTAGATGATAAAAGAATGTTTCATATTATGAAGCAGGACTTAAATGATTTGAATTTATTTCTAAGTAAGATTGCAGAATTAACGAGGAATGATGAGAGATGAGGTTAAGAGTTAAGCTAAGCCTAAGTGATAAGGAGCGTTTCCTGTCCGTAATAACATCAAGATTAATCCGCCAAACTGAGATCATATTTGCATATCTTTACGGATCTGCCCATGATGAACTCCTGGTAGGTGATATTGATATTGCTGTCTATTTTAAGGATTATATCACCCCGGAGATACAAAACGACATCACATTATCATTAACCATGGAACTAAGCAGTGAACTTGGCCTGCCCGTGGATGTCCGTCCCCTTAATCAGGCATATGCCGGATTACGTTTCCATGTAACAGAAGGACGTGTATTGTTCTCAGGCGATGAGGAAACGCGCCTGGAGTTTGTGGAGTCCACATGGAGGGAATATCTGGATTTTAAACCTCTAATGGAGCAAAATTTAAAAGACTTGCTTGAATAGTTGTACTGATTTAACAAGATTAACAACCTGGTATTTGCCAGCGGATTGCAGATATGATGCTCTCCTCACTAATAATCAGTTTTAAAAGCGATGACGGTGGAGAGAGTAAAAACAATAAGCCGCCGAAGCCCCCTTATATATAAAAAACACCACGTAAAAACGCAGTGTTTTCGGGGAATCTTACAAAGCAGACCTGTAAGCCGAGTTCTGTTCCCCTTGCGGGGCGGTAGCCATCTATCTTGGATGCCAGTTACCTGGCACCTCTAGCGACCAACCCGGGAGATCGGCGGGCAACGTCAACTCTCCCCTATTTGGTCTTGCTCCGGGTGGGGTTTACCTAGCCGGCCAGTCACCTGACCGCTGGTGCGCTCTTACCGCACCGTTGCACCCTTACCTCCTGTCGGAGGCGGTTTTTTTCTGTGGCACTTTCCTTAAGGTTACCCTCACTGGACGTTATCCAGCACCCTGCCCTTTGGAGCTCGGACTTTCCTCGAGGACAAAGTCCCCGCGACTACCCGGCCTGCTTTGTATTAAGTTTTTCCCAGGAATGATATTGTAGCATGATTTTGTCGAAAAGTCAAAGCAACCCCGATTTATGGGTGCACTTGCAAACTATGTACCAAATATTGGCATATAGACTTTGCGCCTCACGCGACTTTGAGGATGCGTTCCACATCAACCCACCGATTGCTGGCGTTTTTAGCTCGTAGCGAGGCAATGGATT
>Ga0208242_100052_pt1 | contig 170081 bp, 151 predicted proteins | sample SubbioAug_CSW13A_FD_184825 | JGI IMG/M metagenome (GOLD analysis project Ga0208242, IMG submission 184825) | Serpentinite rock and fluid subsurface biosphere microbial communities from McLaughlin Reserve, California, USA - CR12Aug_CSW13A (SPAdes) | ecosystem: Environmental > Terrestrial > Deep... | reverse complement strand
AACCGTTATGAAAGGGCCAATCGCTACACTTATCCACAATTGCTGAAAGAAAATTCAGCAGTCCGCCCTGGGTCAATATTGGATCGGCAGGGTGGGGCAATATTCAAGCGGCGCCAACAACCAGTCACCAGTCACCAGTCACCAGTCACCAGTCACCAGTACAGCTAGACGATGTGCGTCAATTGTACTAACATAGCGGCAGTTGATCTAACAAAAGAGGTGCTGCCATGACTGCTGTTGTATCGTCGCCTTCCGCCCGCTCTGCCCGACTTGGGCTGCGCGCCACCCCCGAACAGGAGGTGGTGCTGCGTCGTGCCGCCGAGGTGGCCCACAAGTCGCTGACCGACTTCATCCTCGACAGCGCTTGCCTGGCCGCCGAGCAGACCCTGCTCGATCAGCGATTGTTCATGGTCTCGGGCAGCCAGTACCAGGCCCTGATGGATCTGCTGGAGCGGCCTGAACAGGCCAACGAGGGTTTGCGCGACCTGTTTGCCCGCAAGGCGCCCTGGGACGCGAAGTGACGTTGCGCGCACCGGAGCCTCTGGCCGCGCAGCATCGGCTGGAGGGTTTTGATTGCGGCAAGCCCGCGCTGAATGACTGGCTGTTGCGCCACGCCCGCCAGGCGCAGGGCAGTGGCTCGGCCAAGACCTTCGTCGTTGCCGAGGACGATGGCCGCGTGGCGGGCTACTTCAGCCTGACTGTGGGTCAAGTCGACACGCTGGAGGCGTCGGAGCGCATCCGCAAGGGGATGGGGCAGTACCCTTTGCCAGTGGTGATCCTTGCGAGGCTGGCAGTATCAATTCACGATCAGGGGCGAGGTATAGGCTTTGGCCTGCTGCAGGACGCGATTCGCCGCACGATGCTGATTGCCGAGCAAGCCGGCATCCGTGCCATGCTGACCCACCCCATCGATGAAGAATCGGCGAGGTTCTACACCCGGTTCGGATTCATCGCGTCACCGCTGCGCGAGCAGCAATTGCTTCTGCTCTTGAAGGACGCCCGTCGCTGGGTCCGCTGAACCATGCCCATCGAATCACTGCCGACTTTCACCAATCCCGCCCGTCAGCGCTGGGAAACCATCCCTGCCGACATTCGCCAGCGGCTGCTGTCCAACGTCTGGTGCAGCCAATGCCGTCACGAGACAACGATCACCAATTTCAGCGGCGCTATCAAGGGTGGCGACTTGCTGCTGGTGGGCAAGTGCGCCGAATGCCGCAGTGATGTGGCACGGGTGATCGAGGGCTCGTAACCCGGTCAGGCATCAAACCCCGCCACCACCTTGCGCTGCGCCACCCAATCGGTCGGCAGCGGGTTCCGCTGGAACCACAGCAGGCTCATGCACTTGGGCTGCTGCCCGGCCAGAATGCTCTGAATGATGGCAGGCTCCAGCAGGCGTGCGTTTCGTTCAGCGCGAGCAGACGTTGCGCTGGGCTCCAAGAGGCGGCTGCTACGTCCACGGGCAGTGTGGCAGGCGGCGTGGGCAGGCTGTCTTTTTGGTTCGACTTGGTGATCCATTTCCTGAGGGTCCCCTCAGGCATGTGCAGTTCTTGGGCAACGGTGCGCACGCTTTTGTCTCCGCGCTCTCACACTTTGATCAAGGCCTGGTTTTCAAACTCTTTGGAGTGGTGGTTTCTTTTCATGGGGTGTCGCTTCGGTGTGGGTTATCCACAATTTCGGGGAGCGACAAATAGTTTGACATGGCGCGGGCAGCGGCGCACAGTCAAAGTGAGGAAGTGGCGCGCACAGGGCTTGGGCTCTGGATCAGTTGGGCCATGCACTCGCGCCTGGAGCCATTCAAGCGGCTCGCGCGCACGCTCAAGACGCACTTTGAAGGTGTGATCGCGGGCATGCCGCAAGGGCGGAGCAACGCGTTTGTGGAAGCCATGAATGGGTTGATGCAAAACGCCAAGCGCGCCGCACGCGGGTTCAGAACGAGCAGGAACTTCATCGCGATTGCGTACCTGCGACTGTCCAAGCTCAAGCATCTGCCGACCAACCCGTTTGAGCACGCCGCGCCCCGTTTCGCAGGCGTGGCCATGCACCGGTGCTGAAGGTCAAGTTCCATGCAATTCGGCATCGAGTCGAATTCCGTCGCCCAATTCGGCCACCATTTACCGCCGCCAGATTTCTACGGGTTTAGACCGCCGCTATCACGCAGCACTGCCAGGCTTCAGACCCCACAAAAAAAGGGACTGAAACGGCAGTCACGATGCCGAAATCACCGGTCACGTTGGTCCGAAATACGCAGGAGGATAAAATCTTGCGCTATGCCAAGGTCTGCCGTGTGTCCAACGTGATGCGGCCCTACTTGGAGGGCTTCCTGTGACGGGGGCCTTATGTCAAATCAGGGCGTTTTGGTGCGTTTACTGCGCAGCCCAGCCGCCGTCCATGTTCCAGGCCACGCCGCGTACATTGGCGCCAGCGGGTGAACAAAAGAAGACCGCCAGCTCACCCAACTCCTCTGGCGTGGTGAACTGCATCGAAGGCTCCTTCTCTCCCAGCAGCAGGTTCTTGGCATCGTCGTTTGAAATACCCAGTGCGGCAGCCTTTGCGTCCACCTGCTTTTGCACCAGGGGCGTGAGCACCCAGCCAGGACAGATGGCGTTGCAGGTCACGCCGCTGGTGGCGTTCTCCAGCGCCGTGACCTTGGTGAGTCCTACAACGCCGTGTTTGGCGGCCACATACGCCGACTTTTCAGATGAACCCACCAGCCCGTGCACCGAGGCGACATTGATGATGCGGCCCCAATTGGCGGCCTGCATGGCGGGCAATGCCAAGCGCGTCGCGTGAAAGGCGCTGGAGAGGTTGATGGCGATGATGGCATCCCAGCGAGCGACCGGAAAGGCTTCGATCCGTGCCACGTGCTGAATGCCCGCGTTGTTCACCAGAATGTCGACCCGTCCGAACTCGGTGGCCGCGTAGGCCATCATGGCCTCAATTTCGTTGGGTTTACTCATGTCTGCACCGTGATAGGCCACCTGGGCGCCCAGTGCAGCAATTTCGGCCTTGGGGCCTTCCACGTCGCCAAAACCATTCAGAACGATATTGGCGCCCTGGCGGGCCAGCGCCTTGGCAATTCCCAGTCCAATACCGCTGGTGGATCCGGTGACAAGGGCCGTTTTGTTCGCAAGCATGGCAGGGGCTCCAGTTCAATTACGATAGGTTGAAAGACTTTCGAAGCATTATCACGGAGCCTGGAAAAGGATTGATTCATGCAGCAGCCTCTATGCCGTCATCTGCACGTCAGCGGGCCCGCCGCGCGCAACGGTGGTCCCCGTTGCATGGCCTATTGGGACTGGCCGGCACGAGCGGGTGCAGACGAGCGCCGGGTGGTGATCTGCGTCCACGGTCTGTCACGCCAAGGGCGCGACTTCGACACGCTGGCCCAAGTTCTCCAGTTGCAGGCGCGTGTGTTGGCTGTGGACGTGGCTGGCCGGGGTGAAAGCGACTGGCTGGCTGATCCCCTGGCCTATCAGGTGAGCACCTATGCCTCCGACCTCGCAGCGCTGGTGCTCAAGCTCCGCGCCGAACGCCCTGATGCTGTGATCGATTGGGTGGGAACCAGCATGGGCGGACTGGTGGGCATGGCCCTGGCGGCGCAGCCGGCGCTCAGCCTTCGCCGTTTGGTCTTGAACGATGCGGGACCCGTGATCCAATGGGAGGCCCTGCAGCGCATCGGCTCCTATCTGGGGTTGAACCTGTCGTTCGCCAGCGAACAGGAAGCTGTGCATTACCTCGCATCCATCTTCTCGGGTTTTGGTCCACACACGCCCGAGCAATGGCTTGCGTTGTCGCGCCCCATGCTGCGCGAGCGTGGCGACCGCTGGTGGCTGCATTACGATCCGTCGATTGCTGCGCCATTCAAGGCGCTGGTGGGCATGGTCGATGAAGCTGCGGCCCGCCAAGCCGTGCGCGATGGAGAAGCTGCGATGTGGGGGCTCTATGACGCCATCACGGCGCCGACATTGCTGTTGCGCGGCGCTGACTCAGACCTGCTCACCCGCGACACGGTGATACAGATGGCTGTTCGAGGGCCGCGTGCCCAATGCGTCGAGTTTGCTCACGTAGGACATGCACCAACCCTGGTCGCCAGTGACCAGATTGCGACCGTCCAGGCATTTTTGGAGGCGCCCTGACCGGGTGTCTTGTCACTGTCCATGAAGCGTTCATCTTCCCCTACACCGCCCGAGGCGGTTCCGGTCTCTTCGGCGGCGTCTGGCCAAGCAGCGAAGCCCTCGGCGATTGTGGCCGCCACCTCGGACAGCCTGCCACACCAGGTGCAGGCGCTCGCGCGTGCACGTTCCTTTGCCGAGCCTCTGCTGTCTTCCGAACAGCTTGATACCGGTGAAAATATTCTGGCACACGCTGATGCGGTCGCGGCCATTCTGAACGACATCGGCGGGTCAGAGGCCATGCAGGCTGCTGCCTATCTGGTGTATGCCTGTCAGTACCTGAACCGACCGCAGGACGTGATTGCCAAGGCCTTCGGCGACAATTACGCTGCGCTGGCGGTTGAAACCACCAAGCTCGTTCAGTTGCAGCGCCAGGCAAGGGCCAAAACGGCCGAGGTGCAGGCGAAAAAAGACGAGGAGCGCCAGGCCGCGCAAGACCAGGCCTTGCCCCTGGCGTCGCCTGGCAAAAGCTCGGTTTCTGAGCTGGCAGCCAGCCAGACCGAGAACGTGCGCAAGATGCTGCTGGCTTTCTCGCGTGACCTACGGGTGGTCATGCTGCGCCTGGCTTCCCGGCTGCAAACGCTGCGCTACTTTGCCGCGAGTAAAGTCGACCCGGGTGAGGCCATGGCCAGCGAATCGTTACATGTTTTCGCACCACTGGCCAACCGGCTCGGCATCTGGCAGATCAAGTGGGAGATGGAGGATCTCGCCTTCCGTTTTCTGGAGCCTCAAACGTACAAGCAAGTGGCTCGCCTGCTGGACGAAAAACGCGCCGAGCGTGAAGCGCATGTGGAGCAAGTGCGCATGCAACTTGAGCAGGACTTGCAGCGCCAAGGCGTCACCGCGTCGGTGCAGGGACGGCCCAAGCACATCTACAGCATCGTGAAAAAGATGCGAGGCAAGTCGCTCAATTTCGACCAGGTATTTGACATCCGTGCGTTGCGTGTGGTCGTGCCACACGCGGACGATTGTTATGCGGTGCTGGCCTTGGTTCATGCGCAGTTCACGCCGGTCACCGAAGAGTTTGACGATTACATCGCCAAACCCAAACCCAACGGTTATCAGTCGCTGCACACCGTGGTGCGCGACGTCCAGGGCCGGGCGTTTGAGATTCAGATTCGTACCCAGGCCATGCACGACCATGCCGAGCACGGCGTGGCCGCGCACTGGGCCTATAAAGAGGCTGGCGCCAAGGGCTACGCGGGCGTGGCGGCCAGTTCCGAATATGACGCAAAAATTGCAGTGCTGCGCCAGTTGCTGGCCTGGGAGCGTGACCTGAGTGGCACCGGGCAGGGCTTGTTTGACGACCGTATCTACGTGCTGACGCCCGACGCCGCGATTGTGGAGTTGCCCCAAGGCGCCACGGCGGTGGACTTTGCCTATACCGTGCACACCAGCCTGGGGCACCGTTGCCGAGGCGCCCGCGTGGATGGCACCATGGTGACGCTCAACACCCCGCTGCAAAACGGGCAGACGGTGGAAATCACCGCTGCCAAGGAGGGAGGACCTTCGCGTGACTGGCTCAACGCCGATCTCGGCTATCTTGTCAGCCACCGGGCAAAAAGCAAGGTGCGTGCATGGTTCAACGCACAAGCCATGGAGGAAACGGTGGCTCGCGGCCGCGAGGCGGTTGAAAAACTGCTGCAGCGTGAAGGAAAGACGGCGCTCAAACTGGACGACCTGGCTGTCTCCATGGGGCTGGCATCGGCCCAGGAACTGTTTGAGCAAGTGGGCAAAGACGAGTTGTCGTTGCGTTCCATTGAGACCCACCTGCGCCCAGCAGAGCCTGCCCTGGCCGCAACGGAAATGCCCCTGTGGATCAGGAAGCCCCGCAAGTCCAACAGCGGCTCACCCGGTGGCGTGCTGGTGGTGGGTGTCGACTCGCTCATGACGCAACTGGCCAAGTGCTGCAAGCCAGCGCCGCCCGATGACATTGGCGGCTTTGTCACGCGCGGCAAGGGTGTGAGTATTCACCGTGCCGATTGCTCCGATTTCGCCCATTTGCGCAAGAAAAGCCCGGACCGGGTGATCGATGTACAGTGGGGTGGCCAAAGTGCCTCGAGCCGGGGAAGTGATTCCTTTTACCCTGTGGATGTGGCCATTGAAGCGCTGGATCGGCAAGGCTTGCTGCGGGATATCTCGGATGTGTTTGCTCGAGAGAAGATGAACGTGATTGGGGTGCAGACCCAGTCGGTCAAAGGTGTGGCCTGGATGACCTTCACCATCGAAGTGACCGATGCGCGGCAGGTGGCTCGCGCCATGTCGGTGGTGGGCGATGTGGCAGGCGTGCGTGTGGTGAGACGCAAATGAATTTGGAATGGTAAACAGAGAGCAAACGCTGCTATAATTCAAGGCTTAGGATAGTTTGTAGGCGCGTAGCTCAGCTGGTTAGAGCACCACCTTGACATGGTGGGGGTCGTTGGTTCGAGTCCAATCGCGCCTACCAAAATGCCCTTGTAATTCATTGAGTTACAAGGGCATTTTGCTTTCCGCAGCCTTTTTGCTCTGATGGCGGTCGGCACCGACATCAGCGGAAATTGCGGTTGAAACGTTTTGATCGGCGCGTGCGTCGGCATGGGGAAAACCCATGGAGACGGGTGTCAGCGACAGTTTTTAGAATGTGCCTTATCCTCTGCCCCCTTGACGGGCTTCGAACCGTACCAATCTGAAAGACCTTTCGTGCAAAAAAACAAGGCCGAGGCCGGATCTTCTCCTGCAGGCGCCGTGCGGGTGATCAAAAAATACCCGAACCGTCGCCTGTATGACACCGACACGTCGTCCTACATCACGTTGGCCGAGGTTAAGTCGTTGGTGATGGACAACGAGTTGTTCGTGGTGCGCGATGCCAAGACCAACGATGATCTGACACGGAGCATCTTGTTGCAGATCATTTTGGAAGAGGAAACTGCAGGTGTGCCCATCTTTACCGAACAGGTGCTGGCAAACATCATCCGTTTTTATGGTCACGCCATGCAGGATTTCATGGGCGCGTACCTGGAGAAAAATGTGCAGATCTTCATGGATCTGCAGAACAAGATGACGGAGCAGACAAAGGGCCTCAATCCAGAAGTCTGGAAGCAGTTCACGAACGTGCAGTCGCCCCTGATGCAGGGCATGATGGGCACCTACCTGGAACAGTCGCGAACCGCATTCACTCAAATGCAGGAGCAAATGCAAAAGAACAGCGAGCAGATGATGGCCGCGCTGGGGCTCAAACGGTAGCGAGCCAACGCGTCCGGGAGGCCGGCAGGTTCGTTGCTGGCGTGCGCGGTTACGGTCTCTGAGACAATCGGGGCATGATTGAAAATGTAGCCACACCGGGCGCTTCGGCACCCAAAGTCGGTTTTGTCAGCCTGGGTTGCCCCAAAGCACTGACCGACTCCGAACTCATCCTGACCCAACTGAGCGCTGAGGGTTACCAGACCTCCAAAACATTTGCCGGTGCCGATCTGGTGATCGTGAACACCTGCGGCTTCATTGACGATGCGGTGCGCGAAAGTCTCGACACCATTGGCGAGGCGCTGGCTGAAAACGGCAAGGTGATCGTCACGGGTTGCCTGGGTGCACGCACCAGCAACGACGGCGACAATCTGGTGCGAAAAATGCACCCGAGTGTGCTGGCCGTGACGGGTCCGCATGCCACGCACGAAGTGATGACGGCTGTGCATCTGCACCTGCCCAAGCCGCATGACCCGTTTGTCGATCTGGTGCCGGCCCATGGGATCAAGCTCACCCCGCGTCATTACGCCTACCTGAAAATAAGTGAAGGTTGCAACCACCGCTGTACGTTTTGCATCATCCCGTCCATGCGGGGTGATTTGGTGAGCCGGCCCATCGGTGATGTGCTTACCGAAGCACGCAAGCTGTTTGAAGCGGGCGTGAAGGAGTTGCTGGTTGTCAGCCAGGACACGTCGGCTTACGGTGTGGACATGCAATACCGCACCGGTTTTTGGGACGGCAAGCCTGTCAAGACGCGCATGCTCGACCTGGTGCGTTCCTTGGGTGCGTTGGCCAAGGGCTATGGTGCCTGGGTGCGCTTGCACTATGTCTATCCTTACCCGCATGTGGACGAGATCATCCCGCTCATGGCGGAGGGTCTGTGTCTTCCATATCTGGATGTGCCCTTGCAGCACAGCCACCCCGACGTGCTCAAGCGCATGAAGCGCCCGGCCAGCGGCGAGAAAAACCTGGAGCGCATTGCCCGTTGGCGCGAACTGTGTCCGGAGATCGTGGTTCGCAGCACCTTTATCGCGGGTTTCCCAGGCGAAACCGAGGATGAGTTTCAGCATCTGCTCGATTTTGTGCAGGAGGCGCAGATTGATCGGGCAGGGTGTTTTGCCTTTTCGCCCGTGCAGGGTGCAGCTGCTAACGCGCTGGCCCATCCGGTGCCCGATGCGGTTCGTGAAGAGCGCCGTGCGCGGTTCATGGCCGTGGCCGAGGCGGTATCGGTCGAGAAATTGCGGCAGCGCGTAGGCGCCACGATGCAGGTGCTGGTGGATTCGGCGCCAGGCATGGGCAGGAAAGGGGGCATTGGCCGCAGTTACGCAGACGCGCCTGAAATTGATGGTTTGGTGCGCTTGTTGCCGCCAGAGAAAATCAGCAAAACCCTGAAAGTGGGCGAGTTCACCAAGGCGCGCATTGTGGCGGCCGAGGGGCATGACTTGCTGGCAGTTCCATTCTGATGGCTGGCTGAAACATGATACCCATGCCCTGGCACCTCGGTGTCAGGGCATCAGCCAGGTGATGAACTTCATGCGACCACTGTGCCGGTGCCGTCACGACATTTCAGGCGGGTTTTCTGCGGTCCAGATCAGGGTTTTCCGGGCAGGCCCACCATGGCTTTCATCGGTGCACAAAAAAATGCCAGTCAGGGTTCTGCTGACTGGCGGGGGCTGTGGACCATTTCTTTGTGGCCCAGGGCCGGGCATTCAGTAGTCGAGCATGCGTGGCAGGCCTTTGGCTTGTTCTATCCATTTGCCGACTTCAGCCTCATTCGGAATCCGGCGCACCAGTTTCTTGGTCGTGTTGAGTTCGGCCATGGCGGCGGTCAGGTTGTCGGCCCTGCGACGGGCCAGTTCGGGCACCGTGTCCACACCGGTTGCTTCGAGCAATTCGGCGTATTCAGAGCCCACACCGCTGATCCGGTACAAGTCGACCATGTTGGCAAACTTCAGGATTTCTTTCTCGGTGAGCCCTGTTTTAGCTGCAAGCGCCTTGCGTTGGGCGGGCGTTTTGGCGTCTTTCAACAGGGTGTCCGTGTCTGATACACCGGCGATTTGCAATTTTTCACCGATGAGGGGACCGATGCCTTCGACGTCAGTGATCTTCTTGTTGGCCATGCCTTGCGTTCCTTTCAGAGGTGGTTGGTATGAGCACCGTACCGGTACACTATTGCGACTGTACTGAATTGTTCACATTTAGGCCACATGGTGTCGACCAATGTGTTGTGCGTTGCTGATTTGACTCGCCTGTACCGTGGTCACGGCAATGGCTCGAGGACTAGGCTGCTGGCCACAGCGCGGGCCGGCAACCAGCGCTGTGCAGCATCGGTCAGCGCTGCCGGAGAACCGGTGGACAGCAGCTGCAGCCCGGCAGATGCGCCAGGATCGCGTTGAATTGCAGTGCCCGGCCCCAGCACCGCTCGCGTGCGGCGTGCCACCGGTGTCCCCGTTTCCACCAGGGACACGCCGCTGCCGCAAAGTTGGCTCAGGACCTCGGCTGCAAAGGGGTAATGCGTGCACCCCAGCACCAGTGTGTCTATTCGGTGAGAGGGGTCTTCATGGGCGCGCATGGCCTGGGTGTAGTGCTGGCACAAGAGCCGGGTTGTGCTGGTATCACCCCGCTCAATGGCGTCGGCGAGGCCATCGCAGGGCTGGCAGATAAAGTGGATGGGCTGGGCCGCCGTGGCCTCCACCCGGCTGCGTAACTGGGCAAAGCGCTCACTGTCCAGTGTGCCCCGGGTGGCGAGCACGCCAACATGACCGCTGCGGCTGATGGTCGCAGCGGTCTTGAGTGCAGGTTCCACGCCCACGATCGGCAAATGGGGACAGGCTCGACGCAGGTCATCAATGGCCAACGCCGTGGCGGTGTTGCAAGCGACCACGAGTACATCGATGGCATGCTGCTGAACCAGGTGGTCAGCGATGCGCCTTGAACGTTCGATGACGGCTTGCGCGCTGCGTTCGCCGTAAGGGGCGTAAGCGCTGTCGGCCACATAGACAAACGCAGCCTCGGGAATTTCAGCCAGCAGAGCGCGCAGCACACTCAGGCCGCCCACCCCGCTGTCAAAAACCCCAATGGTCTTCAAGTGCTGGCGACCGTTATGCCTTTGAATTCACCGGTGGCAATGCGTTTGCTCCACTCGGCCGGTCCGGTGATGTGGGCGCTGGTGCCACCGGCATCCACCGCCACGGTCACCGGCATGTCGACCACGTCGAATTCGTAGATGGCCTCCATGCCGAGATCGGCAAAGCCCACCACCTTGGCGGTCTTGATGGCCTTTGACACCAGGTAGGCGGCTCCACCCACAGCCATCAGGTAAGCGCTTTTGTGCTTCTTGATCGCCTCGATGGCGATCGGTCCGCGCTCAGCTTTTCCGATCATGGCGATCAGGCCGGTCTGTGCCAGCATCATTTCGGTGAAGCCATCCATCCGGGTGGCGGTGGTCGGGCCGGCCGGGCCCACGGCTTCACCCTTGACCGGATCGACCGGGCCCACGTAATAGATCACGCGGTTGGTGAAGTCCACGGGCAGTGGCTCGCCCTTGGCCAGCATCTCCTGGATGCGTTTGTGTGCCGCATCCCGACCGGTCAGCATTTTGCCGTTGAGCAGCAGGGTCTGGCCTGGCTTCCAGCTGGCCACTTCGGCGGCGGTCAGGGCGTCAAGGTTGACGCGCTGGCTTTTCTGGGTGTCAGGGGTCCAGTTGACGTTGGGCCAGAGGTCCAGACTGGGTGGATCGAGATAGACCGGGCCGCTGCCATCGAGCACAAAGTGTGCGTGGCGCGTGGCGGCGCAGTTCGGAATCATGGCCACAGGCTTGCTTGCCGCGTGGGTGGGGTACATCTTGATCTTCACGTCGAGCACGGTGGTCAGGCCACCCAGACCCTGGGCGCCAATGCCCAGCGCGTTGACCTTCTCGAACAACTCCAGGCGCATGTCTTCCACTTTGCTGAGCTTCTCGCCCTTGGATGCCCTGGCCTGCAACTCGTACATGTCCAGGTCGTCCATCAGGCTTTCCTTGGCCATCAGCACGGCCTTCTCGGCCGTGCCACCGATGCCGATACCCAGCATGCCCGGTGGGCACCAGCCAGCGCCCATGGTCGGCACGGTTTTCAGCACCCAGTCCACCACGCTGTCACCGGGATTGAGCATCACCATCTTGGACTTGTTTTCAGAGCCTCCACCCTTGGCGGCCACAGTCACTTCCACCGTGTTGCCAGGCACGATTTCAGTGAAGATTACGGCGGGCGTGTTGTCCTTGGTGTTCTTGCGGTCGAACTGCGGATCTGCCACCACGCTGGCGCGCAGCGTGTTGTCGGGGTGGTTGTAACCCTGTCGAACGCCTTCGTTGATCGCGTCGTCCAGGCTGCCGGTGAAGCCTTCCCAGCGCACGTCCATGCCCACCTTCAGGAACACGTTGACGATGCCGGTGTCCTGGCAGATCGGGCGGTGGCCCGTTGCGCTCATTTTGCTGTTGGTCAGAATCTGTGCAATCGCGTCTTTGGCGGCCGCGCTCTGTTCACGCTCGTAGGCGCGGGCCAGGTGGGCGATGTAGTCGGCCGGGTGGTAGTAGCTGATGTACTGCAGGGCGGCGGCAACGGATTCGATCAGGTCGTTCTGGCGGATGCTCGTGGTCATGGCGTGGGTGTTGTGTGCAAGTGGTTTGGCTTGGATAACGGTTGCCGTGGTGGATACGCGGCGCTGACTCTGCTACGGTGTGCGCCACACGTTATTTTGACAGGTCAGCCCTTGGGCTGGCTGACGACCGGAGGCGCCGCCATGAACGCTGAACCAGAGACCCGCAACGAGTCGGACAGCATGGGTCCCATTGATGTGCCCGCCCACCGTTTGTGGGGCGCGCAGACGCAGCGCTCGCTAGCGTATTTCAATATTTCGGGGGAGCGCATGCCGAACGAGCTGATTCACGCGCTGGCGCGGGTGAAACGGGCTTGTGCCCTGGTGAACACCCGCCTGGCAGGGCTGGATGCTGACAAGGCGCAAGCCATTGTTGCCGCAGCCGACGAGGTGCTGGGTGGCCAGCACGCTGGCGAATTTCCGCTGATGGTCTGGCAGACCGGCTCGGGCACCCAGACCAACATGAATTTGAACGAGGTGCTGGCCAATCGGGCCAGTGAGTTGTTGGGCGGACCGCGGGGCGCCGGGCGACTGGTGCACCCGAACGACGACGTGAATCGAAGCCAGTCGTCCAATGACGTGTTTCCCACAGCCATGCACCTGGCCGCCATGCTGGGCCTGCTGCAGCGTTTGCTGCCGGCGCTGGCCGACCTGCACGACACACTGGCTGCAAAGGCGGTGGCTTTTGGCTCTATTGTCAAAATAGGTCGCACCCATTTGCAGGACGCGACCCCGCTGACTCTGGGACAGGAAATATCGGGCTGGGCGGCACAGCTGTCGCACGCGGATCGCCATGTGCGTGCGGCGCTCCCCCACCTGTGCGAGCTGGCGCTGGGTGGCACAGCGGTGGGCACCGGGCTCAATGCGCCGGCTGGTTTCGATGTGGCCGTGGCGGACGAACTGGCCCGCAGTGCGGGTCTGCCCTTGGTCACGGCGCCCAACAAGTTCGAGGCGCTGGCCAGCTGTGACGCACTGGTGCATGCCCATGGCGCGTTGAAAACGCTGGCTGCTGGCCTGATGAAGATCGCCAACGATGTGCGTTGGCTGGCGAGCGGGCCGCGTTGTGGCCTGGGCGAAATCCGGATCCCCGAGAACGAGCCCGGGTCGTCCATCATGCCGGGGAAGGTCAACCCGACACAGTGCGAAGCGCTGACCATGTTGTGTTGTCAGGTCATGGGTAACGACGTTGCCATCAACCTAGGGGGAGCATTGGGCAATTTTGAACTCAACGTGTTCAGGCCCATGATTGCGCACAATTTTCTGCAAAGCCTGCGTCTGCTGAGCGATGGCATGCACAGTTTTCGCCTGCATTGTGCAGAAGGTATTGAGCCGAACATGGGCCGCATGACCGAGATGGTGGAGCGCTCATTGATGCTGGTGACCGCCTTGAATGCGCACATCGGCTACGACAAGGCCGCAGAGATCGCCAAAAAGGCCAACCGGGACGGCTCGACCTTGCGCGTCGCAGCGCTGGCCTTGGGCCATGTGACCGGGGAGCAGTTTGATCTGTGGGTTGACCCTGCCGCCATGGTGGGGCGTTGAGGCACGCGCCGCACCGCCGGCACTTGGCGCCTTCAGCTGGGCTTCGCTTCAGCGGAGTGCGGGCGCTTAGCCCCGAGCGCCCCACCAGAGCCACGCAGCAGGCCCCAACCGCGCGTTCAGGCAACCCAGCCCCGCACAGAAGCTGCCGCACGCATGCACCTGGTGACGCCGTTGCAAGCCCAGTTTGCCGCCCCTATGGATTTGCACAAAACCACCGATACCGACGAGTCCGGGTACCGCCCCGCGCTGGCCGCCCGCGACGGCAAACCCTTCGAGCCCGGCACCGTCCCCGACGGCTTCTACCTGGTGGATGACACCGACAACCCGCAGCCCGCATTTCAGCAAGGCATCCTCGAAACGGTTGAACGCTTCACGCACATCGCGCCCGCCGACGACAAGGGTGAAATCATCGGATCCCCCGCCGTCGCTCGTGGTGTCATTCGTTACCCGCTCAAGGCCCTGGGTCTGTGCGCAAGCATCACCGGCGCGGGCTACACCAGAAGCACCGAGGTTTACCCCAACAGCCCCCGCGCCAATCCCGAGCAGTGCAAAACCGCTCAGGTCATGGCCGTGTGCGCAGCGCTTGACTTCGTGCTCGCACAGCGTTGAGCCGCTTCACGAAACGCGCCATGTGCACCCAGTACAACCCGCCCAACGCCCGCACCCTGCGCGACATGCCCGGCTTTGATGGGGTGCAGATGCCCGCACAAGACTGGCCCGTCGAGACCTTTCCTGGCTACGGAGCACCCATCGTCACCCGAGGAGTGCCAGGGCGGGGCGGTGCAGCCCTGGTGTGTTCAGTGGCGCGCTTCGGGCTCGTGCCGCGCTGGAGCCGAGACACCCACCACGGCAACGACCTCAGTCGCCGCACCTACAACGCGCGCAGCGAAACTGCGGCTGAAAAACCCAGCTACCGAAGCCCCTGGCGCGAGCGTCAGTACGCACTCGTGCCCATGCTCCATTACTTTGAACCCTGCTGGGAAAGCGGGCGTGCGCTGCGCTGGTGCATTGCCCAGGCCAGTGGCGAAGCCTTTGCCGTGGCTGGCCTGCACGAGCGTTTCACCGACCGCGAAACCGGTGAAACCCTGCACAGCTTCACCTTGCTCACCGTCAACGCCGACCACCACCCGCTCATGGGTCGCATGCACCGCCCCGGCGACGAAAAGCGCATGCTCGTTATCGTGCCGCCCACGCATTACGCCGACTGGCTGCGCGCCACACCCGAGCAAGCCGCACAATGCCTGCAAACACCGTGGGACGTGCCGGTGGCCGGTGTCCCCGCGCCCCGAACGCGGGTTGAACGGGCCCAGGTGTTGCCTGCGCAGGGCGCACTGGACCTTTAACCTACCCCATCCAGTCGCGGGGACTGTCGGTCCCCGCTGCCATGGGTTGGCCCGGCGCAGCGCCCACCAGGCGCGTTGCAGCACAACGGTCGGCGCTGACCACCGCTGACATGAAATTGCAACCTGCTTGTCTTAGAACGGCGGATGGTCAAAAAACATTCGCCTCCTTCCCCCGTTGAAATACCGGCGGCTTCCTCGCCGTGGGACAGCAGCATCTGCCTGCAACTGATCGAGCAGCTCTGGGCGCTGCGCGCCGCCATGCTGCAAAGCGAGCGCCGTTACGCGGACACGATTGCCCGCGTCGCCCCAGATCAGCGTGCGAGCGCTCGCAACCTGGTGCACTTTCTGGCGTTGCGCGCCACCGATTTGCGTGGGCTGCAAAGCCGGTTGGCCTGGCTGGGTCTGTCGTCACTGGGGCGGGCCGAATCGCATGTGCTGGCCAATGTGGACAAGGTTTTGGGCATCTTGCACAGCCTGACGGGGCAGCCCTGGCAAGACCGCTCATCCGAAGAGCCGGTGGGCAGCGTCTCGGGGCCTGCGCTGCTGGGGCGGCACACCCAGGCGCTGCTGGGTCCGGTGGCGCGCGACCGCAAAGTGCGCATCATGGTGACCTTGCCCAGCGAAGCCGCCACCGACCATGCCCTGGTGCGCAGCCTGGTGGCCGCCGGCATGGACGTGGCCCGCATCAACTGCGCCCACGACCAAGCTGCCGACTGGACGGCCATGGCCAAACGGGTGCGCAGCGCTGCCAAGGCCGCGCAACGCGAAGTGAAAATTCTCATGGACCTGGCCGGTCCAAAAATTCGCACCGGCCCGCTGCCGGCCGGTCCTGCGGTGCTCAAGCTGCGACCGGTTCGGGACGAGTGTGGCTTTGCCACCGAACCCTCGCGCCTTCAACTGATTCACCCCGGCATTTCCCCTGGAGCGGGCAAGGACCCGTGCATCGTGGTGGACGAAGCCTGGCTGGCCCGTCTGCACGTCGGTCAGCAGATTCATTTGAGGGACGCACGCGACAAGAAACGCCGCCTGCTGGTGGTGAGCACTGGCGTTCGCGGCGCTTTCGCCGAGGGCATGGAGACCTGCTACCTCTCGCCCGAAACGCCACTGTCCCTCAAAGGCGCGCACAGCCGCCGTGTGCACACCACCTACCCGGTTGGCATCGCGTCGCTGCCTGCGGCCATCCGCCTGCACCGTGGCGACATGCTCACCCTCACCACCGAGCCGCTTGACCTGGTGTTGCCGTTGGAACCACCACACCTGCGTGTGGCCTGTACCCTGCCGCAGGTGATCGGGCAGGTGCGCAGCGGCGAACGCGTCTGGCTCGACGACGGGCGCATCGGCGCAGTGGTGCGCAAAGCCTCCAACCGCCAGTTGGAACTGGAGATCGTGCAGGCCCGCGATGGCGGTGAAAAGCTGATGGCCGACAAAGGCATCAACTTTCCCGACAGTGAGCTGGATTTGCCGGCGCTCACCGAGAAAGACCTGGAAGACCTGCGGACTGCGGCCAAGGTGGCCGACCTGGTGGGCCTGTCGTTCGTGCAGCGCCCCGGTGACGTGCGCCAACTGCTCGACGCACTGCAAGCGCTCAGGGGTGACCGTGTGGGCGTGGTACTCAAAATCGAAACTTTGCTCGGCTTTGAGAGCCTGCCCGAACTGATGCTCGCGGCCATGGCTGGGCCGTGTGCGGGGGTGATGGTCGCGCGCGGGGATTTGGCCGTGGAATGCGGTTTTGAGCGCATGGCCGAGGTGCAGGAAGAGATCTTGTGGTGTTCCGAAGCCGCCCACATGCCCGTGATCTGGGCCACACAGGTGCTGGAAAACCAGGCCAAGACCGGCGTGCCCTCGCGCGCTGAGATATCCGATGCCGGCATGGGCGTGCGTGCCGAATGCGTGATGCTCAACAAGGGTCCCTACATTGTTGAGACCATCCGAACGCTCGACAATATCTTGCGGCGGATGGCGGGTCACCAAAAGAAAAAGACGCCCCTGTTGCGTGCGCTTCGCTCGTGGGGATGCGCTGACTGAGGCAAACGGACAGCCCAGTCCGGGCTGCCGGCGGTCTGGGCGGATCAGGTTCGCGCCCTGGACGCCACCAGCCAGTAGGTCACGCCCAGCGCCAGCAGCACAGCGCCGGTGCCGTACAGGTACTCCGGCTCGACCGTGTTGAAGTCCAGCACGATTACCTTGCGCGCAATCGCCATGAGGGCGGTGGCAATCACCAGGCGCACATGAATCACGTCGTCGCGCAGGTACAGCGTGATGTTGGCAAAAATTTCAATGGCAATCAGCACCGCCAGGAACGACGCAAACACCACGAAGATGTCTTTCAGGCTCAGCAGCAAGAAAGGCGGCGTCATCAGCCTTTCGTAAAGTACAAAGGCCACGTCGGCCACGCTCAGAAAGATCACGATCACCATGAGCACCGCCAGCACCCGGATCGCTTGCCGGATGGCCGTGTTCAGCCCCGTGATCAACTGGTCGCCATTGCTGGCGCCCAGGTGTTTCTCCACCGCAACCGTTTGGGATTCCTCTTCGTTCATGGGCCTGCCTTGATTTCGTCTTTTTAAAAAGACGATCACCGCGTTGTGACAAGCGCCTTGACATCAAGCAGGGCATGGCGTTTCCCGGTCCCGCAGGCACCGCAATACCCACACGGCCCTACAGGGTGCCGCTATCGTGTGGAAAGGGACACCCCTCAGCCCCGTTCAGCTCGCCAGTACCGTGCCGTCTTTGGCGCGGTCGCGCGCCAGCGCCTCACGCACGCTCATGCGGCGGAAGAACACCGTCACGATGCTGGACGTGATCACAATGAACAGCGAGTACAGCACCGGAATCAGCAGCACCTCTTGCTGCATGGGGCCGGTGAAGGTCAGCGTGACGATCAGCACCGCCAGCGGGCCGTTCTGAATGCCCGTTTCCATCGCGATCGTGCGGCTGCGGTTCGGGTCTTGCTTGAGCAGGCGGGCCAGTGCGTAGCCCAGGCCCATGCCGAAGATGCCCAGGCCAATGGCGGCGAAGAACACGTACCACGGCGTGCTGGCCAGCAGCGTGTGGTTGCGCGGGATCCAGGTGAACACCAGGAACAGAATCACCGCCACCCCCAGCATGCCGCCCAACAGTTCAATGGTGGCTCCGATGTTGGGGTTGAGCTTGCGCAGCACCATGCCGATGACGGTGGGCACCAGCAGCACAAACAGCACCTGGGCCACATTGCCTGCCGGGATTTTGAAGTCACCGCTCAGCCCGGCCAGCTGCGAGTAAAACTCCAGCAGCGCCGGCACCATGCCCAGCGCGATCAGCGACGACACCGAGGTCATCATGATCGACAGCGCCAGCACCGCCTTGCTGAAATAGGTGAAGATGTTTGAGGTGGTGCCGCCCGGCATGCAGGCCATGAGGATCAGGCCCACCGTCAGGCCTGGCGACAGGTCCAGCGCCTGCGCCAGCAAAAAGCCCAGCAGCGGCATGATGCCGTACTGGCACAGCAGGCCCACCATCACGCCCTTGGGCTTGCGAAAGGCAATGCGGAAGTCGCGCCACGTGAGCGACGCGCCCATGCCGAGCATGATGACGATCATCATCATGCCCAGCAGCTTGGTCTCGAATTCGGAGATCATGTTGGTTTTCTCTTTTTCAGGGTGAAGGGGCAGGGCTCAACTGCGGTTCAATTCTTTGGCCACGTCCTGGCGCAGGTCTTTGCGCAGCACCTTGCCAATGGGGCTCTTGGGCAGGTCGTCGCGTACCACCACCAGACGGGGCACCTTGTAGGCGGCCAGGTGCTGCTTGCAGTGCGCAATCACGTCGGCCGGCATCACCTCTTTGGTGTGCTCGGGGTTCTGCACCACATAGGCCCGCACCGCTTCACCCGTCTTCTCATCGGGCACGCCAATCACCGCCACTTCCAGCACGTGGTCCATGTCGGCGATCACGTCTTCCACCTCGTTGGGGTACACGTTGAAACCCGACACCAGAATCATGTCCTTCTTGCGGTCCACGATGCGCATGAAACCGGTCTCGTCCATCACCGCCACGTCGCCGGTGGCAAACCAGCCGTTGTTCATCACCTTGGCGGTTTCTTCTTCAGCGTTCCAGTAGCCCAGCATCACCTGCGGTCCTCGCACCCAGATCTCACCGGGTGCGCCGGGGGGCACGTCTTGTCCGGCGTCGTTCACCAGGCGCACGTCGGTGCCCGGTGCTGGAATGCCGATGCTGCCGTCGCGCGGCGTGCCGGCGAGCGGGTTGAAGCTCACCACGGGCGATGTTTCGGTCAGCCCGTAACCCTCAGCGATGGGGGTTTTGGTGAGCTCGCGCCAGCGCTGCGCCACCGCTGTGTGCAGCGCGGTGCCGCCCGAAATGGAAGCCTTCAGCGTTTTGGGTGGGAAGGCCACAAACCACTCTTCGTTCAGCAGGCCGTTGAAGAGGGTGTTGACCCCCGTCATCCAGGTGATGGGGAAGTTTTCCATGGCCCGCTGCAGGCTCTGCACCGGCCGCGGGTTGGGTATCAGCACGTTGTGTCCGCCAATGGCCAGGAAGCCCAGCAGATTGGTCGTGAACGCGAAGATGTGGTACAGCGGCAGGGCCGTGAGCACGCATTCCTGGCCTGGAGCCATGTGGCTCTGGCCCATGGCGCGGGTCTGCTGGATGTTGCTCAGCAGGTTGCCGTGCGTCAGCATCGCGCCCTTGCTCACGCCGGTTGTGCCGCCGGTGTACTGCAACAAGGCCAGGTCGTCGCGGCCCACGTCTTGCCAGTACGTGCGCGCCGGTGTTTGGGCCAGCGTGGCGCGACCCCGGGCCAGCGCGTCTTTCAGCCGCACATGCGGCACCGTCACCGGCGGCAGCACGCGGTTCCAGTAGCGCTGCACGCCGCGCACAATGGCGCCGGGAATGGCCGGGAAAAACTCTGAAACCGACGCCAGAACCACCTGCTTGATGCCGGTTTTGGCCAGCACACCCGGCAGCTTGTCGGCAAACATGTCCACCATCACCAGCACCTGCGCGCCGGCGTTGTTGAACTGGTACACCATCTCTGTCTCGGTGTAGAGCGGGTTGGTGTTCACCAGCACGCAGCCGGCCTTGAACACACCCAGCGCGGCCACCGGGTAGCCCAGGCTGTTGGGCAGTTGCACCGCCACGCGAGCGCCGGCTTCCAGCTTCAGCACCCCCCGCAAATAGCCTGCGAAGGCGTCAGAGGCTTCGTTCACCTGGGCAAAGCTCAGCCGTCCGTTCATGCCGTTTGGCACCACGCAGCTGAAAGCGGCCTTCACCTGGCTTTCCGTTTGCCATTTCTTGCAGCTCTCAAAGGCCAGTTCGGCCAGGTTGCGGAAGGGCAGTTGCTCCAGCGTCTGGGCAATGCCCACCTGCTGGTACGAGGCATGCCAGGGGCGTGCGGGTGATTCGTTCATGAGCGGTTTCGACAGAGGGTAAATAAAAGAACGGGCGTTCGTTTTTGACCACCCTGATGGTAGTCAAACAATGGCGCTTTTTTCGAGTGGCACACCCGATTGGTGTCGGGGTATACCCTTGTCCGGCTTGCGTAAAGGCCGTCTTGAAACCATCCCGCTGGCTCCCTGCACAGGCCAGCCGGTTGCCGGGTGGTTTCGTGAGCGGTCAGGGCGGCAGGTTGGCCCACTTGCCAGCGGTGTGCACCTGCTTGTAGCCGCGCTTCTTCAGCATCAACTTGGCCAAGGCGCTGCGGGTGCCACTGGCGCAGCACAGCACCACGGGCACCGAGTCCGGAATCTCCTGGAGCCTGCTCCCCAGCGCCCAGCGGAATGTTGATCGACGCCGGTGCGTGGCCGCTGGCAAATTCAGCCTCAGACCGTACATCGACGACCACCGCACCCCGGCTCTTGAGCTCGGGCAGCAGGGCCACCACGTGCCGTGCGTTCCACCACTTGTAGCCAAACCACAGCACCAGCAAAACCAGCGGCCAGTACGTTTGAAAAAAACCTGAGAAGTCCATACAGATCGTTGGGGTAGAAAGCGGTCGGGGTGGCGTTGGTCAACGGCAAATTTACACCAGGGAGTATCCATCGGCAGCGTAGCCAGATGCACAACCTGCGCGGTGGTGCAGGCGGGGCCTATTGGATGATGTTCATGGGGTCAACAGCTTCAAGCGGGTCGCCCTGAGCGCCAAAATACCGCCGTGGTGCCGAAAGGTCATGGCCTTGTTGCTCAACCATCAACCATCAACCACACCGACCCACGGCCCAAACCGCCGCACAGGAGCTCCCCGTCATGAAATTCAAAACTCTTGCCCTCATGGGTCTGGCCGCTGTCATTGGAGCGGGTGCGCTGGGCTGGCAAAGCCTGGACAAAGAAACCCGGGGTTTCCTGGCCGCGTTTCCCACCAACCGCGACCTGCTGTTCTGGAGCACATCGCAGCGCGATGCCGCGTTTCGGGCGCTGGATAGACTTCCTTTTCTGGCCAAACACCGCGTGGTGCCCGCCGGCGCCATGCCGTCCCCATTGCCACCCGGCCCGCCGCTGGCGCTGCCGCTGGACGTGGACGCCTACATGCAAGGGCAGCGCAGTGCTGCGCTCATGGTGGTGCACAACGGCCAGGTGCGGCTGGAGCGCTACGGAATCGGCTTTGACAGCCAGGGCCGCTGGACCAGTTTTTCCGTGGCCAAGTCCTTCACCTCGACACTGCTGGGCGCAGCGTTGCGCGACGGTTACATCAAAAGCATGGACGACAAGGTCAGCGACTACATCGCCGAAATGAAGGGCTCGGCCTACGACGACGTCAGCATCCGCCAGCTGCTCACCATGACCTCGGGCGTGGCTTGGAACGAAGACTACGACGACCCGAAATCTGACGTGGCCCAGTTCAACAACCACAAGCCCGACGACGGCGTGGAGGCCGTGGTGAGCTACCTGCGCAAGCTGCCCCGCGCCGTGCCCGCCGGCACCCGCTGGCTTTACAGCACCGGCGAAACCAACCTGGTGGGCGTGCTCGTCTCGCGGGCCACTCGACAACCCTTGTCGAGCTACCTGTCGACCAAAATCTGGGTGCCCATTGGCATGGAGCAACAAGCCACCTGGATCCTCAGCAAAACCGGGCAAGAAATCAGCGGCTGCTGCCTGCAGGCCGCCACGCGCGACTTTGCCCGCTTCGGGCAGTTCATCTTGAATGGCGCGGTGGTGAACGGCCAGCCCTCCGTGCCCGACGGCTGGCTGCAGGAAGCCACCACCGCCCGCATCGGCATTGGCCAGCCCGGGCGCGGCTACGGCTACCAGTGGTGGACCTACGACGACGGCAGCTTCGCCGCGCGCGGCATTTTCGGCCAAGGCATCTTCATCGATCCGGCGCGCCAGCTGGTGATTGCCTCCAACGCCAATTGGGGCAACAACGCCACCGACCCGACAGCCAGCGCCGCGCGGGAGGCGTTTTACGTGGCGGTGCAGCAGGCCGTGGATGCCGAGGCCGCGTCCAGGCAGTAGCGCGGCTTCTGCGGTGGCGCCGGGTTGAAACCCGAAAGCTGCACATGACGGGGCATTTGCGGGGTGTCAGCGGGGCCTGTGCGGCGCTTTGGTGTGGCCTGTGCGGCGCTTTGGTGTGCTTTGAGACAGCGCATATCCCCCCAGGAGCCGGTCGAACGTGGAAGTCGCCGGCTGCGAATTGACCGCAGCGGTTCACTCTTCACCGGCTTCTTGACCCACAGCCGGGCTACGGGCCTGCGATTTGGGGAAAAACTGTCCTGGCAGCGGCCGCTTTTCGCTTTTCGGCGTGCCAAGTCCGTCAGGCTCCTGGTGCGATAGCGTCACGCGCAGTGAGCGCCCGTCGGCCAGGGTGGCGCAGGCACCTTGTGACAGGGGTGTGAGCCGCGCCACCACGGCGGGTAGAGGCGCCAGGTCGGCCAGTTCGGTCCATTGGCCCGGGGCGTCCCAGCGCAGCGCATGCAGGGCGGTTCGCGTCATGTCGGGCACCACAATGGTGGGCCGCTGGCCCGGCTGCTGAACAATCACGGCCAGGTCTTGCTCCAGCGCACCCATGCGGTGGTTCGACACATCAAGTGCCCGCGCAAACGGCACCAGTGCTGGCGGCCGGTAGTGCAGCAACTGCAACACACCGCCAATGTGCGGCGTGACCACGCTGGCCAGGTCCAGTTGGCCGTCGCCATCGAAATCGGCCACGCCCACCGGGTTGAGCCAGCGAAAGGTGGAGCCCGCAAATGGGCCGCGGGCGCGCTCCACCAGGCGGGGGCCTTCGGGGGCGTGGTCGACACCCAACACCACCAGCGCAGCACCGCGCAGGGTGTCGGCTTCAATCAGCACAATTTCCTCGCGCCCATCCCGGTCCAGGTCAACGACGCGCGGCACCCGATCTTCATACACCCGGTTCAGCGGCAGCACCAGCGCCACTGTTTCCCAGCCGCCCGTGCGGGTCTTCACCAGCGCATGCACGCTGCCCGCGTGCACCGGCGAACCCAGCGCGCCATGCGGGTAACGCCGTGTAGGCGCGCCCAGCCATGCCCAAGCCAGGTCGTGTCGCCCGCTCACCGCCGGGCTCTCGGGCAGGCGCCTGCTGGCCGCAGCCGGCAAGGGCTGCAGCGGTTGGGCGCTGCGCCGGACGGGGCTGCACGCTTCGGTTTGCGGGCTCACCGTGAGGCCCATGGCCTGTGCAGCGGGTGTGTGCAAACCCAGGCAGGCCACCAGTGCGGTCCATGCGGCCAGCGCGCGAGAGCGCTCAGGGTGGTTCAGCAAGGGCTGGCGAAAACAGGGGCGGGAGCGGGGGGCAAAGGGCATGGCGGTCAGTCGTGTGCCGCGCTGTGTTCTTACACCGGGAAGGCGCCGAGGCAGCGGGCCCACCACGCGGGATTGCGTGGTTGTCTGCCGCCAGCGCTGCAAACAATGGCCGAGCGGCTTACGATGCTGTGCCTGACAGGCACGCCGCGCGTCTCGGCGCCGCCTCCACGTTATTGCCCTTGCTGTCTTCAGCGAACCCAACCCTTTTGACCCATGAGCGTAAACCACCCTTACACCCCGCCCGCCATCTGGACCTGGGACCAGGCCAGCGGTGGCAAGTTTGCCAACATCAACCGCCCCATTGCCGGCCCCACGCACGACAAAGCCCTGCCCGTGGGCCAGCACCCGCTGCAGCTGTATTCGCTGGCCACGCCCAACGGCGTGAAGGTGACCGTGATGCTGGAAGAGCTGCTGGCGCTGGGCCACAGCGGCGCCGAATACGACGCCTGGCTCATCAGGATCAGCGACGGCGACCAGTTCTCCAGCGGCTTTGTTGACGTCAACCCCAACTCCAAAATCCCGGCCCTGCTCGACCGCAGCACCGAGCCGCCCACGCGTGTGTTTGAGTCCGGTGCCATCCTGCTGTACCTGGCTGAAAAGTTTGGCGCCCTGCTGCCCAAAGCCCATGCGCCGCGCACCGAAGCGCTCAACTGGCTGTTCTGGCAAATGGGTTCTGCGCCTTACCTGGGTGGCGGCTTTGGGCACTTTTATGCCTACGCTCCCGAAAAGTTTGAATACCCCATCAACCGCTTTGCCATGGAGATCAAGCGCCAGCTCGACGTGCTCGACCGCCACCTGGCCACGCACACCTACATGGCGGGCGACGAATACAGCATCGCCGACATCGCCATCTACCCCTGGTATGGCGCCCTGGTCGAAGGCAAGCTGTACGAGGCGGGCGAGTTCTTGGCGGTGCACGAATACACCCACGTGCAGCGCTGGGCCGCAGCCATCGGCGAGCGCCCGGCCGTGCAGCTCGGGCGTCGCATCAACCGCGTGTGGGGCGACGAAGCGGGGCAGGTGCCTGAGCGGCATTGAGGCCATTGCCCGTCCCGGCCGAGGCACCTCAGCCTCCCAGTCGTTCAGGTCGACCGTGACAACTGGCCCAGCGATCGAATCTTTTGCCAGAGCACGGCCGTGGGCGAGCGCCGTGTCATCCCAAGTTTGACCTTTTAAAAGCCCAAGGCCCTCGGGATGTCAGGGCTTCGACGGGCTCAGCATGAACGGGAGCAAAGGCTGCAAAGGGCCTGATCATTCAGGCATGCCAACCGCCGCATCGACGCAGCGGCGGGTGTCGCCCGTTAAAGCCACACCCGCCCCGGCGCCGGGCTGGTCTCGATGGTGAATTCGGGCGACCCGCCCAGCACAAAAGCACCCAGCACCAGGCTCACCAGCGCAATGAGCAGGCTGGCCCACAGCGCCGTCCAGAACCCGTCCACCTTGAAGCCGTCCACCAGCTTCGCCACCAGCAACAGCATCAGCGCGTTGATGACCAGCAGAAACAGCCCAAACGTGATCAGGGTCAGTGGCAGGGTCAGCACCACCAGCAGCGGCCGCACCACCGCGTTGGCCAGGCCGAGCAACAGGGCAGACACCACCAGCGCGCCGGTGTTGTCAAAGCGAATGCCCTTGAACAAGTGGCTGGTCAGCCACAGAGAAAAGGAAGTGATCGCCCAGTGCAGCAGGAAGGGGGTGAGGTTGGAGAGCATGGATGCCAAGGGTGGTGCCAACGGTAGTGGTGAATGGGAACCCGGGAGCCGGGTCGCCAGCCTCCGAAGATCGCATTCAGCGGGGCCCGGGGGTGGAAGCATAGCCCGGTGCCCGGGCAAACCCGCCGGGCCGCCCGGTGGGGCCGCTTGCGGCACACTTGGCAACATGAAAAAATTTATTGCCGTCTTGGTGCTGGTCAGTATGGCATGGGGTGCGTCGGCGCAAAACCTGTGGCGCGACGCGCCCATGCTGGCCAGCCCGGCACAAATTCGCGCCCTCATGCCCGAAGCCCGCGAAACGTTAGCCGCCCAGCGCGCGGCAGACCCCAGCGCCTTGCTCGAAATCCCCAGTACACCCATAGCCGACGAATCCTTCCGCGCCACCTACCACTTCGAGTCCGAGCGCCTGCAGCGCATCCACCTGCGCGCCCAACCCGCCACCCCCGCACGCGCCCAGGCGCTGCTGAAAACCTTGCAGGCATCCCTGCGCACCAGCTTCGGTCTGCCCGTCAGCAGCCCTTCGCGCCCGGTGGCGGCGCTGGGCACCGTTGACGTTCTGTGGTCCTTCCGGCGCATGACGGTGCAGCTCCTGATGGTTGACGGCAAAACGGTGGAACTCATCTACAGCGCCAACCTGCCGCCCCAGCGTTTGGCCCTTTGAGCGCAGGGCGCTGCAGAGCGGCGGTAGGTGGGTGCCTGTGCCTGGCGGGGGTTTGACCGTGTCCGACTGCTTGCCGACACCAGATTTACGCGGAAATCAACAGCCGTTCACATCGGTGTAGGCCACGTCCGCCTGTCCAAGTCGTGTCATTTCTGACCACCGGGGGGTCAATATTCAATCGGCGCCAACACAGCTACGCACTGCTCGCCCGCCTCGGCCAATGTCCCTGCTGCGGTCGCCCAAGCAAAAGACTACTCTTGTGACACAGTAAAACTAGGAGGCATGGATGTTGATGCAATTGGTTGCCTGGATCGCCGCAGGCTTGGTGTTCGTATCGTTTTTCATGAAGACGATCGTGCCGCTGCGGACTGTGGCCATCGCCAGCAATGTAATGTTCATCGGCTATGCCCTCATGGGGCTTCATTTCGGCGTGTTCGATAAGGTTTTGCCGATCCTGATCCTCCACATGGCCCTGCTGCCTTTGAACATCCTGCGACTGCGCCAGATTAAGGCAACGATCAGGGGCGTGAAAAATGCCACCAATCAAGAACAATCCTTGGAAAACCTGATTCCCTACATGAATCAGGAGAGGTACACCAAAGGAGATGTCATTTTCAGAAAAGGTGACCCGGCGAATCGTGTGTTTCTGATTCGAAAGGGGCGCGTATTACTCGCCGAGATTGACAAGTGTCTTTTGTCTGGGGATCTGTTCGGCGAGATCGGTGTTTTCTCAGATCACGCGCAAAGAACCTTGACGGCCGTGTGCGACGAAGATTGCGAACTGTTCGCCATCACCAAAGAAAAGGTGGTCGAACTTTTTTACCTCGAGCCCCGTTTTGGGTTTTACATCGCCCGTGCACTGACTCGCTACGCCAAAGAGTCAATCCGATGAATGCCTCGGAGGCATGACATGTGCATGAGGAATCAGGGTGACATTCCAATGGAACCTATTGATCCGGCCTTGTGAAGTCTTAAGCCGCTTACCCACCCAACACCGCGCCTGCAGCAGGTCCGCAAAAGGCTTTACCGGCAGCTCGGGGCGAAACTTCAACGTTCTGAACAAAGACTCCGAATACGGGTTGTCGTTGCTCACCCCGGGCCGACTGCGAGAGGGGGCAATCCCCAGCCGTTGTAACGTGGCCAGCATGGTCTCACCGCGCATCGGTGACCCGACTGACCACGGCCGGTTCTTGCGCGGTGTTGGCAGCAACTTGATCAATAAATGAGCGATCCTTGGTCACAGTGGCTCACCTGAGCGACAGCATCGAGGCCCTGCAGCGCCAGCTCGCCGATGTCGACGCCTACCTGATGCGCGCCATGCAGCCTTACGCCTGGGCTCATGGCCTGCTGCAGACGATTCCGGGTATGGATGAAATCGCCGCTGCATTGATCCTCATCGAGATCGGCGAGGACATGGCCCGCTTCGGATCGCCCGAGCGCCTGGCCTGCTGGGCCGCGCTGAGCCCGGGCAACCACGAGAGCGCGGGCAAGCGCAAGTCCGGGCGCACCCGCCACGGCAACAACACCATCCGCTTCATCCTGTGCGAATGCGCCAACGCCGCGCGCATGACCAAGAGCACGCTGGCTTCCAAGTACCGAAGTCTGATGGTGCGCAAGTCGCACAAGAAGGCCATCGTGGCCGTGGCCCACAAGATGATCCGGCTGATCTACATCCTGCTGTCTCGACGCCAGCCCTATCTCGATCAGGCCATTGACTACGCTGCCATGAGCGCCAAGAAGAACGCTCCGCGCTGGATCAAGCAGCTCAAGGCCATCGGCAAGTGGCCTGCCACCAGCGCACCGTTGGCTCACGCCAGCGCCTGATTCACCGCTGAATTCCTGGGGTCGGGCCCAGCGGTTTCTATTTCGTTGCTGCACGTCGGCAGGCATAGGCTCGTCTCTGTGAGGTGGGGCTTTCACGGTAACCCGTTTGAGCACGCCGCGCCCCGTTTCGCAGGCGTGGCCATGCACCGGTGCTGAAGGTCAAGTTCCATGCATTTCGGCATCGAGCCTACCGTCCTCGGGAAGTCTGTTGCATGCCCAAAACCTACGCCCACTTGACGCTTGAAAGGCGCCCCGGAGAGCTGTCCAAGACGACCGTAGGTTCGTGGTTCAGCGGGCGGTGGACCACGTCGGGCGGGACGCTTGCATCGGCATGTCCTCGCGCCTGCGTGGTGGAGGTGTTGCTCAACCCAGCTCGGCTATCAGCTCGATCTCAACGCATGCGCCCAGCGGGATCTGAGCCACGCCGAAGGCGCTGCGGGCGTGGGCGCCGACTTGCGGTCCGAACACTTCGCCAAGCAGTTCGCTGCAGCCGTTGGTGACAAGGTGCTGTTCGGTGAACGTGCTGGTGCTGTTGACGAGGCTCATGACCTTGACGATGCGCTTGACGTCGTCGAGTGTCTTGCCGGCGGCCAGGCAGGCTGCGGCCAGTGTGCCCATGAGGTCGATGGCAATGGCGCGGGCGGAGGCTTTGCCTTCTTCGGTGTCCATGGTCAGTCCGAGCTGGCCGACCCAGGGTTTGCCGTCTTTTTTGGCGATGTGGCCGCTCAAAAAGACAAGGTTGCCGGTTTGCACGAAGGGCACGTAGGCGGCGGCGGGAATGGCGACGGGGGGCAGTTCGATGCCGAGTTGGGCCAGTTTGGTGTAGACGCTCATGAGGGTGGCTCCTGAATGGAAAAAAGCTTCTGGGGAGAGGGTCGCCTCATTCTATCGACCAGGTCTGAGCGGACGCCGTTGTATCGGGCGGATGGATTCATGGATCGCGGAGGTTGCTCTGGGTCTTCGACAGGTCCAGCCCAAACGGGTATCGACACTCAGTTTGCAGACGTTTGCAGTCTGGCAAGTTCGTCGGGCGGGGCTACGGTCACGGCCACTTCCAGCGTGTGCTGGGTACCACCCTGGATGACACCGCGCATGGGGGAGACGTCGGCGAAGTCGCGGCCGGTGGCGAGGGTGACGTAGTCTTCGCCGGGGCTGCCCCAGCCGCAGCGGTTGTTGGTGGGGTCGAAGTCGAACCAGGCGCCGGCTGTGGCGGTGCAGGTCGGCGCTGGGCTGGGGGGTACACCGTCCTCGTCCTCGGCTTCAGCCTCAGCGTCGTTTTTGTCGTGCCCTTCTCCGCGTTTCACACGGTTTTGAGTTTCAGCCGGGTAGGGTACATACACCGACACCCAGGCATGTGAGGCGTCGGCGCCAATGAGGCGGGGTTTGCCAAGCGGCGGCCGGGTGAGCAAATAGCCACTCACATACCGCGCGGGCAGGCCCAGGCTGCGCAGGCAGCCGAGCATGATGTGGGCGAAATCCTGGCAGACGCCTTTGCCTTGTTCCAGCGCTTGCAAGGCAGGGGTGTTCACTTCGGTGCTGTTGGTTTCGTATTGGAGCTCGGTGTGAATCCGTTCCATGAGCGCGCGAGCGGCCTCCAGCATGGGCAGGCCGGGCTTGAACACCGGGCGGGCGAAGGCGGCAAAGGCATCGTCTCGGGGCACGTAGGGCGAGGCGAACAGGAATTCGCTGGCCGAATCAAACGGTGCTTTGGCACGGTAAAGAAAGTGCTCGCGCACGGATTCCCAACGGCGCTTTTGCCAGGCAGCGCTGTGGGGCAGTTCGGCCGGGGCGCAGGTTTGCACGGCGCTGTCGGCTTCCACAGTGAGTGTGTCGTGGGGTGCCTGCAGTGAAAAGAAGGTGCGCAGGTTGCCAAACACGTCGGTGGTCTGGCTGCGGCTGGCGGGCTCGGGCGTGATGCGCAGTGTGTGTTCCAGCACCCGTTGCACGGCTGTATTCACGGGTGACAAATGCACCATGTGCTGCGCCATGTCGATGCTGCCCTGGTAGCGGTAGGTGGTGCGGTGGATGATGCGCAAGTTCATGAACAGCCCCCGGCGTCGGCTGTTGCACCACCCCAGCGGCCACACCAGCCGCCAGGCACCGCCGGTTCCACGGTGTTCCGGATATCGCGTTGCCGCATGCCTTGCAGGTCACGCGCCGGGTAGCGGGTTTTCATATGCTTTGGTTCTTGCGGTCAGCGTGGCTGAAGTGCAGGCGCGAAATTTCGTCGGACAGGTTACCGGCCGCTTGCTCGCAGGTGCCCAGCAGGGTGACCAGGTCGCCACAAGTGCGCTGGTCTTCGGGCGTGCGCTGCCAGTTGCTCAAGTCTTGGAGCACCCAGGTGTTGGGGTCGGGCAGGGTCATGGCCAGTTCGGCGTCTTGCGGGTTGGCGCTTTCGGCCAGCCTGGCCAGGCGTGAGCGCAGGGTTTGCAAGACCCAGGCGAGCGAGCGGGGGTTGTCACGATCGAGCACCAGCAGGTCGATCAGGGCGACCATGTCGCGCCGTTGCTGGTACCTGGCGTGGAAGGTGATGGTGCTGTCAAACAGCGCCACCACCGCGTCGAAGCCTTCAGCGTCGCGCAGGCAGTGGTGTTCCAGCCCGAGCATGAGCGCACGCGACAGGGTGATCAGCCGTTCGATGTGGCGGCCCACAGAGAGCAGGCGCCAGCCGTCGTCGCGCACCATGCGGTCGGTTTGTGAGCCGGTGATGGCGGCCAGCAGTGCGCTGGCATTTTTCAGCGCACTCAGTGCTTCGGCGGTGGCGTACTCGGCGTCGGTGGACAGGGCGGCGCAGTCGCGGGCAAAGGCGGCCTCGGTGCGCTCGATGAGGCTCCAGTGTTCCTGCGACAGGCGTTCGCGCACCTGTGCCGCCGAGCCCTTGAGCGCTCGCAGGTTGAAGCCCACGCTGAACGATTGCGCCGCCTGCGGGCTGCCCGGCGATGGCGACAGCGCCGCCATGAGGCTGCGCGCAAACACGCGGGGCGATTGAGCGGCGCCGGGCACGTCGGGCAACACCAGCGCGTGTTCGCGGGCGGTGGCCGACAGCCAGGCCATGAGTGCAGGAGTGCTGGGTTCTTCGCCGCTCAGCTGGTTCAGCACGATCTGCGCGAGCCGGATGCTGTTTTCGGTGCGCTCGGTGTAGCGGCCGAGCCAGAACAGGTTTTCAGCGGCGCGGCTGGTGACCGGGCGTTTCTGGGTGGCAATGGTCAGGGCGCTGGGCGCCGACTGCAGCAGGGTGGTGCGGTCCACGGCGCCTTCGGTGAGGACCCAGCAGTCGGCGCTGCTGCCGCCGCGCTGCATGGTGGCAATGAGTTGGCCGCGGGGTGCCAGCCGCACCAGGCCGCCGGGCAGCACGCGCCAGCTTTGCGGGCCGTCGGCCAGGGCAAACACGCGCAGCATGGCCGAACGCGGCATGAGGCGCTCGTCGGTCCAGGTGGGCGTCTGGCTGAGGGGCAGCCAGGCCTGCACGGTGTAGTCCTCGGGGCGGCGCACCATGCGGCCGGACCATTCGTCAAGCTCGCGCTGGCTCAGGCTCTGGCCCATGGCGGTTTCCAGGCCCGAGCGTGGGTAGGTGGGTTTGATCACGCTGCCTTTCAGCAGCGGCAGCACCTCGCGCAGGGCAGCGTCTTCGCCGCACCACCAGGTGGCCAGCGACGGCAGGGCCAGCTCTTCGCCCAGCAGATGGCGGCTGATGGCGGGCAGAAAGCCCAGCACGGCGCTGGATTCGAGCGGCGCCGAGCCGGGTGCGTTGGCCAGCAGCAGGTTGCCTGCACGCAGCACCTGCAGCAGGCCGGGCACGCCCAGGGTGGAGTCTGAACGCAGCTCCAGCGGGTCCAGCCATTCGTCGTCCAGCCGCTTGATGAGCGCATGCAACGGCTCCAGACCCTTCAAGGTCTTGAGGTACAGACGCTGGTCGCGCACGGTGAGGTCGTTGCCCTCCACCAGCGTGAGACCGAGGTAACGCGCGAGGTAGGCGTGTTCGAAATAGGTTTCGTTGTAAGGGCCGGGCGTGAGCAGGGCAATGCGCGCGTTGTCGCCCTCGGGTGCCATGGCCTTGATGCCGTCCATGAGCGCGCGGTAGCTGGCGGCGAGCCGCTGTACCTTCATGGAGGCAAAGGCCTGGGGGAACTGGCGCGAAATGGCGATGCGGTTTTCAAGCAGATAGCCCAGACCGGATGGCGCCTGCGTGCGCTGGCCCACCACCCACCAGCGCCCGTCGGGACCGTGGGCCAGGTCAAAGGCGACGATGTGCAGCCAGGTGCCGCCCGGTGGCTGTACGCCTTGCATGGCGCGCAGGTAGCCGGGGTGGCCCTGCACCAGCGCGGCGGGCAGCATGGCGCGCTTGAGCAGTTCGCCCGCGCCATACAGGTCGGCCATCATGGCGTTGAGCAGGCGCGCGCGCTGCAACACGCCGGTTTCTATGTGGGCCCAGTCTTTCGCGCTGACCATGGTGGGAAACAGGTCGAGCGCCCACGGGCGCTGCTGGCCGGTGGCGGCATCGGCATAGACGTTGTAGGTCACGCCGTTGTCGCGCACCTGGCGCTGCAGGTTGGCGGCGCGTCGGTTCAGGTCGGCAAAACCGTCGGCGCCAACGTGCTCAAAGAAGCTGGCCCAGTGCGGGGCCAGCGCATCGTCAGCTGCCGCCTTGCCGCGGCTGTGCTGGCGCAACTCGTCGCGGTGGCCGGCGTCTGCGGGTGCGGAAATCGACAAGGCCCAGTCCCCGGGTTGGCCGGGGATGGTCTCGTCAAACAGCGATTCGGTGGCTTCTTTGTTCATTGGGCTCGAGTGTGCCCGCTGGAGGGCGGGTGGCCCGTGCACAGGTGGAAGCCCGGGTGCTTCCTTCCCGAATTTCTGCAATCCGTGTTGCTCAGGTGCGCAGGTCGAGCGTGCACGGGAACTCTCGGCTCGGCTGGGCCGGTTCGACCACCATCTTGCCCGGGGTGTGGCCCATCTGGAAGAAGCGCGACATGCGCCGGCTTTCGGCTTCAAAGGCGTTGATGGGGAAGGTGTCGTAATTGCGTCCGCCGGGGTGGGCAACAAAGTACTGGCAGCCGCCCAGCGAGCGCTGCATCCAGGTGTCCACGATGTCAAACGTGAGCGGTGCGTGCGCAGGAATGGACGGGTGCAGGGCCGATGGCGGGCTCCAGGCCTTGTAGCGCACGCCAGCCACGTAGTCGCCCACGGTGCCGGTGCTGTGCAGGGGCAGGGCGCGGCCGTTGCAGGTGATCACATGGCGGCTGTCGTTCCAGCCGCTCACCCGCACTTCCATGCGCTCCAGCGACGAATCGACATAGCGCACGGTGCCGCCCGGTGCGCCTTCTTCACCCATCACATGCCAGGGCTCCAGGGCGCTGCGCAGGGTGAGCTGGATACCGCGCGCGGCCACCTCGCCCACCAGCGGGAAGCGGAATTCAAAGTGCGGCTCAAACCAGGCGGGGTCAAACTTATAGCCAAAGTCGGCCAGGTCGGTGAGCACGTCCTGGAAGTCCATGCGCACGTAGGTGGGCAGCAGGTAGCGGTCGTGCAGTTCGGTGCCCCAGCGGGTGAGCTTGCCGTGCCACGGCTGCTGCCAGAAGCGCGACACCAGCGCGCGCAACAGCAGCTGCTGCGCAATGCTCATGCGGGCGTGCGGCGGCATTTCAAAGGCGCGCAGTTCCAGCAGGCCCAGGCGGCCGGTGGGCGCGTCGGGCGAATACAGCTTGTCGATACAAAACTCGCTGCGGTGGGTGTTGCCGGTCACGTCGATCAGGATGTTGCGCAACGTACGGTCCACCAGCCACGGGGGCATGAAGCTGTCGCCCCCACGCTCGCCCGCCATGCGTGGCTTGCTGCCCCCCGAGGGGGCTGACCCGCCTTGGGGCGGCCCGGCGGCGGGTCGCTGCTCTCCGTAGAGGCTGCTTTGTTTGGCGATCTGCGCCAGCGCAATCTCCAGTTCGTAGAGCTGGTCGTTGCGTGCTTCGTCCACCCGCGGTGCCTGGCTGGTGGGGCCAATGAACATGCCGCTGAACAAATACGACAGCGAGGGGTGGTTGTGCCAGTAAGCCACCAGGCTGCCCAGCAGCTCGGGGCGGCGCAAAAACGGGGAGTCGGCCGGGGTGGCGCCGCCCATCACAAAGTGATTGCCGCCACCGGTGCCGGTGTGGCGCCCATCGGTCATGAACTTTTCGGCGCACAGCCGGGTTTCGTGGGCCGCATCGTACAAAAACTCGGTGTGGTCCACCAGCTCGCCCCAGTTGTGGGCGGGGTGGATGTTGACCTCGATCACGCCCGGGTCGGGCGTGACCTGCAGCGTTTTCAGGCGCGGGTCGCGCGGTGGCGGGTAGCCTTCCAGCACGATCGACATGCCCAGTTTCTCGGCGGTGGCTTCCACGGCGGCGAGCAGGTCCAGGTAGTCTTCCAGGCGCTTCATGGGCGGCATGAACACATAGATGTGCTGGTTTTTGCCGCCGCCCACTTTTTCAGCCTTGGGGCCATTGGCACGGTGCGGGTCGCGGGTTTCCACGCACAGCGCGGTGCGGGTGAGCCAGGCGGCCGATTCGTTGCGCTGCGGAAACTTGGCCGACAGCGCTTGCGCCGGTCCCGCGCCGGGGCCGGGCTGGCCGGGGCGCAGGCCGTCCACGGCGGGGCCGGTGGCGTTGTAGTCCATACCCTGCAGGGCCACGGTGCCCCCCTCGGCAAAACCGCCGCCCACCTGGTGGGGCGACACCTGGTGCTTCATGGTGGCGCCTTGGGGCAGCGGGTCGCGGGCGGTGTGGGGGTCTTGCTCGATGTGGTACGGGTAGTCGCCCGCCGACACCCAGGGCAGAGAGTCCAGCGGCAAGCGGTAGCCCATGGGCGAGTCGCCGGGCACGAGGTACATGCGCTCGTCGCGGAAGAACCACGGCCCGGTGGACCAGCGGGTGCCCGACACGCGGTGGTAGCTGCTCTTGCCGCTGTTGGACAGCGGACCGTCGCCGTCGGCCTGCAGCGGCAGCACAAAGCCCACCGTGGCGTCCAGCCCTTGGGTGAACACGCGGCGCAGGCGGGCGCGTTCCAGTTCGTCGTCCAGCTTGGCATCAAACGGATCCACGTTGACTGGCAGGCGGCGCTCGCGCCACAGGTAATACCAGGTGTCTTCATAACCCGGGGTGATGTATTGGGTCGACAGGCCGAGCTTGCGCGCCAGCGCCTGGGTGAAGCGGCGCGCGTCTTCGGCGTCAAAGCGGGCCTGGTCGCGTTCGTTGGCCAGCAGAGCGGGGTTGTGCCAGCAGGGTTCGCCGTCGGCGCGCCAGAACAGCGAAAGTGCCCAGCGTGGCAGCTGTTCGCCGGGGTACCACTTGCCTTGGCCCATGTGCACAAAACCGCCCGCGCCATAGCGCTCGCGCAGCCGGCCCAGCAGCTCGGTGGCGTAGCCGCGCTTGGTGGGGCCGAGAGCGTCGGTGTTCCATTCGGCGGCGTCGCGGTCGGCGGTGGCCACGTAGGTGGGCTCGCCGCCCATGGTCAGGCGCACATCGTGTTGGTCCAGGTCGGCGTCCACCGCGTCGCCCAGGGCCAGCACGCCAGCCCATTGCTCTTCGGTGTAGGGCTTCGTCACTCGGGGCGATTCGTACACCCGCGTCACACCCATGTGGTGGCTGAATTCCACCTCGCACTTGTCCATGGCGCCTTCCACCGGCGCCGCGCTGGACGGCTGCGGCGTGCAGGCCAGCGGAATGTGGCCTTCACCGGCCAGCAGACCCGAGGTGGGGTCCAGGCCGATCCAGCCGGCGCCAGGCAAGAACACCTCGCACCAGGCGTGCAGGTCGGTGAAGTCATGTTCGGGACCGTTGGGGCCGTCGACGGACTTCACGTCCGACTTGAGCTGAATGAGGTAGCCCGAAACAAAGCGTGCAGCCAGACCCATGTGGCGCAAGATTTGCACCATCAGCCAGCCGGTGTCGCGGCAGGAACCGCTGCCGAGCATCAGCGTTTCTTCCGGCGTCTGCACGCCCGGCTCCATGCGGATGGTGTACGAAATATTTCGCTGCAGCATCTGGTTCACGTCCACCAGAAAGTCGATGGTGCGGCGTTCTGTGCGGTCCACTTTGGCCAGGCAGGCCTTCAGCAGGGGTGTGACCGGCGCCGTGGCCAGGTACGGCGCGAGCTCTTGCAGCTGGGCGGCGTCGTAGGCAAACGGAAACTTCTCGGCCTTGGGCTCCAGAAAGAAGTCGAACGGGTTGTGCACCGCCATTTCCACCACCAGGTCGATGGAGACCTTGAACTCGGTGGTCGGCTCGGGAAACACCAGGCGGGCCTGGTAGTTGGCGAACGGGTCTTGCTGCCAGTTGATGAAGTGGCCCGCCGGCTCGATGCGTTGGGAATAAGACAACACCTTGGTGCGGCTGTGTGGCGCAGGACGCAGCCGCACCACCTGGGGACCGAGTTTGACCAGGCGGTCGTACCGATAATGGGTGATGTGGCTCAGGGCAACATGAATGGCCATGCTGGTGTCTTTCAACAGGGGGGTAACAACAATGAATTCGCCGGCTCGCGCGTTTCCGCCGCGGCACGTACCCATGCTAGCAAGTCTTGCGCCAGACGGCCACAACCGCCTGCGAGGACCCACAAGCGGATGCTGGTCACAGCCTTGTTGGTGCGCCCGAAGCGGGCAGTTCGCCGTCTGAGCATGGCGCACCCTGGCGTGTTCTTTTTGCTGGCCTGGGTATTGGGGGTAGCGCTGCAGTTGCAGCAAGCGGTCCTGTGGTCCTTCTGGGTGTACGCGGGTTGTTTGCTGGCGGGTGGGTTGCTGTGGTGGGGGCTCTGGCGGCCCGCGCGGTTGGGCCCGCGTGGCTGGTTGCTGGGCGCGGTGTTGGCCGGTGTGCTGGCGGGGGTGGGTCTCACGGGCACACGCGCTGCCCATTACGCCGCGCAGGCCATGCCTCTCCACCTGCAGGGGCTGGACCTGGTGGTGACCGGGCGCGTGGCCTCGCTGCCGCGCCGCACCGAGTTGGGCGAGCGCTTTGACCTGGTGGTGGAAACCGCCACCCGCGCCGGACAGCCGGTGGCTTTGCCCGGGCGCCTGCAGCTGAGCTGGTATGGCAGCACAGCGGCGGCGTTTGAAGAAGCCAGCGCCGGCGTCCGGAACACCCCCGGCCTTCGCGCCGGCGACCGCTGGCGCTTCACCGTGCGTCTGCGCAGCCCGCACGGCAACGCCAACCCGCATGGCTTCGACCGTGAACGCAACCTGTGGGAACAAGGCATTGGCGCCACCGGCTATGTGCGCAACGGGCCGCGAGACCCCGCCCCCCAGCACCTGGGCCGCACCGCCTGGCACCCGCTGGACACGGCTCGCCAGTGGGTCAGCGCACGCATTGAGGCGCAGGTGAGCGAGCCCCGCAGCGCCGGCGTGCTGGCGGCGCTGGTGGTGGGCGACCAAAGCGCCATCGACCGTGCCGACTGGGACCTGTTTCGCACCACGGGCGTGGCCCATTTGATGAGCATTTCCGGCTTGCACGTGACCATGTTTGCCTGGCTGGCCACCGCGCTCATTGGGGCGCTGTGGCAGCGCCTGGCGCGGGTGTGGCCGCAAGCCTTGCTGGCGGTGCCCACACCGCTGGCGGCTGGTGTGGGTGGCGTGGCGCTGGCCACCGCCTACGCGCTGTTTTCGGGCTGGGGGGTGCCGTCGCAACGCACCGTGATCATGCTGGCCGTGGTGGTGGGGTTGCGGTTGTCGGTGCGGCGCTGGCCGTGGCCGGTGGTGTGGCTGCTGGCCATGGTGGCGGTGCTGTTGCTGGACCCCTGGGCCTTGCTGCAGCCGGGCTTTTGGCTGAGCTTTGTAGCGGTGGGCATTTTGTTTGCCACCGACCCGGGGCAGCGCATGGCCCAGCGTGCCGTGGCCGATCCTGAGCGCCGCACAGGTCGGAGCCTGCGCGCGGCATTGGGGCTGCTGCGCGAGCAGTCGGTGGTCACCGTGGCGCTGGCACCGCTCACGCTGCTGTTGTTCGGCCAGTTTTCGGTGGTGGGCTTGCTGGCCAACCTGCTGGCCATTCCGTGGGTCACGCTGCTCATCACGCCGCTGGCCATGCTGGGTGTGGCCGTGCCGGTGTTGTGGGAAGCCGCCGCGCTGGCCGTACAGGTGCAAGCCGCGGTGCTGCAATGGCTGGCCCAGTGGCCCTGGGCCGCCATTCACCGGGCGATACCGCCCGCGCCGCTGGCGCTGGCCGGGGTGCTGGGGGGTGTGTTGCTGGTGCTGCGCTTGCCCGGGGCGGTGCGCGGTGCTGGCCTGTTGCTGGTGTGGCCGGTGCTGCTGTGGGCGCCGTTGCGCCCTGCGGTGGGGCAATTTGAGTTGCTGGCGATTGACGTGGGGCAGGGCGGTGCCGTGTTGGTGCGCACGGCTCGCCACACCCTGCTTTACGACACCGGGCCGCGCTACAGCCCCGAGAGCGATGCCGGGCAGCGCGTGGTCGTGCCACTGCTGCGCGCCCTGGGCGAGGCGCCCCACGCCGTGGTGGTGAGCCACCGTGACAGCGACCACGCCGGTGGCATGGCGGCTGTGCGCAGCGCCTGGCCGCAGGCGCGGTGGCTGTCGTCTTTTGACGCTGAGCCCGCGCAGCGCTGCGTGGCCGGGCAGCGCTGGCGCTGGGACGGGGTAGACTTTGAAGTGCTGCACCCGCAGCCCGCGCACTACGGGCCCCAGGGACAGGGCCTGCTCAGCAGCAACGCCATGTCGTGCGTGCTGCGCGTGGCCAGCGCCCAGCACAGCGCCTGGCTGGGTGGTGACATCGACGCCGAACAGGAAACCCGCCTGGCCCTGGCACAGCCCGATGCGCGCGCCACCGTGTTGCTGGCGCCGCACCACGGCAGTCTCACGTCCAGCAGCCCGGTGCTGCTGAACACCCTGCGCCCGCGCTGGGTGCTGGTGCAGTCGGGCTACCGCAACCGCTTCAACCACCCGGCGCCCGCCGTGCTGGAACGCTACCGCCAGCGCGACATGCGCTGGGTGACGTCGGCCGACTGCGGGGCCGCAAGCTGGCGCAGCGCCGAGCCCGACGCGGTGCATTGCCAGCGAGACGTGGCCCGGCGCTACTGGCACCACCCGGCGCCCACGCATACAGCGCTGGAAAACGACTGAGCGCTCCTCGCCATCAGCGCCCCGGTCATTTCTTTTTGCACCGATTTGGGGCGAATTTGGCTGGGCCTGGCCCAGTCCTTGCTATGCTGTGGCAAGGAGAGAAAACGCCCATGAGCCGACCGATGTTTGATGAAATGAACGCTTCGCCCACCGAGGTGCGTGCCCATTACGAAAACTACGCCCGCTGGCTGGCGCAGCAGCCCGTGGAGGTCATGGCGTCGCGCCGTGAAGAGGCGGAAATGATCTTCCGGCGCGTGGGCATCACCTTTGCGGTGTATGGCGCCAAAGACGAAGACGGTTCGGGCACCGAGCGCCTGATTCCGTTTGACCTGATCCCGCGCATCATTCCCTCCCACGAGTGGGAAATCATGGAGCAGGGCCTGGTGCAGCGCGTGACCGCGCTCAACCGCTTCATCCACGATGTTTACCACGACCAGGAAATCATCAAGGCCGGCCATGTGCCGGCCGACCAGATTTTCCAGAACGCGCAGTTCCGCCCCGAGATGATGGGTGTGGACGTGCCCGGTGGCGTGTACTCGCACATTGCGGGCGTGGACATTGTGCGGGCCGCGAATGCAGCCGGCGAGGGCGAGTATTACGTGCTAGAGGACAACCTGCGCGTGCCCAGCGGCGTGAGCTACATGCTGGAAGACCGCAAAATGATGATGCGGCTGTTCCCCGAGTTGTTCGGTGAAAACCGTGTGGCCCCGGTGGCCCACTACCCTGACCTGTTGCTGGAAACCCTGCGCGCCGTCAGCCCGGCCACCACGGCCGAGCCCACGGTGGTGGTGCTCACGCCCGGCATGTACAACAGCGCTTACTTCGAACACGCCTTTTTGGCGCAGCAAATGGGCATTGAGCTGGTGGAAGGCCAAGACCTGTTTGTGAAAGACAACTTCGTCTACATGCGCACCACCCGCGGCCCCAAGCGGGTGGACGTGATCTACCGCCGGGTGGACGACGATTTTCTGGACCCGCTGGTGTTCCGCCCCACCTCCACGCTGGGCTGCGCCGGGCTGCTGGGTGTGTACCGCAGCGGCAACGTGACCATCTGCAACGCCGTCGGCACGGGCGTGGCCGACGACAAGTCGATCTACCCTTACGTGCCCAAGATGATCGAGTTTTACCTGGGGCAGAAACCCATTTTGAACAACGTGCCCACCTTCATGGGGCGCAACCCGGAAGACCTGAAGTACATGCTCGCCCACATGGAAGAACTGGTGGTGAAAGAGGTGCATGGCGCGGGCGGCTACGGCATGCTGGTGGGCCCGGCGTCCACCAAGGCCGAGGTGGAAGAGTTCCGCGCGCTGGTCAAAGCCAAACCTGACGGCTACATTGCCCAGCCCACGCTAAGCCTGTCCACCTGTCCCACCTATGTGGACAGTGGCGTGGCGCCGCGCCACATTGACCTGCGCCCCTTTGTGCTCAGCGGCAAAGAGGTGCAAATGGTGCCCGGAGGCTTGACCCGCGTGGCGTTGAAAGACGGCTCGCTGGTCGTCAACTCGTCGCAGGGCGGCGGTACGAAAGACACCTGGGTGCTGGAAGACTGACCCCCCCCCGCGCCGCTTCGCGTCACCCCCCCCCAGGGGGCGGTACTGGCAGCCCGGCAAAGCCGGTTCTGCGGTGCCTCTGGAATGAATCACCTCTTGCGCTGCTTTTGTGGCGCTGACCGTCGGAGTTTTTGAAATGCTTTCACGCACCGCTGACCACCTGTTCTGGATGTCCCGCTACACCGAGCGTGCCGAAAACACCGCGCGCATGCTGGACATCAACTACCAGACCTCGCTGCTGCCGCAGTCGGCCGCCGTGGCGCAGGTGGGCTGGGAAGGTCTGCTCGTCATCAGCGAGTTGATGCCCAGCTACACCGCCAAATACGGCAAGGACATCACGCCGCGCAACGTGATGGATTTCATGGTGCGCGACGAGTCCAACCCGTCGAGCATCTGCTCCTGTCTGCGTGCGGCCCGGGAAAACGCCCGTGCCGTGCGTGGCGCGCTGACCACCGAGTTGTGGGAAACGCAAAACGCCACCTGGCTCAAGCTGGCGGGTTACCTCAAGTCCAAAGACTTTGAACGCGATCCCGGCGCGTTCTTCGAGTGGGTCAAGCACCGCTCACACCTCTCCCGCGGCGTGGCCATTGGCACGATGTTGCAGGACGAGGCCTTCCATTTCTACCGCATGGGAACCTTCCTGGAGCGCTCGGACAACACCGCACGCCTGCTGGACGTGAAGTTCCACGCGGTGCAAAGCGACTTTTTCGGCGCCGCCAGCGAACAGGATCAGGAATACGACTTCTACCACTGGAGCGCGATCCTGCGCTCGGTCTCCGGCTTCGAGGTGTACCGCAAGGTGTACCGCGACGTGATCACGCCCGAGCGCGTGGCCGAGTTGTTGATCTTGCGCGCCGACATGCCGCGCAGCCTGGCTGCCAGCATGAACGAGGTGGTGAACAACCTGGCGGTGGTGGCCAACGACACCTCGGGTGAAACGCTGCGCCGCGCCGGCAAGCTCAAGGCCGACCTGCAGTTCGCCCGCATCGACGAGATCCTTTCCACCGGCCTGCACGCTTTCCTCACCCAGTTCCTGGACCGGGTGAATGAGTTGGGCGGGCGCATCAGCCAGGATTTTCTGGTGCCCACCACGCACTGAACGGGTGATTGGTTTCACAGCTGAGTTACCCATGCGGGGCGGGCACAATGCGCCCTGGTCCTAGAACGCCCCGGTCCCCGCATGAAATTCCACATCAGCCACACCACCCGCTACACCTACAGCCAGCCGCTGCTGTATTCGGTGCAAACCCTGCACCTGTGGCCCGCCAGCGGCCCGTGCCAAACGGTCGTGCAGTGGGACATCCGCTCGCCGGGCACCCTGCACGCCCAGCCCGACGGCCAGGGCAACCGGGTGCACAGTTTCAGCCTGGTGGCGCGCGCTGAAGAAGCGCTGCGGCACATCACCGTGGTGGCCCAAGGCCAGGTGAGCACCCACGGCATCGCCGAATTTGCCGACACCGGCGGCCTGCCCCCCGCCTTTTTCATGCGGTCCACCCCGCTGGCCGAGCCGCACCCGCGCATGGTCATGTGGGCCCTGAAAACCGTGCCAGCCCTGGTGGCGGCGCGGGCGCGCGGCGAGCAGCCCACCGTCGCTGACCTGGTGGCGCTGGCGAGCGCCGTGGCCGACAAGGTGCAGTACCGCCCCGGCAGCACCAGCGTGGAAACCACCGCGCTGGAGGCGTTTGACTGGGAGCTGGGTGTGTGCCAGGACCAGGCCCATGTGATGGTGGCCGTGTGCCGCAGCATTGGCCTGCCCGCGCGCTACGTGAGTGGCTATTTTTACGCTGCCGGTGAGCCGGAACTGGCCAGCCACGCCTGGGTGGACGTGTGCACCAACGCCCAGGCCAGCCACTGGCTCAGCCTGGACGTGACCCACCGCTGCCCCACCGACGAACGCCACATCCGCCTGGCTGCCGCCACCGACTACACCGCCTGCCTGCCCATCAAGGGGTTGCGCCGGGGCGGCGGGGAGGAAAGCATGGTGGTGGACATTCAGATTGAACCGCGCCCGAACTGAGGCCCCGGCAAAACCGGGTGCATGAAACCTCAGCGGGCTTCCAGCAGGGTCTGGATGGTTTCGCCCAACTCGATCACCGCCATCGCGTAGTAGCTGCTCCAGTTGTAGCGGGTCACCACATAGAAATTTTCGGTGCCAGCCACGTAGCTGCGCGGTGCGGGGCCGTTTTCCAGTTCCACCAGGGCGAGTGGGCCAGGGTGTTGCAACGCAGCGCCTTCCAACACAGCACCTTTGGCGGTGAAGCTGGTCACGCTGAAGGTGGGCAGGATGTCGGGGGCGAGCAGGGCGTCTTTGTCGAGTTTCTCTGCGTCGAACGCGACGGGAAAGTGCGTGGGCTGGCCGGTTTGCCAGCCAAATGCTTTGAAGTAGTTGGCCACCGAGCCTATGGCGTCGGTGGTGCTGTTGAACAGGTCCACCTGGCCATCGCCGTCGAAGTCGATCGCGTATCTGGCCCAACTGCTGGGCATGAACTGCGGCCAGCCCATGGCCCCGGCGTAGCTGCCGCGCAGGGCTTGGGGGTCCATGCCGGTGCGCTGGGTCAGGCTCAGGTATTGCTCCAACTCGCTTCTGAAAAATTCGGTGCGCACGGCAGCGCGGGGATGGCTGGTGGGGAAGTCGAAGGCCAGCGTGGTGAGCGCGTCGATGACACGGAAGTTGCCGGTGTGTTGGCCGTACAAGGTTTCCACGCCGATCACGCCCACGATGAGGCTGGCGGGCACGCCGAATTCTGCTTCGGCGCGAGCCAGAGCGCTGCGGTTGTTTTCCCAGAAACGCTGGCCTGCCCGCAGGCGCACAGGTTCAATGAAGCGGGCGCGGTAGGCAGCCCAGTTTTTGGGTGTGCCTCGGGGCGCTGGCGCCATGAGACGCACCACGGTGGGGATGCGTTGGGCTTGAGACACTTGCTGGCGCACCCAGGCTGGATCAAGGTTGCGGCGGTTGGCCAGATCGTCGGCAAAGGCCATGGCTTCCGGGTGCTGCCCGTAGCTGAACGCGGGTTCTTTGGCGGCTGCGGCCGGGCGCACCTTGGACGTGGTGGGCAGGGCGATGGCGGCGGTGAAGCTGGTGGCGAGGAACAGGGCCAGCACGGCGCGGGTGCTGCAGAGCGCCGGGTGGAAACGACGAGCCTTGAAAATCACTGATTACCCTCCTTGGGCCATGCAAGTTGCTTGTATTCGCGTTGCAGTGTAGCCAGCGAAACGGGGCTTTCGCGGCTGTAGCGCTGGTTTTCGAGTTTGAGCAGCCATTGCGTCACACTGTGGCTGAAAGGGGTGTCGCCAAAACGTTGCTGGGCCTGGGCCGCCAGCGTGCGTGGCGGCAGGTTGTGGGCGTTGTTCAACCCCAGCTTGTGCAGCCGCTGGCGGGCACGCTGCAGCAGGCGCAGCCAGGGGTCGTGTTGCTGGCGCTCCCACAGCGTCCAGGCCGCTCCCGCCAGGCTCACCAGCACCACCACGGCCATCAGCACGTAGGCCAGGTCGGTCCAGCTGGGGCTTTTGAAGCCCAGGTTTTTGAGCAGATCGAGCTGTTTGCCCTGGGTGTAGTTCAGCACCCATTGGTTCCAGCGGTTGTTCACCGCGTCCCACACGGCGCGCAACTGGGCCGACAGGTCGGGGTTGAGGGTCCGGATGGCACCAGCCAGCGCGCCTTCGGGGGCGCGCAGCCGTTCCAGCGAGCCGGTGCGTCCGGGTGCCACGGCCGAGGTGGGGTCGACCCGCACCCAGCCCTGGCCTTGCAGCCACACCTCGGTCCAGGCGTGGGCGTCGCGCTGGCGCACGGTCCAGAAGCCGTCCACCGCGTTGAGTTCGCCGCCCTGGTAGCCGGTGACGATGCGGGCCGGAATGTCCAGCGCACGCATGAGGATGACGAAGCTGCTGGCGATGTGTTCGCAGAAGCCTTCGCGTTTGTCAAACCAGAATTCGTCGGCGGTGTGCTGGCCGTACACACCGGGCTCCAGCGTGTAGGTGTAGCCACCGGTGCGCAGGCGCTGCAGCGCAGCGTTCACCAGTGCTTCGCTGAAGGCGGGGCCGGCGCCCACCTCGCGGCGCAGTTGCTGCGCCAGCATGAGGGTGCGGGGGTTGTAGCCTGCGGGCAGCTCAATCTGGTCTTGCAGGGCTACGGCGGTGGTGAGCGGGCCGTGCCGGAACACCGGGTGGCTCTCGGCCCGGTAGCGCACCAGCTCGTTCATGGGGCGGCGGGTGAGCCATTGCAGCTCGGGCGTCATGAAGGCCTGGGTGTTGAGCAGTTGGGGCGCGCGGGCGGCGGCTTCCAGCAGAAACAGCCAGGGCCGCTGGTGCGGCTCCATGGTCACTTCGTAGCGCACCGGCTCGCCGCTCACCTGCAGGTTGGCCTGCAGCTCCATGTGGGCCGGGAAGCCCGAGCGCAAGGGACGCCACTCTACGCCGTCAAAGTCGGTCAGCACCGGGCCGCGAAAGTACAGGTCGCGTTGCGGCGGGGGCTCGCCGTCAAAGCGCACGCGCAGGGCAATGCTGTCGTCGAGCACCAACTCGGCGATCTGGCCCACGCGCATCTGCCCCGAAAGACCGCTGCGGCCGGTCATGCCGTCGTTGGGAATGCCCCAAAGTGGTGACATGCGCGGAAACAGCATGAACAACACCAGCATGATGGGTGCACCCAGCAAGGCCATACCGCCCGCAATGCGCGCCGCCTGGGCCAGCGGTGGCCGACCCACCGGCATGTGGGCGTTGACCAGGGCGGTCAGCAGGCCCAGCAGCGCGATGAGGATGCCGGCCGCTGTGAGCAGTGACTGCGAGTAAAAGAAGTGGGTCAGCAGGGTGAAGAAGGCCAGAAAGAACACCACGAAGGCGTCGCGCCGGGCGCGCAGTTCCAGCGTTTTCAGGGCCAGCAGCACCACAATGAGGGTCACACCCGCATCGCGCCCCAAAAGAGTCTGGTGGGTGGCCCAGGTGGCGCCCAGGGTGAGCGCCAGCAAGCCCATGCGCCAGGCCCAGCCCGGCAGTGGCAAACCTTTGAGTGCCAGCACGGAGCGCCAAGCCAGCACGCCGGCGGTGAGCGCGGTGCACCACCACGGAATGTGACCGATTTGCATGGCGACCACCCAGGCGATGACCGCCAGCAGGAACAGCGTGTCACGGGTGTCGCGGGGTAATGTGGCCCCCACGCTCCACCGCTGCGCGGGTCGCTGCCCCCCGAGGGGGAGCGAATTCAGCTTGGGGCGGCCCGGCGCTGAATTCAAGGCCTCCAAGCGCCCCTGCTGCGCGGGTCGCTGCCCCGCGGGGGGGCGCGTTTCGCCTTGGGGCGGCCCAGCGGCGAAACCTTTTGCGTTTTGGGGGGTGTTCTTGTTCAACACAGCGCCAGCCTCTCCAGACAATGCGCTCTGTGCCCCGGCCCCTGATCGGGCGGGATCTCGCACCCAGGCAGACGCAGGCCGTAGTCAAGCCCCAGGCGGTCGGCCATCAGCACCCAGGCCGTGAGGCGCGACAGGCGGGCTTCCAGAGCGCTGTGGCCGCACTGGGCATGGTCGAGCCAGAGTTGCTGGCGCTGGGACGACAGGGCGTCGCGGCTGACCAGGTCGTTGCGGCCGGCAGCAAATGCCTGGGCGGCTTTTTTCCAGACCACGGATTTGAGTGGGTCGCCACGGCGGTAAGCGCGCACGCCGTCAAACTCGCCGGTGCTTTGCACCCGCGCGCTGCCCGAGTGGCCGGGCTGCGCCTCGCCCGCAGGCAGGGCGGGCGGGTGCGCTTCGGGCGTGGGGTACACCAGTACGGTGGCGGCGGGGCGCCACACGGTCCACACCCGGAAGGTGCCGAGTGGAAACAGGGTTTGCACTTTCAGCGCGGGCAATCCGTGCAGGCCGCGGTGAGGTGCTGGCCACGCCACTTGCACCGTGGCGCTGCCCTGGGCTGGCACGTCGGTCCAGGCCAGCGGCGTGTGTGCGGCGTCCACGCCGATCACCCCCACGCCCAGGCCGTAGCGCATGTGCTTGCGTTCACTCGCCAGTCGAATGTCCAGCGCCACGGCCTGCCCGGCGTGCACCGGGCTGGGCGGGTTCAGGTGCAGCGTCACACCGCGCAGGTTGCCGTGGCACACGTGCATGCCCACCACGGCGCTGCCCGCCAACAAGAATGTGAGCAGGTAGCCCAGGTTGAGCTGGTAGTTGATGCTGGCCACCAGCAACAACAGCAGGGTGAGCGCCAGCATGGCGCCAGCCCGCGTGGGCACGATGTAGACGTTGCGTTGCGTCAGCGTGAGCGTGTCGGTGCGCGGAAGGCGGTTGTGGAGCCACCGGCGCAGCCGAACACGCCATGGCGGATTGCGTCCGCGCTGCGCGCTGAGCATGGCGAATGGCGGGGCGCTCTTCCCGCTGAGTGCCGGGTCATGGTTCATCGAGGCCGCAGGCGAAGTCATTTGTCATCCAACGATCAGGGCAGGGACGCGGCATCGACCATGTCGCGCCGGTCTTGGCCGCGCAGCAGTTTGCCCTCTGCCGCACAGTCCTGGTAGCCCAGCGAGAGACGCCTGTGAAAGCGGTCGAGTCGCGACTCGGGCAGAGAGTAGGTGCCGAGCGGGCCGTGCGGGTTCTGTGTGGCGATCACAAAGAAGGGATCGGGCAGCGCGCGCGTGGCGCCTTGCACCGTGAACGGCTTCTCTTCCATGGTTTCGAGCAGAGCGCTCTGGGTCTCGGGACTGGCGCGGTTGATTTCGTCGGCCAGCAGCACCTGTGCGAACACCGGGCCGGGGTGGAGCATAAAACCTTCGTGCCCGGGCTCGCAGTTGGCCATGGCCGCCAGGTCGCCGGGCATCCGGACGGTCAACTTCACGCGCGAAAACTGCAGGCCGAAGGAGCGTGACAGCGCGTGTACAAGCGTCGTTTTGAAGACCCCGGAAACGTTTTCGATGAGCAGGTGTACACCGGCCAGGCAGCCGAAAGTGATCAGCAAAAACACCGGGGCCAGCAACAATAGAACAGGATGTTCGGTCAAGATCACCACCCCAGTGTAGCCCGTCCGGCTTGTGTTTCAACCGCGCTGCTTTCAACCCAGCCGCGGTACAAACTGCTGTCGCAAGTGGCGCATTTTGGGAGCGGTCATGACGAGTTAAAGGTTAACTGCATGGCATTCGTGACGCCAAACCGGACAATCGATTTCCGCACGCACAGGTCAAGCATCTTCGGCGTGCTCCAGGGACTCAAAAAATATCACGTGTTATCAAGGAGTTACACCCAAGCATCGGTGTTAACACCTATGAGGCACAAACGAGCCCACAACTTGCGTGCCCTACAGTGGTGGCTATGCTGCCACCGCAGGCCATACGAGGCAACGCGGACTGGCCCGTCACACGAACACCCGCCAACAAGAAGGGAAGCCGATGAGCAAAGAAATCGAATCGATTCTGCAGCGCTACGGTGCCGATCGAACCCGACTGATCGACATGCTGTGGGATGTGCAATGGCAACGCGGCTACCTGCCCGAGCCAGCGCTGCTGGAACTGGCGGCGGGCTTGAACCTGTCGCTGCTCGACGTTCGGGAAACCGCGTCGTTCTACCACTTCTTCCATCTCGAACCCGCAGGCCAGCATCGCATCTACCTGTGCGACTCGGTGCTGGCCCGGTTCAACGGCTACCAGGCTGTGCGCGAGGCGCTGGAGCGCGAAACCGGGCAGCGCTTTGGGCGGCTCACCGACGCGCAGGCACTGTTCGGTTTGTTCGAGACGCCCTGCATCGGCCTGAGCGACCAGGAGCCGGCGATGATGATCGACAAGGTGGTCTTCACGCGCCTGACGCCGGGCAAGATCGCCGACATCATCGAGCAGTTGAAGCAGGGACGAAGCGCCGAGCAGATCGCCAACCCGGCCGGCTTGGCGACCGACCAGTTGGCCTATGTGGAAACACTGGTGGAGTCCAACGTGCGCACCCAGCGCCCGATGTTCTTCAGGGGCAAGCTCAATTTGCCCGACATGCTGGAACAGATGCTGGAGCAGTCGCCGCAGCAGGTGATCGACACCGTGGTGGCCTCCAAGCTGCGTGGTCGCGGCGGGGCCGGTTTCTCCACCGGGCTCAAATGGCGCCTGTGCCGCGACGCCCAGGGTGAAGACAAAACCATCATCTGCAACGCCGACGAAGGCGAGCCCGGCACCTTCAAAGACCGGGTGTTGCTCACGCGCTCGCCCAAGCAGGTGTTCTTTGGCATGGTCGCCGCTGCTTACTCAATAGGGGCCAGCGACGGCATCATCTACCTGCGCGCCGAGTACCACTACCTGAAAGACTACCTGGAGGCGCAGCTGCGGAACATGCGCGAGCGTGGCTTGCTGGGGCGCCGCATCGGCGGCAAGGACGGCTTTGATTTCGACATCCGCATCCAGATGGGGGCCGGTGCCTACATTTGCGGCGACGAGTCGGCGCTGATCGAATCCTGCGAAGGCAAGCGCGGCACGCCGCGCCTCAAGCCGCCCTATCCGGTGCAGCAAGGCTACCTGGGGCGGCCCACCAGCGTCAACAACGTCGAGACCTTTGCGGCGGTGTCGCACATCCTGTCCGAGGGGGCCGACTGGTTCCGCAGCCTGGGCACCGCCGAATCCACCGGCACCCGCTTGCTCAGCGTGGCGGGCGACTGCAGCAAGCCCGGCATCTACGAGGTTGAATGGGGCACCAGCGTCAACCAGGTCCTGCGCATGGCGGGGGCCCACGGCGCCATGGCGGTGCAGGTCAGCGGTCCTTCGGGCGAGTGCATATCGGTCGCCAAGGACTCAGAGCGACAACTGGCCTACGAAGACCTGTCGTGCAACGGTGCCTTCACGGTTTACAACGGGAGCCGCGACCTGCTGCACATCGTGCGCGAACACATGAAATTCTTTGTCGATGAATCCTGCGGCATCTGCGTCCCATGCAGGGCCGGCAACGTCGATTTGCTGCACAAGGTTGATCGCGTCATCGCCGGTCGCGCTTGTCAGCAAGACCTCGACGAGGTGGTGCAGTGGGGTGCCGTGGTGCGCAAGACCAGCCGCTGCGGCCTGGGCGCCACCTCGCCCAAACCGATCCTGACCACGCTGGACCGATTTCCCGAAATCTACCAAGTCAAGCTGGTCAAACCCAGCGGCCCGTTGTTGCCGTCGTTCGACCTCGAGGCCGCCCTGGAGGGCTACGCCGAGGCCAGTCAGGCGCTTAAAGAAAAACTGGAGACCCGCTCATGAAAGTCGAAATCACCATCGATGGCCAGGCGGTGCAGACCGAACTCGGTCGCACCCTGGTCGATGTGGCGGCCGAAGTCGGCGTGTTCATACCGACCCTGTGTTACGTCAAAGACAAGCCCTGTCTGGGTACCTGCCGGGTCTGTTCGGTCAAGGTCAACGGGGTCGTCAATGCCGCATGCACGGTGCGGGTGGCCAACGGCATGCAGGTCGAAGTCGATGACCCGGTCCTGGTGGATATGCGCAAATCGCTGGTCGAATTTCTGTTTGCCGAGGGCAACCACAACTGTCCGAGTTGCGAGAAAAGCGGTCGCTGCCAATTGCAGGCGGTGGGCTACGAGTCCGACATGATGGTGTCGCGTTTTCCCTACCGATTTCCGGTGCGCGACAACAGCCCGGGCAGCGAGAAAATCTGGCTCGAGCGCGACCGCTGCATCTTCTGTCAGCGCTGCGTCGAATACGTGCGCGACCAGGAAACAGGTCAGAAAATTTTCGCCATCAGCGGACGCGGCGAATCGTCGCGCATTGAAATGGACGTGGCACTGGCCAACCGCATGAGCGATGAGCAGGTGCGCGAAGCCGTCGAACTGTGTCCGGTCGGCACCATTTTGCAAAAACGCGTTGGGCACGATGTGCCCATCGGGCAGCGCAAATACGAAATTCAAACGTTGCGCGCGCGCAGCCTCAACATCGAAGGAGCCAAAAATGAGCCACGCAGCTGAAGCCCTGGCCGGGCAGGAGTTCTCGCACCAGCTCCCCATCACCCCGCTGGCCCCGGCCTTGGTCGCCGGTCGCTCGGGCAAGATCAAGGTCGCCACCATCGGGCTGTGCGGCTGCTGGGGTTGTACCCTGTCGCTGCTGGACCTCGATGAGCGCTTGTTTGCGCTGCTCGACAAGGTCACCATCCTGCGATCTTCCATCACCGACATGAAGCGCATCACCGAGCGCTGCGTGGTCGGCTTCGTCGAAGGCGGCGTCGCCAACGAGGAAAACATCGAAACCCTGGAGCACTTTCGGGAGAACTGCGACGTGCTGATTTCGGTCGGCGCGTGTGCTGTCTGGGGCGGCGTGCCGGCCATGCGCAACGTGGTGCCATTGTCAGAGTGCCTGTTCGAGGCCTACGTCGATTCGCCCACCGCCGTGCCCGGCGCCAAGCCCATCATCCCGCTGCACCCCGACATTCCCCGCATCACCACCAAGGTGTACCCGTGCCACGAAGTGGTCAAGATGGACTACTTCATCCCCGGGTGCCCGCCCGACGGCGACGCTATTTTCAAGGTGCTCGACGATCTGGTGAACGGTCGGCCGTTCGACCTGCCGATCTCGCTCAACCGATACGATTGAAATCAGGAGCCCCAAACATGAGCAGAAAACTGGTTATCGATCCCGTCACCCGCATCGAAGGGCACGGCAAAGTGGTGGTGCATCTGGACGACAACAACCAAGTGCTGGACGCCAAGCTGCACGTGGTGGAGTTTCGCGGCTTCGAGCGCTTCATCCAGGGACACCCCTACTGGGAGGCGCCGATGCTGCTGCAGCGCATTTGCGGCATCTGCTTCGTCAGCCACCACCTGTGCGGCGCCAAAGCGCTCGACGACATGGTGGGCCTGGGCCTCAAGCAGGGCTTTCAGGTCACGCCAACGGCCGAGAAAATGCGCCGTCTCGGCCACTATGCGCAGATGCTGCAATCGCACCAGACCGCCTACTTCTACCTGATCGTGCCCGAGATGATGTTTGGCATGGACGCCGCGCCCGAGCAGCGCAACATCGAAGGTCTGATCGAAGCCAACCCGGAACTGGTCAAGCGCGCCGTGATGCTGCGCAAATGGGGCCAGGAGATGCTGGTGGCGGTGTTTGGCAAGAAGATGCACGGCATCAGCTCAATTCCCGGCGGCGTCAACAAAAACCTCAGCGTGGCCGAGCGCGACCGTTTTCTCAACGGCGCGCCGGGTCTGCTCTCAATGCAGCAGGTGATCGATTACTCGATCGAGGGCCTGCAGTTGTTCTACGACTTCCACGAAAAGAACCGCCAGCAGGTGGACAGCTTTGGCGTGGTGCCGGCGCTCGACATGTGCCTGGTCGATGGCAACGGCGACGTGGACTACTACCACGGCAACCTGCGCGTCACCGATGGCCAGAAAAAAGTGGTGGCCGAGTTCGACTACCACGACTACCTGAACCACTTCTCCGAGGCCGTGGAGGAGTGGAGCTACATGAAGTTCCCCTTCCTCAAGGGGCTGGGGCGCGAGGGCGGTTCGGTGCGGGTGGGGCCACTGGGGCGCATGAACGTGACGCGTTCGCTCTCTACGCCGCTGGCGCAAGAGGCGCTGGAGCGCTTCCATGCCTACACCAAGGGCAAAGCCAACAACATGACGCTGCACTACAACTGGGCGCGGGCAATCGAGATCTTGCACGCCGCCGAAATCATCCAAGGCCTGCTGCACGACCCGGACTTGCAAAAAGACCAACTGCTGCTCACACCGGCCCCGGGGGCTTGGAGCGGCGAAGGGGTGGGCGTGGTGGAAGCGCCGCGCGGCACCCTGCTGCACCACTACCGCGCCAATCAAAGCGGTGAGATCACCTCGGCCAATTTGATCGTGGCGACCACGCAGAACAATCAGGTCATCAACCGCACTGTGCGTAGCGTGGCCGAAGACTACCTGGGTGGCCGCGCCGAAATAACCGAGGGCATGATGAACGCGCTCGAAGTCGGCATTCGCGCCTACGACCCCTGCCTGAGTTGCGCCACCCACGCGCTGGGCAAGATGCCGCTGCAAGTCACGGTGTTTGATTCAAGCGGGAACCTGGTCGATGAACGCGCCCGCTGAAAACCTGCGGCTGGCCGACTTCGACCAGCCCTCGGCCCTCATCTACGGCATTGGCAACATTGGGCGCCAAGACGACGGCTTGGGCTGGGCCTTCATCGACTGGCTTGAGGAGCAAGGCTTGTGTCCGCAAGCCGACCTGATGCGCCACTACCAGTTGCAGCTCGAAGACGCCGAACTGATCAGCCACAAAGAGCGGGTGTTGTTTGTCGATGCCAGCGTGGAAGCGGAGCTGGAATCGTTCGAGTTGCGGCGCGTCGAGCCACGGCTTGATTACAGCTTCACCTCGCACGCCATTTCCATCGCCTCCATCGTGGCGACCTGCCGCACCTGCTTTGGCCGCACACCCGAGGTGTATGTGCTGGCCATCCGTGGCCACGAGTGGGAGCTCCAACTGGGCCTGAGCCCGGGCGCGCAGCGCAACTTGTGGGCTGCCCAGCGACACTTTCAGTCTGCCCACACCACAGAACCCGTCTGACCTTCATCTCAAGGAGTGCCCACCATGCAAGAACGCGAAATCGAACGCATCGCCAACCTGATCTACCAGGCCCCGCTGGGCGAGTACATCGGCCGAGACGGAGCCGCCATCCTGGCCGCCCACGCCGGGAGCGAACGGCGGCTGCAAGACCAGGATTTCCTGTTCCATCAGGGCGACCTGACCAACAGCTTTTACATCGTCACCGAAGGCCGCCTGGCCCTGGTGCGCGAAAAAACCGAGGAGCGGCGGGAGGTCACCGTGCACGTGCTGGATAAAGGCGATCTGGTGGGCGAGCTCAGCTTCATCGACCAGACGCCGCACACCCTGTCGGTGCGCGCGCTGGGCGCTGCGGCGGTGCTGTGCTTCAAGGCTGGCGACATCCAGCCCCTGATCACCCAGCACCCGCAACTGGTCTACAACTTCATGCGCGCCGTGGTCAAGCGGGTGCACGCGGTCGTGACCACGCTGGGCGAGCACGAAATGGCCTTGCAGGAGTACATACAGACTGGCGGGCGCGGGCGCGTCTGAGGACCGCCCGTTGCGTCAGTATGAGCTTGTCGATGCGCGGCTGCCGGCTATGGAGGCACGGGAGCAGGCGGCCACGCAGCGTGCGAAGCAGATGGCGCCAGATGAACGCAGAAGGCTGCTGGACCTCCAAAGTCACTTCATCTGAACGGATGTCCGTGTGAAATGCCAAGAGCCGGGAATACGGCTGTGCCAGGCCGCTGGTGTTGCCTTCCGAAGGGCGTCGCGCGCAGCGCGGCGGGGGTAATCCACATCAGGGCAGTGGCGTCGCTTCCACCATGGCGCGCACCTGTTCCACCGCGCCCCGGCCCGCGTCGCTCACCGGCACCAGGCGGTGCGCCACCGTCTGCGGCAAGATGGCGGCAATGTCGTCCGGAGCCACATAGTCGCGCCCTTGCAGGTAAGCCTGTGCCTTGGCCGCGCGCACCACGGCCAGCGCAGCCCGTGGCGACAGGCCCTGGGCAAACCAGCGCCCCGAGCGGGTGGCCAATACCAGGTCTTGCAGATAGTCCAGCACAGGTTCGGCGGTGTGTACCGCGGCCACGGCCTGTTGCAAGCGGGTCAGGTCGGCAGGTGTGAGCACGGGGGGCAGGCGCTCCAGCATGTCACGCCGGTCGGCACCGCGCAGCAGTTCACGTTCGGCGGCGCGGTCGGGGTAGCCCAGTGACAGCCGCATGTGAAAGCGGTCCAGCTGCGATTCGGGCAGGGCGTAGGTGCCCAGCTGGTCGTGCGGGTTTTGCGTGGCAATGACGAAAAATGGGTTCGGCAGGGGGCGGGTTTCGCCTTCCACGGTGACCTGTTTTTCTTCCATCGCTTCCAGCAGCGCGCTCTGTGTTTTGGGGCTGGCGCGGTTGATCTCGTCGGCCAGCAGCACCTGGGCAAACACCGGGCCGGGGTGAAACACAAAGCCTTCTCGGCCCCGCTCGTAGATGGACACGCCCGACAGGTCGCTGGGCATCAGGTCGGCGGTGAACTGCACGCGCGAGAACTGCAGCCCGAAAGAACGCGAAAGCGCATGGGCCAGGGTGGTTTTGCCCACACCCGGCACGTCTTCGATCAACAGGTGGCCTCCTGCCAAAAGGCAGGCCACACAGTCGGAAACCTGCTGTGATTTGCCCACGATGACCGTGTTAAGCTGATTTAAAAGTTGGTGTATTTTTGAGTCGGCGTGCATGCCGTGAACCATACCGTAAAACCCAAATGAGCCAGGCCACCGGATATTTCACCCACAAGGATTGTTGGCGCCACGAGATGGGCAACGGGCACCCCGAATGCCCGCAGCGGCTCGACGCGATTGAGGACCGTTTGCTCATCACCGGGCTTGACCAGGCGCTGGAGCGGCGCGAGGCCACCCCGGCTTCCATGGCCGACATGGAGCTCGCCCACGGTCGCATGCACCTGGCTTCGCTGCGGGGACTGAGCGACGGCCTGCGCGACGAGATTGCCGCCGGCGGTCCCAGCCACGCGCAGGTCGATCCCGACACGTCCATCAACATCCACACCTGGGACGCCATCTTGATGGCCGCTGGCGCAGCCCTTGACGCGACCGACGCCATCATGGCCGGTGAAATGGTGAACGCTTTTTGCGCCGTCCGCCCACCGGGCCACCACGCCACACGCAACCAGGCCATGGGTTTCTGTTTTGTAAACAACGTGGCGGTCGCCGCCAAATACGCGCTGGAGCGTCACGGCTTGAAACGCGTGGCGATCATCGATTTTGACGTGCACCACGGCAACGGCACCGAAGACATTGTGGCGGGCGACGACCGCATCTTGATGTGCAGCTTCTACCAGCACCCGTATTATCCGGCTTGGGACCACGTGACCGCACCCAACCTGGTGAACCTGCCGGTGCCGGCTTACACCAAAGGCATGGACATCCGCGAGCTGATCGACATGATGTGGATGCCCCGGCTGGACGCGCACAAGCCGCAAATGATTTTCATCAGCGCCGGGTTTGACGCCCACCGGGAAGACGACATGGGCCAACTCGGGCTGGTGGAACAAGACTACATCTGGATCACTCAGCGCATCAAGGAAGTGGCGCTTCGCCACGCCCAAGGCCGCATCGTGAGCTGCCTAGAAGGGGGTTACGACCTGAGCTCGCTGGCCCGCAGTGTGGAGGCGCATATCCGCGTGTTGGCCGATGTCTGACAAATTGCTCCAGGAACCACTGCGCGTTGACCGCGACGCGCGCGGTGTCTACACCCTGACGCTCAACACCCCGCGCAGCTTCAACGTGTTGTCCGAGGCCATGATGGCAGCGCTGCAACGCGCGCTGGACGCAGTGGCCGCCGACCCGCAAGCCCGTGTGGCGGTGCTGGCCGCCGAGGGCCGGGCGTTTTGCGCCGGGCACGACCTGAAAGAAATGAAGGCCACGCCGCAGGTGGCTTATTACCAGGCGTTGTTTGCCACCTGCTCCAAGCTGATGATGAGCATCCGCAAAATGGAGGTGCCGGTCATTGCACGCGTTCAGGGCCTGGCCACGGCCGCGGGCTGCCAACTGGTGGCGCAGTGCGACCTGGCGGTGGCGGTTCAGGGCGCCACGTTTGGCGTCAACGGCATTGACGTGGGCCTTTTTTGTGCCACGCCCAGCGTGGCCTTGTCCCGCAACATGGGCCCAAAGCAGGCGATGGAAATGCTGCTCACCGGCGACTTCATTTCGGCCGACGAAGCGCATGCGCGCGGCTTGGTGAACCGGGTAGTGGCACCCGACGTGCTCGACGCCGAAGTGGCGCGGCTGGTGGACCGCATTCTGGCCAAGCCGCGCCCGGCCATTGCCATGGGCAAGACCCTGTTTTACCGCCAACTGGAAACGGGCATGGAGTCGGCCTACCAGTTGGCTGGCCAGACCATGGCCTGCAACATGGCCCATGACGTGGCGCAGGAAGGCGTGCAGGCCTTCATCGAAAAACGCCTGCCCAACTGGTAGAGCCGCTGGGCCGCAGCGCTGCAGTGCGGTCTGAGTTCCAGAGATCCGTCTGTCTTCCTTTCGTGTTTCTCCATGACACCCACCGTTTCCATCGCCACCTCCATCCCCACGTCCACCGCCACCGCCACCGCCACCGCCAGCACGCCGCCGCCCCTTGACGACCTGAACGTCTGGTTGGCAGGGTTCCTGCAGCCCACCGTCTGGATTGAAATCCTGGCGCTGGTGCTGTGCGTGTTCGTCGCCTGGGGTTTCACGGCCTTGCTGCGCCGGGGCATGGGCATGCGGGACGAAAAGCCGTCCGTCATGTTCGGTCGCCGGGTGGTGGACGGGGTGATGTTTCCCCTGCTCTTGCTGGCTCTGGCTTACCTGGCCCGCGCCGCGCTGCTGAAATTTGTGCCGCTGGCGGTGTTCAAGGTGGCCATTCCGGTGTTTGTTTCGCTGGTGGTGATCCGCGTGGGCGTCAAGGTGTTGCAGGTGGCGTTTGCCAGCGCGCCGTGGGTGCGTGTGCTGGAGCGCACCATTTCGTGGGTGGCCTGGCTGGCCATGGTGTTGTGGGTCAGCGGCTTGCTGCCCATGGTGTTGCATGAGCTGGACCAAATCACCTGGAAGATGGGGGCCACCACCATCAGCGTGCGCACCTTGATTGAAGGGGCTTTGACGGCTGGCGCGGTGTTGATTTTGGCCTTGTGGGTGTCTTCTGCCATTGAAACCCGGTTGCTCAGGTCGGCCGTGGGGGGTGATTTGTCGGTGCGCAAGGCGGTGAGCAACGCCACGCGCGCGCTGCTCATGTTTGTGGGCCTGATCGTGGCGCTCTCTGCGGTGGGCATCGACCTCACCGCCTTGTCGGTGCTGGGTGGTGCCATCGGCGTGGGTATTGGCTTTGGCCTCCAAAAGCTGGCAGCCAACTACGTGAGCGGTTTTGTGATTCTGGCTGAGCGCAGCATGCGCATTGGCGACAACGTTCGGGTGGATAATTTCGAAGGTCGCATCACCGACATCAACGCCCGCTACACCGTCATTCGCTCGCCCACAGGGCGCGAGTCCATCGTGCCCAACGAGATTCTCATCACCAGCCGGGTAGAAAGCCTCTCGCTGGCCGATCCGAAGGTTTGGCAGTCCACCGTGGTGTCGGTGTCCTACAAAAGCAACGTGGATCTGGTGCGCAGCCTGTTGGTCAACGCCGCGTTGGTGCAAGAACGGGTGCTGAAAGACCCGGCCCCCAGCGCGGCCCTTTCGGCCTTCGGTGCCGACAGACTGGAGTTCACCCTGGGCTACTGGATCGTCGACCCTGAGAACGGCCAGCTCAACCTGCGCTCTGATATCAACATGGCCATCTTGAGCGCTTTGCGCGAGCACGGCATCGAGATTCCGTACCCGCAGCGCGTGCTTCACATGAAGCACGCGCCCGAGCCGCCGCCGTCAGCGGCTCATGAGGCTGGGTAACCACAAAGAGATGGCCGGTACGGCGATCAAAATGCCCAGGCGCACCACGTCTGCGATCACAAACGGCCACACCCCCCTGTAGATGGTGCCCAACTTGACGTTGGGCAGCAGCGAATTGAGCACAAAGAGGTTCAACCCCACCGGGGGCGAAATCATGCCGATTTCGACAATCGTCACGATCAGAATGCCGAACCAGATCGGGTCGAAACCCAGGCCAACGATGACCGGAAAAAACACCGGAATGGTCAGCAGCACGATGGCCAGCTCTTCCATCACCATGCCCAGCGCCAGGTAAATGCCCATCATCATGACCACCACCATGATGGGGTTTGGGCTGAACTGCAGCACAAAGTCGCGCAGGTCGCCCGGCATGCTGGTGAAGTTGATGAAGTTGGTGAAGATCATCGCGCCGATCAGGATCGTGAACAGCATCGCAGTCGTTCGGGTGCTCTCGATCAGGATGTCCAGCAGCACCCGGGGTGTAAGCGCCCGGCGTGCCAGCGCAAAGAAGAGCGCCCCGGCAGCGCCCATGCCGGCACCCTCGGTGGCGGTGAACACGCCGCCATAAATGCCGCCGATCACCAGTCCGAACAGCACTGCCACGCCCCAGATGCCGCGGATGGCGGCCAGGCGTTGAGGCCAGGTGAAACGCTTGGCTGGTGGGCCGGCTGCGGGGTCGCGCCAGGTTACAAACACCACCGCCATGCACAGGCAGGTGATAGCGACGATGCCCGGCAGAATGCCCGCCACAAAGAGCTTGCCAATGTCGGTCTCGGTGATGATCCCGTAGATGACCAAAATGGTGGACGGCGGGATCAGAATGCCCAGTGTGCCGCCCGCCGCGATGGAGCCGGTGGCGAGTGTGTCCTTGTAGCCATGCGCCTTCATTTCCGGGTAGGCCACCCGCGACATGGTGGCGGCCGTTGCAATGGAAGATCCGCAGATGGAGCCAAAACCACCCGACGCGATGATGCTGGCCATGGCCAGCCCGCCGCGGCGGTGGCCCACAAAGGCATTGGCGGCGGTGAACAGTTCTTTGGCCATGCCAGCGCGCGCCACAAAGTTGCCCATGAGCACAAACAGCGGAATGACCGAGAGCACGTAGTGAAAGCCGGTCTCAAAGATGACCTGGCTGGTGCTGGCGTAGGCCGGCATCCAGCCGCGCATGAGGCCCAGCCCCACCACGCCGGCAATGGTCATGGCCACGGCCAGTGGCACCCGCAGAAAAGCGAGGATGAAAACGGCCAGAAAGCCCAGGGTGGCTTCGATCATGAGGAGGCTCCTGCGCCTTGGACGCCGCCGTGCACCACAGGCGCCGGCGGTACAAAAACAAACAACAAATGCACCAGAGCGGTCAGCAGCAGCAGGCCCGCCATGAGCCAGGCCACGGGTGCAATGGCCAGCTGCAGGTGAACGGTGGTGTCGCCGTATTCGGCAAACCGCTCGGCCCGCATGACCATGAGCCGCGCCAGAAAAGCAAACACACCGGCACACACCAGGTGCACCAGGCGGGTCTGAAAACCTTTGAACCAGTTGGGGATGAAGGCGTCCAGCGAGTCGAACACCACGTGCTCGCCGCGCCAGGACACCAGTGGCAGGGCGCCGAATATCACGATCACCATCAGGATCTCGGTCAGCTCCAGGCCGCCGGGCACCGAATGGTCGAAGAATTTTCGGCCGGTCACGTCCACCAGCGTCAGCCACATGATGGAAAACAGGGCCATGGCTGCCATCAGCCCAGTGGACCAGGTCAGCAGTTTTTCTAGGTTCTTGAACATGGTCGGGATGTCAGGAAATCAAAAAAAGGCCGGTTGGGCAGTAACGCGGGTCACTGCCCTTCCGGCCTGACAGGCTGAGCGCGGGTTTTGTAAACCGAACGAGCGACTTACTTGACCTTGGGGATTTCAGCGCGGAACTCGGCCAGCACTTTCCGTGGGTCTTTCAGGCCCTTGACCTGTGCGCTCGCTGCCCACTTGGTTTCCAGGTAGTCCTGCTTGTCGGCCACGGCCTTCACGAAGGCGGGGTTGGCCATGATGCGCGTCACGCCCTGGGCTTTTTGCACTTCGCGGCTGGCGGCGTCCACTCTGTCCCAGCCTTCGCCGAAAATGCGCGCAACCACTTCGCCGGACAGCTTGTCCACCACCGCCTTGTCTTGTGGCGCCAGGGCGTTGTACTTACCGGGGTTCATCATGAACACAAAGCTGGTGTTGTAGAGACCACCCGGGAAGGTGGTGGCGTGCTTGACCATGGTGAGCTTGAACGAGGCGATCGACTCGTCGGGGAAGAAGGTGCCGTCCATCACGCCGGTGGACATCAGCTCAAACGACTCGGGCGCTGCCTTGAGGGTGGTGTTCCAGCCCATGGCTTTGGACAGTTCGTTGATGTTCCCGCCGCCAATGCGGAACTTGAGCGACGCGGCATCAGCCGCGGAAGCCACCGGTTTCTTGCTGTTGAAGATGATGCCGGGGCCATGGGTGAACACGCCCAGCACCTTCACGCCGCGGTGCTCGTTCAGAGGAGCAAAATACTTGCTGTAAATGCGCTGGTACGCCACCGAGGTGGCGGTTGCACTGTCGCCCAGGAAGGGGAACTCGGCCACTTGCGTGTTGATGAATCGGCCAGGTGTGTAGCCGTCCACCGTGTACGAGATGTCGGCCAGGCCGTCGCGCACGGCGTCAAAGGTGCCCGGTGCCGCCACCACGCCCTTGGGCAGGATGTTGCACTTCATGCGGCCGGCGCTTTCCTTTTCCAGCAGGTCGCACCAGCTCTTCTGGGCCATGCTCGCAGTGTGGGTGGGTGGCAGCCAACTCGAGACGGTGAAGACCGTCTGGGCAGACACCAGGCCGCTGGACAGCACGGTGGTGGACAGAACGGCAGCAAAAACGTGACGAAGTTTCATGCGGTATCTCCTGGCAAGGTGAATATGGTTACTGAACATAAAGAAAAAACCTGTGATGAATATAGGCGCATAGTCGTTGCCAGCGTCTCCAGACTTACCCGAATTAGCCGACCGATGGGTTGGTTAATGATCGCCCAGATGACAGAGTCGGCTGGCGTGGGGGCTTTAGCTTGGGGCGCTGAGTGCCTTGACCTATAATCGATAAAAGCACGGTCGTTCGTTTTTATGGAGTGCCAGCAAAAGCCAGACAGACAGCACGTCAAAACGGCGGTTCCCAAATGGCCCGGCTTACAATGCGCGAGTTGACGTATACGTCAATCTAGATCACCCACTCACAACCATCAGGAGCATCCCAGCATGAAGATTCTCGTCCCCGTCAAACGCGTGGTGGACTACAACGTCAAGGTGCGCGTGAAGGCCGACCAGTCCGGCATGGACCTGGCCAACGTCAAGATGAGCATGAACCCGTTTGACGAGATCGCCGTGGAAGAGGCGGTGCGCCTGAAAGAGAAGGGCATCGCCACCGAAGTCATCGCCGTGTCTTGCGGCGTGGCCCAGTGCCAGGAAACCCTGCGCACGGCCATGGCCATTGGCGCCGACCGCGCCATCCTGGTGGAAACCGCCGAAGAACTGCAGCCGCTGGCGGTGGCCAAGCTGCTCAAGGCGCTGATGGACAAGGAACAGCCCGGCCTGGTGATCCTGGGCAAACAGGCCATTGACGACGACTGCAACCAGACCGGCCAGATGCTGGCCGCGCTGGCTGATTTGCCGCAAGGCACCTTTGCGTCCAAAGTTGAAGTGGTGGACGGCAAAGTCCATGTGACCCGCGAAGTGGACGGCGGCCTGGAAACGCTGGCGCTGAGCCTGCCCGCCATCGTCACCACCGACCTGCGCCTGAACGAGCCGCGTTATGTGACGCTGCCCAACATCATGAAGGCCAAGAAAAAGCAGATGGACATCGTCAAACCCGAAGACCTGGGCGTGGACGTGAGCCCACGGCTCAAGACCCTGACGGTCAGCGAGCCGCCCAAGCGCGGTGCTGGCATCAAGGTGGCCGACGTGGCCGCCCTGGTGGACAAGCTCAAGAACGAAGCCAAAGTGATCTGAGGACCAACAACATGACCGCACTCGTTATTGCCGAACACGACAACGCCGCCGTCAAAGGCGCCACGCTCAACACCGTCACCGCCGCCGCAGCTTGCGGGGGTGAGGTGCACGTGCTCATCGCCGGGCACAACGCCGCCGGCGCTGCTGCCGCTGCCGCCCAGATCGCCGGCGTGTCCAAAGTCATCCACGCCGACGCCGAATACCTCGCCCACGGCCTGGCCGAAAACATGGCCGCCCAGGTGCTGGCCATCGCCGCCAATTACAGCCACATCCTGTTTCCGGCCACGGCCAGCGGCAAGAACATCGCCCCGCGCGTGGCCGCCAAGCTCGACGTGGGCCAGATCAGCGACATCACCAAGGTGATCGCGGCCGACACCTTCGAGCGCCCGATCTACGCCGGCAACGCCATGGCCACCGTGCAGAGCCTGGACGCCACCAAGGTCATCACCGTGCGCACCACGGGCTTTGACCCGGCCGCTGCCACCGGTGGCAGCGCAACGGTGGAAACCGCAGCCGCACAAGCCGACAGCGGCAAGAGCACCTTCCTGGGCAGCGAAATCGCCAAGAGCGACCGACCCGAGCTGACCGCGGCCAAGATCATCGTCAGCGGTGGCCGGGCACTGGGCAGCGCCGAGAAGTTCAACGACGTGCTGACGCCGCTGGCCGACAAGCTCGGCGCTGCACTGGGCGCCAGCCGCGCGGCGGTGGACGCGGGCTACGCTCCGAACGACTGGCAGGTGGGCCAGACCGGCAAGATCGTGGCGCCGCAGCTCTACATTGCCGCCGGCATTTCGGGTGCCATCCAGCACCTGGCCGGCATGAAGGACAGCAAGGTGATCGTGGCGATCAACAAGGACCCCGAAGCCCCGATCTTCAGCGTGGCCGACTACGGCCTGGAGGCCGATTTGTTCACGGCTGTACCCGAGCTGATCTCCAAGCTCTGAACCGCTGCCAACCTGAAAGGGCATCGTTCGCGATGCCCTTGTTGTATCTGCTGACATTTTCAAAGAGACACATCCCATGAGCTACACCGCACCCCTGAAAGACATGCTGTTCAACATGGAGCACATCGCCGGCATCGCGGCGGTGTCGCAAATGCCCGGGTTTGAAGACGCGGGTCTGGAAACCGCGCAGGCGGTGCTGGAGGAGTGTGCCAAGCTCAACGAAGGCGTGATTGCGCCGCTGAACTGGGAAGGCGACAAGTACCCATCTTCTTTCCACGACGGCAAGGTCACCACCACGCCCGGTTTCAAGCAGGCCTTCAAGCAGTACGCCGAAGGCGGCTGGCAGGGTCTGCAGCACCCCACCGACTTCGGCGGCCAGGGCCTGCCCAAGACCATTGGCGCGGCCTGCGGAGAAATTTTGAACAGCGCCAACATGAGCTTTGCGCTGTGCCCGTTGCTGACCGACGGCGCCATTGAAGCGCTGCTGACCGCTGGCAGCGACGACCTGAAGGCCACCTACCTGGAAAAGCTGGTGAGCGGTGAGTGGACCGGCACCATGAACCTGACGGAGCCACAGGCCGGCAGCGACCTGGCGGCGGTACGCAGCCGCGCCGAGCCGCAGCCCGACGGCACCTACAAAGTTTTTGGCACCAAGATCTACATCACCTACGGTGAGCACGACATGGCCGAGAACATCGTGCACCTGGTGCTCGCCCGCGTCACCGGTGCGCCCGAAGGCGTGAAAGGCATCAGCCTGTTTGTGGTGCCCAAATTCCTGGTGAATGCCGACGGTTCGCTGGGTGCGCGCAACGACGTTCACTGCGTGAGCATCGAACACAAGATGGGGATAAAAGCCTCGCCCACGGCCGTGTTGCAATACGGCGACCACGGCGGCGCTCTGGGTTATCTGGTGGGCCAGGAAAACCGCGGCCTGGAATACATGTTCATCATGATGAACGCCGCGCGCTTCGCCGTGGGCGTGCAGGGCATTGCCATTGCCGAGCGGGCTTACCAGAAGGCGGTGGTCTACGCCAAAGACCGTGTGCAAAGCCGGCCTGTCGATGGCTCGCTGAGCGCGGCCGCGCCCATCATCCACCACCCCGACGTGAAGCGCATGCTGATGATCATGCGTGCCAGCACCGAAGGCTGCCGGGCCATGGCCGCCGTGGCCGCTGCCGCCTACGACGCCGCGCATCACCACCCCGACGCCGACACCCGCAAGCAGAACGCCGCCTTCTATGAATTTCTGGTGCCGCTGGTCAAGGGCTACAGCACCGAGATGAGCCTGGAGATCACCAGCCTGGGCGTGCAGGTGCACGGCGGCATGGGTTTCATCGAAGAAACCGGCGCGGCCCAGTACTACCGCGACGCCAAGATTCTGACCATCTACGAAGGCACCACCGCCATTCAGGCCAACGACCTGGTGGGCCGCAAGACCGCGCGCGATGGCGGTGCCGGCGCCAAGGCGATCGCTGCGCAGATCGAAAAAACCGAAAGCGAGCTTGCTCAACGCGATAGCGCCAACGCCAAGGCTGTGCTCAAGCGCCTGAAGGCGGCGCGAGAAGCCTTTGTGGACGTGGTCGGGTTCATGGCGACCAACACCCGCAGCAACCCCAACGCCGCCTTTGCCGGCAGCGTGCCCTACTTGATGCTGGCCGGCAACCTCATGGCCGGCTGGCAGCTGGCGCGCTCGCTGATGGTGGCCGAAGACCAGCTGGCCGCGGGCACCGACGCGGGGTTCATGCAGGCCAAGATCACCACCGCGCGCTTTTATGCCGACCACATTTTGAGCCGCGCCCCGGGCGTGCGCGACAGCATCGTGGAAGGCGCCGACGCTGTGACCGCGATGGCGGTGGACGCGTTCTGACACACCTGCTGGGCTGGGGTCTGTCGCACCAGCTACAGACCGACGCACGGGCGTGACCCAGAATTCAACCGGTCGATTCAAGCGAACCCAAAACCACCACGGAGACTCCATGACCACTCGACAACGCTACCTGCCCCCGGTGCTGCAAAAGATCCGGTTTCCGGTGATCGGCGCGCCGCTCTTCATCATCAGCAATCCCAAGCTCGTCATTGCCCAGTGCAAGGCCGGCGTGGTGGGCTCCATGCCCGCGCTCAATGCCCGACCGGCCTCGCAACTCGACGAGTGGTTGGCCGAAATCACCGAAGCCTTGGCCGCACACGACGCTGCGAACCCAGGCAACCCGGCCGCGCCCTTTGCCATCAACCAGATCGTGCACAAGAGCAACGACCGACTGGAGCAGGATATGGCGCTGTGCGCCAAATACAAGGTGCCGATCATCATCACCAGCCTGGGCGCGCGCGAAGACGTGAACCAGGGCGTGCACAGTTGGGGCGGCGTGGTGCTGCACGACGTCATCAACAACGTGTTTGCCCACAAGGCGATTGAAAAAGGCGCTGACGGTCTCATTCCGGTGGCGGCCGGAGCCGGCGGCCACGCCAGCGTGAAGAGCCCGTTTGCCATGGTGCAGGAAATCCGCGAATGGTTCGATGGCTCGCTGGCGTTGTCGGGTTCCATCGCGTCGGGGGGTGCCGTGCTGGCGGCGCAGGCCATGGGCGCCGACTTCGCCTACATCGGCTCGGCCTTCATTGCGACCGAAGAAGCGCGCGCGGTGGACGGCTACAAGCAGATGATCACCGAGAGCAATTCGGACGACATCGTTTATAGCAACTTCTACACCGGCATCCACGGCAACTACCTCAAAGGCAGTATCAAGAACGCCGGCATGGACCCGGACCACCTGCCCGAGAGCGATCCGAGCAAAATGAACTTTTCCACCGGTGAAGGCGCCAGCGCAGCCAAGGCCTGGAAAGATATCTGGGGTTGTGGCCAGGGCATTGGCGCTATCCGCGAAGTGGTTCCCGCGGGCGATCTGGTGGCGCGTTTCAAGCGCGAATACGCCGAGGCGAGAGCCCGCATCTGCGGCGGCTGAAACCGCGCGGACTTAAAAAAAGCCGACCTTTGGGTCGGCTTTTTTGTGCTGGCCGCTTACAGGCTCAGGGTTTGAACAGGTCGTTCAACGCGTCCAGCAGCGTAGGCGGACCGGCGTATTGCGTGCCGCCAGCGTCAGAAATGCTGCTGACCCAGCCCCCGCCGTCTACCCATTCGGTGTAGAGCCATTCGTCGTTGACCCGGCTGAGGCCGGCCGGGGGCGCCGGTGGCTGCACCACGGGAACGGCTTTCAGGGCTGCACCCATGAAGTCGATCCAGATGGGCAGCGCCAGAGCGCCGCCCGAGGCACCGCCACCCAGGCTGCGCGGCTTGTCGTAGCCCATCCACACGGCGGTGGCCAGGGTGGGGTGGTAGCCGGTGAACCACGCGTCCACCGCGTCGTTGGTGGTGCCGGTTTTGCCGTAAATGTCGGGACGCTTCAGCAGCGCTTGCGCCTTGGCGGCGGTGCCCGAGAGGGTCACGTCGTTCAGCAGGCTGCTCATCACGAAAGCGTTGCGTTCGGGCAGAGCCCGGTTGTCTTCCCTCATGGCGGCGGGTGGCGGGGCTTCAAACAGCACCTTGCCCTGCGCGTCGGTGATCTTTTCAATGACCACGGGCGCCACACGCCAGCCGCCGTTGGCCAGCGTGGCATAAGCGCTGGCCATTTGCAGCGGCGTCACCAGTCCGGTGCCCAGCGCCAGCGTGAGGTTGTCGGGGTGGCGCTGGGCGTCCATGCCAAAGCGGGTGCTCCATTCGCGGGCGCGCTGGGTGCCCACGTGCTGCAGCACCCGCACGCTGGCGAGGTTGCTGGATTGGGTCAGCGCTGTGCGCAGCGTGATCGGGCCGCTGTGTGCGCCGTTGCTGTTGCGAGGGCTCCAGCCGTTCGGCGCCGTGAAGGGCAGGTCGTCCACCAGCGTGGCGGGCATCACGCGGGCTTCCAGCGCAGCCGAATACAGCAGCGGCTTGAAGGCTGAGCCGGGTTGGCGCCAGCTTTGCGTGACGTGGTTGAACGGCTGGCGCGTGAAGTCAAAGCCACCCACCAGCGCGCGCACCCGGCCGTTTTGGGTGTCCACCGCCACCAGCGCGGCTTCGGCCTCGGGCCACTGGGCAATGGCCCAGGTTTCACCGGTTTTGGAGCTTCCTTTGTTGAGCACCCGCACCACCGCGCCCCGGGTGAGTTTCAGCGCGGGCTTGGCCTTGGCGCTCAGCCCGGACTGTGCCCAGCGCAGGCCTTCGCCCTTCACGCTCACCCGCTCGCCGCTGGCGAGTTGCAAGCGAAGTTCTTTGGGTGATGCGGAAAGCACCACCGCCACGCGCAGGGTCTCGTCGTCGCGGTGGTCTTTCAGCGCCAATGCTGCAGCGCTTTCCAGCTCCGGACCGTTGCTGGCAGGCAGGGCCTCAAAGCCTTCCGGGCCGCGCCAGGCGCCCCGGCGGTCAAAGGCCAGCACACCTTTTTGCACCGCTTCAAACGCGGCGCGTTGTTCGGCCGCGCGCAGCGAGGTGGTGACCCGCAAGCCCGTGGTGTAGGCGACGGTGCCAAAGCGCTCGACCACCGCGCGGCGGGCCATTTCCGCCACGTGTTCGGCGTTCACGCTGCGCTGGCCGGGTGGACGAATATTCAGCTTTTCGGCGCGCGCCGCCGCCAGTTCCTGCTCGGTGATGGCGCCGGTGGCGCGCATGCGTTCGAGAACCACGCGCTGGCGCTGCACAGCACGCTCGAAGTTGACCACCGGGTTGGCGTAATACGGGTTTTGCGGCAGGCCAGCCAGCATGGCCGCTTCGGCCACTGTGAGCTGGTCCATGGTCTTGCCAAAATAGGTGCGCGCTGCGGCGGCAAAGCCATAGGCCCGCTGGCCCAGAAAGATTTCGTTGAGGTAGATCTCCAGGATACGGTCTTTGGACAAGGCTTCTTCCACCTTGAACGCCAGCAAAATTTCTTTGGTCTTGCGCTCCACCGTGAGCTCGCGCGTGAGCAGCATGGTGCGCACCAGTTGCTGTGTGATGGTGCTGGCACCCTGTTTGCGCCCGCCGGTCAACATGGCGAATGCGGCCCGCGCCATGCCCTTGGGGTCCACACCCGAGTGCTCGCGAAAGCGCGCGTCTTCCACCGCCAGCACCGCGTCTTGCAGCAGCTTGGGCGTGCGGGCGAGCGGCACATAGTCGCGCCGCTCGGCACCAAACTGCGCAATCTCCACGCCGTCGGCGGTGAACACCTGCAGCGGCAGTTTGGGTTGGTAGTTGACGATCCGGTCGATTGGCGGCAGTTCGAACGTGGCTGCTTCAACCGTGGACGTGCTCAGCAGCAGTGGGGCAGGGATGGCAAGGGCCAGACTGAGCAACAGGCGGCGCGAATGACGAAAATACATGGACAGGATTATCCAGCGCTCGGGTATGCGTCAGGTGAAGTGCGCGTAACCGAATGTGCCATCATGCTTCTCGATGCGCAGGCTTTGTGCTGCATGCCAGACAATTTCTGCAACGCAACAAATTGATCCACCCATGTCCGAAAAAACACTCACGGAGCGCGACGATGCAGTCTCACGCCACCGGTCTGTCGAGCCTGTACGCAGAGGGCGTTCGCGCCGATGGTGGCTCGGTGCAGCGGTGTTGCTCTTGCTGGGTTTGGTTACGGCCTTCCTGGTTCGTTACGAGGTCCAAACGTCCCGCCTGCAGGCCTGGGCGGCCAGCCGTTACGCCGCACCGCTGGACTTTTCCTTGGCCGCCGGCCCCAGCGACCGCATCCGCTTTCCGGCCCACGGCCCGTTTGACGAGCGGCAGGGCTACACCCGCATTCCCTCGTTCGTCGCCAGCCTCCAGTCCCGAGGGTTCGAGGTCGCCGAACAGGCCCGGCACAGTGACGCCCTGCTCGCACACCTGGACCGTGGCCTGTACGCCCCTCACGCTGCGAAAACCCAGGTCGGACTGACCGTGCTGGATTGCCGCCGCGAGCCGATGTACCAGTTTCGGTACCCGCACCGTCGCTTTGATCGCCTGGCGAGCGTTCCTCCGGTGGTGGCGCAGGCACTGATGTTCATCGAAAACCGCGATCTGCTCGATCCCGGGCGGCCGCATCTGAACCCGGCTGTCGACTGGGTGCGTTTCACCCGTGCCGTACTCGGGCAGATGGGCAGCCGGCTCCATATCGATACCGACACACCTGGCGGCAGCACCCTGGCCACGCAGATGGAAAAATTCCGCCATTCGCCCGATGGCATCACGCACGACGAGCGCGAGAAGCTGCGCCAGATGGTGTCGGCCGCAGTGCGGGCCTACCGGCAGGGCGAAGACACGCTGCCGGTGCGCCGCCAGATCCTGCTCGACTACCTCAACACCGTGCCGCTGGCAGCCGCGCCACGCCACGGCGAAGTGCACGGGCTGGCCGATGGCCTGTGGGTGTGGTTCGGGACCGACCACGAGAGTGTCAGCCGGCTGCTGGCACCCGTGGACGAAGGCCCGGACGAAGGTGTCGCCGAGCGTGGCCAGGTCCTGCGCCAGGTGGTCGCCCTCATGGTGGCCCACCGCCGGCCCTCGTGGTACCTCGCCCAGGGCCGCGACGACCTTGATCGGATCACCGATGCCTACCTGCGCCTGCTGGCGGCCGAGGGCATCATCGAGACCGGCTGGCGCGATACCGCCTTGCAGCAGCGGCTGGTGTTTCGCGACATGGTTCGCGATCCGCCGGTGCAGGCGGGCAGCACCGGCAAGGGCAGCTCGGCCGTTCGCAGCCGTCTGGCCGGCATGCTGGGTACCTCGCTCTACAGCCTGGACCGGCTGGACGCCAGCGCCGACTCCACGCTGAACGGCCCGCTGCAGGACAGCATCAGCGAGTACCTCGGTCGCCTCACCGATCCGGATTTTGCCCGTTCGCAGGGACTCATCGGCGAGCGTCTGCTGCAGACCGCTTCACTCGGCGAGGTGCATTACAGCTTCACCCTGCTGGAGCGCACCGCGCAGGGGAACCTGGTGCGCGTACAGACCGACACGAACCAGCAGCCTTTTGACATCAACGAAGGCAGCAAGCTCGAACTCGGTTCGACCGCCAAACTGCGCGTGCTGACCACCTATCTTGAGATGGTGACCGGGCTGCACGAGCGCCTGGCGCCACTGGATGCCGCATCCCTGCGTGCAACCACCGTTGACCGGCACGACTCGCTCACGCGCTGGGCGGTCGAGTACCTCACCAGTGCTCGGGATCGAGGGCTCGACGTGATGCTGCAGGCTGCGCTGGAGCGCCGCTTCTCCGCCGATCCGGGCGAGCGTTTCTTCACCGGTGGCGGGCTGCACACGTTCAACAACTTCAACGCCGACGACAACCACCGCTCACCCACGCTGCGCGAGGCCATGCAGGCCTCGATCAACCTGCCCTTCGTGCGCCTGATGCGCGAGCTGGTGCGTCACACCATGTACCAGGTGCCGGGCAGCGCTGCGCGGCTGCTCGAAGACGACGGTGACCCCCGCCGCAGCGACTACCTCGCCCGCTTTGCCGATCGCGAGGGGCAGGCCTTCCTGCGCCGCTTCTGGCGCAAGACCGACCAACGCAGCGCCGACGAACTGCGTTTGGTGCTGCTCGACGGCCTGCGCCCCACGCCTGAGCGTCTCGCCGCAGTGTTCCGCTACCTCGAACCCGCCGCTCCACCCGCCGCCCTTGGCGAATTCCTGCGCCAGCGCCTGGGCGAGACGGCCCCTGATGCGCAGCGCGTGGATCAACTGCACAGTCGTTTCGCGCCCGAGGCGCTGGATCTGCCTGACCGCGGCTACGTGGCTGGTGTTCACCCGCTTGAACTCTGGCTCGTGGCCTACCGCCTGCAGAACCCCCAGGCCACGCTGGCGCAGGCGGTTGCCGCCAGCACCAAGGAGCGCCAGGCGGTCTACAGCTGGCTGTTCCGCACGCGAGTCAAGAGCGCGCAGGACATCCGCATCTATACCCTGCTCGAAGTTGAGGCCTTCCTCGACATCCACAGCCGCTGGGCCCGCCTGGGCTACCCGTTCGCCCATCTGGTGCCCTCGCTGGCTACCGCGCTGGGCAGCTCTGGTGACCGGCCCGCTGCGCTGGCCGAGCTCATGGGCATTATCGTCAATGACGGCGTCCGTCTGCCCAGTCAGCACATCACGGGCGTGCGCTTCGCTGACCACACGCCCTGGGCTACTGCGCTCGCTCGCCCGCCCGCGCAGGGCGAGCGCGTGATGGCCCCCGAGGTGGCCCGCGCGCTGCGGCAGACCCTGTCGGAGGTGGTGGAGCGCGGCACCGCACGCCGTCTGGCCGGGAGCTTCCGCAGTGCGGGCGGCGAGGACTTCTCGCCCGGTGGCAAGACCGGCACCGGTGACAACCGGGTCGTGGTTCGCGGGCGCGCCACGCTGGCGCTCAACCGCACCGCTACCTTCGTCTTTTACCTCGGATCGCGCCACTTCGGCAGCCTGACCGCCTACGTCGTCGGCCCCCAGGCCGCGAACCACCGGTTCACCTCCGGCGTGCCGGTGCAGATTCTGGTCTCGATGGGCTCGATCCTGATGCCTTACCTGGACACCACCGCTGGCGGCACCTGCCTGCCCCTGCGCCATGAATCGGTGGCGGAGCCTGAACCTGCGGCAGGCGCATCACCGGAAGCTGCACTTCGTCGATGAAGACCGGCTGACCTGGATTGCCAAGGCCCAGCGCAGGCGCCAGGAACTGCGCTCCGACCCAGGCGTGGATGCGCGCCTGTCCTGCACCGCTCCGGCCCTGTCTGGCTGTTGACGAAGAGCGGCCAACGGGCGATGGAGTTCGTGGTCTGCCAAGGCTTTGGCGCACCAGCGGACTACGGCCCCAAGGCCCGAGCAGCGGCGAGGCTCTGCTGGGTTTTCTGCAATCGACGCAGGTGCGCGGCCACGCCATGATCGACACGGTGTTCGCGTCCGGCATGAGCGCCATGGCGGCACCCGTGCTGCGGCGCAAGAATGCCACAGTCGGCATCAGCATCGTCGGTCCAAGCAGGTGGCCGACACCGGCGCGCAGGCATGAACTGGCGCCTGTGCTGTGGTTGCAGCCGCCGAACTCGGCCCTATCGGCAGCACGTCGAGCTTGCTTGGTCGTCCGCACCTGGGCAATTGCTGGGTTCAGCCCGGGTGGTGCAGCGTCGGACCAGGTGTCCGGAACCTCAACGGTCATTCGCGCAGTCAGGTGGCTCGCACCGGATGGTGCACGCTGCTCCTCAACGCGGGCGGGTCGGCGCACAACGCATTTGGGATGCCTGTCGGACTTCGGGCGCCGAAAAGCGAAAATCGGTCCCAGCGCGGACAGTTTTTGCCCGATCAGCAGGTCCATAGCCCCGCTGTGGGGCAGGAAGCAGGTGAAAATGGACCGCTGAGGTCGATGTGAAGCCAGCGATGTCCAAGCCCAACAGGCTCCCGGCGCAACCCCCTGGTCAAGCGGGTTTGTCGATGGCGCCGCCACTCTCCGGGTTCTTGTGCACTTGCAGCGCGAGGCCGACAGCGCTGGCTACCAGCCACAGCCATTGCGCGAACTGCTGCCTACCTGCGAGAGTGTGTGCCCGCGGTGGGACGGTGACCCATACTGCGCGGGCGCAACCGATGGATGGACTGCTGTGAACCGGCCAGCTTTCTGGATCAGGCGGGATCGCTTATTCCGCTAGGGCGGCAAAGGCTCGCGCCGTAATGTCGTCTACCGAGCCCATGCCACTGATGGCGCGGTATTTTGGCGCGGCGCTTACGTCGTTTTGTGCCCACTGGCTGTAGTAGTCCACCAGCGGACGGGTCTGCGCGCTGTAAACCTCCAGCCGTTTTTTGACGGTGTCTTCCTTGTCGTCTTCGCGCTGGATCAGGGGTTCACCCGTCACATCGTCCTGGCCCTCAACTTTGGGCGGGTTGAACTTGACGTGGTAGGTGCGGCCAGAGGCTGGGTGTGAGCGGCGACCGCTCATGCGCTCGATGATCGCCTCAAACGGCACATCGATTTCCAGCACGTAGTCCAACTTCACGCCGGCGGCCTTCATGGCGTCGGCTTGGGGAAGGGTGCGGGGAAAACCGTCGAACAGGAAACCGTTGGCGCAGTCGGGTTGCGCGATGCGCTCTTTGACGAGGTTGACGATGAGGTCGTCGCTGACCAATCCCCCAGATTCCATCACGCTCTTGGCCTCAAGGCCCAGCGGCGTGCCAGCCTTGACGGCTGCACGCAACATGTCGCCAGTGGAAATTTGGGGGATGCCGTATTTTTGGCAGATGAAGGTGGCTTGTGTACCCTTGCCCGCACCCGGAGCGCCCAACAAAATCAGTCTCATCACGTTCCTTTTCAAGAGTTTCAATGGGGAGGCCGCTTGTCTTTCGCGGCAGCCCCTGGACCGGGAGCCGGGGGCGACCGGGCGAGGATAGCATGGGGTTCCCCGACGCTGGCTTACAGGCGAGCCACCGAAATGAACCCCGGTCCGAGGGACTGTCGGACGCTTTCTCAGCCGCGCAAAAGTAGGGCGCGTACCCGCTCCAGGTCTTCTGGGGTGTCCACGCCGGGCCCAGGGGTGAGCGGGCTCACATGCACCGCAATGCGCTCACCGTGCCACAGCACGCGCAGCTGTTCCAGTGATTCGGCGGCCTCAAGTGGGGAGGGCGCAAGCGTTGGAAACTGCCGTAGAAAACCAGCCCGGTAGCCGTAAATGCCGATGTGGCGCAAAGGGGCTGGCGAGGGCAGTGGTGCATCGGCGGCGCCCAGCGAAGCCATTCTGTCACGCCACCAAGGTATGGGCGCTCGGCTGAAGTAAAGCGCAGTTTGTGCTTTGTCCAGCACCACTTTCACCACGTTGGGGTTCAAAAAATCCGCCATCTCTTTGATGGCGTGAGCCGCTGTGCTCATGACGCAGTCGGGTCGGCGCTGCAGTTCGGCCCCCACGGCGTTGATCAGTTCGGGCTCGATCAGGGGTTCGTCGCCCTGCACGTTGACCACCACGGCGTCGTCGTGCAGGTCGAGCAGTGCGCACACTTCGGCCAGGCGGTCGCTGCCCGACAGGTGGTCTGCGCGGGTCAGCAGAGCGGCAATGCCGTGGGTTTCGCACGCTTGCACGATCCGAAGGTCGTCAGCAGCCACCACACAGCGGCTGGCCTGGCTCAGACGGGCTTGTTGGGCCACGCGTACCACCATGGGCAAACCGGCCAGGTCGGCCAGCGGTTTGTTGGGCAGGCGGCTGGACGACAGCCGTGCCGGGATCAGGACGGTGAAGCCTGCCGCAGGGGTGTGCACGTTCATGCGCGCGGCGCTGGCGCCGGTGGGCGGGCCGCCTCTTCTTCGGTAAGTGGGCGGGCCACGTGTTCCAGCAAGATCGGCATGCCATCCCGCACAGGGTAGGCCAAGCGGGCACTGCGCGAGAGCAGTTCCTGTTTGTTGCGGTCGTAAATCAGCGGGCCTTTGGTGACCGGGCAGACCAGCAGTTCGAGCAGTTTGGTGTCCATGTCGAGATGATAGTCGGGCTGCCCATGCCTGCGAGCCGGGGAAGATTCAGCGTGGCCCGGTCAATGCCGCGAGGCGGGCCGTTATTTCGGTGAAAAACGCCGGTTCTGGAGCGAGTTCCAGGGGCACGGCCCACACGTCTTTCACCAGCGCGCCAGCTTCAGCAGGCGTGGATGCAAAGCATTTGACCGCGTCCTTTTCGGTGCAGACCAGCGGAGCATTTGCGCTGGCCCGAAGCCCCGAATAGGCCATTGCGTCCGCGTGGTCGGGTAAGGCAACTTCCCGCGCAAGGGTCAGGCCGCGCGCCCTCAGCATGTCAAAAAAGACCGCGGGACGGGCAATGCCCGCCACTGCGGTGATGGGCAGCCCTTTCAGTTGTTCCAGTGCGATGCGCTGACCTTGAGGGTCAAACGCATGGTCGGCCAGTCGCCGAACGGCGTTGAAGGCCGGCACCCCCGCCACGGCAGTGACGTTGGGCGAGCCGGTGTCCTCGCGGTGCTGGCGCAGCACCACATCGGGACGGTAGACCGCGCCGCTGGATGGCGGCCAGGGTTCGCGCAGCAGGCCGGCCGGCAGCAGCCAGCCATTGCCGCAGCCACGTTCATCAAACACGGCAATGGCGATGTCACGCTGCAAGGCCAGATGCTGCAGACCGTCGTCACACAGCAGGACATTGACCTGGGGGTGAGCGGCGAGCAGCGCTTGCGCGGCGACCACCCGCTGGCGCGCCACAAAGACCGGCACACCGGTGGTCCGCTGGATCAGGGCAGGTTCGTCGCCGCTGTCGCTGGCCGGCGTGGCCGCTGTCACTTCCAGCACGGCCTCGCTGCGGCGTCCGTAGCCGCGCGAAACCACGCCTGGGTGCCAGCCATCGGCCTGCAGGTGCTGCACCAGCGCTACAACAGTTGGGGTTTTACCTGCGCCGCCCACCACCACATTGCCGACCACGATGACGGGTACCGGCAAACGGTGGGATCTCAGGAAGCCCGACGCATAACCTCGGTTGCGCAGCGCCAGGAGTGCGCGATAAAAACAAGAAACAGGCCACAGCAGCCACGCATAAATGCCGCGGTGCTGGGCCAGCGCCTGCCACTGGGCCTGACGATCCGCCGAACCCTCAGGCGTTGGTGCCATGCCGAGTCAGTGCCGGGCTCAGGGCTTGCCGCTCGGGGCCTTGCCGCCGGACTGCTGGGTGGCAAATGTGATTTGCACCAAGCCGGCACGCCGGGCCGCGTCCATCACGGTGATGACCGACTGGTGCGTGGCAGCCGCGTCTGCACTGATGATCACCACCACCTCACGGTTGTCTTCGGTCGCCAGGGACAGCGCACGGCTCAGGCTGTCCACATTGGCGCCGTCCAGTACTTTCTTGTTGATGGAGTAGCGGCCATCACTGCCGATGGCCACGATCACTTCTTTCGGGTTTTCGCGCGGCGCTTGCGCGTCTGCCACGGGGAGGTTCACCTGCAGTTCAGTGAACTTGCTGTAGGTTGTGGTGAGCATCAGGAAGATCAGTACGACCAGCAAAATGTCGATGAACGGGATCAGGTTGATCTCGGGCTCGTCACGGTTCCCGGGCCTGAAGTTCATCGCAAGGCTCCAGAAACGGCGCGCCACGTTGCTGACCAGGTTCGGGTGCTCATTTGCGCAGGCTCACCAAGTGGCGGGCAAACCGTTCGGCGGCCAGCTCCATGGACAGCAGGTAGTCGTCGACCCGTGCGCGGAAATAGCGCCAAAAGATCAGGGCTGGAATCGCGACGATCAATCCAAAGGCTGTGTTGTAGAGCGCGATCGAGATGCCATGCGCCAGCTGGCCCGGGTTGCCACCGCCCGGCACCGCGCCCATGCCGCCTTCGCCGGCTTGCGAACCAAAAATTTCGATCATGCCGATCACGGTGCCCAGCAACCCCAGCAAGGGGGCTGCGGATGCGATGGTGGCGATGGCGCCCAGGTAGCGCTGGAGCTTGGCGGCAGCTTTGCGACCCGCGCCTTCCAGGCTGGAGCGCAGGTCATCTTCGCTGGCGCAGGGGTTGTTGTTGAGCGCCCGAAAGCCGCTGGCCAAGACCTCTCCCAGTACGGAATTCTGTTCCAGCTGGGTCACAACATCGGCTCCCGGGACGCCGTTTCTAGAGACCATGATGGCCTCTTCGAGCAGTTTGGGCGGTACGATTTTGGTGGTCTTGAGGCTGATGAAGCGCTCAATCACCAAGGCCATTCCGAGGACGGAGCAGATAATCAGGGGCCAGATGGGCCAACCAGCGGCTTGTATGATGGAAAGCAAATCAAGGCTCCAGGCAAATGCCGCCATCCATTGGCGGCCCAAGTGCGATCTCCGGCATTATGGCTCAGGGTTTTGAGCCCAGCAGCCCTGGCCTCTACCCTCTGCGCTGATCAGGCATGTCCTGGACCAGTCGCGTTCGGCCTGTTGTGGTTCGTTTTCTTACCGATTCTGTGGATAACTTTGTGAAGAACCCGCCAACGCCGCGGCGGATGCCTGAGATTGGTGTCAATTTGGACAGAGCGATGAGAAAACAGGTAACCCAAAACACTCTGAAATCAACGGCTTGGGCCAACATCCACTGCCCCTCCGCATTTTTTTGCCGTGCCGCCAGCATGGGCGTCACTTGTGGACAGATTGACCTTGGGTGAACCATGACTGAGCCAATTTTCGAGACAGCACCTTCATCGACGAGCCGTGTCTGGGCCGTTGGCCCGCTCATGCGCGCCATTGCTGATGCTTTGTCGGCCCACTTCAACCCGGTAGCGGTGCGTGGGGAGATGTCAGGTTTTTCGCGCGCAGCCAGTGGTCATTGCTACTTTTCGCTTAAAGACGAAACGGGTCAGGTTCGTTGCGCCATGTTTCGCCGGGCGGCCGACCAACTCAGCTTCATCCCGCGCGACGGGCAGCGGGTGGAAGCCCGTGGAAAACTGGACGTTTACGGCCCGCGGGGCGATTTGCAGCTCATTGTGGACAACCTGCAGCCGGTCGGGCAGGGTGCGCTGTTCGAGCAGTTTTTGCGCCTCAAGGCGCAACTGGAGAGCGAGGGTCTTTTTGACGCAGCGCGTAAGCGTGCTTTGCCCGCGCAGCCGCACAGCATTGGTGTGGTGACCTCGCTGGGTGCGGCGGCCTTGCGTGACGTGGTCACCGCCTTGCGCCGCCGCGTGCCGCATGTGCCGGTGGTGGTTTATCCGGCGGCTGTGCAGGGCTTGCAAGCCCCGGCCGAGCTTTGCGCCGCCTTGAAAACGGCCTACCGCCGGCACACTGAAACCGGCGAATGCGAGGTGCTGCTGCTGGTGCGTGGCGGTGGTTCACTGGAGGACCTCTGGGCCTTCAACGACGAGTCGGTGGTGCGCACCTTGGCGCAGGCGCCCATGCCTGTGGTGTGCGGCGTGGGTCATGAAACCGACTTCACCCTGTCCGACTTCGTGGCCGACCTGCGTGCGCCCACGCCCACGGCGGCGGCTGAACTGTGTGCGCCTGCGCGCGAACTGCGATTGGGTGAGTTGGCCTATCTTCAGGAGCGCATGAACGAAGCCAGCTACGGCGCGATAGACCAGCGGGCGCAGCAATTGGACCGCCTGGCCCAGCGCATGGGCCGTCCTTCGGCCCGCGTGCATGGCAGCCACCAGCGCCTGAGCGCGCTGCAGCACCGTTTGCACAGCGCGCTGCTGCTGGCCAGCCAGCACCAGCACAGTCGCCTGCAAGGGCTGGAAGTCGTTCTGCCGCTCGCGCTGCAACGCGCGGTCGATCGGCACAGCCGCCGGCTGCAGCGCTGCGAAACGTCGCTGGGTCTGCTGGATCCGCGCGTGGTGCTGGAGCGGGGCTACGCCTTCTTGTCCGACACCCAGGGTCTTGCCATCACGCGTGCCAGCCAGGCTCGACCCGGTCAAGCGTTGCGCGCCACCTTGGCAGACGGTGAACTGGGGCTCACTGTTGACCGCTGAAGCGGCTGCCGCAGAAACCCTGATTGTCGAAGTTGCGGCGGGCTTGCCTACAATGCAAGGTCGGCAAAGCCTGCAGGCGCAGCGCCCGCTGGCTTGACTGTTACAAAACCCACCGCACGAGGAACCCCATGGAACATACCCTGCCCGCATTGCCCTACGCGATTGACGCCCTAGCGCCGCATTACTCCCAGGAAACGCTGGAGTTTCACCACGGCAAGCACCACAACGCCTACGTGGTCAACCTCAACAACCTGCAAAAGGGCACCGAGTTTGAGGGTATGGACCTTGAGTCCATCGTCAAGAAGTCCAGTGGTGGCGTGTACAACAACGCGGCTCAGATCTGGAACCACACCTTTTTCTGGAACTGCATGAAGCCCAACGGCGGCGGTGAGCCGTCCGGCGCGCTGGCAGACGCCATCAACGCCAAATTTGGCAACTACGCGGCGTTCAAAGAAGCCTTCGTCAAGAGCGCCGTGGGCAACTTTGGTTCGGGCTGGACCTGGCTGGTGAAGAAGGCCGACGGTTCGGTGGACATTGTCAACATGGGCGCCGCCGGCACCCCGCTGACCACCGGTGACAAGGCCCTGCTGACGGTTGACGTGTGGGAACACGCTTACTACATCGACTACCGCAACATGCGCCCCAAGTTTGTCGAGACTTTCCTCGACAAACTGGTGAACTGGTCGTTCGCAGAAGCCAATTTCGCCTGACCCCGGTTTTGCTGGCTTGAAAAGGCCCGACGGCCATGCCGTCGGGCCTTTTTTGGTGGTGCGCCCAGCATGGGCGCACTCCTGCGGGTGCAAGTCCCGCTGCGAGTGGGTCACAGTGAGCAAAGTGAATCCAAATCCGGCAGTTCACGCCTGCGGCAGATGAAGAAATCCAGCACTGGAGAGGGAGACCGCTGCCTTGGCAAACTCACCCGATGGGTGAATGAAGACGCAAGCCATAAGAGGTCCTGGTCTGGGGTGATGTGAACGGTGCTGAGCCGCAAGTGGTGAACACGCTGGGCGAACGCATGCCTGTGCGCTGGGACAGCGGTGCGGCGGCCACGCCGCACGGTCAGCTGGTCTTCTTCGCCGAGTTCCTGGCGGCCACCCGGGTCTTCGATCGCTGGGTGGCGGACTGCCCGCTGACCTACAGCAGCGGCAACGCACCCACCCAGCGCGACGTGCTCGGCACACTGATGCCGGGGCTGCTGGCCGGGCACCGGCGCTACGCCCACATCACCGCGCTGCGTGGCGACGCCGTGGCCGCGCAGGCCCTGGGAGCAACAAGATCGTCAGCGAAGCCGCTCAAGCTGGACCTGGCGAGCACGAGCGTGCATGAAGGGGAACGGCTGTGGGACCACGCGGTGATGGTCGCCGATGCGGCGTACCCGCTGGAGGCGATCGGGCAGCTCGACCGCGACCTCGCGGACAGCGAGAACGGGTTTGACGAATTGAAGAACCAGTGGGGGATGACCGGGTTCACCACGCAGGACATCAACCGCAGCCAGGCGACAGCGCGGGCCTGTGCGCTGGTCTACAACGGGTGGACCCGCATGCCGGGTGGTGTGGGAGGGCGGGGCCAGACGGCTCCCCTTATCCCGATCGAGTGTCAGGTACCGGGACGGCTGCTCGTGGTTCAAGCTTGTGACCCGAATCACATAAAGTGCGATTATTTGCCTTGATTTTCCGTATTGTGAGATTGTGGTTCAAAAAGCAGACTCTGGGTCAGAGGACTGAAAGCAAAATCTTGGACTATCCAACCGTTCGGCTGGTCGCCTGTGCAGACCAGCAGGATGCCTACAACGATATCTGGAGAAACAACATGACCACCCAGCAACCCACCATCATCTACACGCTGACCGACGAAGCGCCGCTGTTGGCGACCAGTGCCTTTTTGCCGATCATCCGCACGTTCACCGCGCCCGCTGGGATCAACGTCGAGTCCAGCGACATCTCGGTGGCAGCGCGTGTGCTGGCCTCGTTTCCCGAATACCTGACCGAAGAGCAGCGGGTGCCGGACACCCTGGCCGAACTCGGCAAGCTCACGCTCAAGCCCGAAGCCAACATCATCAAGCTGCCCAACATCAGCGCCTCGGTGGGCCAGTTGGTGGCCGCCATCAAGGAACTGCAGGCCAAGGGTTATGCGCTGCCAGACTACCCCGAGTCGCCCAAGACCGAAGAAGAGAAGGCCATTCGCGCCCGCTATGCCAAGTGCATCGGCAGTGCGGTGAACCCGGTGCTGCGCGAAGGCAACTCCGATCGCCGTGCACCACGCGCCGTGAAGGAGTTCGCCCGCAAGAACCCACACAGCATGGCCGAGTGGAGCCAGGCTTCGCGCTCACATGTTTCGCACATGCACCACGGCGACTTTTACCATGGCGAAAAGTCGATCACGCTGGACAAAGCACGCGACGTCAAGATGGAACTGGTGACCAAAAGCGGCCAGACCATCGTGCTCAAGCCCAAAGTGAGTTTGCTGGATCGGGAGGTCGTGGACAGCATGTTCATGAGCAAGAAAGCGCTGGAAGAGTTCTACGAGAGAGAAATTGAGGACGCCCGAAAGACTGGCGTCATGTTCTCGCTACACGTCAAGGCCACGATGATGAAGGTGTCGCACCCCATCGTGTTCGGCCACTGTGTCAAGATTTTCTACAAAGACGCCTTCGCCAAGCACGGTGATCTGTTCAAGGAACTGGGTGTCAACGTCAACAATGGCATGGCCGACCTGTACGCCAAGATCACCACATTGCCCCAGAGCAAGCAGGACGAGATCAAGCGCGATCTGCACGCTTGCCACGAGCACCGCCCCGAGTTGGCCATGGTGGACTCGGCCAAAGGCATCACCAATTTCCATTCGCCCAACGACGTGATCGTGGACGCATCCATGCCCGCCATGATCCGCAACGGCGGCAAGATGTGGGACGCCAACGGCCGTCTGAAGGACGTGAAGGCCGTGATGCCCGAGTCGACCTTCGCCCGCATTTACCAGGAGATGATCAATTTCTGCAAATGGCACGGCGCGTTCGATCCCAAGACCATGGGCACCGTGCCCAACGTGGGCCTGATGGCCCAGCAGGCCGAAGAATACGGCTCGCACGACAAAACGTTTGAGATCAGCGAAGACGGCGTGGCCAATATCACCGACCTGGCCACCGGCGAAGTGCTGCTGAGCCAGAACGTGGAGCAGGGCGACATCTGGCGCATGTGCCAGGTCAAGGACGCCGCCATCCGTGACTGGGTGAAGCTGGCCGTGAACCGCGCCCGCAACTCCGGCATGCCGGTGGTGTTCTGGCTCGACCAGTACCGCCCTCACGAAGCGCAACTGATCACCAAGGTCAAGATGTACCTGCACGAGCACAACACCGCCGGGCTGGACATCCAGATCATGAGCCAGGTACGCGCCATGCGCTACACGCTGGAGCGCGTGATCCGCGGGCTGGACACCATCAGTGCCACCGGCAACATCCTGCGCGACTACCTGACCGACCTGTTCCCCATCATGGAACTGGGTACCTCGGCCAAGATGCTGTCCATCGTGCCGCTGATGGCCGGTGGCGGCATGTACGAAACCGGTGCCGGTGGCTCGGCGCCCAAGCACGTGCAGCAGCTGGTGGAAGAAAACCACCTGCGCTGGGATTCGCTGGGCGAGTTCCTGGCGCTGGCGGTGTCGCTGGAGGATCTCGGCATCAAGACGGGCAACAACTCGGCCAAGATACTGGCCAAGACGCTGGACGCGGCCACCGGCAAGCTGCTGGACACCAACAAGAACCCATCGCCCAAAACCGGGCAGTTGGACAACCGCGGCAGCCAGTTTTACCTGGCCATGTACTGGGCCCAGGCGCTGGCAGAGCAGACCGAAGATGCGGCCCTGGCTGCGAGGTTTGCGCCGTTGGCCAAGCAACTCACCGACAACGAGCAGACCATCGTGGCCGAACTGGCCGCCGTGCAGGGCAAGCCGGTGGACATTGGCGGCTATTACAAGCCCGACTTTGCGAAGCTTGAGGCGGTGATGCGCCCCAGCCCCACGCTGAACGCCGCACTGCGGGCGCTGCACGCGTAAAACGGGTCGAATGTGTGAGGCGCTGCCTGCCTGCAGCGCCTTGCCCTCAAAGGCGGTTGGGATGGCTGCGGCTGTCCCAATCGCTTTTTTGCTTCAGGGCTGCGAGCCGATCACTTCGGCTGGTTGAACGGTGCGCCACCCAGCTTGCTGCCAGCCTGTATGCCACGCTTGGCAAACCAGCCCTGGTTCATTTCCAGAACAAACCTCACCGGTTGGGCCGAGCAGTGCGAGTCCAAGGTTTGTGGTTTCATGTCCGCCAGGTTGACGATGGTGCCGTCGTTGGCCACAAAGGCAGCTGTCAGCGGCAGCAGCGTGTTTTTCATCCAGAAACACTGCATGCCCGCTTGCTCAAAGACAAACAGCATGCCTTCGTTGATGGGCATTTCCCGGCGGTGCATCAGGCCAATGGAACGCTGCTCGGGGGTGGCCGCCACCTGGGCGTTGATCAGGTGCATGCCGGCTGACAGCGCCACCCGCGGCAGTTGGGTTTGTGGCTTGTCTTGCGACCAGGCCGGCATGGCAATCAGGGCCAACAAGCAAAACAACGAAGCTAGACGTCGGTTCATGGTGCAGGTGCGTGGGTCATGGGCGTTGCGCATTGTCCGTCATTTGCCAGGCAGTCGGACCTTCACCGGCCGCGCGGGCACCGAAGGCAGAGAATCGGCACTAGAATTTGTTGGCGCACTCTCGGTGCGACCGCTTGTCCCTGCGCCGTTGGGCCGAGCATCCCCACTGGCCTTCTCGGAGACACGACCCATGTACCAGCACATCAAAATCCCGGCCCAAGGTGAAAAAATAACGGTCAACGCCGACATGTCCCTGAACGTCCCCGACCAACCCATCGTGCCTTACATCGAGGGCGACGGAACGGGTCTGGACATCACGCCCGTGATGCTCAAGGTGGTGGATGCGGCCGTGGCCAAGGCCTATGGCGGACAGCGGCAGATTCACTGGATGGAGGTGTACGCCGGCGAGAAGTCCACCCAGGTGTATGGCCCCGACGTGTGGCTGCCTGAAGAAACCCTGGCCGCCCTGCGCGAATACGTGGTGTCCATCAAAGGCCCGCTGACCACACCAGTGGGCGGCGGCATCCGTTCGCTGAATGTGGCGCTGCGGCAGGAACTCGACCTGTACGTCTGCTTGCGCCCGGTGCAGTATTTCAAGGGTGTTCCGTCCCCCCTGAAAGAGCCCGAGAAAACCAATATGGTGATCTTCCGCGAGAACTCGGAAGACATCTACGCCGGCATTGAGTACGAAGCCGAATCGGAGAAGGCAAAAAAGCTCATCAAGTTCTTGATCGAAGAGATGGGTGTGACCAAGATCCGTTTCCCGAACACCTCGGGCATTGGCATCAAACCGGTCAGCCGCGAAGGCACCGAGCGGCTGGTGCGCAAAGCCTTGCAGTACACGATCGACAACGACAAGCCCAACCTCACCATCGTGCACAAGGGCAACATCATGAAGTACACCGAAGGTGGCTTTCGTGATTGGGCCTACGCGCTGGCGCAAAGAGAGTTTGGCGCCGAATTGATCGACGGCGGCCCGTGGTGTAAGTTCAAAAACCCGAAAACGGGGCGCGAAATCACCGTCAAAGACAGCATCGCCGACGCTTTCTTGCAGCAAATTATGCTGCGCCCGGCCGAATATTCGGTGGTGGCCACGCTGAATTTGAACGGCGACTACATTTCTGATGCGCTGGCCGCGCAGGTGGGAGGCATCGGCATCGCGCCCGGCGCCAACCTGTCGGATACCGTGGCCTGTTTTGAAGCCACCCACGGCACGGCGCCAAAATACGCGGGAAAAGATTACGTGAACCCCGGTTCTGAAATCTTGTCGGCTGAAATGATGCTGCGCCATATGGGCTGGACCGAGGCCGCAGACCTCATCATCAGCTCGATTGAAAAATCCATTGCCAGCAAAAAGGTGACCTACGACTTTGCTCGTTTGATGGAGGGTGCCACCCAGGTCAGCTGCTCCGGGTTTGGTGCGGTCATGATCGAAAATATGTAATACGAAACATTGCCACCGCTTCAGCGGTTGCAAGGCCTGGCCTGTTGCAGGGCAAGCGCGAAAAAGCCGCCGGGAAGCCCGCTTCCTCGGCGGTTTTGGTCTGCTGGGACCGCCTCTCAAGGGGTATGAAAAACGGCGCGTTGTTGCGCCGGGAAAATTGTGTTCAGGGTTGTGCCCCGGGTGGTGCAAGGGTTTCCCTAAGCCCGTTGGCCATCGGGGGTGGTCGCACACCGCTAGAATCAATTTCATGGCAACCCAGAACCCCAAAAAACCCGAAAACCCGGTCTCACCGCCCGGCGTGGGAAGCGACGACTCGGTGGTGCTTGAGCGCCGCACGCAGCGCACCAAACCACCCCAAATGTTTCAGGTGGTGCTGCTCAACGATGACTTCACCCCCATGGAGTTTGTTGTCCACGTTATTCAGGAATTTTTCAGCAAAGACCGCGAAACTGCGACCCAGATCATGTTGAAGATCCACCTGGAAGGCAAAGGCATTTGTGGCGTTTATTCGCGCGATGTGGCCAGTACCAAGGTGGATCAGGTGCTCCAGGCTGCGCGCGGCGCGGGGCATCCGTTGCAGTGTGTGAGCGAGCCCGTTGAATAAAGGCGGAACCACCCCACTTGATGGCGATCCTCTTTGATACCCCGTTCTCCGAACGTCAGCTTTTCAAATCACCCATAGCCCAAAGGACGTGTCCATGATCGCCCAGGAACTTGAAGTCAGCTTGCACATGGCCTTTGTCGAGGCCCGCCAGCAACGACACGAATTCATCACCGTCGAGCACCTGCTGCTGGCCCTGCTCGACAACCCCAGCGCCGCCGAGGTGCTGCGCGCCTGTTCTGCCAATATCGATGACTTGCGCAAATCCCTGACCAATTTCATCAAGGACAACACGCCACAGGTCGCCGGCTCGGACGAGGTGGACACCCAGCCCACGCTCGGTTTTCAGCGCGTCATTCAGCGCGCCATCATGCACGTGCAAAGCACGGGCAATGGCAAGAAAGAAGTCACCGGCGCCAATGTGTTGGTGGCTATTTTTGGTGAAAAAGACTCCCATGCCGTGTACTACCTGCACCAGCAGGGGGTGACGCGCCTGGATGTGGTCAATTTCATCGCCCACGGCATCCGCAAGAGCGACCCGCCCGAGGCGGCCAAACCCGGCGAAAGCGCGGCTGAAAATGAAGAGCAGGGCGCTGAAGGCAAGCAAAACGAAAAAGCTTCGCCGCTGGAGCAGTTCACCCAAAACCTGAACCAACTCGCCAAAGACGGCAAGATCGATCCGCTGATCGGGCGCGACTACGAGGTCGAGCGCGTCATTCAGATCTTGTGCCGCCGCCGCAAAAACAACCCGCTGCTGGTGGGTGAAGCGGGCGTGGGCAAAACCGCCATTGCCGAGGGCCTGGCCTGGCGCATCACCCAGGGCGATGTGCCCGAGATTTTGGCTGAATCACTGGTGTATTCGCTGGACATGGGCGCGCTGCTGGCCGGCACGAAGTACCGCGGCGATTTTGAGCAACGCCTCAAAGGCGTGCTCAAGTCGCTCAAGGACAAGCCCAACGCCATTTTGTTCATCGACGAGATCCACACCCTGATCGGTGCGGGCGCCGCATCGGGCGGCACGCTGGATGCGTCCAATCTGCTCAAACCAGCCTTGTCCAGCGGGCAGATGAAGTGCATCGGCGCCACCACGTTCACCGAGTACCGCGGTATCTTTGAAAAAGACGCGGCGCTCAGCCGCCGCTTCCAAAAGGTGGATGTGGTCGAGCCCACGGTCGAGCAGACCGTGGACATCCTCAAGGGGCTGAAGTCGCGCTTTGAGGAGCACCACGGCGTGAAGTACGCCCTGGCTGCCTTGCAGGCCGCCGCCGAGTTGAGCGCCAAATACATCAACGACCGCCACCTGCCCGACAAGGCGATTGACGTGATTGACGAAGCGGGTGCCGCCCAGCGCATCCTGCCAGCGTCCAAGCGCAAGAAAACCATCAGCAAGACCGAGGTCGAGGAAATCGTGGCGAAAATCGCCCGCATTCCCCCGGCCAACGTGTCCAACGACGATCGCGGCAAGCTGCAGACACTCGAGCGCGATCTCAAAAGCGTGGTGTTTGGCCAGGACAAAGCGCTCGAAGTGCTGGCGTCCAGCGTCAAGATGGCGCGTTCGGGTCTGGGCAAGAGCGACAAGCCGATCGGCGCTTTCCTGTTCAGCGGCCCCACCGGCGTCGGCAAGACCGAAGCCGCCAAGCAGCTCGCTTACATCATGGGCATTGACCTGATCCGCTTCGACATGTCGGAATACATGGAGCGCCATGCCGTGAGCCGCCTCATCGGGGCACCTCCGGGCTATGTGGGTTTTGACCAAGGTGGCTTGCTGACCGAAGCCGTGACCAAGAAGCCGCACTGCGTGCTGCTGCTCGACGAGATTGAGAAGGCGCACCCGGACATCTTCAACGTGCTCTTGCAGGTGATGGATCACGGCACGCTGACCGACAACAACGGGCGCAAGGCCGACTTCCGCAACGTCATCGTCATCATGACGACCAACGCGGGTGCCGAGACCATGAACAAGGCCTCCATCGGCTTCACCAACCCGCGTGAGGCCGGCGACGAGATGGCCGACATCAAGCGCCTGTTCACGCCGGAGTTCCGCAACCGCTTGGATGCCATCGTCGGCTTCAAGTCGCTGGACGAAAACGTCATCATGCGGGTGGTGGACAAGTTCTTGCTGCAGTTGGAAGGGCAGCTGACCGAGAAGAAGGTCGAAGTCACCTTCACAGACGCGCTGCGCAAGCACCTGGCCAAGAAAGGTTTCGACCCGCTGATGGGTGCACGTCCGATGCAGCGCCTGATTCAGGACACCATTCGCCGTGCGCTGGCCGACGAGTTGCTGTTTGGCCGCCTCACCGAGGGCGGCCGCCTCACGGTGGACCTGGAAACCAAGGTGGCCGAAGACGGCAAGGAGACGCAAGAGGTCAAGCTCGACATCCAGCCCCTGCCAAAGAAAGAGGGCAAAGCCAAGCCGGAAGAAGCGACGGCAGGCTGAGCGTTGCGCTCACGGCCCGCTCGGGCGGCAACATGACAAAGGCCCGGTGTTCCGGGCCTTTTTTCTGGATTCGGTCGGTTGGGATTACACGATCAGGGTTGCGCCAGGTAGGCAGCTCGCACCGCTTCGATGCGTTGCCGGTTGGCGCCAAAGTCTTCTCGGCCCAGGCGGCTGGCGCTGCGCAGTTCCACCGCGCCCGTGGCGGGGTTGGCCCAGAACTCCATATCGTCAACAAACTTGAGCCAGCGGGTCTGGGCCTGTGCGTACAGGTAGTCGGGCTGCTGGTCCAGCACGGTCACCCCTGGCACCGACTGCAGCGCTTTTGACAACGCAGACAAGGAAGCGACCACATCGCCGCCTTTCAGCGGCAGCGGCTCGATGCTCGCATACCCGTTTTGCGGGTGTTCCGGGTACAGACCAGCCTGGCTGCTGACACTGTTGCGCGTGGGAGAGGGCGCTTTCAGTCGCCCGTCTTTAACGCCCAGATCGGTCGGCTGGGTGCCGCGCAGGGCGCCACCCTGGGCGGCCAGCAGACCCGCGCCGAGCAGGACAGGCAGGGCAATGGAGAACAGTTTCATTGTGGTCATGCGCAGTTCAGCGCTTGCCACCAAACAGGCCGCCCAGCACGCCGCGCACGATCTGGCGCCCAATGCCGCTGGCCACGCTGCGGGCCGCAGTTTTGGCCATGGTCTGCACCAGGCCATCGTATTGGCCACCGCGCGGCCCGGTGCGGCCAAACAGGGCTTCGTTCACCTTGCCACCGATGCCGCTGCCAGCGGCTTCAGGGCCTTGCTGTGGCGCACCTGGAATGCGCGGCGTTTTCGGGGTGCCGGTCGCCTGTGCCGGCTGCTCGGCCGTGCGTGCGATGACGTGGGCGCGCAAAATTTCGTGGGCGCTTTCCCGGTCCACCGTGGCCTCGTAAACGCCCGCCACCAGAGAGCCTTGCAGCAAGGCCTGGCGCTGCTGGCGGGTGATGGGACCCAGCTGGCTGCCTGGTGGCACCACAAACACGCGCTCGGTCTCGCAGGGGCGGCCCTTGGCGTCCAGCAGGCTCACCAGCGCTTCGCCCACGGCCAGTTCGGTGATGGCGGCTTCGATGTCCAGACCCGCCTTGGGGCGCATGGTTTGCGCGGTGGCTTTCACGGCTTTCTGGTCGCGCGGGGTGAAGGCCCGCAGCGCATGCTGCACCCGGTTACCGAGCTGGCCCAGCACGCTGTCGGGAATGTCCAGGGGGTTTTGTGTCACGAAATACACCCCCACGCCCTTGGAGCGCACCAGGCGCACCACCAGTTCTATGCGCTCGACCAGCACCTTGGGTGCTTCGTTGAACAACAAATGGGCTTCGTCAAAAAAGAACACCAGCTTGGGTTTTTCGGGGTCGCCAATCTCAGGCAGGGTTTCAAACAGTTCCGAGAGCAACCACAGCAAAAAGGTGGCGTACAGGCGCGGCGCATTCAGCAGCTTGTCGGCCGCCAGAATGTTGATCACGCCTTTGCCGTCCACGGTTTGCATGAAGTCCTGGATGTCCAGCATGGGCTCGCCAAAAAATTGGTCACCCCCTTGTTGTTCCACCTGCATCAGCCCGCGCTGGATGGCGCCGATGCTGGCAGCGCTGACGTTGCCGTATTCGGTGGTGAACTGCTTGGCGTTGTCGCCCACATGCTGCAGCATGGCGCGCAGGTCTTTCATGTCCAGCAGCAGCAGGCCGTTGTCGTCGGCAATCTTGAACACCAGATTGAGCACGCCGGCCTGGGTGTCGTTCAGGTTGAGCATGCGGGCCAGCAGCAGAGGGCCCATGTCGCTCACGGTGGCGCGTACCGGGTGGCCTTGCTCGCCAAATACGTCCCACAGTGTGGTGGGGCAGGCCTGCGAAGCGGGCAGGGTGATGCCGCGTTCTTTCAGCACGGCACTGAGCTTCTCGCCGAAGCTGCCGCGCTGGCTGATGCCGGTCAGGTCGCCCTTCACGTCGGCCATGAACACCGGCACCCCAATGTTCGAAAACTGCTCAGCCAGCGTTTGTAATGTGACGGTTTTGCCCGTACCGGTTGCACCGGTGATGAGGCCGTGGCGGTTGGCCAGGCCGGGCAGCAACTGGCAGGTGGTGTGGGCGTTTTGGGCAATCAGCATCGGTTCGGCCATGGGGTTAGCTTCTTTCGGGTGTTGACGTTAGGCAGGTTGGGTAAATCGTAAAATCGCTGGCTTATTAGATCAAACCCTCAGCAGGCATAAGGAATCTTTCGTGGCCGGACACAGCAAATGGGCAAATATTCAACACCGCAAGGGTCGTCAAGACGAAAAGCGGGGCAAGATCTGGACGCGTGTCATCCGTGAAATCACCGTGGCCGCCCGCCAGGGTGGCGGCGACCCGGCCATGAACCCCCGTTTGCGGCTGGCGATTGACAAGGCCAAGGCCGCCAACATGCCGGCCGACCGCATCAAATACAACGTGGACAAGGCCTCTGGCAACCTGGAAGGCCAGGCGCTGGAAGAAATTCGTTACGAGGGCTACGGCATTGGGGGGGCGGCGGTGATCGTGGACACCATGACCGACAACCGCGTGCGCACCGTGGCCGAGGTGCGCCACGCTTTCAGCAAATACGGCGGCAACCTGGGCACCGATGGTTCGGTGGCGTTTCAGTTCAAGCACTGCGGCCAAATCATCTTTGCCCCCGGCACCTCGGAAGACAAGGTGATGGAGGTGGCGCTGGAAGCGGGCGCTGAAGACGTGATCACCGACGACGATGGTGCCATTGAGGTGCTGACCGCTTACACCGATTTCGAGGCAGTGAAGAATGCGCTGGAGGCTGCAGGCCTTGTGCCCGAGGTGGCTGAAGTGACCATGCGTGCAGAAAACACGATTGAACTGACCAGTGAGGACGCCGCCCGCATGCAGAAGCTGCTGGATGTGCTGGAAGATCTGGACGACGTGCAGGAAGTCTTCCACAACGCAAGCTATTAGGGGCACCCCCGCGCCGCGCTGCGCGCGCCACCCCCTCAAGGGGGCGCGGCTGGCAGCCCGGCAAAGCCGGTTCTGCGGCAGCCTGGGTTGGGATGTTCGCTCCGGCAGGTCTTTTCGGTGCAACGATTAAATTTGGAGAACGGTTTGAAAGTTTTGGTAGTAGGCGGCGGTGGCCGCGAGCACGCGCTGGCGTGGAAGCTCAAGCAATCCGAGGGCGTGAGTCAGGTGTTTGTGGCACCGGGCAACGCCGGCACGGCCCGTGACGCGCAACTGATCAACCTGCCGATCACCGACAAGGTGGCTCTACGCGAATGGGTTCAGGCCAACGGCGTTGGCTTGACGGTGGTGGGCCCCGAGGCGCCGTTGGCCGCCGGTGTGGTGGACGAATTCCGCGCGCACGGCCTGGCCATTTTTGGCCCAACCCAAAAAGCCGCTCAGCTTGAAAGCTCCAAGGCTTTCAGCAAGGCCTTCATGCAGCGCCACGGCATACCCACGGCCGAATACCAGGCCTTCACCGACCCGGTGCAGGCCCATGCCTATGTGGACGCCAAGGGCGCGCCGATTGTGATCAAGGCCGATGGCCTGGCCGCTGGCAAAGGGGTGGTGGTGGCGATGTCGCTGGCCGAGGCGCACGAAGCCATCGACTTCATGCTGCTGGACAACACCCTGGGCGTGGCCCACAACGCCGGTGGCGCGCGGGTGGTCATTGAAGAGTTTCTGGAAGGCGAAGAGGCCAGCTTCATTGTGTTGTGTGACGGCGAGCACGCATTGGCGCTGGCCACCAGCCAAGACCACAAGCGCCTGCTGGACGCCGACCAAGGTCCCAACACCGGGGGCATGGGCGCGTATTCACCGGCCCCGGTGGTCACGCCGGAGGTGCACCAGCGGGCGATGGACGAGGTGATCTTGCCCACGCTGCGTGGCATGGCCGCCGACGGCATTCCCTACACCGGTTTCTTGTACGCGGGACTCATGATCACCCCCGACGGCCGCGTGAAGACGCTGGAATTCAACTGCCGCATGGGCGACCCCGAAACCCAGCCGATCATGATGCGACTGCAAAGCAACCTGGCCCAGGTGCTGCTGGCCGCCACCCGCACCGAGCTGGACCGCGTGACCCTGGAATGGGACCCCCGCGTGGCGCTGGGCGTGGTGCTGGCTGCAGCCGGTTACCCCATGAATCCCCGCAAAGGCGATGCCATCACCGGCCTGCCCGCCGACGAAGGCGACCGCATGGTGTTTCACGCGGGTACCGCCGACGCCAACGGGGCCGTGATCACGTCAGGCGGTCGCGTGTTGTGCGTCACTGTGCTGGACGCCACCGTGGCCGATGCGCAGCGCAGCGCCTATCTGCTGATTGATGGCATCCGGTTTGACGGCATGCAGTACCGCCGAGACATCGGTTACCGGGCGCTCTGAGCGATTGCCTCCAACCGCCGCTCCCGTCGCGCCGCCCCGGTACCCAGTACATTCCATTTTTATGAACAACCCGACCCAAGACGTTCGCGACTACCTGATCGATCTGCAGGACCGCATCACCTCGGCCGTGGCCTTGGTCGACGGCGGCCAGTTTCTGGTGGACACATGGAAGAAACCAGCCGGTGAGATCCTTCAGGGCAGCGGCATCACGCAGATCCTCGAAGACGGCATGGTGTTTGAGCGCGCCGGCTGCGGCTTCTCGCATGTGAGCGGGCCGCGCCTGCCGCCCTCCGCCACCCAGCACCGCCCTGAACTTACCGGGGCGCCTTTTGAGGCCATGGGCGTATCGCTGGTGTTTCACCCGCGCAATCCCTATGTGCCCACGGTGCACATGAACGTGCGCATGATCGCGGCCACCCCGGCCGGTGGCGAGCCGGTGTGCTGGTTTGGTGGCGGCATGGACCTGACGCCGTATTACGGCTTTGAGGACGATGCGGTGCACTTTCACACCACCTGCAAAAATGCCCTCGACCCGTTCGGTGTGGACAAATACCCCCGCTTCAAAACCTGGTGCGACGAGTATTTTTATCTCAAGCACCGCGACGAGCAGCGCGGTATTGGCGGCGTGTTTTTCGACGACTTTTCCGAGCTCGGTTTTGACGGCAGCTTTGCCCTGGTGACCTCGGTGGGCGACGCCTTTCTGGACGCCTACCTGCCCATTGTGGAGCGCCGCAAGAACATGCCCTATGGCGAGCGCGAGCGCAGTTTTCAGCTGTACAGGCGGGGGCGCTACGTGGAATTCAACCTGGTCTGGGACCGTGGAACGCATTTTGGCTTGCAGTCCGGTGGGCGCAGCGAATCCATTTTGATGTCCATGCCTCCCTTGGTGAGCTGGGCTTATAACCGCCAAAGCAAAAATGGCACACCCGAAGACCGGCTGTACAAAGAATTCCTGGTTCGGAAGGACTGGGTTTGAACCGCGTGTCCACGGGTGGCCCTTCATCGGACAAATTCTTTGCGAACGCGCAGCCCGTGCGTGTGGGCGTGTTTGGAGGGGCGTTTGATCCGCCGCACTGGGCGCACCGCGCGCTGGCCGAAGCGGCGCTGAGTCAACTGGGGCTGGACGTGCTGCACATTCTGCCCACCGGCCAGGCGTGGCACAAATCGCGCGTGCTGACGCCCGCCCAGCACCGGCTGGCCATGTGCGAGCTGGCGTTTGGTGATCTGCCCCGCATCCGCTTGGATGCGCGCGAAATTCATCGCCAAGGCCCCAGCTATACGGCCGACACCTTGCGTGAACTGGCGGGTGAATACCCTGGGGCCAAGCTGTTTCTGGTGTTGGGTGCCGACCAGTTGCTCGCCTTCAAAGGCTGGGTGCGCTGGCCCGAGGTGTTGGCCCAAGCCACCCTGGCTGTCGCCAACCGCGCCACCAATATCGGGGCAGACGGTGCGCTCGACCAGGTTCAGGAAATGGACCTGTCGGCCGTTGATTTGCCCTTTGAGCGGCTGCAAATGCCGCTCAAAAACATCAGTGCCACTGCCGTACGCGCCCGCGTTGAGCGACCCGTGAGCCGCAGTGGCGCACTCGACGTTCTGGTGCCCGAGGCCGTCGCAGGCTATATTTCACACAATTCTCTTTACCAGATCCATTCATGACCAGCGAAACCACTGCCAAAAAAGACATCCAGAAACTTCAGCGGGCCATCGTCGATGGACTCGAGGACGTCAAGGCCCAGGACATCGTGGTCTTCAACACGGAACAACTCTCCCCCCTGTTTGAGCGGGTGATTGTGGCCAGCGGCACATCCAACCGCCAGACGAAAGCACTCGCTGCCAGCGTGCGCGATGCGGTGCGCGAAGCCGGTTTTGACAAGCCGCGCATCGAGGGCGAAGAAAACGGCGAATGGATCATCGTGGACTGCGGCGCTGCCGTGGCCCACATCATGCAACCCGTCATCCGCCAGTATTACCGTCTGGAAGAAATTTGGGGCGCCACGCCGGTGCGCCTGAAGCACGGTGCGCCCAAGCCTGCCGTGGCCGAAAAGCCTGCGGCCAAAACCAGCAAGCGCAAAGCCGCAGCCCCAGTGAAAGCGGTTGCCGCCAAAACCGTGGCGCGCACGGCAGCCAAGTCGGCAGCCAAAACCGCCGCCGCAACGCCAGCCGTGAAAACCAGCCCGAAGGCAGCGGCCAAGCCCGCCAGCAAGACGGCGGTGAACACCACAGCAGCGAAGAAAACCACCAACGCCCGCGAGACCGCCAGCGGCACCACCGCTCAGCCCAAGGCCACGCTGCAAAAGCTGGTCGTGAACAAGCCACGCGCCACGGCCAAACCAGCTGCCAAACCAGCTGCCAAAGCGGCCCCTAAAGCCGCGCCCAAGGCGGCTGCAAAGCCCGCAGCCAAGAGCGCGCCCAAAGCTGCAGCCAAACCAGCCGCCAAGAAAAAGGCATGAAGCTGCTGATCGTCGCAGTCGGGCAACGGGTCCCCGACTGGGCCCAGACCGCCTACGACGATTACGCCAAGCGCTTTCCACCCGAGCTCCGGGTGGAGCTCAAAACGGTGAAGACCGAGCCGCGTGGCTCCAAAGCGCTGGACACGCTGCTCGCCGCCGAGCGCGAACGCATTCAGGCGGTACTGCCGCGTGGCTGCCGCGTGGTGGTGCTGGACGAGCGCGGCACCACGCTGACCACCAAAGCACTGGCGCAACAGCTGGAGCAATGGCAGCTGGACAGCGATGACGTGGCGCTGGTGATTGGCGGGCCCGACGGACTGGATCCCGCTTTTCGGACGGCTGCACACCAGCGCATTCGCCTCTCAGACCTCACCCTGCCGCACGCTATGGTGCGGGTGCTCTTGATTGAGCAGCTCTACCGCGCCTGGTCCGTCAACGCGAACCACCCCTATCACCGGGAATGAAGCCGGCGACTGTCTCGCCGCATCGGGTCTGCCACTGTCTGTGTGGCGCGCTTGGTCGCCGCTTGCTCTGCTCCCTGCCAACCGAAACACCATGCCTGACTTCATCTATCTGGCGTCTCAAAGCCCGCGCCGCCTGCAGTTGCTGGAGCAATGGGGTGTGCGCTGCGAACTGCTGCTGCCCGACGCTGACGAAGACGTTGAAACACTCGAAGCCGTGGCGTGTGGCGAGGCGCCGGCTGCCTATGTGCAGCGCGTGACCGGCCTGAAGCTGCAGGCGTCGTTGGAGCGGCTCAAGCGCAGGGGGCTGCCACCAGCGCCGGTGCTGTGCGCTGACACCACGGTAGCGCTAGGGCGACGCATTTTTGGCAAGCCGGCCGATGCGGCTGAGGCGTGCCAGATGCTGGCCGACCTCGCCGGGCACCGCCACCGTGTGTTGACGGCGGTGGCCGTGGGCCGACCGGGTGCGCGCAGTGCCAAAAGCTGGGCGGCATTGTCCACTTCGTGGGTTCGTTTTGAGCCACTGAGCGCCGCGCAGATACGGCGTTATGTGGACTCTGGCGAGCCCATGGGCAAGGCGGGTGCCTATGCCATTCAGGGGCGCGCTGCGCTGTGGGCGAGCCACATCAGTGGCAGTTATTCGGGCATCATGGGCCTGCCTGCACACGAGACTGCGCAGGTGCTGGGCGCTGCGGGCCTGCGTCTGCTGTGACGCCTCACCGCTAAAAAACAAATGGGACAAACCATTCACATGAGCCAGGACATCCTGATCAATTGGGCACCACAGGAAACCCGCGTGGCGGTGGTGGAGCAGGGGGCGGTGCAAGAAGTGCACCTGGAGCGTACGCTGGAACGTGGCTTGGTGGGCAACATCTACCTGGGCAAAATTTCCCGGGTGTTGCCGGGTATGCAATCTGCTTTTATTGACATTGGTCTGGACCGAGCGGCCTTCCTGCACGTGGCCGACCTGATGCCCAACATCGCTGCCAAACACGCCGCGCCACGCGGCGGGAGCGGGGCTGATCCCTCGGCGCCACCGGCTGAGGCCAGCGGCGCCACGGGCAATGGCAACGCCCGCGTGCTCACACCCAACCCGGTGCTGCCGATTGAGCGCCAGATCTTTGAAGGCCAGGCGCTGATGGTGCAGGTGCTCAAAGACCCGATTGGCACCAAAGGCGCACGCTTGACGGCACAAATCAGCATTGCCGGGCGCTTGCTGGTCTTTCTGCCGCAAGACACCCACATTGGCGTGTCCCAAAAAATACCGCTGACCCAGCGCGAAGTGCTGCGCCAACGGCTGGTGCGCTTGACTGCCACGGCCGATGGCTCGGCTGCAGGGGGCTTCATCTTGCGCACCAACGCCGAAGATGCGAGCGACCAGGAGCTGATTGAAGACACCGCCTACCTGCGCAAGACCTGGTTGCGCATCAAGGACGCTGCTACGCGTCAGCCTGCGGCCACCCTGCTGCACGAAGACCTCAACCTGATGCAGCGGGTGCTGCGTGATCTGGTGGGCACGCAAACGCAGTCCATTCGTATCGACTCGCGCGAGCAGCACGGTTTGTTGCAGGCTTTCGCCGCCGAATTCATGCCCGACACCGTGAACAAACTGCAGCATTACAGCGGTGAGCGCCCCATTTTTGATCTGTACAACGTCGATGAGGACATTGCCCGCGCGCTCAGCCGCCGGGTGGAGCTGAAGTCGGGCGGCTACCTGGTGATCGACCAGACCGAGGCGCTCACCACGGTGGACGTGAACACGGGTGGTTATGTGGGCGCCCGGAACTTTGACGACACCGTGTTTCGCACCAACCTGGAGGCGGCGCAGACGATTGCGCGGCAACTGCGCTTGCGCAACCTGGGCGGCATTGTCATTGTTGACTTCATCGACATGGTGCGCGAAGACCATCGGGACTCTGTGCTGACCGAGTTCCGCAAGCAGCTGGCGCGCGACCGCGTCAAAACCATGACCGGTGGTTTCTCCCAGCTCGGTCTGGTGGAAATGACACGCAAGCGCACCCGCGAGTCGCTGGCCCACATGCTGAGCGAGCCTTGCCCGGCGTGCAGCGGCAAGGGCGTGGTGAAAACAGCGCGCAGCGTGTGCTACGACGTGTTGCGGGAAATTCTGCGTGAAGCCCGAGCCTTCAATCCGCGCGAGTTTCGGGTGGTGGCTTCGCCCAAGGTGATTGAGCTGTTTCTGGACGAGGAAAGCCAGCACCTGGCGGGTTTGAGCGACTTCATTGGCAAGCCCATTTCCTTGCAGGCCGAAAGCTCGATGACGCAGGAACAGTACGACATTGTGTTGCTCTGAGCCGCCCCCTGAGGCCGCTGCGCGGCTTCCCCCAGGGGCCACGCCAGTGGCCTGGCGAAGCCAGTTCCGCGGCCTGTGCTGGGTTGGGGCACGTGCTCCGGGCTCCGCGCGCTATGCAAGCCCAATCAGGTCGGGTCGGCTTCGCGCGATTCCGGCGAAAAGCCCTGCGCGTGCAGGCGTGCGTACAGTCCGTCGGCCCGCATCAGTTGCTGGTGGGTGCCTTGTTCGCTGATCTGGCCGCCGGCCAGGACGACCACGCGGTCTGCGTGCTCGATGGTGGACAGGCGGTGGGCTATCACCAGGGTGGTGCGGCCTTTCATCAATCTGGACAGTGCCTCCTGAACCAGCCGTTCCGATTCATTGTCCAGCGCGGAGGTGGCTTCGTCCAGGATCAGGATCGGTGCATCTTTGTAAATCGCGCGTGCAATGGCGAGGCGCTGGCGCTGGCCTCCCGAAAGTTCGGCTGCATTATGCCCCACCGTGCTGTGTATGCCTTGGGGCAAGCGGGCAATGAGTTCACCCAGATTGGCCGACTCCAGGGCGCCCAGTACACGGGACTCATCCATCGCCTTTTCGCTTGATCCCAGCGCCACGTTGGCGGCCAGTGTGTCGTTGAGCATCACCACGTCCTGGCTGACCATGGCGAACTGTTGGCGCAGGCTGGACAGATCCCAGTCAGGCAGCGCAATGCCATCCAGTTGTACGACACCACGTTCAACCTCTACAAACCGAGGCAGCAGGTTAGCCAGAGTGGTCTTGCCGGACCCCGATGGCCCCACAAATGCGAGCACCTCACCGGGTGCAATGCTCAGGTTAATGCCACGCAGGGCGGTGCGGCTGTCGTCATCGTCGGCGCCGGGTGCTGCGCCGTCTTTTGCGGGGTAACGCACCCACACGTTGTTCAACTCAATGGCGCCCCGCGCACGGCCGGCCGTGTGTGTGCCACCAGTTTGCACGGGGGTGTTTTCAATCAGGTCCAGTCCGCGCTCGAGCGCTGTCAGCCCTCGTGTGATGGGCCCTGCAATTTCGGCCAGGTGCCGGATGGGTGCGATCAGCATCAGCATGGCGGTGACAAAGGCCACAAAATTACCCACTGTGACACCGGTGCGGCTGCTTTGCCACAGCGCCACAGCGATCACGGCCGACAGCGCCGCAGCCGCCAACAACTGCGTCAGCGGCGTCATGGCCGCCATGGCCACGGTTGACTTGAGGGCCAGTCGGCGCAGTGCAATGCTCAAGTGGTCAAAGCGCTGGGTCTGGCGTTCTTGGGCACCATGCAGGCGCACCATGCGATGGGCGAGAGCGTTTTCTTCCACCACATAGGCCAGTTCGTCGGTGGCTTCCTGGCTAGCGCGGGTGAGCTTGTAAAGCCGGCGCGAGAGCACCCGCATGATCAGGATCAGGCCCGGAAACAGCAGCAGCACGATCAGGGTGAGCTTCCAGTTCAGGTACATCAGGTAACCCAGCAGGGCCAGCAGCGTGAGGCTGTCCTTGGTCAGGGTCAGCATGGCAGCCACCAGCATGGTGGAGCCGGTCTGCACTTCGTACACCAAAGTGTTTGAAAGCTTGCTGGCGCTCTGGCGGGCAAACAGCGTCATCTGGGCTTCGTTGAGCTTGACGAACATGGCTCGGCGCATGTTGAGCATGCCCAGACTGGCGGTGTAAGAAAGTGCGTACTGGGCCACGAAACCCGCCAGACCGCGCACCCCGAACAGCCCCAGCAGTGCCACCGGCACCATCCAGAGGGCAATCTGACCCTGGGCAAATCCGCGGTCCAGCAAGGTTTTCAGCAGGGCCGGAATCAGGGGTTCGGTGAGCGCACCGATCAGCGTGGCCACAGCGGCCAAGACGATACCGGTGCGAGCCGAACGGAAATAAGGCCACAGCCGCTTCAGCCGCTTTAGCACGGTGTCGGTCGGGATCGGTGATGGCGTGATGGATGTGGAGTTCAACGGATGGCGATCAAAAATTTCTGAGCTTGGGGAACGTTTTGGCCCATCGGGGAATCGGAGTCCTTGAGTTCGCTTATGGCGTGGCGTGGCGTGACCAAGACCGTCGGTTGGCCGTGCGCACATCTTGTCCCGGACCTCTTGTAGTGGTCCGTTATTATCAGTTGCAGAGGCCTGCATGTTCCCTAGTGGACTGTGGGTGTGATTGATTGATACCCAAAAGGATGCTGGATTTGACACGATTTGATCTCAGGCTTTCGGCCCAACGGCGCACGGTGCTGGGCGCCATGGCTGCCTTGCCCTTGCTCACCTGGCCGCTTCGCGATGCCCGCGCACAGTTCCGCGTTGAAGTCTCCGGCGTAGGACTGACCCAGTTCCCGTTTTCTGCCGTGAGCTTCCGTGGCAACGCTGCAGCCAGCCAGGACATCGCCGCGATCGTGCGTGCCGACCTGGAGCGCAGCGGTCAGTTCCGGTTTGTGGCCCCCGTCAGGGGCGAGCTTGATGAGACCTCCCGCCCAGAGCTTGCCCCTTGGCGCGACAAGGGTGCCGATTCCTTGCTCACCGGCAGCGTGACGCGGTTGGCCGATGGACGTTTTGATGTGCGCTTCAGACTTTGGGACGTGGTGCGCGGACAAGACTTGGGCGGCCTGAGCTACCCGGTGTCCGCGCAAGAGCTGCGTCTGGCCGCGCACCGCATCGCCGACCACATGTACGAAAAGATCACCGGCGAAAAGGGCGTGTTTTCGACCCGCATCGCCTATGTCACCAAAGTTGGCCCGCGCTACAACCTGTGGGTCGCCGACGCCGACGGCGAGAACGCCCGTGCCGCGCTGACCAGCCCTGAGCCCATCATCTCGCCCAGTTGGGCGCCCGGTGGTTCGCAGCTGGCCTATGTGTCGTTTGAAGCACGCAAGCCCGTGATCTACGCGCACGACGTTGCCTCTGGCAAACGCCGTCTCCTGGCCAATTTCAAAGGTTCCAACAGCGCACCGGCCTGGTCACCTGACGGTCGCCAACTGGTGGCCACCTTGTCGCTCTCAGGCAACGCGCAGGTATATGCCATGGACGTCAATGGTGGTCAGCCGCGCCGTCTGACCCAGACGGCCAGCATCGACACCGAGCCCGTGTTCAGCGCCGACGGAAAGAGCATCTATTTCGTCAGCGATCGTGGCGGCTCGCCCCAGATCTACCGGATGGGTGCGCAGGGCGGCAACGCTGAGCGGGTGTCTTTCGCTGGCAACTACAGCATCTCGCCAGCACCCAGCCCCGATGGTCGCTGGCTGGCGTTCATCTCCCGCGTCAACGGTGCCTTTCGCCTTCATTTGATGGAGCTCGCCAGCGGCACCGTCACGGCACTGACCGACAGCGCCGCAGACGAGAGCCCCAGCTTTGCGCCCAACAGTCGCATGATCATTTATGCCACCCGGGACAAGGGCCAGGAGGCGCTGATGACCACCAGTCTGGATGGCCGCATCAAGACCCGGCTGGCGGGCGCGCAGGGGGATATCCGCGAACCCGAATGGGGCCCCTTCTTGCGTTAACCGTGCGGCGACTTGCGGCCGCGTGCTTGCGCTGTTGCCTTTGCCTTTCTTTTAAACACCCGATTGACCACACCAAAAGGACTTCCCATGTTGAATGACACACGCACCCCAGCCAAGCCGATGCAGGCCTTTGATGGATCGTTTGCCCGCCCATCGTCGGGCCGTCGCTGGGTAGGTGTCCTGGCAACCGCCCTGGTGGCCACCACCCTGGTTGCCTGTGGCTCCAGCGTGAAACTGGATGACGTGCCGGTGGTTGACCGCAGTGGTACCGATATCAGCACCTTGTCACAGGGCAGTGGCTCAGCCGCTGCTGGCGCCGCTGATCAGCGCGGGGTTTCGGGCGTCGAGGTCGCAGGCGGGGATGTCGCCCAGCCCACCGCCATGGCCCGCATCGTATATTTCGACTACGACAGTTTCGAGGTGCGAGCCGAATTTGCCGCCACCCTGGAAGCCCACGCCAAATACCTGACGGCCAACAACAGCCGCCGCGTGGCCTTGGAAGGGCACACGGATGAACGTGGTGGACGTGAGTACAACCTCGCACTCGGCCAGAAACGGGCCGAGGCGGTGCGCCGGGCACTGTCACTGATGGGCGTGAGCGAATCCCAAATGGAGGCGGTGAGCTTTGGTGAAGAGAAGCCCGCCGTGGTCGGATTCGATGAGGCCGCATTTGCCAAAAATCGCCGGGTTGAACTGACCTACCGTTGAGCACCATGCCGACCCCCATTCGTTCCGTCTCCCCCGCGCTGGTGGCCTTGCTGCTGGGCGCTTCCGCGCTCTGGCCGTTGCAGGCGCATGCCCTTTTTGGCGACGATGAAGCCCGCAAAGCCATCATCGATTTGCGTCAAAAAGTGGATGCCAACCGGCAGGTGACCGACGCGGCTGCGGCCGAGGCCCGCGAGGGACAGGCGGTCACACGCCGCAGCCTGCTCGATCTGGCCAACCAGCTGGAACAGTTGCGTGCCGAAATGGCCCGCTTGCGTGGTCAGAACGAACAACTCGCCCGTGAGGTGTCTGAACTGCAGCGCCAGCAAAAAGACGTGCAGACGGGGATGGACGAACGCCTGCGCCAGGTTGAGCCCCTGCGCATCACCCTCGATGGGTTGAGTTTCACCGCAGCCCCCGCTGAAAAGCGCGACTTTGATGCCGCCATGGAAATGCTTCGCCGTTCCGAGTTTGAAGCGGCGGCAGCCGCCTACGCGGCATTTTTGCGTCGCTACCCGGACAGCGGGTACACCCCATCCAGTCTCTACTGGTTGGGCAACGCCCAGTACGCCAGCCGCGCCTACAAAGACGCCATTGAGAGCCACCGCAGGCTTGTGACCCAGTTTCCAGCCCATCTGCGCACGCCAGAAGCCATGCTGGCCATGGCGAACAGCCAGATTGAGCTGAAGGACGTTCGCACTGCGCGCCGCACCCTGGAAGACTTGGTCAAGGCCCATCCCAATTCGGAAGCAGCGGCCGCTGGCCGGGAGCGTCTCGCTCGCCTGCGCTGAGGCCGTCTCGGCGTTTCTTGAACGCCCCGCCCGGTGCGGGCGGCTTCGGTCTGCGTGCTCCTACAATGTCTGCCATGGAAATCGCTGACCTTCTCAAACTGCAAACCTTGGTGCTGTGGGCCGCTTTCGCGGTCGCTGTGGTGTTTGGCTTCATTGCGCAACGGACTCATTTCTGCACCATGGGCGCTCTCAGCGACATTGTGAACATGGGTGACTGGACGCGCATGCGCACATGGGGCATGGCGGTGGGTGTGGCCATGATCGGGTTTCACGCCATGGCCTGGCTGGGCTGGATCGATGCCAACAGCACCATTTATGCCTCGGGCCGCATCATCTGGCTCTCTGCCTTGGTGGGCGGTGGGCTGTTCGGTTTTGGCATGGTGCTGGCGTCTGGCTGTGGCAGCAAAACCTTGGCGCGCATTGGTGCCGGCAGCCTGAAGTCCCTGGTGGTTTTCTTTGTGATGGGTTTTGCCGCCTTCGCCACCTTGCGCGGCGTCTTGGCCGTGTTGCGCGTCAATACGGTAGACCGTGTGGCTTTTGACATACCGGCAGGCAGTGCGGTGCCCGCCTGGGTGGCATCAGCCATGGGTCTTGACCCAGCCTCCACTGGCTTGATGGTGGCTTTTCTGGTGGGTGGTGCGCTGATCGTGTGGGCACTGCTTGGCCCCGACTTCCGCAATGCCAACAACCTGTTGGCCGGCGGTGGTCTGGGGTTGGTCATTGCGGCGATGTGGTGGATCAGCGGGCACCTGGGTTTTGTGGCCGAGCACCCTGAAACCCTGGAGACGGTTTATGTGGCCACCAACACCGGTCGTATGGAATCGCTGACCTTTACAGCGCCCATGGCCTACACCCTGGACTGGGTGATCTTTTTCAGCGACACCTCCAAAGTCTTGACGCTGGGTGTGGTGACGGTGGTTGGCGTGGTCGTGGGTGCCTTTGTGCAGGCCCAGCTAAGCCGCAGCTTTCGCTGGGAAGGCTTTCGCAGCACCGAAGACACCGCACTGCATCTGGTGGGTGCGGTTTGCATGGGCGTGGGTGGCGTCACTGCCATGGGTTGCACGGTTGGGCAGGGCCTGTCGGGTCTGTCCACGCTCAGCCTCACCAGCATGATTGCGGTCGCGGGCATCTTTCTCGGATCCATCGGTGGTTTTCGCTTTCAGATGTGGCTGCTGGAGCGCGAGTGACCGTGATGCCGGAAGCTCAGACGAATCAGCCAGACACCGCCGAATCCTTTGAGCGCCGCTTCGGCGGCTTGCGTCGACTGTATGGTGTTGACGGTGCGCAGCGCATTTTCAACGCCCATGTGGTGGTGGTCGGCATTGGTGGCGTGGGTTCTTGGTCGGTCGAGGCGCTGGCGCGCAGCGGTGTGGGAAGGCTCACCCTGATCGACCTGGATCACGTGTCCGAATCCAACATCAACCGGCAAATTCACGCACTGGAACCCACACTGGGACAATCCAAGGCCGAGGCCATGCGCGAGCGCATCGCCCTGTTTCATCCTGCCTGCATGGTCGACGTGATCGACGACTTCGTCACCCCTGACAACTGGCCCGATGTGCTTGACGCTGCTCTGGGGCCCGGTGTGCCCACGCCTAGCGCACTCATCGATGCCTGCGATCAGGTGCGCGCCAAGACCGTGCTGGCGGCCTGGGCAGCGTCCAACGGGGTGCACTTTGTCGTGGTGGGAGCCGCCGGTGGTAAGCGCCGGGCGCAGGCGGTGGAAGTGGAGGATTTGGCCGATGTCACGCACGACCCCTTGCTGGCGCAGCTGCGTTACCGCTTGCGCAAACAGCACAGCGGCGCACGCACGGGCCGCATGCAGGTGGCTTGTGTCTTCAGTCGTGAGGCCGTTGCACCACCTGACGCGTCTTGCGTCATCGACAATGTGGACAGCTCGCTCAACTGCCACGGATACGGCTCTGTGGTGAGCGTCACCGCGACCTTCGGCCTGTGCGCCGCAGGTTGGGTGTTGAACACCCTGGCCACAAGTAAAAAAAGCGCCTCTGCCTCTAAAAAGAGGGGTGAAAGTGACGCTATAATTTGAGGCTTCGCGTAATGGTGAAAACTGTTGTGTGGAGCGAAGTGGGACGTTAGCTCAGTTGGTAGAGCAGCGGACTTTTAATCCGTTTGTCGTGGGTTCGACCCCCGCACGTCCCACCAGTTTTTAAGGTTGTAACCATGCCCTGCTGGTTCTCCTGCCCCGGTTTTTAGGCCATTCCTTTTGGGTGGCTCTGAAATTGTTGGGACGTTAGCTCAGTTGGTAGAGCAGCGGACTTTTAATCCGTTTGTCGTGGGTTCGACCCCCGCACGTCCCACCAAAATATACAAGGACTTAGTTTTGCGGCTAAGTCCTTTTTTCTTGGTGCGTCCAGCATGGGCGCACACCTGTGGGTGCAAGTCCTGCTGCGAACGGGTGCACGCAAACCCGTGACCGACGACAAGGCCCGCGATGTTTTTTGGATAGGCTCAGTACAAAAATCGTTGAATAAAACACAGGCTAGCTCAATATACTCATCTAAAGGTCTTATAATCTAAAGCTTAGTCGGAGCGTAGCGCAGCCTGGTAGCGCATCTGCTTTGGGAGCAGAGGGTCGCGAGTTCGAATCCCGCCGCTCCGACCATGAAAACAAAAAAAGGCCCACAGTGTGGGCCTTTTTTCTTTGTTCTTCGATGTCTTGTCTGCCCGTAGCTCAACCGGATAGAGCAGCTGCCTTCTAAGCAGCAGGTAGGGGGTTCGAGTCCCTCCGGGCAGGCCAATAAAATCAACGATCTGTGCTATTTATTTCATAGCACAAAAGGCTCCGGGTAACGCTGGGGTAACACACTCAATCAAAGTTGTTACCCGGCAACAAAAAACCCGCCGAAGCGGGTTCTAGTGGGGATCAGCCTTGTCCAGCACACCCTTGAAGCTGGGTTGAGCCTTTCACGCCGTGCTGTCGTCGCCGAATACAGCACCAGGTATGTGGCCAGCTTCGCAACGCGCTGAGAAAAGCGCGCATCCCCAGGGGCTGGCCTCCAGTAGGTGCAGCCGCACCTTGTGGGGGGTGGTCGCCATTTGCGATCAGACTCGGGTGCTATGGCGACCTTCTCGCACCCAAGAAAATCAAACTGTGCCGGTCAAGGCGTGCCGGTGGATTTCACCCAGCCGACAGGGGCAACCCAGCCGCAACCGAAGTCCAGGCGGGCTTTGATTTCCAGGCCGTCAACCTCGAAGCCGTCGCGCTGATCAATTTGCACGCCTTGTGCTCCGTCCAGGTAGCCGTATTCGAGCGCGGACTGGTTGCCGGCGACCAGATACCAGGCTGTCGCGCTCGCCTCGTCCAGGCGCGGCTCAACAGCGACCGACAGGGTGAACGGTTGCACGTTGCTGGATGCGGTCGGGGTAATCGATGCAGCCAGTTGGCGTGCGGCCATTTCCAGCGCAGCGGGAACCAACAGCGTGGCGGGCTCCTGCATCACCATGCCGCCGTCCAGGTCCTTCTGAGCTCGTAGGGCACGAACCGCGGCGCCCAGGCCCTCAAGGCCCAGGACGTTGGCGATCTGCGTTGAGCGTGCGGGTGCAAAAAGGGCTTGGCCGTCGATTTGTGGCGGGGTCAGCAGGATGGAAACCAGCTCCTCAGCTTCGCGCCGTGCAGCCGCTTGGCCGAACTTCACCAGCATCGCGGCAAAGCCGGACAGGTCGTCATTCACCAGGGCTTGGCGGCTCAGGCCCACGATGCGGCCAAAAGTAGCCAGGCGCCAGCCGTTGGCCGTTTCGTTCACCGTGCCACGGGTGAACTCGCCAGCTTCGTTGACCTGTTCCAAGGATGGTGCACCACCCAGGCGAACAACATTCTTGCCACGGAAGTCGGGCAGATTCGCCAGGCGCCCGATGGTTTTCAGGGTGGCGGGTGCTTCCTCATATGCAGCGTGCAGGACGCGGTTTACAGCGTTGCCCAGCAGTGCAGGAAAGTCGCCAGTCGTGTGCAGGGCACGCTTGAGGATGCGGTCTCGGCTGTCGCCGTCTTGCACGCGCAGGCCAGACAAGGCCAGTGCCCGTGTCGCCAGGGCGGTGCAGTCAGCCGCACCGATCACGGGGCCGGTGGTGCGGCCACCCATGCGGGCGACCAGGGTGTTTTCGATGGCTTCGCGCTCGGCTTGGTCGGCTCGGGTGTGTACGCCGCTCACGTTGCGATGGCCGCCAGCAGCCAGGTCGCGGCGGGCAAGTTCTTCGAGGATGGCTACACCTGAGTCTGCCAGGCTGGCACCACGGGTCAGCAGCTGCTCGGCAAAGTCGGGGATGCCATGTCGTTTGCACAGGGCGGTGATCTGTTGATCGTCTTGGGGATTGGTCTTGGTGGTCATGTTGGAAACTCCAGGGTGTGAACGAAAAAAGCCAGCAGCCGGATCGGCGGGAATTGGCACAAGGGAAACTTCGTAGGGTTGCCAGCGGTAAACGCGGCCCCCTTCGATGGGCGTGCCTTCGTCAAGCAGCACATAGCCAACGCTCAGGCTGCGGTGAATGTCTGCCAGCACATCGGCGCGGATTTGTTGGGCCTCTGGGCTGGTTGCAAACCGCGCAAGGCCAGTCACACGGTCGCCGTGCGCTTGAAGTGACTCAATCACCCCAATGGCCAGGCCGTTCGAGTCGTGCACCGTGATCAGGGGCAAGGGGGCGCGGCTCAGGTCTACGCCGGCCGGCGAACAGTCCAGAACCTCCACCGCGCCGAATCGTTCAACGCGGCTTGTGGTGGCGATGGTGCAGGGGATGGGGTCACCGTCGGCGATGGCGCCAGCGCGGGTGTCGAAGTGCACCGCCCTTGTGTGGCGACTTGTGCTCAATTTGCACCGCCCTTCGATGGCTTCAGTTTTGCCGCTTGGTCGCGGCAAACCAGCATCAGCAACATGGCAAGACCCATAGCCTCGTCCAGATTGAGCTTGGTCGACGCGCTGAAAAATTCGCCGTGGAGTTCAATCGTCAAGTCGCGATGAACCGCGGTGCGAACGGGGCGGTCTTTGTAGTCTTGGGGTAGGCGCCCGCGCTCCGCTGCAGGCGGGCTGCCCATCGATAGGCCGGTCTCGTCGATTGTGAAAAATGTTCGTTGATTCATGAAAGGGGCTCCGGTTGTGGAGCCCCTACTTTGAATCGACCACCCGGAATGACAGCCAATCGCGAAGCGCGTCAGGCCCTGCGTGCAGCCACGGTCTCACCGCGCACGATGCGCAAAATGTGGCGCCCGCTGGTGGGGAGTTCGGCGCCGTGTTGCTGGTGCAATTGCTCCATACAGGCGAACAGGTCGGCTTCGTTAATTTCGCTTCTCTGTTGCGGCTCGGTCAACAGGCGGGCCACTCGCTCAGCGCGATCAACGTCGCCGCCGTCCAGGGCGTGAAACATGCGCCCGATCAGTTCGTTTCGTCGCTGGGTGCGCTCAAGCCGGGTCGGCAGCTCAGCTGCACCGCCCTTGCGTGGTCGTAAGCCCAGCGCCCGCGTTATGTCGGTCTGCGTCCCGTCCAGGTAGCCACGCAAGGCCACAATCAGCACGCGGGCTGCAGGGCGGGGCACGGGCTCGCCAGCTTCCAAGGCCCTTGCGGCTTCGCGCAAGTGGTCGAGGGTGCTGGGCTGGGCTTGTGGCTGCACCTGGTGCCACCATGCGCACGATGCCGGGCGGCTAGCCGCCGAGTTGCGGATGGCGCGCCGCACACATGACGCTGAGAAACCCGCCCAATGAATGGCCCACCAGCCAGGCGCCTTGGCCGTGGCGCTCCCCTTCAAGGGTTGCAAAGTCGGCCAACTGCTGCACCAGGTGTGGCCAGTTGCTGGTGACGGGGTAGCGCGGATCATGGCCAAACTTGTCCACCGCGCGCACCGCAAACCCGCGCGCACGCAGCGACTTGAACAGCACCCCATAGGTGCTGGCCGGAAAGCTGTTGGCGTGGGAAAAAATAATCAAAGACATGCGGGGAGGGTACTCAAAAACGATAGCACAGGCGAATGGAACAAACTATAGATCAGGCCCGGTGAAGTATTCATTTCCGTTCGGGCTGGCCTGTCGAAGCCCTTCTACAGGCCCATAGCGAACGGTTTCTACTTCATGGGGCCGGAGCAATAGAGACACAGCCGGGCCGGCTTTGGCTGACCGCCGGTGCCGCCCCCTTGACGGGGGTGACGCGCTAAGCGCGGCGGAGGGTTAAATCAGTTTCTCTTTGGCGTTGGTGATCTTTTTGAGCGGTTGGCTGCGTGAGCTACCGCACAGCAAGGGCACTTCGGTGTGGGCGCCGTCCCAGGTGGGGTGCTCGATGCTGTCAAACACCTCGCGCAGCTTCTGGCCCCAGGTGTTGTGCACCATGCGGAAGTAGGGGTTGTTGTCGTCAATGCAAGTGATCTTGTCCGAGGCCAGGCGATCCACCTCGTACACCGCCAGGTCCAGCGGCAGCCCCACCGACAGGTTGGACTTGAGCGTGGAGTCCATGGAAACCAGCACGCACTTGGCCGCTTCGTTCAGCGGCGTGTCGGGCGTGATCACGCGGTCCAGCACCGGCTTGCCGTATTTGGACTCGCCGATCTGGAAAAACGGGGTTTCCGAGGTGGCTTCAATGAAGTTGCCGGCCGAATACACCTGAAACAGGCGCATTCCTTCGCCGGCAATTTGCCCGCCAAAGATGATGGACACGTTGAAGTCCACCCCGGCGCGGTGCAGCGACTCGCCGTCGCGCTCGTACACATGGCGCACCGCGGCGCCCAGCACGCGGGCGGCGTCAAACATGCTCTTGGCGTTCCAGATCGTGATCGGGTCGCCGCCCTCGTGGTCCACCAGCTGCTCCACTTGCAGGATTTCGCGGATCGACTGCGAAATGCTCAGGTTGCCTGCAGACAGCAGGCACATGAAGCGCTCGCCCGGCTTCTCGTAAACGATCATTTTGCGAAACGTGCTGATCTGGTCCAGGCCTGCGTTGGTGCGGGAGTCGGACAGGAACACCAGTCCGGCGTTGAGTTTGACGGCGACGCAGTAGGTCATGGGGAGAAAAGTGGGATGTCGGGGAAGGCTGACGGGCATTCCCTGCAAGGTCAAAAAATGGGGCAGCCTGCAAGTGTAGGGCAGGGCCGATGCGCCGCCGGCGGGCCACTGCCGGGATGCCTAGAGGCGCGCCCTAAAGCTAAAAGTTGCCAGGATTGAACACCCTGAGCACACCCAGCACCTTGAGCCCGCCGTTTTCGTCGGACTCCGTGACGACCAGTTGGCCGTAGTCCGGCTGCTCACCGGTGAGCGCGGCGATGTTGGGGTGGTGGGTCAGCAGCACAAGGGGTGTGGTGCCCCGGTGCTTGCGTGCCCAGGCCTCTGCGGCGTCGAGAAACTCGTTTTGTCGAGCGCCACTGCCTGAAAATGATTCCCGCAGTGCGGGGTCCAGCGTGGCTTTGCCGAATGCCAGCATGGCAGTGTCACGCATCCGGCACATGGCTGAGGCCACCACATGGAGCTTTTCAGGCCCCATGCCCTGGGCCTCAAAGGCCTGTCCCATTGCGTGGGCTTGGCGCCGTCCTTTTTCCGACAGCATGACTTCCCCTTCGCACTGTCCGCTGGGGTCGTAACGTGTCCCCTGTCCGCGGCCGGTGTCCATGTGACGGCCCACCAGCACGATGTTGGCTTGTGTTTTGATGGCGGTCCAGAGCTCTGACTGTGCCTGCGCGAAAACAGGGGTGGCCAGTGCGAGCATGGCCAGCATGTGAAGCGCCAGGCGGGTGGATCTGCCCCACAAAATGGATAGGGTGAGTGGCATGGTGTGTCCGTCGTGCCCGGGCTCGAGTGGGTTTAGTCAGAAGCGCCGACACGGGGTGCCAGCAAAGCTCTCGCGAACGCCTGCGATGTCTGGCAATGTCTTGATCTTGGCCAAGAGGTCCTTGGCAAGATCGCGAGGGGTGTTAGAGGCAAAGATGATTTCCACATAGCCTCGCGAGTTGATAAAACGGTAAGCAGTGAATTCGTCGGCTTCTTCAGAGAATAGCAACTCAGTCAGCGCTTTCTCCGCTCGCGAGTTCTGCTCTTGCGACCAGGCGATGGTGGGCATTAATAGCAGCGTAAAGGCGATACATCTTCTTTGCATGCGAGGCTCCCAGCGTCACGGCTTGCCACATTAGTGCCAAAAATTTACATCAATCGCTTCAACCTGTAAACCAGATCGAGTGCTTCTCGGGGGCTCAGACTGTCGGGGTCTAAGTCGGTCAGAGCCGCCACCACGGGCGAAATTTCGGGTTCGGGCATTTCGGGCGGCGGTGCAAACAGGTCCACCTGGCTGCGGCTTTGTTCGCTCTGGCTTTCTAGCGCGGCCAGGGCGTGGCGGGCGTGCTGCACCACGGCCGCGGGCACGCCGGCCAGGCGGGCCACCTGTATGCCGTAGCTGCGGCTGGCCGGGCCGGGCTCGATCTGGTGCAAAAACACAATGCCGCCCTTGCCGCTGCTTTCCACGGCGCTCACGTGCACATTCACCGCCGCGTGGTGGCTGGCGGGGAATTCGGTGAGCTCAAAGTAGTGGGTGGCAAACAAGGTAAAGGCACGCGCTTTGTCGTGCAGGTGGGTGGCAATGCCGCCGGCCAGGGCGAGGCCGTCAAAGGTGGAGGTGCCGCGGCCAATTTCGTCCATCAGCACCAGGCTGCTGGGGGTGGCGGCGTGCAATATCTGTGCCGCTTCGGTCATTTCGACCATGAAGGTGGACTGCGCGTTGGCCAGGTCGTCGGCCGCGCCAATTCGGGTGTGGATGGCGTCGATCGGCCCCAGGCGGCAGCTGGCGGCCGGCACATAGCTGCCGATGCTGGCCAGCAGCACGATCACCGCCACTTGGCGCATGTAGGTGCTTTTGCCGCCCATGTTGGGGCCGGTGATGACTTGCATGCGCTGCTTGGGGCCCATCACCGTGTCGTTGGCAATGAAGCTGCCGCCGCTGGTTTCGTTCAGCCGCGCTTCCACCACGGGGTGACGCCCGCCGCGTATGTCAATGCAGGGCTCAGGCACAAACTGCGGTTCGGTCCAGCCCAGGGTGAGCGAGCGCTCGGTCAGCGCGCACAGCGCGTCCAGCGCAGCCATGGCGCGCGCCAGTTGCGTGAGCGGCGCAATGAAGTCCTGCAACTGGTCGAGCAACTGCTCGTACAGCCACTTTTCACGCGCCAACGCCCGGTCTTGCGCCGAGAGCGCCTTGTCTTCAAAAGCCTTGAGCTCGGGTGTGATGAAGCGCTCGGCGTTTTTCAGCGTCTGGCGGCGGCGGTAGTCGTCGGGCACCTTGTCCACCTGGCCCTGCGTGACTTCAATGTAGAAGCCGTGCACCCGGTTGAACTGCACCCGCAGGTTGGCAATGCCGGTGCGGGCGCGCTCGCGCGCTTCCAGCTCAATCAGGAAGCCGTCGCAGTTGTTTTGTATGCCGCGCAGCTCGTCCAGATCGGCGTCAAAGCCGTCGTTGATCACGCCGCCGTCGCGCACCAGCGCCGCTGGCTCGGCCAGCAGTGCGGTGCGCAGCAGGCCGGCGCAGCCTTCGGGCGGCTGCAACTGGGCCGCGATCTGGCCCAGCAAGCCGCTGGGCGTGCCCAGCTGTTGCGCCAGTTGCTGGGCGCGTTCCAGCGTTTGGCCCAGGCCCACCAGCTCGCGTGGGCGCACCTGGCGCAGCGCGGTGCGCGCGGTGATGCGCTCCACATCGCTCGAGCCTTTGAGCGCTTGCCGCAGGCTTTGCCACAGCCCGCCGCGCAGCGCGCCAATGGCGCTCAGGCGGGCGCGGGCGGGTGCGCGGTCGCGCGGGGGTTCCAGCAACCAGCTGCGCAGCTGGCGGCTGCCCATGCCGGTGCAGCACACGTCGAGCAGTGAAAACAGCGTGGGGCTGGTTTCGCCGCGCAGTGTCTGGGTCAGTTCCAGGTTGCGCCGGGTGTTTTGCGGCAGGTCGATCAGCTCGTCGGTGCGCGCCACCTTGAGGCTTTTCACATGGGTAAGCGCACGGCCCTGCGTGTGTTCGGCGTAATTCAGCAGCGCGGCGGCGGCGGCGTGGGCGTCGGGCAGGTCTTGCGCATCCCAGGCGGCCAGGCTGGCGGCCTGCAGTTGTTCCAGCAGCTTGCGCTCGCCCAGGGTTGCGTCAAACGCCCAGGCCGGGCGCACCACCGCCACCAGCCGGGTGCCGGCCGCGCTGGGCTGGCTGGCCAGGGTGTGCAGGTTTTTCTCAAAGGCGGTCGACACCTCGGCGCTGTACAGCAGCTCACCCGGCCCCACGCGGGCGATCCAGTCGGGCAGGGCATCGGTGCTGCACTGCGCCAGAAACACAATGCCCTGGGTGACCGACATCCAGGCCAGCCCACAGCCGGTGCGCGTGCCAAGGTGCACGGCCATCAGCAGGGCTTCGCTTTTGTCGGACAGCAGCTCCGAGTCGGTCAGGGTGCCGGGCGTCACCATCCGCACCACCTTGCGCTCCACAGGGCCCTTTGCCGTGGCCACGTCCCCCACCTGCTCGCACAGCGCCACCGACTCACCGAGCTTGATCAGCCGGGCCAGGTAGCTGTCCACCGAATGGAAAGGAACGCCCGCCATGACGACCGGTTCGCCCGCCGATTGGCCGCGTTGCGTGAGTGTGATGTCCAGCAACCGTGAGGCCTTTTCGGCGTCACCGAAAAACAGCTCGTAAAAGTCGCCCATGCGGTAGAACACCAGCGTGTCTGGATACCCGGCCTTGATGGTCAGATACTGCTGCATCATGGGCGTGTGTTTTTGCGGCACCTCTTGGGGGGGGCTTGTTAGTAAATTTTTTATTGACATCAACAACTTGGCGGAGAATGGTTACTGGCTCAGTTTTTTTGGTCGCAACTCCAAGGGGTTCGTCTCCGATTGACGAGCGGGCAGGGCCCCGACTCTCTCGCGACAAATAAGTAAGATTCAAGACCGCAGTCCTCACCTCATGCGGAAGAAAAACGGTCTTTGTCCTGACCTTGTGGTTTGATAAAAAACGGTTCCCTTGCTCGCCTGCTGCCCTCGAAAAGCCAGCCTGTAAACCAGTTTGAAATGCGAACTGACCGGGTGCTTGACTTGGGTTCAACTTCCTGCTGGCTGCAGCACAGTGTGTGAAGGATGAATCCCAACGTTGATCAAAATTTTCAAGAAGGCGGGCGTCCCAGAAAAGGCTCGGGCTCCGATCTGGTTGGATGGTAGTGTGGCTACTCTCTGGTTGGCGGTGTTCGGGTGGCTTTTAAGAACCTTGCGACAGCGCAAGCGGCAGGAGCGCGGGGTAATCCGGCGAACCGTCACAGGAATCCCGTCCAGCGTCATAGCAAATCCTCGACCGACGCGTCCCAAGTTTCTTCCAGACCAGGTTGCATGTATCTGCTCATTGCAATGACAACTTTTCGCGATACTGGGCAACTCCTTTGAGGCACCCATCCTCGGGCCAGATCGCGGGGCGCTTCAATTCAGAGGGGTGGCACACGCTCGACGAAAATACCCCAGGTAACGGTTTGTTGGTGCGCGGGGCGGGGATCGAACCCGCACACCCTCTCGGATACGAGATTTTAAGTCTCGGGCGTCTACCGATTTCGCCACCCGCGCAGCAAGCTTTGAATGATACCCGGGGTCTCATCAGGGCGGCGGTAGCCTGATCAACAGCACCATTGCGTGCCGCCGGGGCTGTGTTTGATGGGGTGTTTTCCATATAAATCAAAGGCTTACGTCATGGTTTGTTGTGGGAGAATATAGGCGTTTTGATGTTGAAGGCCTGCGCATTCCCCTGAGGGGCGTACCATTCCCAACCCCTCTAAGGGGCTCTGACGCTAGGTTTTTTCCGGTTTCGCCGGTACAGTGAGTTTTCCATGACCCGATACAACGCACCTTTTGAAATCCATGTGCATGGAGACGTGCTGCTGCGCGACGACGTGGTGTTCAGCCAGATTCAGGATGCGCTGAAACCGCTGTGGCAATACGCGGGCGCGCGATCCCTGGCGGCTGCGGCTGGGAGTGCTTATGAAGACGAGCCGGGTATCCGCTTTGATGCCGCGGAGCATCTGTTGCAGATGTGCTGGACGGTGCCCGGTGACGAGGATTTCCGGCAGGTGATTGAGGAAGCCTGTATGGGTTTGAACGAAATTGCAGCAGCCGGAGCGCCTTTGGAGGTGTCGTTTTACGACACCGAATACGACGAGGAGGACGAGTCGTCCGAAGATGAGGCTCGTGACGATTTCATAATGTGTTTTGTGGGCCCTACGCCTGCGGCCATCATGCAGGTTCAGCGCGACCTGCTTGTGCAGGATGTCGTTCACGTCATGGAGCGTCACTTTGACGCAGCCGAACTCGGTGGCGTGGTGGGCGCCATTGACAAGCTTTTCACAGAGCGTTTTGACGCGCTGGTGAGTTCAATGCAACTGGGGCGACCCCCTCGTGGTCACGGCGGCCCGTCGGGTCATGGTGGGTCGCGCAAGCCCCGCCATCTGCATTGATTCCTGCACTTGGGTGCTGGTCTTTCCGGATCTCCGAAAGTGACCTGCGACCGCGTGACTGGTGCCAGGCGCACAGTGGTCGTGAATGGGTGATCTAACTGACTGGCGCGCCTGTCTTTTTTGTCCACTGAGGCACTGAACCCTCGCATACGCAAGCGCGAGGTGTTCGGTTGGCCAGTAGATGACTGGGACAATTCTCGCTGCACCACCGTGGTGCCCACGGCGGTGCTTGCTGTCTACTTTGAAGACCGCTTGGGGCACAAGTAGGCGCTGGCTATCATGCTGGTTGCTTGGACTGCGACCGGCATCATTGCGGCGCTGACCTCCACCAAGCCCGGATTCAGGTGCGCAGTTGCCATCGCGGGGGGCACGGGTGCGAGCCAGTTGTCTGGCCGGGCCATGGCGGCAAGGCTGGCGCCAAAGGGTATGAAAATTGCCGCTGCAGGCCAATTGCTTCGCAGATTCACCGAATACCTTTGGTCATCTAAGGAACCGGATGAACTCGGTTCGCCAGCCGGCTGGCAGTGAGTGTTGGCGTGTCGTCTACTTCATGGCGCCGCGTGCCACCATGCTGATGCCATTCGCCAGCCAGCCAGCCGTGCTGGAAAACGGTTTGAGCGAGCCGGCGTTGTCGTTGTTCTGACGTGGAGCCAGGCTGCGCCAGGGCGCTGCCCAGCATCCCGGAGAGCACGTCACCTGTCCCGGCCGTGGCCAGCGCTGCGTTGCCGGTCGGGTTGATCAGCGGAGGTTGTCCGGGGATACTGATCACGGTACCAGAGCCCTTCAGCACGCACACGGAGGCAAAACGCTCGCTCAGGGCTTGTGCCGCACGAAGCCGGTCCGACATGACGTCGGCGGTACTGCAGGCCAGCAGTCTTGCGGCTTCCAGTGGATGGGGTGTGAGCACGGTGAACCATCCCCGGGCGGCGCGTTGGATCAACAGCGTCTGAAGGGTGCTGTCGTCAGCGATGGCGTTGAGCGCATCGGCATCAAGGACCAGTGTGTGCGCCCGCGAAAGAATGTGGGGCAGGACGTTGGCGATTGCGGTGCCCCCGCCGCAGCCACACACCACCGCAGCGGTACCGAGCAAGGGGCTATCAAGCAAGATGTTTACATCGCGGAACATCAACTCGGGACTCGCGGGGTCCCATCGCACGGCGTTTGTCACAGGCTGGGAGTGAGCTTCAAGCAACCCGACGTAGACGCGGCCAGCACCCGCATGAAGCGCGGCACGTGCCGCGAGCACGGCGGCACCGGTCATTCCCACTCCGTGTGCTGCCAAGTCCTGTCCGCCCACCACAATCACATCCCCAAAGCTGCCTTTGTGGTTCGCATGGGGCTGATTTGATCGAAGGGCCCCAGGGTCGGTCCACCCTATCAGACGGGCCGTAGGCTGGGCATGCGTCGAGGGCGAAACCTGCAGATTGTCAAACCAGACCTGGCCCGCAGCGTCCCGTCCGGAGGCTGTAAACAGGCCTGTCTTGAGTGTGAGGAGCGACAGGGTGTGGCGTGCTCCTGCTGTGGCCAGGGCTTCCGTCGGCAATGAAAAAAAGGTTCCCGTGTCCGCATCCAGCCCGCTGGGTACGTCCACACAGAGCACTGTTTGATGGGCGGTGCGCAAACGTTCGAGCCATTGCACCCCAAGGCCTTCCGGTACTCGCGTCAAGCCAATACCGAAGATGGCGTCTATGGCAAGGTCAAAATCCTTTGGTGGTTGGGCCGCAAAGCTCACGCCAGCGGCGCGCGCCTTGCGTAGCGCGTCGATCGCGTCAGGGGGCTGCGGTCGGCTCTGCGTGGGTGGTCCGGGCCAGTGTGTGACCACCACGCGGAGCGAGCCGCCGTGCGCCCGTGCCCACTGATGCAAGTGGGTGGCGGCAACAAGACCGTCACCACCGTTGTTCCCCGGCCCGCAGGCGATCCAGATGCAGCCTGCATGCGGTTCAAGTGCCAAGGCTAACTGTGCAACTGCCAAGCCGGCGCGGGACATCAGTTGGTGTGGCGGAAGGTTGGCTGCAGCCAACTGTTCAATGGATCGTGTGGCTGCAACGCTGTATAGCGCCTCAGGCCGCGTCGGACGAATCGGCCTCATGGGTGTGCCGGCGGTGCGAATTAGGCGGCAGGAATGCGCAGCACCTGACCCGGGTAGATTTTGTCTGGGTGGGTGAGCATGGGCTTGTTTGCTTCGAAGATTCGGGGGTATTTGCTGGGCGTGCCGTAAAACGCTGTGCTGATTTTGGAAAGGTTGTCGCCTTTGACCACGGTGTACATCTGCGACGCGGGTTCCGCTTCCGACACGGTCATCATGTCATTCACCTTGCTCACGCTGGCCACGTTTCCGCAGCACAAAACCACTTTTTCACGTGTGGCCTGATCGGGGGCAATGCCGGCCACCGTCACCGTTTCGCTCGCCGGGTCAAACCTGACGTCGAGACCCTCGATCTTCAGCCCCATGCTGTTGATGTACGTGGCGATAGCCTGACCGGCAGTCTCGCTCAGGTCTGCCACCTGCTCGGGGCTTGGGGCGGTGACTGCGGCTGCGTCCGCCTGCGACTTGCCGATGCCAAACAGTTTTTCGCCGGCTTCCTTGATGAAGCTGATCATACCCATGGTGCTGCTCCTTTTCGCTGGTTCAAGAATGTCAAGCGCTCATGGTGCGACCCATAGAGGTTTTGGTCAAGCGGATGCCTAACCTTGGCTGGGCGTCATGTGACGCTCGTGACCAATGCTGCGAAGAGGGTGTTCGGGTGATCGCATGTGACCACGGCTCTGAAACGTACCAGGTCGATGGTGAGCGGAGCATGGTCAACCGGGTTCATCGCCGTTGTCAGAGTCCGAAGCGCGTGGGGCTGTAGCCCGCCAAATCAATGTCTGGTGTGGTGCCGCGCAGGTGATCGGCCAGGGCGCGCGCGCTGCCGCAAGCCATTGACCAGCCGCTGTCGCCGTGACCCATGTTGACCCACACGCCAGGCACTCTGGTTGGGCCCAAAACAGGCAGGCCATCGGGCAGGCATCCCTGTGTCCCTTGCCATTCTTGCACGGTGCTCTGTGCGCCAGCCATGCTGGCGGCCCCGGGGAACCAATCAGACAGCACCCGGTAGAGGCGTTTCAATTCGCTTGCCGAATTGAAACCTGCTGCTCGACCGATTTGACGACCGCCCGAGACACGGACCCGTTGTCCCAGTCGAACGATGGAGACCTGCTGCCGTGCATCAAACACCGCTGACAGGGGTGCGTCCAGAGGTTCGCGCACGTTGGCACTGATGGAGTGACCCAACACGGGCAGCAAAGGCAAACCAAGACCCAGAGGCTGTAGAAGTGGCGTGCCCGCTGATCCCGCGCACAACACGACACCGTCAAAGCGTGTGTTTTCCCTGACGCCAGACGTGGCGTGGGTCGGGGCATGGGTCAATGTCACTCCGTATGGTGGGCCACCCACTGCCACCAAACGCTCGACGGTGGTACCGAACTCGAACCGACAACCCAAGACGTGTGCTTCGGACTTCAGTTGGAGCGCAAACTGGCGGCAGTTGGCCGACGCTGTCCCGGTAATCTCCAGGGCAGCGTGCAGTGCGGTGTCGGTGTTCAGCGCTGGTTCGCGTACCCGGGCTTCCTCGGCAGGTACAACTCGGTGCCTCCAGCCGATGTCCGTCATGACCCGCAGGGCTTCTTGGGCTCTGGCCTGGTCTTGTTCGCTGCGCCAGAGTACCAGCAGGTTTTCGGTGCGCTCGTAGTCGAGTTGCAGCCCCACCGTCAATGACTGCAAGCGCTCGTGGCTGTAACCCGTCAATTGGTGAATGGCCCGGTGGATGTCTGGCTGACGAGCTTCTTTGCCTGCGTGCAGCCATTGCCAGATCCATCCCCACTCCTTACCACGCGGCAGGCGGGTCAACTGCAGTGCGCCGCTGTGCCTGACCCATGGCAGCAAGGCGCCCATACTACCGCCATTTGCTCCCAAAAACGCGTTCCAGCCGGGTGCAATCAGGCTGCCGTTGGCGAAACTGCTCTCTTCTGCGGCGGTGATGCGCCGCTCAAAAACGGTCACTTCATGCCCGTCCAAGGTCAGTTCGTAGGCGGTCGTGATGCCCACGACGCCCGCTCCAATCACGGCGATTTTCACAAGACTCTCCCGCTGGAGTAGACGCAAGTGATTGGCGCGGCCGGAAGGGGGGTGCGGACGCGCTGAGTGCGGTTGCGGAGCATGAACAGGCTTGAACTTCCACCAGCGCCACCATGTGACGGGGCCGGGGATGGGTTGATGGGTCGGCTCACAAGTGGCTGCTATAATTGTCTGGCTTTGCTACAGGCAGACTCCTCCTCGGAGGAATTCCTGCCGACTGCAGCAGAGTCAATCGCAAACCAGCCCAACCGGGTGTTGCCTTGGAAGTGAAATCGCAGATGCGCTGCACATTCCAGGTGATCGGGGCTGGATTTTAGTCTCAACCTTTGGAAAGAAATCTCATGTCTATCTCCATGCGCGAAATGCTGGAAGCTGGTGTCCACTTCGGTCACCAGACCCGCTTCTGGAACCCCAAGATGGCTCCGTACATCTTCGGTCATCGGAACAAAATCCACATCGTCAACCTCGAAAAGACGTTGCCGCTGTTTGAAGATGCCGCCAAGTTTGTGCGCCAGTTGACCGCCAACCGCGGCACCATCTTGATGGTGGGTACCAAGCGTCAGTCGCGCGAAATTGTGGCCCAGGAAGCGCGCCGTGCGGGCGTTCCCTTTGTGGACCAGCGTTGGCTCGGCGGCATGCTGACCAACTTCAAGACGGTCAAGACCTCGATCAAGCGTCTGAAAGAGATGCAGGCTCAAAAAGAAGCCGGTCTGGACAGCATGTCCAAAAAAGAGCAGCTGACCTTCTCTCGTGAGATGGAGAAGCTGGAAAAAGACATCGGTGGCATCCAGGATATGGCTGCTCTGCCCGATGCCATTTTTGTTATCGACGTCGGTTTCCACAAAATTGCCGTGCTCGAAGCCCAGAAGCTGGGCATCCCGCTGGTCGGCGTGGTGGATACCAACCATTCGCCCGTGGGTATCGACTACGTCATCCCCGGTAACGACGACTCGGCCCGTGCCGTGGCGCTCTACGCCCGTGGTATTGCTGATGCCATCCTTGAAGGCCGCAACAGCGCAGTCAACGACCTCGTGAAAACCGTTGTGGCTGAAGGCAACGACGAGTTTGTCGAAGTCAAGGAAGACGCAGCCGCCTGATTGCTGCTCTTTTGAGAAAGAGGGGCTCATGGGCCCCTTTTTCACAAGTCAACTGGATCAATTGAACGATGCGTGCCGCCGGCTGAGGCGGCGCGGTCAACGGAGAACTGAAAAATGGCAATTACTGCAAGCATGGTCGCTGAGTTGCGCGCCAAGACCGACGCGCCAATGATGGAGTGCAAAAAAGCGCTGACCGAAGCCGACGGCGACATGGCCAAGGCCGAAGAGCTGTTGCGCGTCAAGCTGGGCACCAAGGCTGGCAAGGCCGCCAGCCGCGTGACGGCTGAAGGTGTGGTCGCCAGCTTCATCGAAGGCACCACCGGCGCCATGGTCGAAGTGAACTGCGAAACTGACTTTGTGACCAAGAACGACAGTTTCCTGGCACTGGCCAACGCTGCGGCGCGTTTGGTGGCAGCCCACAACCCAGCCGATTTGGCTGCTTTGGGCGAACTGCCTTACAGCCAGGATGGTTTTGGCCCAACCCTGGAAGAAGTGCGCAAGGGCCTGATTGGCAAGATCGGCGAGAACATGAGCTTCCGCCGTTTCAAACGCTACAGCGGCGCGGGCAAGGTGGCCGGCTACCTGCACGGCACCCGTATTGGCGTGTTGGTCGAGTTCGACGGCGAAGAAGTGCCTGCCAAGGACACGGCGATGCACATCGCCGCCATGAAGCCTGTGGCGCTGACCAGCACTGATGTACCGGCTGAGTACATTGAGCGCGAGCGCTCGGTGGCCACGGCCAAGGCCGATGAAGCCAACAAAGAACTGGTGGCGGCAGGCAAGCCCGCCCAGAGCGAAGAAATTGTGGCCAAGCGCATCGACGGCGCCGTGCAAAAGTACCTCAAGGAAGTGTCCTTGTTCAATCAGGCTTTCGTGAAAAACGACAAGCAGACCGTTGAGCAGATGCTGAAAGCAGCTGGCACCACGGTGAAGGGCTTCACCCTGTATGTGGTGGGCGAGGGCATTGAGAAGAAGGTGGACGATTTCGCTGCTGAAGTTGCAGCCCAGGTGGCAGCCGCCAAAAGCGCCTGATACCCAGCGGGGCTTGCCCGTGCCCCTGCTGAGAAGACACAACGGGCCGCAAGGCCCGTTCTCTTGTGGTGTGCAGGCTTTAAGCCAAGGCCCACGGCGCGGGCGCCGAAAGGTGCCTGCTTCGCTACACTTGCCGGCTGAGCGTTTTATTTTTGCATTCGAGAAAGTTGTTCCATGCCTGCCTATAAACGGATCCTGCTGAAGTTGTCAGGCGAGGCCCTGATGGGCGATGACGCCTTCGGTATCAACCGGGCCACCATCGTTCGCATGGTGGAAGAAATCGCTGAAGTCACCCGTCTGGGGGTTCAGGTTGCCATCGTGATCGGTGGGGGTAACATTTTTCGCGGTGTGGCGGGAGGCTCGGTCGGTATGGACCGTGCCACAGCCGACTACATGGGCATGCTGGCTACGGTGATGAACTCGTTGGCCTTGGCCGATACCATGGACAAAGCCGGGTTGGTGGCGCGAGTGATGTCTGCCATTTCAATTGAGCAGGTGGTGGAGCCCTATGTCCGTCCCAAAGCCTTGCAGTATCTTGAAGAAGGCAAGGTGGTGGTGTTCGCTGCCGGCACCGGAAATCCTTTTTTCACCACCGACACCGCCGCCGCGCTGCGCGGCGCGGAAATTGGTGCTGAGATTGTGCTGAAAGCCACCAAAGTTGATGGGGTGTACAGTGCCGATCCCAACAAAGACCCGCTGGCCACGCGTTATGCGAGTCTGTCCTTTGACGAAGCCATGGCGAAAAACCTGCAGGTGATGGACGCCACGGCATTCGCCTTGTGCCGCGACCAGAAGTTGCCCGTTAAGGTGTTCTCGATCTTCAAGCCCGGAGCCCTGCGCAATGTGGTGCTGGGCGGGGACGAAGGCACGCTGGTTCACGTTTGATGCCCTGCAGGCATCGCCTATTCAAGACGCAGTGAGGAGTATTCATGAGTACCGCTGAAATTCGCCAGACCGCTGAGCACAAGATGCAGCAGTCGCTGGAAGCGCTGAAAAACAGCCTGTCCAGGGTCCGTACCGGACGACCCAATCCGCAATTGCTCGACACGGTGCAGGTCGACTACTATGGATCCATGTTGCCGTTGTCTCAGGTGGCCAACCTGTCCCTGCTGGATGCGCGCACCATTGGCGTGGCTCCATGGGAAAAAAGCATGGGTGCCAAGATTGAGAAGGCCATTCGGGAGTCGGACCTGGGACTGAATCCATCAAGTCAGGGGGACATGATCCGCGTGCCAATGCCCCCCATGACTGAGGAGCGGCGCAAGGAGTTGACCAAGGTGGTTCGCAACGACGGTGAAGCCGCCAAGATTGCCATCCGCAACCTGCGCCGCGACGCTAACGAGTCGGTCAAGAAGTTGGTCAAGGAAAAATTGGCCTCGGAAGATGACGAGCGCCGATCGCAGGACGATGTACAAAAGCTCACCGACCGCATGATCATCGAGGTGGACCGTCTGGTGGCGTCCAAAGAGCAGGACATCATGGAAGTTTGACGCTCAGGCGTTTATTCCTCGATTTCCCATACGACGACCTCCCACCATTCCCTTCATGGCCGATCCTTTTTCCCCCGTTTTCCAGTCGCCCAAGGGGATGCCGCGGCATGTGGCGATTGTGATGGACGGAAATGGCCGGTGGGCGCAGAAACGGTGGTTGCCTCGTGTCGCGGGCCACAAGCAGGGGGTAGATGCTCTGCGCAAGACGGTTCGCTCGTGCATAGAGCGGGGTGTGTCCGCCTTGACCGTTTTCGCGTTCTCTTCTGAAAACTGGAAACGGCCAGCCGAAGAAGTGTCTGGTCTGATGGAGTTACTGGTGATATCGCTTTCGCGTGAAGTGCCGAACCTGAAAAAGCATGGTGTCCGGCTGTATTTTCCCGGAGACCGCAGTCAACTCTCCACCCAGGTTGTCAAGGGGCTGGAAGCCGCTGAGACGGAGACCGCCGAGAACAACCGGCTGGCACTCAACGTCTGCTTCAACTACGGAGGGCGGTGGGACATGGTGCAGGCCGCGCGCCAACTTGCCAACGCCGGACGGGAGATTTCAGAGCGCAATCTGTCGGAAGTCATGGCGCTATCCCATGTGGGTGATCCCGACTTGTTGATTCGCACCGGTGGCGAGTTGCGTCTCAGCAATTTCTTGCTGTGGCAGTCTGCCTACACCGAGTTGTATTTCACCGACTGCCTCTGGCCCGACTTTGATGCCGCCGAGCTGGATAAGGCCCTGGCAGACTTCGCTGGGCGACAGCGCCGATTTGGGCTGACAGCCGAGCAAAGCGCTTTGGCCGAACCTGCGACTGCACCGGGGCAGCGGCATGCTTAAGCAGCGCATCATCACCGCGCTGCTGCTGCTGGCCGTGTTGTTGCCAGCGTTGTTTTATCCCTCCATCGAACCCTTTGCGCTGCTGGCGTTGGTGTTGATCGTGGCTGCCGGCTGGGAATGGGCCCGCCTCAATGGTTGTGGTTCCACCGTGGCCATGGCTTTGGGTGTTGGCCTGGGTCTTGCTTTGGCTCTTTTCTGGGTCTTGGGAGGGCTCGCCCTGATCTGGCGTCCGTTGTGGCTTGCAGTGGGAGGCCTTTGGGTCATGCTGGCAGGGGTGATGCTGTGGCGTGGCGTGCCGGGTTGGGCGAGGTGGCCGGTAGCGCTGCGTCTTTGGGTCGGTTTGTTTCTGATCGCCTGTGCATGGCTTGCGCTGGTGCAAGCCCGTTTGACAGGGATTGGCTTTTTGCTTTCCGTGCTGGTGCTGGTCTGGATGGCAGACATTGCTGCTTATTTTGGAGGCAAGGCCTTGGGGCGTCGCAAGCTGGCACCGACCATTAGCCCTGGCAAAAGCTGGGAGGGTGTGGTGAGCGGTTTGGTGGGTGTATTTTTGCTTGCGGCCGGTTGGCTTTGGGCCGACATGCAGGGTCTGGGTGACCGCAACAGCCTTTACGCGCAACTCTGGGCAAAGGGCCCTGCGTTGGCCGTGCTTGGGCTGCTCTTTCTGGTCGCCATGAGTGTGGTTGGGGATTTGGTGGAGTCTTTGGTCAAGCGCAGCGCTGGGGTCAAGGATTCCAGCCAGTTGCTACCCGGGCATGGCGGGGTGCTGGACCGCGTGGACGCTCTGTTACCTGTATTACCGCTGGCCATGATGCTGGCCACGCTCTGACAACATGACCACCGTTCAATCCGTCACCATTCTCGGTTCGACCGGCTCCATTGGCACCAGCACGCTGGATGTGCTGGCACGTCACCCGGAGCGCTACAAGGTGTTTGCGCTGACGGCTGCCACTCAGGTCGAGCTGATGTTGGCTCAATGCCAGCAGTTTTCACCCCGTTTCGCCGTGATGTCGAGTCCCAAGCATGCGCAGCAACTTCAGCGCCGTGTGCGCGAATTGGGCCTGAGTGTTGAGGTGCTGGCCGGTGGACAAGCCCTGTGCGATGTCAGCACCGATTCTGCCGTGGATGCCGTGATGGCTGCCATCGTCGGTGCGGCGGGCCTGGCGCCCTGCCTGGCTGCGGCCCGCGCGGGGAAAAAACTGTTGCTGGCCAACAAGGAAGCGCTGGTTGTCGGTGGTGATCTGTTCATGGACGCAGTTCGCGTCGGTGGAGCCACACTGCTACCCATCGATAGCGAGCATTCTGCCATTTTCCAGGCATTGCCCGAAGATCCCGAGACGTGGGCACGCCGAGTAGAAAAAATTGTGCTGACTGCTTCAGGTGGGCCCTTTCGCACTCGAGATCCGGGGACACTGGGGGCGGTAACGCCTGCAGAAGCCTGTGCGCACCCGAACTGGGTGATGGGTCGAAAGATTTCGGTCGATTCGGCTACGATGATGAACAAGGCCCTTGAGGTCATTGAGGCGCGTTATCTGTTTGGCCTGGCCCCCTCGCAAATCGAGGTCGTGATTCATCCACAGAGCGTCATTCATTCGATGGTGCAGTACACCGACTCGTCCGTGGTGGCTCAACTGGGCACGCCCGACATGAGGGTGCCCATTGCCTATGGCCTGTCCTGGCCTGAGCGCATCGCATCGGGCGCAGCCCCGCTGGATTTTTCCAAGCTTGCGGCGCTGACCTTTGAAACACCCGACAACCACCGGTTTCCAGGTTTGCAGCTGGCTTGGGATGCTTTGCATGGACCGACTGGCATAACCGCTGTGCTGAATGCAGCGAACGAAGTTGCTGTGGCGGCCTTTCTCGATGGTCGCTTGCGTTTTGACCAGATCCATTCGGTCAACCATGCAACTTTGCAGGGCATTGCGCCCTCCAAGCCGCAGTCGCTGGACGATTTACTGGTCATCGACGCCGAGGCCCGCTCTTGGGCCGACAGGGCGGTGCAGCGGCTAACCGCCTGATTCAGCAAAGCTCGTGCCCTCGGGTGGCGATCGGTCTGCCCTACACTTATCGGGTTTTTGAGGTTACATGCTCACACTGCTTGCTTTTGTACTGGCCCTGGGCCTGTTGATTGCCGTGCACGAATACGGTCACTACCGTGTCGCGGTGGCCTGTGGCGTGAAAGTGTTGCGTTTCTCTATCGGGTTCGGCAAACCGTTGTTGAGCTGGCGCAGAAAAGGTAGCCCGACCGAGTTTGTGTTGTGTGCGCTGCCGTTGGGCGGGTATGTGCGCATGCTCGACGAGCGCGAGGCTCCGGTGGATCCAGCCGAGAAACACCGGGCTTTCAATACCCAGCCCCTGCGCTCAAGGGCCGCCATTGTGGCCGCAGGCCCAGCGGCCAACTTGCTGCTGGCGGTGGCGATCTACGCACTGGTGAACTGGATCGGTGTGGACGAGCCCAAGCCCGTGCTGGCCAGCCCGACGGTGGCTTCATTGGCCGAGCGCGCTGGGTTGGAGGGCGGTGAGTGGGTCTCTGAAGTCGCCGTGGCTGATGCGAAGCCTACCCCTGTAGGGTCGTTCGAGGACTTACGCTGGCGACTTACGCAGGCCGCACTGTCAGGTGAAGACGTGACGTTGTGGGTGGCTGCCGAAGAGGGCGGCAGCGCCCGGCCGGTAGCGCTTGCGCTGAGTGAACTCGATGTGCGTGAAGCGGATGCCAGCCTTTTTCAGCGCATCGGTATCACAGGTCCTTGGACATCCCCGGTGGTGGGCGATGTGATGGATGGTGGTGCGGCAGCCGCAGCCGGACTGCGTGCAGGCGATGTGGTTCAGCGAGTGGACGGTCTGGCGATCAGTGATGGGCAGCGCTTACGCAGCCTCATCCGTTCGGCGGTTGGGCCTGCAGGTCAGCCTGCGGAGCAGCTTTGGTTGGTGGAGCGCAACGGTCAGCGCCTGGAACTGCTGGTCAAGCCGCTGCCAGAGCAGCAGTCCGGTGCTTGGGTGGGGCGCGTTGGAGCCTACATTGGCGCCGCGCCGGCCATGATGACGGTACGTTTTGGGTTGCTGGATGGTTTCACCCAAGGGGTGGTCAGAACCGCCGAAGTGTCCTGGCTGACGCTCAAGATGATGGGACGCATGGTGATCGGTGAGGCGTCCATCAAAAATCTCAGTGGCCCGTTGACGATTGCCGACTACGCTGGCAAATCTGCCAGTCTTGGTCTCACTTCTTACTTGTTGTTTCTTGCGCTGATCAGCGTCAGCCTGGGTGTGCTTAACCTGTTGCCGTTACCCGTCTTGGACGGTGGGCACCTGATGTATTATCTTTGGGAGGGTATCACCGGTCGCAGCGTATCCGAAGTCTGGATGGAGCGTCTGCAGCGCGGGGGTGTTGCGATCCTCATGGCGATGATGGCCATTGCCTTGTTCAATGATGTGGCCCGTTTGGCGGGCTGAAATCTTCTCCTCATGAAAAAAAACACTTTCGGTCTGCGTGGCCTGACGCTCTCAGCGCTCGCAGCTTCGCTGTTGGCTGCACTGCCAGCCTGGGCAGTTGATCCCTTCACGCTGCGCGACATTCGTGTAGAGGGCTTGCAGCGGGTGGAGCCGGGTACGGTGTTCGCTTCCCTGCCATTTCGTATTGGTGACCAGTACAACGACGACAAAGGCTCCACCGCGATTCGGTCGCTGTTCGGCCTCGGATTGTTCAGTGACGTTCGTCTGGAGGTCAGTGGCGACGTGCTGGTGGTCATCGTCGAAGAGCGGCCCACGGTGGCTGATGTGAGCTTCACCGGCATCAAAGAGTTCGATGCGGATGTCCTGAAAAAAGCCCTGCGCGATGTCGGCCTGACCGAAGGGCGACCCTTTGACAAGGCTCTGGCCGACCGCGCCGAGCAAGAGCTGAAGCGCCAATACATCAACCGCAGCATGTACGCTGCGCAGGTGGTGACCACTGTCACGCCCAGTGAGCGCAACCGCATCAACCTCAATTTCAATGTGATCGAAGGCGATGTGGCCAAGATCAACGAGATTCGTATTGTGGGAAACCAGGCGTTCTCCGAGTCCACCTTGCGCGGACTGTTCGACCTGGACACGGGAGGCTGGCTGAGCTGGTACACCAAGTCCGACCGTTATTCGCGTGCCAAGCTGAACGCCGATCTGGAAAATTTGCGTTCCTTCTACCTCACCCGGGGTTTTCTCGAGTTCCGAATCGATTCAACCCAGGTGGCCATCGCGCCTGGCAAGGATGACATGTCCATCACCATCAACATCACTGAGGGCAACCGGTATGTGGTGTCGTCGGTGGAGCTGGAAGGCGAATACCTGGGCAAGGAAGCCGAGTTCAAAACCCTCGTGAGCCTGCGTGCGGGCGAGCCCTACAACGTGGAGGACGTGTCGCGCACGGTGAAAGCCTTCACCGATTATTTCGGTGCTTTTGGCTATGCGTTTGCCCAAGTGGAAGCCACGCCCGAGATTGACCGGGTCAACAACCGCGTGGCATTTGTGTTGCGCGCACAACCCGCTCGCCGCGTGTATGTGCGGCGCATCAATGTGGAGGGCAACAACCGCACCCGGGACGAGGTGATTCGTCGCGAGTTTCGGCAGCTGGAGTCGGCCTGGTACGACAGCGACCGCATCCGTCTATCGCGTGACCGGGTGGATCGCCTCGGCTTCTTCACCGAAGTCGGCATCGATACCCAGCAGGTGCCGGGCGTGCCCGACCAGGTGGACCTGACCATTTCGGTGGTGGAAAAACCCACGGGCAACCTGACGCTGGGCGCCGGCTATTCTCAAGCCGACAAACTCTCCCTGGTGGCAGGCATCAAGCAGGAAAACGTGTTCGGCACCGGCAACTACCTGGGGCTGGACCTGAACACCAGCAAATTCAACCGCCAGTTCGTGCTGAGCACCACCAACCCGTATTTCACGCCCGACGGCATATCCCGTACGCTGGACATTTACTACCGCACCACGACGCCGTACACCGAGCAGGGCGGTGACTACCGTCTGGTTACACCGGGCGCCAGCGTGCGTTTTGGTGTGCCTTTTACCGAGCAGGACACGGTATTTTTTGGGGTGGGGGTCGAGCAGACGCGGATTGAGGAGGGGACCGGTCTCCCCCTGGCCTACAAGGACTTCAGAGACAAGTTCGGGTCCAATGCCACCTCGGTTCCGCTCACTATCGGTTGGGCGCGTGATGGCCGTGACAGCGCCTTGGTGCCCAGTGAAGGCCGCTTGCAGCGCCTCAACACCGAGCTGGGCGTGGCGGGTGACACCCGTTACATCAAGGCCAGTTACCAGTTTCAGCAATACATTCCGTTGAGCAAGCAGTACACGCTGGCCTTCAACACCGAACTGGGCTACGGCAAAGGACTGGGCGGTCGCGATTACCCGGTGTTCAAGAACTTCTTTGGGGGTGGCTTGGGTTCGGTGCGCGGTTTTGAACAGGGTACGCTGGGCCCTGATTCGCCCATCATCGGATCGCTGACGAAGGAGCGTGTCAACATCGGTGGCAACCGCAATGTGGTGCTGAACGCCGAGTTCATCACGCCGTTCCCCGGTGCCGGCAACGACCGCACGTTGCGTTTGTTTGGTTTCGTGGACGTGGGCAATGTGTATGGCCCTGGCGAAAAATTGTCGGCGTCCGAGTTGCGGGCGTCCGTTGGCGTGGGCCTGAGCTGGATCTCGCCCATTGGTCCTCTGCGTTTCGCCTATGCAAGCCCCATTCGCAAGCAACCGCAAGATAAAATCCAGAAATTCCAGTTTCAAATCGGAACCTCCTTTTAATGAAGACCCTTTTTCGCATGTTCAACCGCCGTGTCCTTGTCGCGGCTGCCTTTGGTCTCGCTACCGTGACCGCTGTAGCCCAGGATTTCAGGGTCGGTTTCGTGAACACCGACCGCATTTTTCGCGAAGCCAACCTGGCCAAAGCGGCGCAAACCAAGCTGGAGCAGGAGTTTTCGCGCCGAGAGAAAGAGATCCAGACCTTGGCTTCCCAGCTCAAGACCGCTTCAGAAAAGTTTGAGCGTGAGGCACCGACGCTGGCCGAAGCGCAGCGCGTGATCCGTCAGCGCCAGTTGGTAGAGCAGGACCGTGACTTCCAGCGCAAACAGCGCGAATTTCAGGAAGACTTGAACCTACGCAAAAACGAAGAACTGCAGGGCGTGCTGGAACGTGCCAACCGCGTGATCAAGCAAGTGGCCGAGGCCGAAAAGTACGACCTGGTGATCCAGGAAGCCGTCTACATCAACCCCAAGCACGACATCACCGACAAGGTGCTCAGCGGCTTGAACGGCGCCAGGTAAAGCGCGGGGCCGGCGAGTGTCGAGGCCATTGGGCGCCATTGTTGATGCCCTGGGCGGCACACTGCACGGCTCGCGCGAGGTGGTGATTGAGCGGCTGGCGCCGCTCGCCACCGCGAGATTCACCGACCTGGCCTTTATTTCCCAAGCCCGCTACGCCAACCAGTTGCAAACCACCCAGGCCGGTGCGTTGATTGTGCCGTCCAGCATGCAGGAAGCCGCTTTGCAACGCGGTGCTTGCATCGTCACCGAAAACCCCTACCTGTATTTCGCCCGTCTCACCCAGTGGTGGCTCAACGAGCACGATGAACGCGCGAAGCCGGTAGTCGATCCCTTGGCCAGCGTGCACCCCACGGCGCAGGTGGCTGACGACGTGGACATAGGCCCCTTCGCTGTGGTGGCTGCCGGCGCGCGTATCGCCCGCGGTGCGCGTATTGGCGCCCATGCGGTGGTGGCAGCTGGCGCTTCCATCGGTGCCGATTCGCGCCTGTACCCGCGGGTCAGCGTGGGTGAGCGGTGCGTGGTGGGCGCACGTTGTGTGTTGCATCCCGGCGTTGTGATCGGTGCGGACGGCTTTGGTTTTGCGCAGCACCAGGGCCAGTGGGTCAAGATCGAACAACTGGGTGCCGTGCGCATTGGAGACGATGTGGAGATTGGCGCCAACACCTGCATCGACCGCGGCGCACTCGACGACACCGTGATCGAAAACGGTGTGAAGCTGGACAACCTGATTCAGATTGGACACAACGTGCACATCGGTGCCCATACCGCCATGGCGGGCAATGCGGGCGTGGCTGGCAGCGCCACCATCGGCGCGCACTGCACCGTGGGCGGTGGTGCGGTGGTGCTGGGACACCTGTCTCTGGCCGATGGTGTTCACGTGTCGGCTGCATCGGTGGTGACACGTTCAATCAACAAACCTGGCCACTACACCGGCATGTTTCCCATCGACGACAATGCGGCCTGGGAAAAAAACGCCGCCTCACTCAAACAACTCAACCGCCTGCGCGAACGGCTCAAAGCCGTTGAACAGGCTCTTGCACAAGCAGAAAAAAGCACACCCGAACCATGATGGACATTCACCAGATTCTCAAGCAACTGCCGCACCGCTACCCGTTCATCCTGGTGGACCGTGTGCTTGAGCTCGACAAGGGCAAAAGCATCAAGGCCTTGAAGAATGTCACCATCAACGAGCCGTTTTTTGGAGGGCATTTCCCGCACCGCCCGGTGATGCCCGGCGTGCTGATGCTGGAAGCCATGGCGCAAGCCGCTGCGCTGCTGGCCTTCGACACCGTGGGTGTGACACCCGATGACAAGACGGTGTACTACTTTGCCGGCATCGATGGCGCGCGCTTCAAGCGCCCGGTCGAGCCGGGCGACCAGTTGGTGATGGACGTGACGCTGGACCGCATGAAAGCCGGCATTTTCAAGTTCAAGGGCATCACCCGTGTGGGCGCCGAGGTGGCTTGCGAAGCCGAGCTGATGTGCACCATGCGCACCATCGCCTGAACCACGGATCAGCTGTTTATGGGAACGATCCATGCCACCGCCCTGGTTGACCCGGCCGCCGAGCTGGACACATCGGTTTCGGTGGGGCCTTACACGGTCATTGGCCCGCACGTGAAGGTGGGTGCCGGTACGACCATCGGCGCGCACTGTGTGATTGAGGGCCACACCACCATTGGTCGAGACAACCGCATTTTCCAGTTCAACTCGCTGGGCGCGATACCGCAAGACAAAAAGTACGCGGGCGAGCCCTGTGAACTGGTCGTTGGTGACCGCAATACCATTCGCGAGTTTTGCACCTTCAACATCGGTTCGCCGAGCGATCGGGCACGCACCGAGGTGGGCAGCGACAACTGGATCATGGCTTACGTGCACCTGGCGCACGACTGCGTGGTGGGCAACCACACCATTTTTGCGAACAACTCCCAGTTGGCCGGCCACGTGGTGGTGGATGACTGGGTGATTTTGGGCGGTTTCACGGTAGTGCACCAGTTTGTGCGTGTGGGTGCCCATGCCATGACCGCCATGTGTTCCTTGCTGTTTGCCGATCTGCCGCCGTTTGTGATGTGCCAAGGCCAGCCTGCTCAGGCCCGTTCGATGAACTTTGAAGGTTTGCGTCGGCGCGGTTTTTCGCCTGAGCGCATTGCCGCCGTGAAGGCCATGCACAAGGCGTTGTACCGTGACGATCTCACACTGGCGCAGGCCATGGAGCGCATTTCTGGCCTCTCCGACAAGAGCCCCGAGACAGCACCCGACGTGGCCATGATGCTCGACTTCTTACGCCAGGTGGCTCCTCAGCGCGGCATTGTTCGTTGAACCCATGACACGACCCAGGCGTTTTGCGCTGGTCGCCGGCGAAACGTCTGGCGATCTGCTGGCGGGCTTGTTGCTCAACGGGATGCGGCAGCGATGGCCCGATCTGGAGGCCTCAGGTATTGGCGGGGCGCGCATGATCGAGCGGGGCTTTGACGCCTGGTGGCCCAGCGAAAAGCTCGCCGTGCGCGGCTATGTCGAGGTGCTGCGGCACTACCGCGAAATTGTCGGCATCCGCGAGCAATTGAAGCAGCGCCTGCTGGGGGCCGACCGTCCTGATGTGTTCATCGGTGTGGATGCTCCCGATTTCAACCTGGACCTCGAAGCCGCGCTCAAGGCCAGCGGCATTCGCACGGTGCACTTTGTGTGCCCGTCCATCTGGGCCTGGCGGCCTGAACGCATCGAAAAAATTCGCCGCAGCGCCGACCATGTGCTCTGCATTTTCCCTTTCGAACCCGAGCTGCTGACGCGCCACGGCATAGGTGCGACCTACGTGGGACACCCGTTGGCCGATGTGATTCCCATGGCGCCCGATCGGGAGGCGGCGCGATCCGCGCTCGGCCTGGCCGATGACGACACCGTGGTGGCCCTGCTGCCGGGCAGCCGCGCGTCCGAAGTGCAGTACCTGGTGCAGGTGTTTTTTGCGGCAGCCGCCCAGATGCTTTGGCAGCGTCCAATGTTGCGTTTTGTGGTGCCGGCGGTACCGGCCTTGCGTGAAAAGATTGAGGCCGCGGCGCGCACGGCTGGGCTGGGGGCTCAGATCAGTGTGGTGCCCGGGCAGTCGCACGCGGTGCTGGCGGCTTGTGACGTGACGCTCATCGCCAGTGGCACGGCCACGCTGGAGGCGGCGCTCTTCAAGCGTCCCATGGTGATTGCTTACAACATGAACTGGTTGAGTTGGCAAATCATGCGGCGCAAGCAGTTGCAGCCTTGGGTCGGCTTGCCCAACATTTTGTGCAACGATTTTGTGGTGCCCGAGTTTTTGCAAGACGCAGCCACTCCCCAAGCTTTGGCGCAGGCGGTGCTGGCCTGGCTGGACGCGCCTGAGAGAGTGGCGGCCGTGCAGCAGCGCTTCACGGCGCTTCACCAAACCCTGCGTCAAAACACTGCCCAACGGGCCACCGATGCGATCGAAAAAGTTCTTGAAGGCTGAGCAAGCCCCGCTGGCCTGGGATGTCCCGGGCTTGCTGGCTGGCGTTGATGAAGCTGGGCGGGGGCCGCTGGCCGGCCCAGTGGTGGCCGCGGCCGTGATCCTGGATGACCTGGCACCCATCAAAGGACTGGCCGACTCCAAACAGCTCACGCCGGCGCGTCGCGAACGGCTGTACGACGAAATCCGGGCCAAGGCCTTGTGTTGCAGCATTGCCCAGGCCTCAGTACAAGAAATAGACCAGCTCAACATTTTGCAGGCGACGATGCTGGCCATGCAGCGTGCGGTGCAGGGCCTGCGGCTCAAACCCCACAAGGTGCTGGTGGACGGCAACCGTCTGCCGGCTTTTGACATGTTGGCCGAGGCCATTGTGTCGGGCGACGCCCTGGTGCCCGCCATTTCGGCCGCGTCCATTCTGGCCAAGGTCACGCGCGACCGCCTGCTGGTCGAGTTGCACCAGCAGCATCCTGCCTATGGCTTTGACCGTCACAAAGGCTATGGCACGGCGCAACACATGCAAGCCTTGCAGGCCCATGGCGCGCTGGACGTTCACCGTCGCTCATTTGCACCTGTCGCGCGTGCGCTGGCCGCTGCCCGCCAGGCAGAGTCGCCGGCGGGCGAGCCATTGGTGCCCGCAGCACCCCAAAACCCATGAACACACCGAGCCCCATCACTTCCCGCGACAACCCGTTGCTCAAACGCTTGCGTTTGCTGGCGCATGACACCACGGCCTACCGCAAGCAGGGACAGGTCTGGCTTGAAGGCGACCACCTGTGTCGCGCGCTGTTGGCGCGTGGGCGCCGGCCTGAACTGGCGGTGTTCACCGACGCATGCTGGTTGCAAGCCCCGCACGATCTGCGGGACGCAGCCGACAAGATTGTGACCATTCCAGACGCTCTGATGGCTGGCATCAGTGCGCTGGAGTCGCCTGCGGGTGTGGGTTTTGTGTGGAATTTGCCGGCCAACGCGGGACTGCTGCCAGGCGAGCCTGCAGTGGTGCTGGACCGTTTGCAGGACGCGGGCAATGTGGGGTCCATCCTGCGCAGCGCCGCCGCTTTCGGTTTTCGACAGGTGCTGGCCTTGAAGGGCACCGCCGCACTCTGGTCGCCCAAGGTCTTGCGCGCGGGCATGGGTGCGCATTTTGCACTCCATTTGGTGGAGGGCTTGTCGGTCGCCGATCTTGCCGGTCTGGCTGTGCCCTTGGTGGGCACCAGTTCTCACCAGGGCGACTGGCTGCACCAGGCTCGACTGCCCTGGCCCTGTGCCTGGGTGTTGGGTCATGAAGGGCAGGGCGTGAGCGCGGAACTGGCCGCCCTGGCAGGCCAGTCGGTACGTATTGCGCAGCCGGGCGGCGAAGAGTCGCTCAACGTGGCCGCCGCCGCCGCCGTGTGCCTGCACGCCAGTGCAGTTTCTTGCGCCGAGGCTGTGGGTTGATGCTGCTCGCGGTCTGCAGCGGCGAAGGCCCAAGTGCAGAGCCCGCCGAAACGGGGCTGACCGGTTGAAAATGGCCGGGCAGGCTGCTGTTTACGGGAAGGCAGTCAAGCCCGTGCGGCTATAATCCCGGGGTTTACCCGCAAACGGCGCAGCCCCGCGTCCGCCCGGGCTTCCTGCCCAGGTTCACCGTCCAGTTCGATGTGTTTTGGCTTGCCCGAAATGCGGCGACATGGCGCGATTCCTCCCCGGTTGCGCGCCCTGAAAGGCGCGAGTGAACCTCAAAAATCATTTGGAGAAAACCGTGCTTCCCGTCCACCCGAAAGCCCTTCTCGCGCTCGCCGACGGCACGGTCTTTACAGGCATTTCCATTGGCGCAACTGGTCAGACCACGGGCGAGGTGGTGTTCAACACCTCACTCACCGGCTACCAGGAAATCCTCACCGATCCCAGCTACTGTCAGCAGATCGTCACGCTCACGTACCCGCACATCGGCAACACCGGTGTCAACCGTGAAGACGTGGAGGCCAACCGCGTCCATGCTGCTGGCCTGATCATCAAAGACCTGCCCCTGCTGGCTTCCAACTTCCGCAGCGTTGAGACCCTGTCCCAGTATCTGGAGCGCGAGGGCACCGTGGCCATCGCCGAACTGGACACCCGTGCCCTGACCCGCCGCTTGCGCACCCATGGCGCGCAAAACGGCTGCATCATCGCCTTGCCGCCTGGTGTGGCCCTGACCGATGCACACCGCGAGCAGGCCGTGGCAGCAGCCCGGGCCGCTGCCAGCATGGCTGGCCAAGACCTCGCCAAGGTGGTTTCGGCCACCGAGCCCTACGCCTGGACGCAAACCGAATGGCAGCTGGGCTTTGGCTACGGCGAACAGATCGCACCCAAGTTCCATGTGGTGGCCTACGACTTCGGCGTCAAGCACAACATCCTTCGCATGTTGGCCCAGCGCGGTTGCAAGATCACGGTGGTGCCCGCGAAAACGCCTGCTGCCGACGTGTTCAAGCTCAAGCCCAGCGGTGTGTTTTTATCCAACGGCCCGGGCGACCCGGAGCCATGCGACTACGCGGTTGCCGCCGCGCGCGAGATCATCGAAAGCGGTGTGCCGACCTTCGGCATCTGCCTGGGCCACCAGATCATGGCCCTGGCCAGCGGTGCCAAGACCTTCAAAATGAAGTTTGGCCACCACGGCGCCAACCACCCGGTGAAAGACCTGGACAGCGGCCGCGTCAGCATCACCAGCCAGAACCACGGTTTTGCGGTGGACGAGAAGGACCTGCCCGCCAACCTGCGCGCCACACACGTGAGCTTGTTTGACGGCACCTTGCAGGGTCTGGCCCGTACCGACAAGCCGGCCTTTTGCTTCCAGGGCCACCCCGAAGCATCGCCCGGCCCCCACGACATTGGTTACCTGTTCGACCGTTTCATCGGTTTGATGCAGGCCCCCAGCGCGGCCTGACGCTGCGAACCACTTTTGGACAGGTTGTTCATGAAGCTTTTCAGTTTTCCGGTCTTTGCTGTCGAGAAGGCGATTGCCAAACGCATGCTGACGCTGGAGACACCGCACAAAGAGTGGTTCGCCCAGCGCTGGGCGCAAAAGCCTTACCGCAAAGCCTTTGTCGAGAACAAGGCCATGCCGCTGGTGACGATGCTGGCCAAAGGCAAAAGCTGGGACGACGCGACTTTCAACGAAGAACTCAGCGCCTGGGATGCGCTGTTTTACCCTGCCGAAGTGGAAGTGTTGCGACCCATGATCGAAGGCGACGGCCTGCTGCAGTTGATGCAGAAAAACGTCCCGGCCGAGCGCCTACAGGCGCTGCTGACCCAACTGGAAACCCAGCGGCAGGCCTGACCGGTCTGCGCGCAACGATAGAAGCGAAACATGCCCAAAAGAACAGACATCCAGACCGTCCTCATCATCGGTGCCGGCCCGATCATCATCGGCCAGGCCTGTGAGTTCGACTACTCCGGCGTGCAGGCCTGCAAGGCGTTGCGCGAAGAGGGCTACAAGGTCGTGCTGATCAACAGCAACCCGGCCACGATCATGACCGACCCGGCCACGGCCGATGTGACCTACATCGAGCCCATCACCTGGCAGACGGTGGAGAAGATCATCGCCAAGGAGCGTCCGCTCACCCCCGGCGGCTTTGCCATTTTGCCGACCATGGGTGGTCAGACCGCGTTGAACTGCGCACTGGACCTGTGGCACAACGGCGTGCTGAAAAAGTACGATGTCGAGCTGATTGGCGCCACGCCAGAAGCCATCGACAAGGCCGAAGATCGCCTGAAGTTCAAGGACGCGATGACCAAGATCGGTCTGGGCTCGGCGCGCTCGGGCATCGCCCACAGCATGGAAGAGGCCTGGACCGTGCAAAAGACGCTGGGTTTCCCCAGTGTCATTCGCCCCAGCTTCACGCTGGGCGGCACCGGCGGCGGCATCGCCTACAACCCGGAAGAATTCGAGACCATCTGCAAGCGCGGCCTGGAGGCCTCGCCCACCAACGAGCTGCTGATTGAAGAGTCGCTGCTGGGGTGGAAAGAGTACGAAATGGAAGTGGTGCGCGACAAGGCGGACAACTGCATCATTGTCTGTTCGATCGAAAATCTGGACCCGATGGGTGTGCACACCGGTGACTCGATCACCGTGGCCCCGGCCCAGACGCTGACCGACAAGGAGTACCAGATCCTGCGCAACGCCAGCCTGGCCGTGTTGCGCGAGATCGGTGTGGACACCGGCGGCTCCAACGTGCAGTTCTCCATCAACCCGGCCGACGGCCGCATGGTGGTGATCGAGATGAACCCGCGCGTGTCGCGCTCGTCGGCGCTGGCCTCCAAGGCCACGGGTTTCCCGATTGCCAAAGTGGCGGCCAAGCTGGCCGTGGGCTACACGCTGGACGAGCTGCGCAACGAGATCACCGGCGGCACCACGCCCGCCTCGTTCGAGCCCAGCATCGACTACGTGGTGACCAAGATCCCGCGTTTCGCGTTTGAGAAATTCCCGACCGCGGACAGCCGCCTGACCACGCAGATGAAGAGCGTGGGCGAGGTCATGGCGATGGGCCGTACCTTCCAGGAGTCGTTTCAGAAAGCCCTGCGCGGCCTGGAAGTGGGCGTGGACGGCATGAACGAAAAGACGCAGGATCGCGAGACCCTGGAACGCGAGTTGGGCGAACCCGGCCCGGACCGCATCTGGTACGTGGGCGACGCCTTCGCCGCCGGCTGGACACTGGCCGAGGTGCACCAGTTCACCAAGATCGACCCCTGGTTCCTGGTGCAGATCGAGGAGATCGTGAAGATCGAGCTGCAGCTGGAGCAGACCAGTCTGGACGTGATCGACGCCGACACCCTGCGCGGCCTGAAGAAAAAAGGCTTTTCGGACCGCCGCCTGGCCAAGCTGCTCAAGACCACCGACGCCGCCGTGCGCGCGCGCCGCATCGCGCAGAACATCCGCCCGGTCTACAAGCGGGTGGACACCTGCGCGGCCGAGTTCGCCACCGACACCGCCTACCTGTACTCCACCTACGAAGGCCATGGCGACGGTGAATGCGAAGCCGAACCGACCAACAACAAGAAGATCATGGTGCTGGGTGGCGGCCCGAACCGCATCGGCCAGGGCATCGAGTTCGACTACTGCTGCGTGCACGCCGCGCTGGCCCTGCGCGAAGACGGCTACGAGACCATCATGGTCAACTGCAACCCCGAGACCGTGTCGACCGACTACGACACCAGCGACCGCCTGTACTTTGAACCGCTCACGCTGGAAGACGTGCTGGAGATCGTGGACAAGGAAAAGCCGCTGGGCGTGATCGTCCAGTACGGCGGCCAGACGCCTTTGAAGCTGGCGCTGGGGCTGGAGGCGGCGGGTGTGCCCATCATCGGCACCAGCCCCGACATGATCGATGCTGCCGAAGACCGCGAGCGCTTCCAGAAGCTGCTGCACGAACTCGGCCTGCGCCAGCCGCCCAACGCCACCGCGCGCACCGAGCCCGAAGCGCTGGAAAAAGCCGCTGCGCTGGGTTACCCGCTGGTGGTGCGTCCGAGCTACGTGCTGGGTGGCCGCGCGATGGAAATCGTGCACGAGCAGCGCGACCTGGAACGTTACATGCGCGAAGCCGTGAAGGTGAGCCACGACTCGCCGGTGCTGCTGGACCGATTTTTGAACGATGCGATTGAATGTGATGTGGATGCCATCCGCGACCACACGGGCCGCGTGTTCATTGGCGGCGTCATGGAACACATTGAGCAGGCGGGCGTGCACAGCGGCGACTCGGCCTGTTCACTGCCGCCGTACTATTTGTCCAAGGACACGGTGGACGAACTCAAGCGCCAGACGGCGGCCATGGCCGAAGGCCTGAGCGTGGTGGGCTTGATGAACGTGCAGTTCGCGATTCAGGAAACGGATGCCAACGGCGAAAAGAAAGACGTGATCTTTGTGCTGGAGGTGAATCCCCGCGCGTCGCGCACGGTGCCTTTTGTTTCTAAAGCCACCGGCATTCAGCTGGCCAAGGTGGCCGCACGCTGCATGGCGGGTCAGTCGCTGGACGACCAGGGCATTGGTGCCGAGGTCACGCCACCTTATTTCAGCGTAAAGGAGGCCGTGTTCCCCTTCGTCAAGTTCCCGGGTGTGGACACCATCCTCGGCCCCGAGATGAAGTCCACCGGCGAGGTGATGGGCGTGGGCAAGACCTTTGGCGAAGCGTTCGTGAAGAGCCAGCTCGGCGCCGGCACCAAGCTGCCCACCAGTGGCAAGGTGTTCCTGACCGTGAAAAACAACGACAAGCCACGCGCCGTGGAGATCGCGCGCGAACTGGTGGCCATGGGCTTTGACCTGGTGGCCACACGCGGCACGGCGGCGGCCATCAACGCCGCTGGCGTGCCGGTGCAAACGGTGAACAAGGTGACCGAAGGCCGCCCGCACATCGTGGACATGATCAAGAACGGTGACGTCGCGCTGGTGATCAACACGGTGGAAGAGCGCCGCAACGCGATCGCCGATTCGCGCCAGATCCGCACCTCGTCGCTGCTGGCCCGTGTCACCACCTTCACCACCATCGCAGGCGCTGAAGCCGCGGTCGAGGGTATGAAGTACATCGACAGTCTGGGCGTCATTTCGGTGCAGGAAATGCACGCGCAACTGGCCGCCTGATTGCAGAGCACAGTCCCGCTCGTGTGATGCGGGCACCGGCGCTGCGCAGCGCTGGTGCCCGTTTTCATTTTTGGTTTCAAATGCGCCGCCGCCCGGATAGACCCCATTTCTTTCGCGGCATAATCTTCGCTCATGACCACCGCCGAGCGGCAACGCCCGGCGGTTTGCTTTTGGAGAAAAAACACATGTCTACCATCCCCATCACCAAGCGCGGCGGCGAAAAACTTAAGGACGAGCTGCACCGCCTGAAGACCGTTGACCGCCCCTGGGTGATCAACGCGATTGCCGAGGCGCGTGCCCAGGGTGATCTGAGCGAAAACGCCGAATACGACGCAGCCAAAGACCGCCAGGGCTTTATCGAAGGCCGCATTGCCGAGATTGAGGGCAAGCTCTCGGCAGCCCAGATCATCGACCCACTGACCGTGGATGCGGGTGGGCGCATCGTGTTTGGCGCCACCGTGGAGTTGGAAGACGAAGACAGCGGTGCGGCGGTGACCTACCAGATCGTTGGCGAAGACGAGGCCGACCTCAAATTGGGCCTGGTCAACATCAGCAGCCCCATTGCGCGCGCGCTGATTGGCAAAGAAGAGGGGGATACTGCTGAGGTCCAAGCCCCCGGCGGCACCCGACGCTACGAAATTGTGGCGGTGCGTTACGAGTGATGGGCTTGTGATGCAGCGGCTGGCGGTTCTCGTGGCTGCACTCTGGTGGGGCGGTATTTCGGGCCTCAGCTTCGTGGCGGTGCCCACACTGTTCACCAGCCTGGGCAGCCCTGCGGTGGCGGGGCCGGTTGCTGCCAGGCTGTTTTCTTTGCAATGCTGGGCCGGCTTGGGGTTGGGTCTGTTACTGCTGCTGATCCTGCGTCGTCAACGCGCTGGGGCACACGTGCCGCTGACATGCGAAACCATCGACGCCGCCCGCGTAGAAGACATGCAACGGGCGTTCGGCACCATGGGTTTTGTGCTGGCGGCCATGCTGCTGGCCCTGTTGCAAGAGTACGGTGTGGCGCAAAAGATTGTGACTGCCCGCGCCACCGGTGGTGACCTGCGCTTGTGGCACGGACTGGGCACACTGATGGTGCTGGGGCAATGGCTGTGTGCCGGCGCTGTTCTCTGGCGCCTGTCACGCCCATTCGAAGTGCCCGTCAGCTCGAGCTGACTGCTTCCAAGGCGTTGCGGAACCCGCTCAACCAGGCCGCACAAGCCGCCTCTTGGGGTTATGCTGAAGATGGTGCGGTGGGTTATGTCTTTTCCGCCGATTCGAGCGTGTTTACCATCAACATCGTGATAGTCATCGGACCAACGCCACCGGGCACCGGGGTGATGTAGCCCGCCACCTCTTTCACGCCCGCAAAGTCCACGTCGCCGCACAGTTTGCCTTCGTCATTGCGGTTCATGCCCACGTCAATCACTACCGCACCGGGCTTGACCATGTCGGCGGTCAATACATTACGCTTGCCCACGGCGGCCACGATCAAGTCGGCCTGCAGTGTCATGGCTTTGAGATCCTTCGTGCCGCTGTGGCAAATGGTGACCGTGGCGTTTTTCTGCAGCAGCATGAGGGCCATGGGTTTGCCCACGATGTTGCTGCGACCAATCACCACAGCGTGCTTGCCCTTCAGGTCGTAGCCAATGGATTCGAGCATCTTCATGCAGCCATAAGGCGTGCAGGGCCAGAAGCCGGGCAGGCCGGTCATGAGCGCGCCGGCGCTGGCGATGTGGAAGCCGTCCACATCCTTGGCCGGATCAATCGCTTCGATCACCTTTTGCGCATCGATGTGGGCTGGCAGCGGCAACTGAACAAGAACGCCATGAATGGACGCGTCTTGGTTCAACGTGTTCACTCGGCCGAGCAACTCGGCTTCGGTCATGCTCGCCGGCCAACTCTCGAGCACCGAGTGCATGCCCGTGTCTTCGCAGGCTTTGACCTTGTTGCGCACGTACACGTGCGAAGCGGGGTTGTCGCCCACCAGGATGACAGCCAGACCGGGCGTGATGCCCTTGGCTTTGAGCGCAGTAACGCGCGCGGCGACGTTGGCGCGCAGTTGGCGGGAGAGGGCGTTGCCGTCGATCAGTTGGGCGGTCATGGCGCGTTCGGTGCGGTGGTTGAAACGGAAACGCCCGCCGGGGTGGGCGGGCGTCGGGCAGTTGTGTGTGGCGTCAGACTTTGGCAGGCGTCTGACCGAGTGCGATCTTGAGCAGATCGGCCACGGTATTGGCGCCCAGCTTTTCCATGATGTTGGCGCGGTGCGCCTCGACCGTCTTGATGCTGATGCCCAAGTCGTCGGCGATCTGTTTGTTCAGGCGGCCGGCCACGATCCGCTCCAGTACCTGTGCTTCGCGGCTGGTGAGTTTGGAGAGCAGGGCGTCGCGGCTGGCGGCTTGCTGGTAGGTCGAAAACGCGTCTTTGGCGTGCTCCAGCATGCGCTCGACCAGCGCCACCAACTGATCTTCCTTGAAGGGTTTCTGGATGAAGTCCAGAGCGCCTTTTTTCATCGATTCCACCGCCATGGGCACGTCGCCATGGCCGGTGATGAAAACGATGGGAAGCGGGGACTGGCGCTCAATGAGGCGGTCCTGCAGTTCCATGCCCGTCATGCCACCCATGCGGATATCGGCAATCAGGCAGGCCACTTCGCGTGCGTCGTAGCGGCTCAGAAAAGCTTCCGCTGACTCAAAGCAGCGTACCCGGTAGTCTTTGCCTTCCAGCAGCCATTGCAGCGAATCGCGCACGGCTTCGTCGTCGTCGACCACATAGACAGTGCCTTTTTTGGGGATCAAACTCATCTCGCTCTTTCTATGTCTGTCGACGACTGTGCGGAGGGGCTGTCGATAGAACCCTCCGGGCGCAGTCTTGATACCACGGGAATCCAGAAGCTGAAGCAGCAGCCCACCACTTCGGCGCCATTGTAGATGTTCTGAACTTGGATTCTGCCGTGATGCGATTCCACGATGCTGCGACACAGCTTTAGGCCAATGCCCATGCCTTCGCTCTTGGTGCTGTAGAACGCTTCATAGATGCGTTCGATCATTTCGTCCGGCACGCCACTGCCAGAGTCTCGCACCGCGAACTCCACCACGTCCTGGTTGTCCTGGCGCTTGGGGCCCACACGCAACTCCACATGGCGCTCCCCGGACGGGCGGCCCGCTTGCGCGATGGCTTCTCCCGCGTTCTTCAGCAGGTTGATCAGCACCTGTTCGATCAGGATCGGGTCCACCAGCAAGCTGGGCAATCGGGCCGCCACATAGGGGGTCAGGCGCACCTGTTGGCGGCGCAATTCGATGTCGGCCAGTTCAATCGCGTTGCTCACCATGAGCGACACGTCTGACTGTGTGGGGTTGGGCTCGCTGCGCTTCACAAACGCGCGGATGCGCTGAATGATCTGGCCGGCGCGCTGGGCCTGGCGGGCGGTTTTTTCCAGCGCACCGAGCAGTTCGTCCTGCGTGATGCGATCCTCCTGCACGCGAGAAATCATGCCGTTGCAGTAATTGCTGATGGCGGTTAGCGGCTGGTTGAGTTCGTGTGCCACGCTGGACGCCATTTCGCCCATGGTGATGAGGCGGCTGGCGGTCTGTGCGCGCTCGGCTTGGCGTGCAGCCTGCTCCTCAGCATTGCGTCGTGGCGTGATGTCACTGGCAATCACCATTTGGGCCAGTCGACCGTCCACCCAGGTCAGGTAGCGGGTGCGCACCTCCAGCCAGCGGTCGAGTTCCTTCACGAAAACCTCGGCGTTTTCTGCGCCGGCCTCGGTCAGGGTGTCGGTGGGCATTCCGGCAAACGCATCCACAGCATCGCCATTGTCGGGACTGGGTGTGGGCTGCGTGCCGGCCAGATCGACCAGATGGCGGTGGCCTTGACCCCGGAGTCCAAACCACAGGCGGTACATCTTGTTGGCAAACAGCATTTCGTCGCTGCCCAAGGGTGCCACTGAGACAGCGGAGTCCAAGCTTTCCAGCACGGTGGTGAATCGTTCGTAGGACGCAGAGAGCTCCTCGCGAATGCGCTTGGGCTCGGTGATATCCGTCATGGAGGTCATCCATCCGGTCTGGTGCCCCTTGGGGTCGATCAAAGGCGACACATACATGCGTGCGTCAAAGATGCTGCCGTCACGGCGTTGCACCCTCACTTCAAATCCCCCTGACGTCGTGCGCCCGTGCAGTTCGTCTTTCAGTCGCGCGTTGAGCTGATCGTGGTCGTCCTCTGGCCAGTAGGGAAAGGGTGCGGTGCGCCCCACCAGTTCGCCTTCGCTCCAGCCCGTCATGGAACAAAATGCGGGGTTCACGTAGGTGATCCGGCCCTGCATGTCCAGCGCGCGCATGCCGGTGAGCATGGAGTTTTCCATGGCGCGACGAAAATTGGTTTCGGCCACCAGTGCCTGCTGTGCCTGCACGCGCCGGCGCGTGTGGCGCCAGGTGCCAAGCAGCATCCAGACGGTGAGCGCACTCAACGCACCAATGACCCAGAAGAAGCCGCTGCCCACAATGTCTTTTGACGTGCGATAGCCTTGGGCTTTCAGGATCAGTCCGTTGCCGACGGGCGATACGGCCACCTCGTGTTCCAGCGGCTGATCGGACCAAGGCAGCTGGCGCAGCACATCGTTGGGCGCTTGCAGGCTGCCCGCCAGCACCTGGCCACGGTCGTCGAGCAAGGCCACGGCGTAACGGGCCATGACCTCGGGGGGGATGCCAAAGCGCATCAGGCCATCCACGGAATACTCCCCCATGACCGTGCCAGCGAAACGGCCCTGCTCGGACAAGGGAACCTGCAGCATGAGCGTGGCGTTGCGCGGTTCTTCGCCCAACGGTCGCGAATAGATCGGCTGGCGCAGGTCGCGCGCCAGGTCAAACGACCCATCTGTTTCGTTGGGGGCCAGTGTGCTGCCAGGCAGTCGTACCAGGTGGGGGGGTGCGCTGGGCGAGGCGTAGCTGGCCACCACGGTGCGTCGGGCATCCACCCAGCTGATGGCCAGCAGTTCGGGGAACTGGCTGATCAGGGACTCGACCTGAAACTCAAACTCTTCGTTTGAAATCTCTTTGTTGTCCACATCCCGGGCGAGTCGCATGAGCTGTTCCTGGCGTTCGAGCAAGCGAAGGCGCAGGCGCTGCTGTGCGTATTCCACGTCACGCGTCACAGCCTCCTGCTCGCGTTCAATTTCTTCGAAGCGCAGATAGGTGATGGCCACCACGATGGCGGAGAGAAACAGCAGCACCGACAGCAGCGGTGCGAGGGTGGCAAAGCGGTCCTGCCGTGAGGGAGGCAGTTTGCGCCACCAGCGTTTCCACCAGTTGGTGGGTGCCAGAGGGGCGGGTTGATCAGGTCGGGGGCTTGGCAAGGGAATCATCTTTTGTGAAGTCTACGTGAGGCCTTTGCGCGCAAGCACCTGTGGTGAACAAATGTGAACAAATGCGTTTGCTTGATTCGTTGTTTCGTGCCGACTCAAATTTCACAATATAGAAATGTAAAGCACATATTGAAATTTGAAAAAAGCTGTGGGAAAATTCGTGACACAGCGGAAGGCCCGCCGTAAGCTTTGTTTAAACCAACAGGAGACAGACATATGTCAGCGACCGACGCTCTCAATGGCCTTGGTGCCAAGGATGTGGATCACCAGGAAACCCGTGAATGGATGGATGCGCTCGCCGCCGTGATTGAGCGGGAGGGGCCCGAGCGCGCCCACTTCCTGCTGGAACAGTTGCTTGAAGAGGCCCGCCAAAACAGCATCGATCTGCCGTTCTCAGCCAACACCGGTTACGTCAACACGATCGAACCCAACGAAGAAGAACGCTGCCCTGGCAACATCGAAATTGAAGAGCGCCTGCGTGCCTACATGCGCTGGAACGCCATGGCCATGGTGGTCAAGGCCAACCGCCACAACCCCGAAGATGGGGGGGATCTGGGTGGTCACATCGGCTCATTTGCTTCGCTGGCCCATATGTTTGGTGCCGGATTCAACCATTTCTGGCACGCTGAAAGCGAGAACCACGGCGGCGACTGCCTGTACATCCAGGGCCACGTGTCGCCCGGCGTGTATGCCCGCGCCTACCTGGAAGGTCGCCTGACCGAAGAACAATTGCTCAACTTCCGACAGGAAGTTGACGGCAAGGGCTTGTCGAGCTACCCGCACCCCAAGCTGATGCCCGAGTTTTGGCAGTTCCCCACGGTGTCCATGGGCCTGGGCCCACTGATGGCGATCTACCAGGCGCGGTTTTTGAAGTACCTGCATGCCCGTGGCATTGCCAACACCGAAAACCGCAAGGTCTGGGTGTTCTGTGGCGACGGTGAAATGGACGAGGTCGAGTCGCTGGGCGCGATCAGCCTGGCCGCACGCGAAAACCTGGACAACCTGATCTTCGTGGTGAACTGCAACCTGCAGCGCCTGGACGGCCCGGTGCGCGGCAACGGCAAGATCGTCCAGGAACTTGAAGGTGAGTTCCGGGGCTCAGGCTGGAACGTGATCAAGCTGCTGTGGGGCAGCGGCTGGGACCCGCTGCTGGCGCGCGACAAGGATGGTGCGCTGCGCAAGATCATGATGGAAACGCTGGACGGCGATTACCAGTCGTTCAAGGCGAACGACGGCGCTTACGTGCGCAAGCATTTCTTCGGCCGTGATCCGAAAGCGCTGGAGATGGTGGCGCACATGAGCGATGACGACATCTGGAACCTGAAGCGCGGTGGTCACGACCCGCAAAAGGTGTATGCCGCTTACCACAAGGCGGTGAACCACAAGGGACAGCCCACCGTGTTGCTGATCAAGACCGTGAAGGGTTTTGGCATGGGCAAGTCGGGTGAGGGCAAGAACAACGTACACCAGACCAAGAAGCTGACCGATGAAGACATCAAGATCTTCCGCGATCGCTTCAACCTGCCGATTCCGGACAGCGAGTTGCCCAAGCTGCCGTTCTACAAGCCGGCTGACGACACGCCAGAAATGCAGTACCTGCATGCCCGGCGCAAGGCCCTGGGTGGCTACCTGCCGCACCGCCGCACCAAGGCCGACGAAAGCTTCACCGTGCCTTCGATCGACACCTTCAAGAGCGTGATGGAGCCGACTGCCGAAGGCCGCGAAATCAGCACCACCCAAGCCTACGTGCGCTTCTTGACCCAGTTGCTGCGGGACCAGGCTCTGGGCCCGCGCGTGGTGCCTATTCTGGTGGACGAGGCCCGCACGTTTGGTATGGAAGGCCTGTTCCGTCAGATCGGTATTTACAACCCAGCGGGTCAGCAATACACCCCGGTCGACAAAGACCAGGTCATGTATTACAAGGAAGACAAAGCCGGCCAGATTCTGCAAGAAGGCATCAACGAGGCTGGCGGCATGAGCAGCTGGATCGCAGCCGCCACGAGCTACAGCACCAGCAACCGCATCATGGTGCCGTTCTACGTGTACTACTCGATGTTTGGCTTCCAGCGCATTGGCGACCTGGCCTGGGCCGCCGGCGACATGCAGGCGCGCGGCTTCTTGTTGGGTGGCACCTCGGGCCGCACCACGCTCAACGGCGAAGGCCTGCAGCACGAAGACGGCCACAGCCACATTCTGGCCGGCACCATTCCGAACTGCATCAGCTACGACCCGACATTTGCGCACGAAGTCGGCGTGATCCTGCACCACGGCCTGAAGCGCATGGTGGAGAAGCAGGACAACGTTTTCTATTACCTGACGCTGCTGAACGAAAACTACGCCATGCCCGGCCTCAGGCCTGGGACCGAAGAGCAGATCATCAAGGGCATGTACCTCTGCAAACCCGGCGCGGCTGGCGACACGCGTGTGCAACTGCTGGGTTCGGGCACCATCCTGCGCGAGTCCATGGCTGCCCAGGAATTGCTGGCGCACGACTGGGGTGTGCAGGCCGACGTGTGGAGTTGCCCGAGCTTCAACGAACTGACCCGCGACGGCCAGGACGTCGAGCGTTTCAATCTGCTGCACCCCACCGAAGCACCGCGCGTGCCCTTTGTCACGCAGCAACTGCAGCCGCACGGTGGCCCGGTGGTGGCCTCCACCGACTACATGAAGAACTACGCCGAGCAGATTCGCTCGTTCATTCCCAAGGGCCGCACCTACAAAGTTCTGGGTACCGACGGTTTTGGCCGCAGCGACTTCCGCAGCAAGCTGCGCGAGCACTTCGAGATCAACCGCCATTACATCGTTGTTGCGGCGCTCAAGGCGCTGAGCGAAGAGGGCACCGTGCCTGTGGCCAAGGTGGCTGAAGCGATTGCCAAGTACGGCATCAAGACCGACAAAGTGAATCCCCTTTACGCATGAAGCCTGTTCACCCCTAAAGCGTCCGTGGCGCTGCCCCTGTCTAGGGGTGACACCAGCCGGTTGGCAACAGCCCGGCGGTTTTACGGGGTGATGGCATCGCGCTCGGCGCATTGAACATCTGATTGGAGACAGATATGGCATTGGTAGAAGTACAAGTCCCGGACATCGGCGACTTTGATGAGGTGGTGGTCATTGAACTGATGGTCAACGTGGGCGACACGGTCAAGGCCGAGCAGTCCCTGATCACGGTCGAGTCCGACAAAGCCTCGATGGAAATTCCCTGCTCGACGGCGGGTGTGGTCAAAGAACTGCGCGTTGCCATTGGCGACAAGGTCAAGCAAGGTTCGGTGGTGCTGGTGGTGGATGCTGCCGGTGACGCAGCCGCCCCGGCGCCTGTGCCCGCGGCTGCCGCGCCCGCACCGGTGGCTGCGCCTGCCGCAGAACCGAATGCCGCCGTGGCGGCTCTTGCAGCGTCCGGCCCGGTGCAAGTCTTCGTGCCCGATATTGGCGACTTCAAGGATGTCGCCGTCATTGAGGTGATGGTCAAGCCGGGCGACACCATCAAGCTGGAGCAAAGCCTGATCACGGTCGAGTCCGACAAGGCTTCGATGGAGATTCCGTCGTCGCACGCCGGCGTGTTGAAGGAGCTCAAGGTCAAGGTGGGTGACACCGTCAACATTGGCGACTTGCTGGCGATTCTGGAAGGCGCCGCTGGCGCAGCGTCTCCGGTTGCTGCCGCAGTTGCGGCAGCGCCTGCGCCTGCGGTTGCTGCCATGGCCGCTCCTGCTGTAGCCACCGCGTCCGCGGTTGCTGCACCGGCGCACAACCCCACGGCCACCCCGGCGCTGGGCCTGCCGCACGCCTCGCCCTCGGTGCGCAAGTTCGCCCGCGAGCTCGGCGTGCCACTGGCCGAAGTGCCTGGCAAAGGCCCCAAAGGCCGCATCACGCTGGACGATGTGCAGGGCTTCACCAAGTCGGTCATGGCCGGCGCGGTGCAGACCGCTGCACAGAAGGCCAAAGCCCCGGCTTCCACCGGCGGTGGCGGTTCCGAGCTGGGCCTGATCCCCTGGCCCAAGGTGGATTTCGCCAAGTTCGGCCCCATCGAGCGCAAGGAAATGGGTCGCATCAAGAAGATCAGCGGCGCCAACCTGCTGCGCAACGCGGTCATGATACCGGCGGTCACCAACTTTGATGACGCCGACATCACCGATCTCGAAGCCTTCCGCGTGTCCACCAACAAGGAAAACGAGAAGAGCGGCGTGAAGGTCACCATGCTCGCGTTCCTGATCAAGGCCTGCGTGGCTGCGCTGAAGAAATTCCCCGAGTTCAACAGCTCGATCGACGGCGACGCGCTGGTCTACAAGCAGTACTGGCACATCGGCTTTGCGGCCGACACGCCCAACGGCCTGATGGTGCCGGTGATCAAGGACGCCGACAAGAAAGGCGTGCTGCAGATCAGCCTGGAAATGGGCGAACTCGCCAAAAAGGCGCGCGACGGCAAGCTGAGCCCCGCTGAAATGAGCGGCGCGACCTTCACCATCTCCAGCCTGGGCGGCATCGGTGGCAGGTATTTCACGCCCATCATCAACGCGCCCGAAGTGGCCATCCTCGGCGTCTGCAAGAGCAACATGGAACCGGTGTGGGACGGCAAGGCCTTCCAGCCGCGCCTGATGCTGCCTTTGAGCCTGACCTGGGACCACCGCGTGATCGACGGCGCCGCTGCGGCCCGCTTCAACGCCTACCTCGGCCAAATTCTCGGCGACTTCCGCCGGGTGCTGCTGTAAGGAGCCGACGATGGCAATCATTGACATTCAGGTTCCCGACATTGGCGACTTCGACGAAGTTGCGGTCATCGAGTTGCTGGTCAAACCCGGCGACACCGTCAAGGCCGAGCAAAGCCTGATCACCGTGGAGTCCGACAAAGCGTCGATGGAAATCCCTTCGTCGCACGCTGGCGTGGTGAAGGAACTCAAGGTTCAACTGGGCGACAAGGTCAGGCAAGGCTCGGTGGTGCTGCTGCTGGAAGGCGAAGGCGCTGCCAGCGCTCCCGCTGCGCCAGCTGCAACGCCTGTGGCTGCACCGGCACCCGTTTCGGCCGCCGCTTCCGTGGTGGCGCCTGCCGCCGCCAGCTTCGGCGGCAGCGCTGACATTGTGTGCGACCTGCTCGTGCTTGGCGCTGGTCCCGGCGGTTACTCGGCCGCCTTCCGCGCCGCCGATCTCGGCCTCAAGGTCGTGCTGGTCGAGCGCTACGCCCAGCTCGGTGGCGTGTGCCTGAACGTGGGCTGCATCCCGTCCAAGGCGCTGCTGCACGTGGCGGCGGTGATGGACGAGGTCAGCCACATGACCGACCTCGGCGTGGACTTCGGCGCTCCGGTGGTCAACATCGACAAGCTGCGCGGGCACAAGGAAAAGGTGATCAACAAACTCACCGGCGGCCTGGCCGCCATGGCCAAAATGCGCAAGGTCACCACCGTGCGCGGTTACGGCGCGTTTGTGGGTGCGAACCATGTGGAGGTGGAAGAAACCACCGGCACGTCGCAAGAGAAGACCGGCAAGAAGCAGGTGATCGGGTTCAAGAAATGCATCATCGCCGCTGGCTCGCAGGCGGTGCGCCTGCCCTTCATGCCCGACGATCCGCGCGTGGTGGACAGCACTGGCGCACTGGCGCTCAAGGAAGTCCCCAAGCGCATGCTGATCCTGGGTGGCGGCATCATTGGCTTGGAAATGGGCACCGTCTACAGCACACTGGGCGCAAGGCTTGACGTGGTGGAAATGACGGACGGCCTGATGCAGGGCGCTGATCGCGACCTCGTCAAGATCTGGCAGAAGATGAACGCCAAGCGTTTCGACAACATCATGCTCAAGACCAAGACGGTGGGGGCCAAGGCCACGCCTGAAGGCATTGAAGTGACGTTTGAGAGCGCCGAACCCGGCGGCACGGCGCCCGCGCCTCAGGTCTACGACCTGGTGCTGCAGGCCGTGGGCCGCACTCCCAACGGCAAGAAGATCGCCGCCGACAAGGCCGGCGTGGCGGTGACCGACCGTGGCTTCATCAACGTCGACATCCAGATGCGCACCAACGTGCCGCACATCTTCGCCATCGGCGACATCGTGGGCCAGCCCATGCTGGCGCACAAGGCGGTGCACGAGGCGCACGTGGCGGCGGAAGTCATTGCCGGGGAACTGCAGGGCAACAAGGAGTTGGCCGCGGCCGCTTTCAACGCCCGCGTGATCCCCAGCGTGGCCTACACCGACCCCGAGGTGGCCTGGGTGGGCCTGACCGAAGACCAGGCGAAAGCACAAGGCATCAAGGTCAAGAAGGGCCTGTTCCCCTGGACGGCCTCGGGCCGCGCCATTGCGAATGGCCGCGACGAAGGCGTGACCAAGCTGCTGTTCGACGACAGCCCGGAAGCGCATGGCCACGGCAAGATCCTCGGTGGCGGCATGGTGGGCACGCACGCGGGCGACATGATCGGCGAGATCGCACTGGCGATCGAGATGGGCGCCGACGCGGTGGACATCGGCAAGACCATCCACCCGCACCCCACGCTGGGCGAGAGCATCGGCATGGCGGCGGAGGTGGCGCACGGGTCTTGCACCGACTTGCCGCCGGCGAAGAGGTAAGAGCCGATTCCCGAAAAGAAAGGACCCGAGCCGGTAACGGTTCGGGAATTGTTTTCTTTTGGTGCGCCCACATGGGCGCACACCTGCGGGTGCCAGTCCCGCTGCGGGCTGGTCACAGGGAGCAAAGTGAAGCGCAACTGCGTGAGGGTGGCCGAGCGTGGGAAGGAGGCGTGGAGCATGAATCGCGAGCCGATGAACAAGAACCCCATAGAAGGCGGTGTCGAGCAGGGCGAGCGGGGCAGAAACTGCAAAGCTCTTGTGAGCAAGGCAAGGCAAGGCAAGGCAAGGCAAGGCAAGGCAAGGCGACGGCCTGGCCGGGACGAGAAGTTAGCAGAGGTTGTGGTAGCGCGGGTACGAGGCCCTCAAGGCCGGATGGACAGTGTGAAGGACCGAAGCAATGGGAGGGCACCCCCTTGGTTACCGGAAGTGAAATGCCCCAGATATTCGCGTCAGCGAAGCTTGCCAGAATGGTGGACAGGGTGAAGCCCGAAAGGCCGTGGCAGCGAGGAATCAGAGGAATCGGTCCTGCCGAACCAAGACAAGGCAAGCCTGGGCGTCGGGTCGGGTGTGACGACAACGCTGACGACCTCAACCATAGCAACCGCCCGGTGCGGACCCGCATGCCGGGTGGCGTGGGAAGGGCGGGCCAGACGGCTCCCCCTATCCCGATCCACTCAGCGGCGGGTAAAGGCATGAGCCTGTGGCTTGCAGGCGCAGCCTGTGTCAGGACGGATGTTTCCTGTCAGGTTTCGGCTTGCAGAGGCCCATCAAGTTTGATTTTCCCCTCGTTCACAAAACGGCGGAAGTCCCCAGTGGGCATGGCGGCGGAGCCGTGCACATCTTCGTCAATCCAGCTCAGGGTGGCGTCGGTGTCTGACAGCGAAACCTCCACCGGGCCCTTGCGAATCTCCACTGCGGGGCCGTCGCCGCCCCGATATTCGACCTTGCCAACAATACGTGCGGTTTGAGCCATCTGTTTTCTTTCCTCTTAAACAAAAAAGCGAGTTTGGCGCCGTCGCTCGCGATGGTCTGTTCGCCGACGCACAGACCCTTTAGAACGGGCCAACGCTGGGGCGTCAACAAGCCAAGTGCGGTGATTGGCGCCGCCCCCTGTGCCAACACGAACTGCGACACCTACCCCCGAAAGCTCAGTGAGCAAAGAGGCAGGTATGACGATCAACCAATAATCGAAGGTCCCGATGCACGCAGTGAAGACTTCTTCCGATCCGGGTGCATCGCAAGGTGACCTTGCCCTCAAAAAACGTACCCCTTGCTGAGTGTTTCAATGCAAGCAAGGAGAACGGAAATGACGAGGACAGTGAGGGCGCGCTACACGCTGGCGTTCAAGCAGGAGGCTGTGCGGTTGGTGCGCGCAGGGCAAAGCATCGCGGCGGCCAGCCTCAGGGCTGCGAGATTCACGTCATCTGTGACAACGTCAGCAGCCACAAGACTGAACTTGTGTGAGCCTTTCTGAGCAAGCACACGAATGTGCAGATCCATTACACGCCCCCGTATTCATCTTGGCTCAACCAGGTCGAGAACCGGTTCGCTCGCATCCAGCGCGACGTGATCAACCGCGGCATCTTCACCTTGGTCAAGGACTTGGGCAAGAAGCTCATGCGCTACATCCGCGAAGACAGCAAAGACCCCCAGCCGATCAAATGGAAGTACGACAACCCGCAGCGTCGATATCACCAATTTCAATGATTCAGTGGACTAGGAGCGCCATCCTTTGCGAAAGCTTCGAATCTTGAATCTGTTCAATGCCGTTTCTGGGTTGAATCAACAAAGTGGCAAATAGCCGTGTCCGTGGGGCTCGCCTTCTGGCTCCATTGGCCGAATGTGCTGAAGGCCGTGCGGGCCTTTGTTGATGGGTGCTGCGCAGACACGCCGGCTCAGGAGCGGGGCAGCCTGGCCCAGGCTGTTTCAGCGACCCGTGGCCTGTACGGAATCCACATTCATGGGAAGGGCCACCCGCCGCGCGCCGTTGAACCGGGTTTGCCAATAAGCAATGCGCATGTCTTCGACCCGCACATGGGACCCCGCGCGCGGTGAGTGAATGAATTTGCCATCGCCGACATAGATACCGACGTGGCTGAAGGCCCGCTTCATGGTGTTGAAGAACACCAAGTCGCCCGGCTTGAGTTCGCTGCGGTCAATTTCCTGCGTGCTGGCAGCTTGTTGGTCGGCCCGTCGAGGCAGCACTTTGCCCACCGATTGTTCGAAAACAGCACGCACGAACCCACTGCAATCAAAACCGGTTTCGGCGCTGTTGCCGCCGTATTTGTAGGGAACGCCGAGGAAACCCATGGCGTTGACCACCAAGCTTGAGGCGCGTTCACCAACCGATTCCCGCGCCTGCTGAATCTGGTTGCCCAAGCGGCTCATCAAGCCTTTTTCGGCAAGCAGGGTGTCCATGTCGTCAAAAGCAACAGGGGCAGGCGAGGCATGTGAGACAGCACTGCAGACAAGTATCAGAACGGGGAGCCAACGTTTCATGCGCGCAGGTTACCGATGTTGACTGCACAAGTCAAGTAACGGAGCCTGTGCAACCTGTTGATTTTCATGACTTTTACCGTAAATCATTGCGTCTATGACTGCATTTTGGAGGGCGCGTGCGAGGGTAATGTGTCGCGAACGGTCGGCAGGTCCACCATCACGGGCTGGCCTGGCGTGGTGCAACCGGTGTCGCAGCACTTGCCAGGTTGGCGATTTTTTGTGATGGCTCGGGTGGGGTCGTGTGGCGCGGCGGCCGGGGTGCCGTCGGCAGCAATGCCGCGTTCCAGCAAGCGTTCGACCAATTCAACCTTGGTGCCCAGGGGGTAGTTGCGGTAAATCTCTTGCTTCATCGCCGCTGGTGAGCCACCGCCGTGCAGACTGATCACGCTGTACCAGCCGCCTTGGTAGCCAGCGGTCAGGTCTTCAATGAAACGTGCGGTTTCAATGCGTTGTTCGTAGGGCACGTCCGGGTTGGCGCGCAGCACTTCGCTCAAGTGTGCGGCGGTTTGCGGATTGTGGTCTTCGTCGGGCCCTGGCAGGGCGACGATCAGGCCGCCACTCACGTAGTGGGCAATGCGGTGCATGTCGTAGATTTTTGTGGCCAGCAGCAGCTTGCCGATGTTGGAAAACACCGGGTCCGGCATGAAGGTTTTGCTGTGTTCGTCGGCTTTGCCGTAAACGCTGGCGGCCACGCCGCAGGCATAAAAGCCTTCGGTGATGGTGATGAGCTCCACCATCTGTTCGCGCAAATGGCTTTCTTTGCCGGGGTCAAATCCGTTGGCCTCGCACATCAATGCACCGGCGCCAATCAGCAGGTCGCCAAAGCCGGCCCTGGCACCGATGCAGGTGTGGCGGTGGTGGGTGGCGTAACTGTAGGTCAGGTGACCGGAATGTTCCCAGGTTCCGTTTTTCCCGTCGTAAAACACCTGTTCCCAGGGAACAAACACCTGGTCGAAGATGCACACGCCGGTGCTCTGGCCGTATTTGCGGCTGAACAATGCGGCGCCGTGCTCGACCTGTTCGCCAGGGCGCCCGGCGGGTCGCGCCACAATGGTCAGCCCCGGCGCATCGATCGGTACTGCGCAGCAGACGGCAAAGTCGACATCTGCTGCGCCCATGTTACGGCAGGGCATCACCAGCAACTCGTGCATGTAGGGTGCACCGGTGACGATGGCTTTGGTGCCGCTGATGACGATACCCCGGGCGTTGCGATGCACCACATGCACGTAGCTGTCTTGGTTGGCCTGTTCGTGCGGTCGGCGGCTGCGGTCGCCTTTGGCGTCGGTCATGGCCACGCCCAGCGTCAGGTCTGCGTCCTGCACGCGGTGCAGGTAATGCAAAAAGCGGTCGGTGTGCTGGGTGATGCCCCGGGCGTCGTCAATGCGGGCACTCACCTGACCAATCGCGTTGAGCGCATCGTGCATCAGGTAGCGCTGGGCACAGCCTGTTTCCTGGCACACCAGCCGCACGGCTTCGAGCTTATTGAGCAGGTCGCCGCTGCTGGTGTTGATGTGGGTGAGCCGGTTCACCGTTTTGCCGCTGGTGTGTTGCACAGCCGTCATCAACCGCGCGTATCCGGGTTTCAGCGCATGGTCGTAGGTCAGCGCAATGGCGTTGATGCCAGGCTGAAAGGCCCGCTCGTCGGCCACGCTGTCCACTTGGCGGCCATCGACAAACACGTGGGGCTTGTAGTGGCGCAGCGATTCGCGAAAGGCGTTCCCGGTCATGAGGGCTTGGGGTGGTGCAGGCTTGTTCATGGCGTTGAAACGTTGGTGGGGTTATGGGCAGTGAAAGAAAATGGCCGAGACAGAAATATTTAAACACTGTTCAAATGAATAGTCGGCCCTTACATGGACGTCTCCAGGAAAGCAAGATTCGGCGGCGTGAAGGTTGAAAGGTTTGCAGCCTTACATTCGGCCTGTTCGTGCTGGCTTCTGCCAAGCTGGCCCTGATGGTATTCGCGGATAGGACTCCAACCTGAAATACGAGCTCGTGGCTCTGGACGACTATCGGATTGTTCCCACCCCGGTTTGACCTGTTGCCCCATCACATCGCTTCTTGCGTGCTCTCCTTCAAAACGGTTCCTTGGTCTTGGGTGTGTTCAGTGCATTCTGGTGGTTTCAGGCTGCCGCGACGTCAACCGGATTCCATCTGACCTGGTCAAAGGCTTTGCCTTTGACCTGGATGGCCCATGCTGTCCGAGCCAGTTTGTTGGCCAGAGCGGCGACCACGACGCTGAATGGTCGTCGCTGCAACAGCCTCTGAACCCACGACGTTTGGGTACTGCGAGTGATGATTGCGCGCGCGCCATGCATCAACATGGTCCTCTCATATGGGTCGCCGCGTTTGGATATGCCCAGTTGCCGGGTCTTGCCACCGGTACCTGTTTGACGCGGCGTAAGGCCCAACCACGCAGCGAACTGTCTGGCCGACGTAAAGCTGTTCATGTCAGTGGCGGTAGACACGCGTGCAGCGGCGCTGTAGGTGGAGACGTCCATGCCATCTGATTTATTCGTTTTCAGGCAGTTGGCGGTCGCGGTGCTGGCCCCCTGAACGCGATGGAGGCGACATCGCGCAGCATCCGGCGCCAGTTCCACGGTATGCCCGCCTCTTCACACAGGCGCAAATAAAGGCGCGGCAAAAAGGCCACCCCACTCCTGGCGATCATGCGCAGCAGCCAGCGGATGTTGTAGCCCGCCGCACACAGCACCGCCTGCAACCAGTCACCCTGCGCCCCTTTGAGGTTACAGCGCTCCATGCCGTGGGCTTGCTGTTGTGGCCGTACACCGGGCGCATTTGCATGTTTGACCAGTCGGCCGAGGCGCTTTTTCAGACCTTTGAGAGCCAGTTGGTGGAGCGCCTGCTTCCGTCAGTGCAGACGCATTTTGACAAGCTCGATCCGACCGAACTGCTCGTGCCCTGATACCCGTCTGGTGGCCGCAAGAAATGCCCAACGCCGGTGGATCGGCGAACTGCGAAAATCGGGGCCTCCGCATTTGATTTGAAGAAAGATTGCCATGCTGCTAGACGCCACTGACTCCCAACTGGTGCTGGTTGATTACCAGTCCCGCCTGATGCCCGCGATTTTTGATGGCCCTCAGGTTCTCGCCAACGCTGTTCGCCTGGCTCGCATGGCGCACTTGATGGACGTGCCAGTGTGGGGCACCGAGCAAAACCCGGAGAAGCTCGGCCCCAACTCGCCCGAACTGCGCGGCCTGTGCCAGAACACCTTGTCCAAAATGCATTTCAGCGCTGTGTCCGACGGTTTGGTGGACTGGCTTCGCCCACCCGCGCGTCCAGCAGGCGGCAATGCCCGCAGCCTGCCCAAGCATCTCCAGAAGCCCGCGGCACCCGTGCCCGAGCGGGCGACCATCGTGTTGGCGGGTTGCGAAGCCCATGTTTGCCTGTTGCAAACAGCGCTCGAACTGATCGAGCAGGAACTCGATGTGTGGGTCGTCACCGACGCCTGCGGATCGCGCACCGAGCGCAACCGCGATGCCGCGTTTGACCGTTTGGCCGGGGCGGGCGCCGAGCTCGTCACCACTGAAATGGTGGCCTTTGAATGGCTGCGGTCAGCGGACAACCCTATTTTTCGAGACATGCATGCGCTGATCAAGTAAGCCGGGCAAGGCTGGTCCAGCAAAATGCGGGAGCGTGCTGCTTGTGCCGCCTGGCGGTCCTGACGAAACCCGGTGATTTTTACCCACCGGGTTGCCGTGGTGACACCGTCTTCCAATGGGTCTCAAGTGCTTCGCGCAACTGGAATGGTGGGCTGTCAGACTCCCGCAAGTCTGAGCTCCATAATTAAGAATTCAGTTTGAGCCACCAGGGATTGTCCGGGTGGCCGACGTCAGCCGCCGAAAAAACCACCATGCAGGAGACTCTTATGAGCAATCCCCAAGGCTATGCCGAATTTCACCGCCGCTCAATCGAGGATCGTGACGCTTTCTGGGCCGAGCAGGCTCAGTTGGTGGACTGGCACAAGCCGTTTGACCGGGTTTGCAACTATGACAACCCGCCTTTCGCGCGGTGGTTTGAAGGTGGTTTGACCAATCTGTGCCACAACGCGGTGGATCGTCACCTGAAGGACCGGGCAGACCAGAACGCGCTGATCTTCGTGTCCACAGAAACCGGTGCGGAAAAGATATACAGCTTTCGTGAACTGCACGCCGAGGTGCAGCGCATGGCGGCGATCCTTATCGATCAGGGCGTGACAAAGGGCGACCGCGTCCTGATTTACATGCCTATGATTCCCGAGGCCGCTTTTGCCATGCTGGCCTGCGTGCGCATTGGCGCTATTCATTCGGTGGTGTTTGGTGGCTTCGCCAGCCATTCGCTGGCGAGCCGCATTGAAGACGCTTCGCCGGTGGCTATTGTCAGCGCCGATGCCGGTTCGCGCGGCGGCAAGGTGGTCGAATACAAACCCTTGCTGGACGAAGCTATCAAGCTCTCCGCACACAAGCCATCCAAAGTCGTGATGGTCAACCGGGGTCTGGCTGCGTTCAGCGCGGTTGAGGGCCGTGATGTGGATTACGCGGCGGCACGCGCCCAACACATGGACACCGCAGTGCCTTGCGAGTGGGTAGACGCCACGCACCCCAGCTACACGCTCTACACCAGCGGCACCACCGGCAAGCCCAAGGGTGTTCAGCGTGACACCGGTGGCTACACCGTGGCACTGGCCGCTTCCATGAAGCACATCTACATGGGCGAGCCGGGCGAAACCTACTTCTCCACCAGTGACATTGGCTGGGTGGTGGGCCACAGCTACATCATCTACGGCCCGCTGATTGGTGGTATGGCGACCATCATGTACGAAGGTCTGCCCATTCGGCCAGACGCCGGCATCTGGTGGCAATTGGTCGAAAAGTACAAGGTCACGGTGATGTTCAGTGCACCCACAGCCGTGCGGGTGCTCAAGAAATACGATTCTTCGTTCATAAAAAAATACGACCTTTCCAGCCTCAAGGCCCTGTTCCTGGCGGGCGAGCCGTTGGACGAAACCACCGCCAAGTGGATTTCTGACGAGCTGGGCAAGCCCATCGTGGACAACTACTGGCAGACAGAAACCGGCTGGCCCATTCTGGCGATCTGCAATGGCGTGGAAAAGACCGACAGCAAGTTCGGTTCACCAGGCAAAGCGGTCTACGGCTATGACGTCAAACTGCTTGACGATCAAACCGGCGAAGAGCTCAAGGGCGGGAACCAGAAGGGTGTGGTCGCCGTGGAAGGCCCGCTGCCCCCAGGCTGCATGCAGACTATCTGGGGTGACGATGCACGGTTCGTCAAGACTTACTGGTCCAGCGTGCCCGGCAAGGTCGTTTACAGCACCTTCGACTGGGGCATCCGGGATGCCGATGGCTACTATTTCATTTTAGGCCGGACGGACGATGTGATCAACGTGGCGGGCCACCGCCTGGGCACCCGCGAGATCGAGGAAAGCATTTCCAGCCACCCGCGCATTGCTGAAGTGGCGGTGGTGGGTGTGGCCGATCAGCTCAAAGGGCAGGTTGCCATGGCTTTTGCGGTGGTCAAAGACGCTGCGTCGCTGACCGACGAGGCGTCGCGCCTGAAGTTGGAAGGCGAAGTGATGAAGCTGGTGGACGAGCAACTGGGCGCTGTAGCGCGACCTGCCCGGGTGCGCTTCGTCAGCGTATTGCCCAAAACCCGCAGCGGCAAACTGCTGCGTCGCGCCATCCAGGCCGTGTGTGAGGGCCGCGATGCCGGCGACCTGACCACCATGGACGACCCGGCTGCGCTGCAGCAAATCAAGGATTTGCTGGTCTGAGCGTGCATGGAGGTGCAGTGGCAGGGCTCCCTTTTGTCGGGCGCCTTTTGTCGAATCTCTTGCTGTTTGCGTGGGGTCAGCGGTTCTGCGTTCGGTGCATGGCTTAATGCCCAAAAAAACCTTTGGGCAGCGTCAGCTTTTGTAAGTATGATTCATGCTTATATTGACAAAAGCGATGTACGCCATGGAACAAATGATCGAATCTGATGCAAGCGTGGAAAAGGTTCGTGTGTTTGAATTGGCTGCCGAGTTGTTCGGTGTGCTGGCTACACCCATGCGCTTGCGGATCCTGAGCGCGCTGTGCGACAAGGAAAAATCGGTGTCGCAGTTGTTGCAAGAAATTGATACCACGCAGCCCAATTTGTCCCAGCATCTGAACCTGTTGTACCGAGCCGGCGTGCTGGCCAAGCGCAAAGACGGCACCCAAGTGATTTACCGCGTTCAAAGTGAGAAGGCCGTCACTTTGTGTCGTACCGTGTGCACACAGATTGCTATTGAAATGGACGAGCCCAGTGCGGTGCCCGCGTCGGAGCGCTTATCTCCCCGCGTCGCCTCGTGAGGGTTTGATGCTTTCAGTCAACCCACCCGCGCAGTGTGGTTGACAGCCGGGATCTCAATCCTGCGTTCCAGATGCTTCCTGTCGGTCCAATGGTATTCCAAGGACGCGCGTCGGTATTTCGCTGACGCTGATCTGTCACTTGGCAACGACGCAACACATCGCACCCAATTCAGCGCGTGGGCGTCTCTCAATGCCGCTTTTTCCCACCAGACCTGGCCAAGGTGGCACAATCATGTCTTGCAGTCAGGTCCTTCCACAGCCACTGTCGCATCCGCCAATCGGTTCAGCCGTGTCGCGGAAGGTTTTTTTTACCAGCTAATGTTTCCTGTAGGGAAACGGAGGTCAGCGGATTTATGAGCGATTCCCAAGCAAACGGTGGCAACGTGTATGTTGCCTACAAAAGTAACTCGTACCTCTTCGGCGGTAATGCGCCGTACGTGGAAGAAATGTACGAAAACTACCTGGAAAATCCGGGTAGCGTGTCCGAAACCTGGCGCGCGTATTTCGACGCGCTGCAACATGTGCCCGCCGTCGACGGCAGCGACGCCCGCGATGTGCCCCACCTGCCCGTCATCAACGCCTTTGCCGAGCGCGCCAAGCAGGGCGGTACAAAGGTAGTCATCGCCGCTGGCGCCGACTCCGATCTGGGCCGCAAGCGCGTGGCCGTCCAGCAGCTCATTGCGGCTTACCGCAACGTCGGCGCCCGCTGGGCCGACCTTGACCCGCTCAAGCGCACCGAGCGCGACCACATTCCCGAACTCGATCCCGCGTTTTATGGTTTCTCCGATGCGGATTTCGAAACCGTGTTCAACACCAGCAACACGTTTTTCGGCAAGGAGGTCATGTCCTTGCGCGACCTGCTCAATGCGCTGCGCGAAACATACTGCAGCAGCCTTGGTGCCGAGTACATGTACATCAGCGACCAGGCGCAAAAACGCTGGTGGCAGGAAAAGCTGGAATCGATTCGCAGCAAGCCGGCCTTCAATGCCGACAAGAAAAAGCACATCCTCGACCGCCTGACCGCAGCCGAAGGGCTTGAGCGGTTCCTGCACACCAAATATGTGGGCCAGAAACGCTTTTCGCTGGAGGGTGGCGAGAGCTTCATTGCCGCCATGGACGAGCTGATTCAGCTCGCAGGCAGCCAGGGCGTTCAGGAAATCGTGATCGGTATGGCCCACCGTGGCCGTCTGAACGTGCTGGTCAACACCTTGGGCAAGATGCCCAAAGACTTGTTCGCCGAATTCGACCACACGGCGCCTGAAGATTTGCCGGCAGGTGACGTTAAGTACCACCAGGGTTTCAGTTCCGACGTGTCCACGCCAGGCGGCCCGGTGCATCTGTCGCTGGCATTCAACCCCTCGCACCTGGAAATTGTGAACCCAGTGGTGGAGGGGTCGGTGCGTGCGCGCATGGACCGCCGCGAAGACCCGCATGGCAAGCAGGTGCTGCCGGTGCTGGTGCATGGCGACGCCGCTTTTGCCGGCCAGGGCGTGAACCAGGAAACGCTGGCGCTGGCTCAGACGCGCGGTTACTCCACCGGCGGCACGGTGCACCTGATCATCAACAACCAGATCGGTTTCACCACCTCTGATCCGCGCGATCTGCGTTCTACGCTGTATTGCACCGATATCGTCAAGGGCGTCGAGTCGCCCGTGCTGCACGTCAACGGCGACGATCCAGAAGCTGTCGTGCTGGCCACCCAGCTGGCCCTGGAATACCGCATGACGTTCCGTAAAGATGTGGTGGTGGACATCATTTGTTTCCGCAAGCTGGGCCACAACGAGCAGGACACCCCCAGCCTGACCCAGCCGCTGATGTACCGCAAGATCAGTGCACACCCCGGCACCCGCAAGCTGTATGCCGACAAGCTGGCAGCGCAAGGTTTGGGCGAGACCTTGGGCGAAGATATGTCCAAGTCCTACCGTGCCGCGCTGGACGCTGGCCGCCACACGGTAGACCCGGTACTGACCAACTTCAAGAGCAAGTTTGCAGTGGACTGGTCGCCCTTCCTGGGCAAGAAGTGGACCGATGCCGGTGACACCGCCATTCCGATGGCCGAGTGGAAGCGCCTCGCTGACCGCCTGACCACCATTCCCGACACCGTGACGCCGCACCAACTGGTGAAAAAGGTTTACGCCGACCGGGCCGCCATGGGCCGCGGCGACATCCCGGTGGACTGGGGCATGGGCGAGCACATGGCTTTTGCCTCGCTGGTGGCCAGCGGCTTCCCGGTGCGCCTGTCTGGCGAGGACTGTGGCCGTGGCACCTTCACGCACCGCCACGCCGTGATACACGACCAGAATCGTGAGAAGTGGAACGAGGGCACTTACACGCCGCTGCAAAACGTGGCCGACAACCAGGCCCCGTTCGTCGTGATCGACTCCATTTTGTCCGAGGAGGCCGTGCTGGCCTTCGAATACGGCTACGCGTCGAACGACCCGAACACCCTGGTGATCTGGGAAGCGCAGTTCGGCGATTTCGCCAACGGCGCCCAAGTGGTGATCGACCAGTTCATCGCTTCCGGCGAGGTGAAGTGGGGCCGCGTCAACGGCATCACGCTGATGCTGCCGCACGGCTACGAAGGCCAGGGCCCGGAGCACAGTTCGGCTCGCCTGGAGCGCTTCATGCAGCTGGCGGCCGACACCAACATGCAGATCGTGCAGCCGACCACGGCCAGCCAGATCTTCCACATCCTGCGCCGCCAGATGGTGCGCAATCTGCGCAAGCCGCTGGTCATCTTCACGCCCAAGTCGCTGTTGCGCAACAAGGACGCGACCTCGCCCCTGTCCGAGTTCACCAAGGGCAGTTTCCAGACCGTGATCCCGGAGAACAACGCCGATGTGATCAAGAAGGCCGACAAGGTCAAGCGCGTGATCTGCTGCTCCGGCAAGGTTTATTACGACCTGGTCAAGAAGCGCGAAGAGCGTGGCGATGAGGATGTGGCGATCCTGCGTGTCGAGCAGCTGTATCCGTTCCCGCACAAGGTGTTTGGTGGCGAGATCAAAAAGTATCCGAACGCGACCGACATCGTCTGGTGCCAGGACGAGCCGCAGAACCAGGGCGCCTGGTTCTTCGTGCAGCATTACATCCACGAAAACATGCTCGACGGCCAGAAACTGGGTTACGCCGGTCGCGCGGCTTCGGCTTCGCCCGCCGTGGGTTATGCGCACTTGCACCAGGAACAGCAGAAGACGCTGATCGAAGCCGCTTTCGCCAAACTCAAGGGCTTCATCCTCACCAAGTAACACACGGAGGTCGTTGAGACGCTGGCGCCTGGCAAACATGACGACGCACCACGACTCTCAACGCCTCACACCCAACGCAATGAACAGGTAATTCAAATGGCAATCGTAGAAGTCAAAGTTCCTCAGCTCTCTGAGTCCGTGGCCGAAGCCACCCTGCTGCAGTGGAAAAAAAAGGTGGGTGACGCTGTCACCGCCGATGAAACACTGATTGAAATCGAGACCGACAAGGTCGTTCTGGAGTGCCCCGCGCCCTCCAGTGGTGTGCTGGTTGAAATTCTGCAAGGCGACGGTGCTACGGTGGCCGCTGAGCAGCTGATTGCACGCATCGATACCGCTGCTGTTGCTGGCGCTACAGCACCTGCTGCGGCGGCTGCGGCTGCGCCTGCTGCCGTGGCTGCCGCCTCTGTTGCTGCTGCGCCTGCGGCGGCTGCATCGCAGTCCAAAGCCGGTGTGGCCATGCCTGCCGCTGCCAAGCTGATGGCTGACGGCGGTATGCTGTCCGGTTCGGTTCCAGGGACTGGCAAAGACGGTCGCGTGACCAAGGGCGATGTGCTGGCAGCCGCCGCTGCGCCCCGGGGCGCCGTGGCTGCGCCCGTGGCCATTCCTACCGGCGCCCCATCCAAAGTGCTCCCGCAGGTGGCAACCGTGGCCCCGGATCTGGGCGACCGCCCTGAAGAGCGCGTGCCCATGACGCGTCTGCGTGCCCGCGTGGCCGAGCGTCTGCTGCAGTCGCAGTCCACGAACGCCATTCTGACCACGTTCAACGAAATCAACATGGCGCCGGTCATGGACATGCGAAAACGCATGCAAGAGCGGTTCGAAAAGGAACACGGCGTGAAGCTGGGTTTCATGAGCTTCTTTGTGAAGGCGGCTGTGCACGCGCTGAAGAAGTTCCCGGTGCTCAATGCGTCGGTGGACGGCAATGACATCGTGTACCACGGCTATTTCGACATCGGCATTGCCGTCGGCTCACCCCGCGGCTTGGTGGTGCCCATCTTGCGCAACGCTGACCAGATGAGCTTTGCCGACATTGAAAAGAAGATTGCCGAATTTGGTCAGAAAGCCAAAGAGGGCAAGCTGAGCATGGACGACATGACCGGTGGCACCTTCTCGATTTCCAACGGCGGCACCTTCGGCTCCATGATGTCCACCCCCATCATCAATCCGCCGCAGTCGGCCATTCTGGGCGTGCACGCAACGAAAGACCGCGCCATGGTGGAAAATGGTCAGGTGGTGGTGCGTCCGATGAATTACTTTGCCATGTCTTACGACCACCGCATCATCGACGGCCGCGAAGCTGTGCTGGGTCTGGTGGCCATGAAGGAAGCGCTGGAAGACCCGGCGCGCCTGTTGTTCGATATCTGAAGCCGCAAGGGGCCGCACCATGTCACTGGCCGACGAACTGTTGAAGTTGGAGCAACTGCGTGAGCGTGGAAGCCTGACGTCGGAAGAGTTCGAGCGGGCGAAGACCCGGCTGCTGGGGACCGGTGCCGCCCCCGTGCAGTCGCCCAGGCTGGCTCAGTCGCTCAACAGGCTGCGCCGATCGAGCACGGATAAATGGATCGCCGGCGTGTGCGGCGGCATAGCCGCGGTCACCGGTGTGGAAGCCTGGATCTGGCGCCTGCTGCTGGCGCTGCTGTTTTTTGCCGGGGGTGTGGGCCTTGTGCTCTACATTCTGCTGTGGATTTTTGTGCCTGCCGAATGAGGCGGGCCGCAACACGAGAGTTTCAACATGTCCCAATCTTTTGATGTGATCGCCATCGGTGCAGGGCCCGGTGGTTACATTGCCGCCATTCGCGCTGCCCAGCTGGGCTTCAAGGTCGCCTGTATCGATGAATGGAAAAGCCCCTCTGGCGGTCCGGCTCCGGGTGGCACCTGCACCAACGTCGGTTGCATCCCTTCCAAGGCGCTGCTGCAGTCCAGTGAGCACTTCGACCATGCCAACCACCACTTCGCCGACCACGGCATCAGCACAGGCAAGGTGACGATGGACGTGGCGAAGATGGTCGGCCGCAAGGACGCCGTCGTGAAGCAAAACAACGACGGTATCCTGTACCTTTTCAAGAAAAACAAGATCACGTTCTTTCACGGCCGCGGTTCATTCGTGAAGGCCGTGGAGGGCGGCTATGAGATCCAGGTGAACGGCGACAAGCCTGAGGCGCTGGTGGGCAAGCAAATCATCGTCGCCACCGGTTCCACGGCTCGCGCATTGCCAGGCGTGCCCTTTGATGAGGAAAACGTGCTGTCCAACGACGGCGCGTTGCGCCTGGCTACCGTGCCCAAGACGCTGGTGCTGATCGGCTCCGGCGTGATTGGTCTTGAAATGGGTTCGGTCTGGCGCCGTCTGGGTTCGGATGTCACCATTCTGGAAGGCCTGCCCACTTTTCTGGGCGCTGTGGACGAGCAAATCGCCAAGGAAGCCAAAAAGGCATTTGACAAGCAGGGCCTGAAGATCGAGCTCGGGGTGAAGGTCGGCGATGTCAAGAGAGGCAAGAAGGGCGTGAGCGTGGCTTACACCAACGCCAAAGGCGAAGCCTTGACGCTGGGGGCCGACAAGCTGATTGTCTCGATCGGTCGCGTGCCCAACACCATTGGCCTGAACGCCGAAGCGGTTGGTCTGCAACTCGACGAACGCGGTGCCATCGTGGTCGATGCCGAGTGCAAAACCAACCTGCCGGGCGTCTGGGCCGTGGGAGATGTGGTGCGTGGCCCCATGCTGGCGCACAAGGCGGAAGAAGAGGGTGTGGCTGTGGCCGAGCGCATCGCCGGCCAACACGGGCACGTCAACTTCAACACCATACCCTGGGTTATCTACACCAGCCCCGAGATCGCCTGGGTCGGCCGCACAGAGCAGCAGCTGAAAGCCGATGGCGTGGCCTACAAGGCGGGCACCTTCCCGTTCCTTGCCAACGGCCGTGCGCGCGCGCTGGGGGACACGACCGGCATGGTCAAATTCCTTGCCGATGCGACCACAGACGAAATTTTGGGCGTGCACATTGTGGGCCCCATGGCCTCTGAATTGATTGCTGAAGCTGTTGTGGCGATGGAGTTCAAGGCCAGCGCCGAAGACATCGCCCGCATCTGCCACGCGCACCCGTCGCTGTCCGAGGCGACCAAGGAAGCTGCGCTTGCGGTGGACAAGCGCACGCTCAACTTCTGACTCAACCCCGTCGCTTGCTCACTTCGCGTAGCCGCATCCCCCACCAGGGTAAGACCCTGCAGCCCGGCAGTGCCGGACTGCAGATTGTCTGGCGTTGCGCTGTCCTGGCGATCCTTTAAGCCACAGAGGGCGATGCATGACTGTAAGGTCGACTTACGAAGCCGCGCTGGTTGAGCGCGGTTACACGACGGATCCCGCCCAGCAGCGCGCCATCGACGCGTTAGAGCGGTGTGCCACCGATTGGACGAATTACAAACAAAAGCGCTCCAATGCGCTGAAGAAGATATTCGTCAAACCGGAGATTCCGCGTGGCGTTTACATGTACGGCGGCGTCGGTCGGGGCAAGAGCTTTCTGATGGATTGTTTCTTTAATGCAGTTCCCATCAAGCGAAAAACACGGCTCCATTTTCACGAATTCATGCGCGAAGTACACCGCGAGTTGCGAGATTTGCAAGGAACTGTGAATCCGCTGGACGAACTGGGTCTGCGCATGGCCAAGCGCTACAAGCTGGTCTGTTTCGACGAATTTCACGTGGCCGACGTAACGGATGCCATGATCCTGCACCGCTTGCTGGACGCATTGTTCAAAGCGGGCGTAGGCTTTGTTACCACGTCGAACTTCCATCCGGATGGTCTTTACCCTAACGGGCTTCACCGGGACCGTATCCTGCCGGCGATTGAGTTGCTCAAGCAGAAGCTGCAGGTGATCAACGTGGACAACGGCACCGATTACCGCCAGCGCACGCTGTCCCTCATCGAGCTCTATCACTGCCCACTGGGACCTGAGGCGGATGCAGCCATGGACGCAAACTTTGCAAAACTGGCTGAGATGGGGGAGCAAGACCCGGTGATGCAGATCGAGTCGCGGCAGATTCGTGCCGTACGGCGTTCTGGCGGCGTGATCTGGTTCGATTTCCGTACCCTTTGCGGCGGTCCTCGATCGCAAAACGATTACCTCGAAATTGCCTCGCAGTTTCATACCGTGTTGCTGTCGAATGTGCCGCAGATGCAGGTTCGGCAAGCTTCTGAAGCCCGCCGGTTCACTTGGCTGGTCGATGTGCTGTACGACCGGCGAGTGAAGCTGGTCATGTCAGCCGCCGTCGCTCCCGACCTGCTCTATGTCGAAGGCCCGATGTCGCATGAGTTTCCTCGCACAGTGTCCCGTTTGAACGAGATGCAGTCGGCTGAATTCTTGGCACTGGAACACCGCACGGTGGACACCGGCCTGACCTGATTAAGGTTGCCTTCAGCCGTGCGCGCCGGTTCCCGTCTTGGGAGGGGCGGTCTCATGATGTCAGGTCAGGGGGGCGAGCTTGACAATCGCCAGCGACAGGTTGTCGCTCGAACCTTTTGCACGTGAGCGCGCCTTCTGGATCAGGAATTCGCAAGCTTCTCTGGGCGTCAACGTGGCGATGGTGCTGGACAACTCTTCAGGCGTGAAGTAATGCCATACTCCGTCGCTGCAAGCCATGATGGCATCACCTGGACTCAACTGGGGCACGACGTGGATGTCCACGGGCGGGTCGTTGTCGGTACCGAGGCAACCCATGAGGATGTTGGACTGCGGATGCTCCAACGCCTCATCCTCCAGAATTTCACCCTGATCGACCAGCGACTGCACGTACGAATGGTCAGTGGTGCGAAACACCATTTTTCCGTTCCGAAAATGGTAAACACGGGAATCCCCAGCGTGGATCCAGTGGCTGTCGCCATTTGGGTTGATGAGGAATCCTGCAATGGTGCTGTGGGGCTCTTGCTCGGCTGAAACGGCAGTAAGCTTGATCACGAGGTGGGCTTCCTCGACGATCTGGCGCAACAGGGCGGCTGCATCATCGGTGTCGGGGTCGTAACGCTCAAACAGCTGACGGGCCGTGAGCATCACCTGGTCGGACGCCTTGCGCCCACCGCTGCGCCCACCCATGCCATCGGCAACCACGGCCAGCAGACAGGCGGTGTTGCGGGGATGGTGCAACAGACAGACCTGGTCTTGTTGGTAGTCGCGATCACCCCGATGAATACCGGTGGATGCCTGTATGCGGTAGCCTTTGGACATGGCAGGGTTATGCGAAAGTGAAATGGACGTTTTGCCTTGGCGCAGCTGGGCTCAAGGGGGGGGATTACCGTCTTTCATGGAATTCCAGGCAATCCGCTTGATCTTCCCGCGGTGGGTGAACCCGATGGTAACCACTAAATAAGGGCGACCAGCAGTCTATGATGCAAATCTGGCCGTTAACCCGTCGCTGGAAGCCCGTTTGGCGGGGCTGAACGGGCCACGAGTCGGCGCGAGCTTGTCGCTGACGTAGCGCAGTCTCACGGCCCAGGGGTCGGCTGCCTTGAACTGCTCCGCAACTGCCTTGACGTGCTGCAAGGCCGCTTGGATGTTGGCGATCAACGGTTTGAGCAGGTAGGCCCTGCCGTCCATCGGCGTGGAGTGCAGCGTCGTCTGTTCACCGCCGTGAGCGGCCCACCCCAGCGCCGCGAGCAACAGGGGGCGACTCGTGATGGCCTCCATGCGTGCCGTTGGATGGGCCGCCCTGCAGTACCAGCTCCACCAGTTGTAGAGCGGCGCAAAGGCCCGCGCTGTCGTCTGGCCGCGGTTGCTGCCCTGCGTGGTGAACCCGTTCATCCCCCACTGGTTCTCCAACTCTTCAAACCCTTTCTCACGGTCTGCGCGGTCGCGGTAGAGCTGGCGTGCGCAGAAACACGGTCGGTACCTGATCGTGTGGGTCCGAGTGACGGTTCGTAAGACACGCAGTTGATGTCGTGTTGGCTACCCGTGTTGGGCATGCGCTTGACGATGTAGCCGTCCATGATGCGGGCCACATACATCTTGATGCCCTTGCCGTCTTCTCCCCGCACGCACGGGCAGCGGGGCCGCTTTCGTTGTTCAAAGACATCCGTGATGGCCTCGGCGAAACCGGCCTCATCTTTTACCCAGCGCCGACCACCGATGTCAAAGGCTGGGAGCGGCACGTCGTCGTTGTGCATGGTGACCCCCTCACCGTACTGGCGCTGCCCGTTCACGGGTGCGCTGTTGTTCTTGCTTGGGCAACACGGTCGGGCGCTGGGACGGTGCGTTCTTGTCGTATACCTTGACCTTGAGCGTGTGGCCGTCGCGGACGCGCTCGGCCAGCCGGTGTTGAAAGCACAGTGGGCACCGTGAGCCCGTTTGGAGAGTGCGTGGAGGCGAAGGCTGGCGTCGCATAGCAGCGGTATTCCATTGCGCCCAGGCATTCGGCAAAGAAGCCATCGGCGGGTTTGGCAGAAGTCGATATGCACCCGATCACATCGCCGCGATCCAGCAGGGCTGATGTGCCCGACCGGAGCGCTCCGGATCACCCACGTTGCGTTGAACCTAGAAACGGCAGTTGACCGCGCCATTTCCGCTGGAGATGCCCGTGGATGTTGATGTTTTGACCCCGAACACGCTCACCCATAAGGCGCGGGCGCTAAAGGCCCGCTTGAGCTGCCAGGGCGCGCGCTGGCCGCGTTGCTCCTCCTTGCTGGCAGCAGCCAGCGTCGTCGTCGCGCCTTGCCAGCCCACGCCTTGCTAGCCCACTCGGGCCTGTCCAACTGCCGTTTCTAGGTTGAACGCATGCCCGATACTTTGATCCAGCGCAATCCGGCCTCCCCGGTGCTGGGTACCATCGCTAGTGCAGTGTTCCATTCTGTTTGGAACTTAAGTGACGATTGGCGCGAATGACCTTCTGCAGGATATCGCGAGCGCTCTTGGTCCAGATGAACGGCTTGGGGTTGGTGTTGTGATGAGCAACGTAC